>JAAIGF010328289.1_pt1 | contig 325423 bp, 274 predicted proteins | sample 6487441 | NCBI WGS metagenome assembly JAAIGF01 (sample SAMN13974129, study PRJNA590717) | phyllosphere metagenome | biome: pepper field; feature: multiple bacterial spot infested pepper fields; material: pepper leaves; isolation source: leaves from pepper fields | host: Capsicum annuum ... | reverse complement strand
AGGAGCGTTAGCGTTCGCCTTTGAAATCGGGAAAATTCCACTAAAATTCGATCCTTTTTCCCGATTTCAACACGCGACCGGAACGAATTTCTCTCGGAGCCTTCTGGCTTCCTACGCCAACGCGACTTTCTCAACAGCCTGGCCGGATCAGGTGATCCGGCTTTATGCCGTCGGTCGCTTAATCGTCGCCGGGCTCCTTCGGAAGTTCGATTTCCACTTCGCGCTCGCTTTGCTTATTATGGGCGATGCGGCTGCTGGCAGCCGAAGCGATCGCGCCCACGATGTCATCCAGGAAGGTGTGTACCGGACCTAAGCTTTTGTCATTCAAGCGTTCCAGCACGCCGGGCTTCAATTTGTCCACATAACCGAAGTTGGTCAGTCCGATGCTGCCGTAGACATTAACAATGGACAGAGCCAGAATTTCATCGACACCGTACAAACCTTCGTCGTTTTTAATCATTTCTTGCAGCGGGGATAGAAGCTTGCCTTCTTCCGCGAGCACGTCAAGCTGAATGCCCGTCAGTACGGCATTTTGGACTTCGCGCTTTTCCAGCACTTTTTCCACATTATGCACGCATTCTTCCATTGTCAGGCCTGGATAATATTTTTTCTGTAAAAAGAGAACGAGTTCGGCAATTTCTTCGATCTTGATGCCGCGCTTTTCCAGCCAGCTTCTTGTCGCTTCCGCGACCTTGCGGCTGTTGAGCGAGTAAGCCTGACGTTCGGGCATGCCCATTTGTTCTTCTTTCGGAGTGGGTTTCTCTGGAGTTTGCATAAGATTCACCTCAGGTTTATGAAATATACCTAACATCTGTACATATTCGGTGTTCCTGAATCAAAATCCCCCCAAAAAAAGCGAATGCCCGTGCGTTTGGCGTCCCGGTTTGCTAAAATGAGGGGAACAAAGCGACAACTATGACGTTTCCTAAAAGGTCAACGTCATATTGCGGATACGGGAGGACAACGAAGTGAGCAGGAATGACAGAAAGCCGGATGAGATTCGCCCGGTCAAGCTTGAGATTAATACGAACAAATACGCCGAAGGTTCGGTGATGATTGAAGTCGGCGACACGAAAGTCATTTGCAACGCGACCGTCGAGGAAAAGGTTCCTCCTTTTATGAAAGGACAAGGGCGCGGTTGGGTAACGGCCGAATATTCGATGCTGCCGCGAGCCACGCATACGCGTAACATCCGCGAATCGGCCAAAGGCAAGCTGGGTGGACGCACGATGGAAATCCAGCGCCTGATTGCCCGCGCCTTGCGTTCGGTGGTCGATCTGCAAGCGCTCGGCGAGCGGACGATCACGGTTGACTGCGACGTGATTCAAGCGGACGGCGGTACGCGCACGACGTCGATCACCGGAGCTTTTGTCGCCATGTGTCTGGCCGTGAACAAGCTGGAAGAGCAAGGGAAGCTTAAGCGCTACCCGATTACCGATTTCCTGGCTTCCGTCAGCGTAGGCGTCGTGGAAGACGAGGCTCTGCTGGACCTGCGTTACGATGAAGACAGCACCGCTGCGGTAGATATGAACGTAGTGATGACCGGCTCCGGCGAGTTCGTCGAGCTGCAAGGCACGGGCGAGGATCGCCCGTTCAGCCGTACCGAATTGAATCGGATGTTGGAGTTAGGCGAGATCGGCGTGAAGCAAATGATCGCGGTTCAGAAGCAGGTTCTGGGTGCAAGCGCATTGAAGATCGGCAACCATGAGATCGGGGGATTGGCATGATCGAAGGAATGAGCGGCGACAACAAACAGATCGTCGTAGTGGCAACCCGCAATATGGGGAAGGTTCGAGAATTCCGGCATGCCCTGGCTCCGTTCGGCAAAGAAGTCCACAGCTTGCACGAATACCAGGACGCTCCGGAAGTGGTGGAAGACGGCAGTACCTTTGCGGAAAATGCGTTTAAAAAGGCCAAAGAAATCGGAGATTTTCTGAACCTGCCCGTGTTGGCAGACGATTCCGGTCTGTGCGTCGACCTGCTGGGCGGCGCACCCGGCATCTATTCCGCTCGCTACGCCGGCGAACACGGCGACGATTCGGCTAACAACGCCAAGCTCCTTGATGGGCTAATGCGTTTGCGTCAAGGCGACGATACCGAGCAACCGCTGCTCAGCGCAGCGCGCTTCGTTTGCGCACTGGTCCTGTACGACCCGGCCACGGGCCGCAGCATCGAATCCGAAGGCGAAGTCGAAGGCTGGATCACGTCCGAGACCGCCGGAGCCGGCGGCTTCGGCTACGATCCGCTGTTCTATGTCCCGCAATTCGAACGCACCATGGCCGAACTCAGCGTCGAAGAAAAACAAAGCATCAGCCATCGCGGGGTCGCCCTTACCCGCCTAATCGCGAAGCTTTAATGATTCGCGGCGACTTTGAATGGTCGTTGGAAGGTCCTGTTCGCTTCGGAAGCGGGGAGGGCTGCGGGAGAAATTACCAGCATATGCTTCCGAAGTGCATTTCTTCGAAATGCTTCACGAGACGCTGTCTCGCGAAGAGAGCTTCCAGCTCTCCTCGCTCAAAGGCGTCTCTCCCTGAATTTCTCCCTTCGCCTTCCGGCGCTTCGCGCGGAATTCGGAGCTTCCCGACACATTAAAGTCGGCTCTTCCATAAAGAAATTTTAAAAAACAGATAAAGAAAGAGCCTGCGAAATTATTCTTCGCAGGCTCTTTTTTTTTGCTTTTAATTTTCCCTTCAATGCGCAGCGAGAAGTGAAAATTGTTTTTTGACGCAGTCAAAAACTTAGGGTCTTGAGGGGCATGGTTTGGAAAGGAAGCGACAAGCGGAGGGGGAAATTCAGTGAAAGACGCCTTTGAGCCCGGAAATTGTAGAGTTGACCATAGGTTCAACTCTGCAATTCCCGGGCGAGACAGCGTCTTGAACGAATTTCCCCCGCAGCGCAGCCAAGCTTCTTCCCCGAACAGTGTTTCCCTCATTCCCGGCGAGCAACTAAGCGAGCGCTTCCAAATTTTCAATTCGAGATCGCCGCTTCATCTTCCTTACAGCCGAATGTGCAGTCTTGAATGGGAGACAGAATCTCGCGGTGCAGGCCGCCTGCGGAAACCTTGCCTTCGAACATACGGTAAACGTATACGGCCCGTTTGGCACGGAGAATGCACGGGGCGCCTCCGGCGCTGCCAACGGTGCGGGCATCGATGCGTTCCTCGGATTCCAGGCATGAGCCGCGGCAGACGGAGGAAGGGTGAGCGAATGTGATGGAGCCGGTAGCGTAGAGATCGCTTTGCAAGACACCTTCCTTGTAGATGATAATGTTGCCGTTGGACTTGATCGTGCTGGTCTGGCAGCGGGATAGTTCGATTTGCGAATCGCCTTTTTGCATATCATTGACGAAGGCATTCTCCCGCTCCAGATTGACCTGAAGACGCATCAACAGCTCTTCGCTGAGGGATTCGATCATTTGCGTCGGGGAAAGCATCAGATTGAGCGTATCCGCGAACTCGTTGGAAGAACTGCCGGTTCCCCGCTGCACGGTGAACAACACCTGAAGCAGTTCCCGGATTTCGGGTTGAATTTCTTTGAATTTGCTTTTAAGTAAAAGTAGAGCGACTTGACCGAAGCGCGCGGATTGTCCGCGTTTGCCCACTTCGGCGTATAAGGTGCGAGTGGCTTGGAGCAGCATGCCGACTTCGTCCTTCAGCTTTTGCGACAGATGGTACAACCGGTTGAAGGAAAGTCCGAAGCTTCCCGAGTACAGACGGCTGCCGATAATGCTGCCTTGCACGATAATGCTGCCTGCCGCCGTAATGGTCGAATTATACACGCCGCCGGATACGTATACGTTCCCGAGCGATTCCACGATCATATTGTCGGTTATATTTCCTTGTACAGTCACATCGCCGGAAAAGATGATATGTCCGGTTTTCAGATCGACGTCGCCCGAGACGACATAAGCGTCGGATACATCCAGATAATGAACCGCGCCTTCCGCGATACAGGGACGGCCCGCCTTAAGCGCAAAAAAGGTACCGTTTTCCCGTTCTTCGACATGCTGCCGGGCACGCAGATCAATCTCCCGGACAGGCGGAGGCTGGATAACTTCACCGTATACGTCGAAGCCTGCCGCGCCGGGTTCGGAAGGTTGAAGCCGCGCAAGCAAATCACCGGCTTGCACGGACGGGATGCGAAGATGATTGCGATAGTCCAATGAACCGCCGACTTCTTCGAAAGCATTTTCGATTTTTTGCTCAAAAAGCAGATCGAGCCGGGCATCTGCGCCAGGCAATGGAGCTTGTCCGAAAGCAAAACGAACGACCTGGCTCGTGGCTTCTTGAAGCGCTTGCACAACAGCGGAAACATTCAGGTTTTTACAAATTCCCAGCTTTCCTACTTCAGCCATGATCTCTGCAATTTCCAGCTTGCGCACGATGTTTTCCGGATCAGGAACACTTTTCGGTGCCAACAAGGAAGCTGCGGCGCAATCTTCAAGCTTCCAAGCGTATTCGACGTCTGCGAATACACGTAGAGCCGCTTCCATTCGATCCGGCGAAACTTCGATCTGGTACAAAGGTTCTGCAGGGCGCTCCCACTCGATACGGTCGCTTGAACGAACCGGGCAAGCTTCGGTCAGTTCCACCCCGTTCAACCATAAACGAAGCGGCTGAAGCGGAATCAGGACTGCAAACGCGCCGTCTCCGTGCGGATCGGTAACGTGCAGTCTGCCCTCACGAACGGCGATGCTTCCGTCTAGCGTAACGGAATCCCGACCCGAAAGCAGAGAGACATCAACGATACCGGTATCTTCTTTTTCTGACACAGAGTATGATTCCGGCATACGAAAAGACCTCCTCTGGATGATGATAGTTAGGCGGCATGATAACGAGTACCTGATCGGATAAGCAATCAAGGGTTGAAGTCAGACCCGGTACTCGCACCTTGTCAACATTAGACATGATCCTCTGAATAAGAATTGACAAGGTATCTGTTTGGAGGATTAGGATGAATAGCGCGTATCAAATGTCGTCTATGGATATCTATGCGCATAGCTAACGGACTAGGACATAAGGTATGATTTATTGCAAAAAAATCGAGAGCAAAAGGCCGTAAACATAAAATAAGTCTTTTTCACTGAATAGAATAATACCTTTAGACCTATTTTTCAATAACCTTTTCCAAATTGACCGATTTATTGCATGCAAAGGCTTTTTCAGGTACATTGGGCGCAACGATGTAGTCGATCTATCTCATAGGGAAGGGAACGGTGGAAATTACATGCGAAAAACGATCAAAGTCATAGCTGCAGGCACGCTCATGCTCGCACTGGCTACAGGCGCTGCTTTAGCGGATTCCGGCGTATGGACGCGAGCAGGGAAGGAAGCCGGGCGACAGGTTGAAGAGCAAGGACTCAGGCTGGAACTGCCGGGGCGTACGGAAAAGCAGCAAGCCGCATCTTCGATCGATCCGGCGACAGGGCGAGCGGAGAAGCGTGCAGGAACCGTAGCGGCCGAGGGACAGACAGGAACCTTTACAGCGGAACTGGCCGTAGACGGATTACAGGACACGCTGACCTTCCGCTATGCGCAATCGGGTGACAAAATACATATTCTTCCTTCGCCGGATCTCGGGTACGAGCTGCTTGCGCTGCCGGACGGTCGGATACTGGTTGAAGTTGCGGCGTCCATTTACAGGCTCGATCCGCAGAAGCGCACATTGTCTGTCTTTTTAAAAGGGCAAACCGGTACCTATCGCAAAACGGCTAAATCCGGCGGTTCGGCGAAGATGGTGGTCTGGGGACAGCGTGCTTCGCTCAGCCCCGACGGAACCAAACTGCTCTATTGGACGACTCGCAATATTACGGCTACCCGGAACGAAGACGGCGAGAACTGGGTCAAGGACTTGCGTACGGGTACAGAAAAAAAGGTCTATGGAGCCGGATATACGGTGCTCGGATGGGATGCCAAAAACCGTTTCTACCTGGATCTTGGCGATAACGGGATTGTGCGGGTAGACAGCGCAACCGGAGCTTCGGCAAAACTGGTCTCGGGTTTCTCCGTCTCGGCCGTATCCGGAAGTCATCTTTTGGCCCAGACGACGGACGGTTCATTGAACGTTCGCGATTTGTCGACGGGGAAACAGCAGACGTTCCGAGGCGGGGGGCTCAATCATCTTCGTTCTATAGCCGCTTCTGATGCAGGCCCATGGTTCGCTCTGGTGAACGCACCAGATCGTTCGAGTCGCGTATCAACCTTGATGCTGCTGAATGCCAAAACGTTGAAAAGCCATACGTTCGAAGAACCGGCGGGCAGTTCGATCCTTGGAGTTTCCTGGCAGGATGAAGAGACACTGCTGGTTCAGACGCGCAATCGGACGACAGCCGGGGAATCCACCTACGTTATCGACATCGCCAAGGAGGTAAGCCAATGAAAGTTGATCCTGGGCAAAAAGACATTGGAGTGCGCAACCGTATCGGGCGAAAAATCGGATTGACCGCTGGCATTTTGCTTGTGCTCGGAGCCGCCGCATCCGCGTCCGCAGCCGATTACGGCGCGAGATTCTTGCAGCAATACGGAGTCAAAGCTTCGATTGCTCCAGCTATGACTCCGGCCAGAAGCGACGCGGACGGTCTGCACGAGCGTTACTCGCCGGTAGAGAGCAAGACGAATCAGCCGCGTAACGTCGTCAGTGGAACCAACCCGCATAACGGCGCCGATCTGGCGATGGCGTCGGGAGATCGGGTATATGCCGTTCTGCCGGGAAAAGTAACCGAAGTGAAGCACGATACCTCGGTTCAACTCGGCAGTGTGATTGTCGATCACGATACGGATGGAGACGGAACGCCCGACGGCGTCTATATACAGTACGTTCATATTGATCCCGCAGGCTCAAGCGCGTCTGGGATCCGAGTAGGGGATTATGTGACGGAGACGACCGTAATCGGCACGATTGATCGAGCCAAACGCTATAATCCGCATTTGCATATCCAACAGGTAAGCCGGGGGAAGAGCGGAGCTGCGGATATCCAGACCCTGCCGATGTACTTATTTTATCGCCATACCTCGCTGGAGACCTGGAATGCGGGTTCGGATCTGGACTACGTATCCGCAGACTGGCAGGACGGCAATATGCTCTATCTAACGGCTTATGCCGGAACGGATAATCCGCAGACTAATCAATATGATCGCAACCGCCCGGCCGAGATCCAATTGCATTACAAGATCGGTTCAAGCGGAAAGTGGAAAATGTCGAAGACCAAATTCAGTCTTTATAACGCGAACACGCTGCGTTATCGAATCGATCTGAAAAAAGCGACCGGAGCAGCCAAAGGACAAAAGGTTTACGTTTACGCGGCTGCGATTCGTGCCAACGATCCGACGTTCCCGAATTCCGCTGCGTATCGTCACGGCCTATGGCCGCAGTTTTACAAGCAGCCGGATCGTGTGCTGTATGCGGCGTCTTCGGCAAGGGCGGATGCGGCTTCCCGGGTGTTTGCGATTGAGTAATCAGCAATAGAAAAGAAGCCGTTCCAGTACCGCAACAACGCGGCGTGGAACGGCTTTTTGTATCTCTAATCAAAGTGTCGCAATCCAAGCATCGATCCGGATTCCTTGTTCGGCTTCAGCTGATTAGCCCGCGATAGGTGTCTCGCCGTTTGATTGATCTTCTTCGGCTTGACGTTTTTTCTTGCGGCTTTTGGCTTCTGGAGCGGTATCGACTTCTTGACCCTCAATCTTCAATGCAGTCAGCTCTTGAAGATTGCCGATCAGTTGTTCCAATTGAGTGAAGCTGCTGGTCATTTGACCTGTGATATATTTTTGCTCGCCCATGCCGGCCAGAATCTCTTCCATCGCGGCATTGGTCTGTTGGGTGACGGCTGAGATGGCAACGGCCTGTACCGAGACTTCCGTAGAAGCGGTTTTCATCTTCTCCGAACGGTGTTCGACTTCACCGGCCTGGTCGAGCAGCTTGTGCGTATTTTCATTGATCTCAGTCAAAGCCTGCTCGGACCGCTGTGCAGCGCCCAAGCTGTTCTCTGCGGCTTCGCGCCCACGCATGACCTGGTTCATCAGGCGTTCGGTGCCATGCTGCAACTCGCCTAGAATGCCTCCGATCTGTTCGGCCGATTCACGTGAATGTTCGGCCAGTTTGCGGACTTCGTCAGATACGACCGCAAAGCCGCGTCCTGCATCGCCTGCACGTGCCGCTTCGATCGCCGCGTTCAGTGCCAGCAGATTGGTCTGACTGGCGATCTCGGAGATCGTCGACAAAATTTGGGCAATCTGCTGATTTTGCTCTCGGAACAATTCCATATCGTGCGCCGTATCATTCATGACGGAATACACCTGATCGATATGCGAGCGCAGCTCGGTCATTCGACCGGAACCTTCTTGTGTTACGTTCGCCGTATGCTCGGACAGATCGCGCATCATCGAAGAGTTCTGAACGACGCCTTCGATCTCCAGATCGCTTGCGGACATTTTGTCCGAAATATCGGATACGCTGTCGGCTTGACTCTCGGCACCTTGTGCGACTTGGGTAAAGGCATTGGTGATCTCTCCGGTAATTAGTTCGTTCAGGGTTACGTTTTCCTTCGATTTACGGGCAAACTTGCTGAGTTCGTCCACCGAAGATTTCACTTGGGATAACACCAGATCGATTTGAGCGGCGTCTGCCTTGCTTTTCTCCCGTTGAGCAGCCAGGTCGGCAAACAGCTTTTCGTTCAAATAACCGATCGAAACCGCGATAGCGGCGAAAATCGCGAATAAGGCGACGGTAAAGATCAAAGTGACGACGCGTCCTTCGGGCATGAATACGTCCGCGCCGCGAAGCCAGGAAATCAGCATCGCCGCAGCCGTGAGCGCCGAATAAAGCAGCACGTAGCGGTAGCGCGGGTACAGAAGCAGAAGCACGACCGGCACAAGGGCCGCCATCACATTAATCGTATCGGTCAAAACGGCGGCATAGGCGGCGAAGAAAAATAGCGCTACCGCGTAGGGCAGGATATGCAGCGCCTTTTTGCGAAGCGTGAAGAAGGTAAAAACGGCAGCGAAAAGCGCGAACGCGCCCGCTGCGATTTGCGTCGGCAGGGATAGATTGAGGCTGGCTATTCCCAGCAGCAGGAAAAGAGCCCACAAGATCCACATGATGATTTTGTTGCGTTGGTACATAACACGTTCGAAATTGCTCAAGTGCTCACTTCCCCCGTCTATATGATAGTTTGCGCAGTACGTAAGACCTACTTCCATTATCGTCAAAAAGCCCCTAAGCGTGTAGGGGCTTTTTGCGAAAAAACGAGAAGTTTATAAGGGAATGTAAGCGAAAACATTATCGATAAGAACGTTTGTTGTCGATTTTTTGTTTTAATGCTCGAAGGGATACCGAAGGTTCCAACGGCTTCGCGTCTCGTCCATCGTCGACATGACGCCGATCGACCAACCGAGCGTAGAAGGCGTCTCGCCGAGGCGTACCCATTCGTTGAAATCCGCGACTTCGTAATGCAGCGCTTCGCTTCGTTTTCCGGCTTCGATCTTGTCCCAGGTTCCGTCCGAATAAGAGACGAAGGCCCGTACCCCACGCGTGAAGTCTTTGAGCAGAATCGTTCCGCCTTCACAAACGATCGTCGCCAGATGCCCGGTATCGGACAGAAAGCTGAGCGAAACGGAAGCCGATTCGCCAAGGCCGCCGTGCAGCATGATCATAGACTCTTCGTCTACGCCGGTCTCTGCTTTTCTCACATCGGTCATCAGTCGGTCCGGGCCGCCCGGCATGAACATTTTGACGAGGGACAGCGCATACGTGCCCATATCGAGCAGCGCGCCGCCGGCCAGATTCGGGTTAAAAAAGCGGTTTTTCGGATCGTATTCCTTAACGTCCCCGAACGCGACATGGATGCTTTTGATCTTTCCGAGAGAGCCTTCCGCCAATAAATCGAGCAGCTTTCTATACAGCGGCATATGATAGACCGTCATCGCTTCCGCCAGAATCAGCCCGCGTTCACGGGCGAACGAAACGGCTTCCGCAAGCTGCGCCCCGTTGACGGTTATCGCTTTTTCGCAAAAAACATGTTTGCCTTTTTCAAGGCATCGCATGATGAATTCATGATGCGTACTGTGCGGGGTCGCGATATACACGATATCGACCGATGGGTCGTTCAGTAATTCGTCCAGGCTGCCGTAAGCTTTTTCGATCCGATGCTTGCGGGCGAATGCTTCGGATTTTTCGGGTTTTCGCGCACCGATCGCTTCGATGTGTCCGCATACGGAGCGGATCGCCTCCGCGAAGTCGTCCGCGATTTGCCCGGGGCCGAAAATCGCCCATTTCGGCAGGGGCGTAGAGGTAGTCATGAGCGTTCCAGCCTTTCTTGAACCGCGAGTTTTTCGCGGGTTGCTTGATGTTCCGTCTTAATGTTTGTCTCGCTCGCTTCTCGGAGGCAGCGGCGGCGTTTCTTCGTTTAAGGAAGCGCGGCCGGCCCGTTCGACGCGGGCTTCTTCGCGTTTCACCGTGTCTTCGATATGCTGCGTTTCTTCGACATTGCGCTTGCTGACGTCGACTTCTTCGGTGACGACATTATGTTTGTTGACCTCGATGCGTTCTTCGCTGACCGGAATCCGGATCGTTTCGTTTTGTCCGCCCGGCGTATCCGATTCGACGTTGTCGACGGCACGGCGTTCGATTACCACTTCTTCATGAGTAACGGGCACGGTAATCGTTTTTTCCTCGCGGACGATTTCTTTGCGAACCTGAACTTCGCCGGTACGCACTTGATGTTTGTCGATTTGCAGCTGCTCGGCGCGAAGTTCCAATGTGCTTCCTTCCGAAGAGGACGGCGCTGCCGAAACTTGCGGGGACGAACGCTTTTTGTCCAACTCGCCCGGTTCGAACGAAATCGGCCGCGGATCGTTCGGAGCCGCAAAAGAGTCTGTATTTCGTTCCGGCGTCTGTTCATGCCGCGGAGCTTCCGCCTTGAGGTTATCGCTTTGGCGGTCTTCGGCGCCGAAAGAAGTATGATTCAGCGCGTAATTGTTGCTGAATATATGCTCGACTTCTTCACGGTTTCTGCCGGCGGCATCGACGATGACCAACAAACGTCCTCCGCCGACATGTTCATGATAAGTATGCGCGTCTTCTTCGGGGATGCCCAGGCCAATCAATCCGCCGACCAGTCCGCCTCCCGTCGCGCCCACGGCGATGCCCGCCAACGCGGTCGCGATCGGTCCGGCCGCGAGCAGCGGACCGATTCCGGGAATGGCCAGTGCGCCCAGTCCGGCCAACAAACCGCCGACTCCGCCCAGGATTCCTCCGGCGGCCGCGCCGCCGGCTGCGCCTTCGGGAGCTTTAGTATCGGTTTTTTCGCTGAGCGCTTCGGCTTCTTCCCGGTGTTTGGAGATTACGGAGATATCCCCTCGCTCGTATCCGTGCCTTTTCAACTCTTCGATTGCCCCCGCAGCCTCGCGATCCGTCAAAAATACGCCTACTACTTTATCCGTCATGCCGTGTTCCTCCTTTTTTTGAAAGTACGCAGTTTTGTTTATACACGAACAAGCCCGGGCATTCTGCCGGGCTTGTTCGCAAGCGAAGCGGATATCGATGCCGCTTGACCGATGATCGTCGACTTCCGCAGTTGCCGATTACAGTCTTCTCGAAGACGCTTTTTCTTTCAGCGTTTCGCTGCCTTCGCGGACGTCCGGATTTCCGTCTTTTTCGATCCGGGCTTCTTCGCGGCGGAGCGTATCGCTGACATGCTCGGTCTCCTGCACGTCGCGCTTATGCACTTCGACTTCGCCGGTCACGACATTCCGTTTGTTGACTTCGACTTGTTCCTCGCTTACCGGAACGCGGATCGATTCGTCCAGGCCTACCGGTTGGTCGGTCGGCATATCGCCTACCGAGCGGCGTTCGATCACGACTTCTTCGTGACTGACCGGAACGTCTACTTCTTTGCGTTCTTCCATGATATCTTTATGCACTTCGACTTCGCCGCTGCGTACCGTGTTTTTGTTCACGTCGAGCTGTTCTTCGCGAAGTTGAAGCTTGCGCGCTTCGTCGTCCCGGTCCATGACGTCGCGGTCGCGATTCAACGTATCGCGCTCCAGATCCGCCGGAGCGGCCAAGCCGCGATCGCCTACCGGCGTATTATCCATGCGGTTGGCGTCCAGGTTCGTCGCACCCATGGCCGGCGTATTGCCGTACAGCGTGTCTTCGTTTGCCATTTCGCTATTCACGGCGCGATCCGAAGATGCGTATTCGTCGTCATAACGTCTGTTGGCGGAATTGTTGTCGCGGAAGATGCCGTATACTTCGCGCCGGTTCGATTCGTCCGTATCCACGATGACGAGGATTTTTCCTTCGTCTACCGCGGTATCGTATTCCTGAGCTTCATTTTCCGGAATGCCCAAGCCGATCAATCCGCCTACGATACCGCCGCCGGCCGCGCCTACCGCAGCGCCTGCAAGCGTCGCCGCCAGCGGTCCCGCCGCCAGAATCGGACCGATGCCCGGAATCGCCAATGCGCCGAGACCCGCCAGAAGGCCGCCGATGCCGCCCAGCACGCCGCCTGTCGCCGCTCCTCCGGCTGCGCCTTCCGGCGCCATGGTGCCGGTTTCGTCTTCAAGCTTGCGCATGTCTTTTTTATCGCGGGTGATGATCGAGATGTCGTCCGCGTCGTAACCCGTTCTTTTTAAACTTTGAATCGCGCTGGAAGCTTCCTGCTCCGAATGGAATACGCCTACGATTTTTTTACTCATGATCATGATGCCTCCTCGTTGTTGGTTAGTGATTTTTGAGTTCAAATTTCGTCGTCGTTCTTACTCTTCGCTGTCGTGCTTCAAAGCTTCGAATGTTTACTGCCACGTTTCATAATTAAACCTCTCGGCAAAATATAAACGCTTCATTCACAAATTCAAAGAAAAGTCAATGATTTTATTCGGAGACGTTTCAAAAGCGAAAAAGCGGCTTATCGCGAAGCCGCTTCTGCCGATCCCTTTTTAGATTTGACGCTTACCAAGCCGCAATCGAACCGTCGGTCCGCGTCTCCGTTCCGCCGCAAAGCACGCCGCTGGCCGGGTCGCGCCAGATGATTTGCCCGCGCCCGAACATGCCTTTGTCGGGAGCGATTTTGATTTCGTGCCCTTTGCGTATCAGGGCTTGCGCCAGATGGATAGGGAAGTCCGGCTCGACTTGAACGCTTTTGCCGTTCTCCCACATCCAGCGAGGGGAATCGAGGGCGGCTTGGGGATTCAGATTGAAGTCGACGGTATTCATGACGAGCTGGACATGGCCTTGGGGCTGCATAAAGCCGCCCATGACGCCGAATGGACCTATGGCTTCGCCGCCTCGGGTCAGGAAGCCGGGAATAATCGTATGATAGCTTCGTTTGCCGGGGGCGAGCGCATTGTCGTGTTGAGGATTCATGGAGAAGCTATGTCCCCGGTTTTGCAGCGCGATTCCGGTTCCGGGCACGACGATGCCTGAACCGAAGCCCATGTAGTTGCTTTGGATGAAGGACACCATATTGCCTTCACCATCGGCGGTGGCGAGATACACGGTGCCGCCCGAAGGCGGCGTGCCGGGGCCGGGAAGAGCGGCTTCGTCGGAAATGAGCGCCCGGCGTTCCTTCGCGTATTTACGGGATAGCAGCCCTTCCACGGAGGTTCGCATATGCTTGGAATCCGCGATATAGGCTTCTCCGTCTGCAAAAGCCAGCTTCATCGCTTCTAACTGGCGATGCAGTGTCGGGATGCTCTCTTTTTCTCCCGCAGCAAAGCCGTCCAGAATATTCAGAGCCATCAAGGCAATCAGGCCCTGACCATTCGGAGGAATCTCCCAGACCTCGTAGTCCCGATAGCGGACAGAAACGGGCTTGACCCATTCCGGTTGATAACAAGCAAGGTCGTCAGCAGTCAAAAAACCGCCGTGTTTCCTGAGAAAGTCGGCAATCTTCGCAGCCAACTCGCCGCGATAGAACGATTCGGCGTTGGTTTGACCGATTTCCCGAAGCGAAGCGGCATGATTAGGGGAGTTCCACATTTCTCCGGCTTTCGGAGCACGGCCATCGGGAGCGAAGGTGCGAAACCATTCCGAATAGGCTTCGCCCTTGAGCTGGCTGCCGAAGATCCGATAGGCTCGATTCCAGAAATAAGCCAGGCTTGCAGGGACCGGGTAGCCTTCTTCGGCATAGCGCACCGCGGGCGCAAGCGTTTGTTCAAGGGACAGGCGTCCGAATCGACGAGAGAGTTCGGCCCAGGCGGAGGGAGCACCAGGTACCGTAATCGGCACAACGCCGTATTTCGGCATCTCTTCGATTCCCCGTTCTTTCAGCGTTTCGATAGACAAAGAGGCAGGAGCCGGGCCGCTTGCATTCAGACCATGCAGCTCGCCGTCGGTCCAAACCAGCGCGAAAGCATCGCCGCCGATCCCGTTAAAAGCAGGCTCCAGCACCGTAAGCGCGGCAGCCGTGGCAATCGCTGCATCGATCGCGTTGCCGCCGGCTTTAAGAATATCCAATCCGGCTTGCGCAGCAAGCGGCTGAGAGGTAGCGACCATTCCATTGCGGGCATAGGTGGGAAGACGGCGAGAAGGGTAGGGTTGATATAGGGGATCGAAATTCATCGGATCAATCATCTCCTGTCTGCGAAATCAATATGAGCGGCTTCGGGACTTGTCTCGCGGAGCTTTTAAGTTTTCGTGAAGGACTCGTTATGCAGCTTTGAATAATGGGCCAGCCGCTGAGACAGCGTACCTGTATGAAATTCCAACAGATGCCCGTCGGGATCGCGGAAATAAAGAGAACGTCCTTCGCCGTCTGCGAGACGATCGCGGCCCGGCAGAAGCTCGGCCTGCGCTTTCCGAAGCCTTTGCTCCAAATTCGGGAGGTCTTCCTCCGCGACCGCGAAAGCAACATGCGTATACGCGTGACGAATATCGCCGCGAGGTATGTCAGCCTCTTCATTCAAAGCCAGCCAGAGCCCGGCAATGTCGAAGTAAGCCGTTTTGCCGCGCAGATAGACGGGCGCTTCGCCAAGTACCTTTTCATAAAAGCGCACGGATTGTGCCAGATTTGAGACGGAAAAAGTAAGATGTCCGACACCTTGAATCAAGGACATATGCGAACCTCCTTTTGGTCGCCAAGATTGGAGATAGTATAACATACGCGTTCGAGCCTAATAAAAAGCCGCTCTCTTCCAATGGAGGAGAACGGCTTGACGAGATGAAAGTCCTATTCGTTGGGACAAGCGCAGGCGCTGCAGGAGAAATTTCCAGCATAGGTTTCCGAAGTGCATTTCTTCGAAATGCTTCACGAGACGCTGTCTCACTTGAAAAAGTCGATTGAAATTTTTAGTTGAAGTTTTCCAAATTCAAATGCCCGCAACATGTCGAGAAAATCCAACGTAACTGGAAACGAGAAGACGGAGAGAGAAATTCAGTGAAAGACGCCTTTGAGCACGGAAAGCCGTAGGCTTTCTGCGCGAGACAGCGTCTTGAACGAATTTCTCTCGCAGTCTTCTCGTTTCCCTCACATAAGTAACTTTCTAAATGCCCAACTCATAGCTTGATCAAGCGATTAGCTGATCGTTCCCTTGATTTTGCTTTTCACGTACATTTGATAGATATGACGGATGCCGATCTTCACGACCATGTAGATCGGGATGCAGATCAGCATGCCCAGGATGCCCAAGACGTCGCCGCCGACGAGCAGGAGGACGATGACAGTCAGCGGGTGCATGTCCAATTGCTTGCCGAATACCAGCGGTTCCAACAGGTTGTTTTGGATCAATTGCGCCACGATAACGATAACGATCGACCAGATCGCCATGCTCGGCGATTCGATCAGGCCGACGATGCCGACAGGGACTCCGGCGAGGAACGCTCCGATAAACGGAATGAAGTTCAGGAAGAACGATATAATCACCAAGAGCAGCGAATACGGCAGGCCGATGATCAGGAAGCCGATATACAGCAACACGCAGAGCATCAGGTTCACGATAACCCGCCCGGCGATAAAGCCGTTCAGCGCATCGTCCATTTCGCCCAACATTACTTTTCCATCATCTTTCTGCTGATTCGGGAACATTTTCATAAGATAGCCCGGCAGTTTGTAATCGTCGCGCAGCAGGAAGTAGAGCAAGATCGGGAAAGTGGCAATGACCAGTACGAAGCTCGACAGGAACGAGAACATATTCGTGATATTGTCGGACAACCAGGTGATCGACGTATCCAGAATGCCGGACAGCCGGTTCAGCAAGTCTTGGTTTTGCGTCGCGTCAGCCGGAATGAATCGACTGATCGTCGGGTTGTTTTGCAATTGCTGCAATTGGTAGACCGCATCCTGAGCAAGCTGAGGCGCGTTGTTGATAAAGCTTTCCACCTGATCGCGCAGCGTAGGGAACACCCATAGCGACGCGCCTACGATAAGCAGGATAAACACCGCGAAGATCAACAGCACCGACCAGGAGCGTTTCCATTTTTTACGTTCTAGGAAGCGCACAAGAGGACGTAACGGGTAATAGAAGAATGCGGCGATCAGTAACGGGACCACCAGAGAGCTGACCAAGGATACGACCGGCGTGAACAGAAACTTAACGAGCGTGCCAAGGAAAATAATCAGCAGAATAAGGGCGACCCCCGCACCTATGACGAAAAATCGATTTTTGAACATGTGTGTCCTCCCACTGATATGAATGTGCGCGGCCTCCGATCGACGGCACTGCCGCAAAATCGGTCGGCCGAGCGGCTTGCAAACATCGGGCGATGAATTATGTATGTTTGACAACCCAAGCAAGCGAATGTACTTCTATATATTAAACGAAAAACGCCAAGTTTACGCCACGCACGCCAAAGCTAGGAGGAGTGGGTGAATATAGCGCAGTGCGATTGTCTTTTTTAAAGCCGATAAAATGAATTGGAATTAACCGAAAAGTTATTGACTTTCTGTTGAACAGGTCGTAAAATTCAATCTTGCACGACCTAAATGTTCGCCAGCGGGTTGCGCCCTGCTGGAAATGTCGTCCAATCATCTTAGACCCAATCGGAGGAAACAATTATGAAAAAAGCGACTATGCTCGGCCTTGTTGCGATCCTGATGACCCTGATGCTCGCCGCTTGCGGCAGCAATAACGGAAGCAGCAACACAGCCGCTACCAATAATGCAGGCACGTCTGAAGAAAGCGCGACTGCCGCAACCAACTCTTTGGAAAAGATCAAATCCGCCGGCAAGATCGTGATCGGCACGGAAGGCACGTATCCGCCGTTTACTTACCATGACGCAAGCGGCGAGCTGACCGGATTCGACGTCGAAATCGCCCGCGAAGTCGCAAAACGCCTCGGCGTCGAAGCCCAGTTCGAAGAAGCGCCTTGGGACAGCCTGCTCGCCGGTATCGATGCGGGACGCTTCGACTCCGTGTTCAACGAAGTCTCGATCCGCGACGACCGCAAGGAAAAGTATGACTTTTCCGATCCGTATATCTCTTCCGGTGCGGTGCTGATCGTACGCGAAGACAATACGGATATCAAATCGCTGGCTGATCTGAAAGGCAAAAAGTCGGCGCAATCGCTGACCAGTAACTTGGCCGATATCGCACGGGAAAACGGCGCGGAGATCGTGGCGATCGAAGGCTTCCAACAAGCGATCGACTTGCTGAACTCCAACCGTGCGGATGCGACGATCAACGACAACCTGTCGTTCCTCGATTTGAAAAAGCAAAAACCGGATCTCGCGCTGAAAGTCGTAGCCGAAGCCGAAGACGCTTCGCAAAGCGGCGGCGTATTCGCGAAAAACCAGCCGGAACTCGTGGAAGCCGTCAACAAAGCGCTGGCCGACATGCACAGCGACGGAACGTACGCGACGATCTCCGAGAAATACTTCGGCGAAGACGTATCGAAATAATGATGATCCGTAACGCGGTTGCGCCGCATTACTGATACGGAAGAAGCCGCTCGCGGTTTCAACGGAAGCGGGGCTATCCCGGATTCGCGAAGCGGGTCCCGGAGCAGCCTCGTTTTGTTTGTTCAGCGCAGGCGTTTGCGTGTAAAAGTGAAGTACGAACGTTTTGCCCGACTTCATAGTAAAAAAGAATGCCGATCGCGGCGGAAGGAGTACAAGAAGCATGGATGATCGTAAAATTCAGATCGTGATCGATTCCTTATGGCCGATGATCAAGGCCGCGCTGCAATACACGATTACGCTCGCGCTGATCTCGTTCGTTTTGGGGTTGATTCTGGCGGTATTGGTGGCGCTGGTGCGGGTATGGAAAATCCCCGTGCTTAACCAAATCGCTATTTTTTATGTATGGGTAATCCGGGGGACGCCGCTGCTGGTGCAGCTGTTTATTATTTTCTTCGGCCTGCCGAGCGTCGGAATCGAGTTTGATCCGTTCCCGGCCGCGGTCATCGCCTTTACGCTTAATATGGGCGCGTATAATTCCGAAATCGTCCGAGCCGCGATCCAATCGATCTCGAACGGCCAGTGGGAAGCCGCGTATTCGCTTGGTATGACGCGAGGTCAGGCGCTCCGGCGAATCATTCTTCCGCAGGCCGCGCGCGTATCGGTACCGCCGCTGTCCAACTCTTTTATCAGCTTGGTCAAAGATACATCGCTCGCTTATACCGTAACGGTGGTCGAGTTGTTCCAAGTCGCCAAACAGATTACGGCAACCACTTACGAGCCGCTGCTGCTGTATACGGAAGCGGCCGTCATCTACCTCGCCATCTGCACGATACTGAACGCCCTGCAAAATGTGATGGAGAAGCGTCTATCCCGTTTCTCTGCCCAATAAACCGACCGGAAAGGAGTCAGATCCCATGATCGAAATTCGTAATTTGCATAAATCCTTTGGTTCACTGGAAGTGCTCAAAGGCATCGATCTATCGTTGGAAAAAGGGAAAGTGCTCGTGATCATCGGCCCTTCCGGCTCGGGTAAAACGACGCTGCTTCGCTGCCTGAACCTGTTGGAGATGCCGGATGCCGGATCGCTCCGACTGGGCGAAACGAGCATCGAATTTGACGGCCGTCGAAAGCTTGACAAGCAGCAGGTGCTGAAGCTGCGTCAAAGCACCGGAATGGTGTTTCAATCGTATAATCTTTTCCCGCATAAAACGGCACTGGAGAACGTCATGGAAGCTCAGATCGTGGTGCAAAAGCGCGATAAGGATGCGGCGCGCAAACGTTCGATGGAGCTGCTGGCTAAGGTAGGCTTGAGCGGGAAAGAAGATTCGTATCCGCATCAACTTTCCGGCGGCCAACAGCAGCGCGTCGGCATCGCCCGTGCGCTGGCTACCGATCCCGAAGTCATGCTGTTCGACGAACCGACTTCCGCGCTTGACCCCGAGCTGGTCGGCGAGGTTCTGAAGGTGATGAAGGAATTGGCTGCCGAGGGAATGACGATGGTCGTGGTGACGCATGAGATGAAGTTTGCCGCGGAAGCGGCGGATACCGTTGTGCTGATGGACGTCGGCGTCGTTTTGGAGCAGGGACCGCCGCAGAAGGTCCTGCAACACCCGTCCAGCGAACGCGCCTCCCAATTCCTGAATTTGCTGACAGCCAAAGACTAAATCGAAATCATGCGTATTAAAGCTGCCGAAGCACGATCTGGCAGCTTTTTATTTTATTTTGCATACATATCGCTATTCAAAGATCAGTTTTTTTGTCGAAAAATAGGTATGGGCTTTATAGGAGATTGATGAAACGGAAGAAACGGGGGAAGCGCATGAGAAACAAATTCAGACTGACCTTTTTTGCGAAAAATATGATCATGATCGCGTTCGGTATTTTGCTGGTAGGCGGTTTGTTGACAGGCATCACCGTCAAACTGCAGCAGAAGATGGCGCTCGATAGCCTTCGCAGTCAATACTTGGGCGTAACGGATTACGTAAGAGCCCAAATCGGCAATCCGCTGATCGCGGAAGCGGTCGCCGATCCGGCTCCGGATAACGAAATAGGGAAAAAATTGACGCCGATGCTCGATCAAGTATCGGACTTGAACCCGAACGTCGCGCAAGCTTACGTGTTCGGCGTCGATCTGGAAAACGGAACGCAGACTGTCGTGGCTTCGCCGACCCATCTGACGGCGGACGGCATGGTACCGGGTACGCGTTATGAAAATCCTCCGGAGATGCTCAAAGCCATGCAGGCGATTATCGCGAGCAAACAAGCCACAAGCACCAATGCTTTTACTGACGACTATGGAACTTGGGTCACGATGCTTCAGCCGATCCTGGACGACTCGGGCAATCTGATCGCCGTGATGGGACTGGATATCGATGCGCTGGATATTGCCCGAAACACAAAGGACATTTTGCTGACTTCGCTGCTCGCCATGGTGCTTTGCTTCATCGGCGTGCTTGCGCTTCAATATTTCGTGATGCGCCGCATGATGAAGCCGATTCGCGAATTGTTCGGAGCGATCGGCCAAATGAACGACGGCGACTTGAACGTGCAGCTGCATACGGACCGAAAAGACGACTTCGGCGATCTGAACCGCAAGTTTTCCGAGATGGCGCTTGAGATCAAAACCATTATTTCGGGCGTCCAAAGCCGTGCGCAGCAGGCCGCCGACTCCTCGGCCGCATTGCAGGAAGAAGTCGAGAAAAACGTACGCATTCAAAACGGGGTAACCGAAAGCGCGGAGCGCATGAGCGTCGGAGCCCGCACGCAGGAAAGCTCGGCCGAGGAAACGTCGAGAGTCATGGAAGAGATGTCGCGTGCCATTCAGGAGATCGCGCAAACCGCGTATCAAGTATCCGAAGCGGCTTCCGAGATGAAAACGGAAGCGACCGCGGGCGGAGAATCTATCGACCGCGTCGGCGAACAGATGTCGGCGATCAGCAGTTCGGTCGGTCGTTCCGCAGAGCGCATTCGCGAGCTTCAGGAGCGTTCGCGCGAGATCGAAGGCATTGCGGGACTGATTTCCGGCATTGCTTCGCAAACGAACTTGCTGGCGCTTAACGCTGCGATCGAGGCGGCAAGAGCGGGTGAGCACGGCAAAGGGTTTGCGGTTGTCGCGGAAGAGGTGCGCAAACTTGCGGATCAGTCAGCGACTTCGGCGAACCAAATCTCGGGCATTCTCGGCTTGATGATTCGGGAAACGGACGAGGCCGTCGTGTTGATGCAAGAAGGCATGCACGAGGTCGAGACCGGATTGACGCTATCGCAGCGTTCGGGCGAAGCTTTCCGACGGATCGAGGTGGCAATCGGCAATGTATCCACGCAGACGGAAGATATGTCGGCTGTTACCGAACAGATGTCGGCCAGCTCCGAAGAAGTGGCCGCTTCGGTGAACGAATTGGCGGGAATTGCGAAGGAATCGTCAGGCAGTGCCGTCGAAGTGACGCAAGCCTCGCAGCTTCAACGGGAATCGCTCGATATCGTGTCCGCTTCTTCGGAAGAAGTGAACGCAATCGCGCTGGAGCTTAGCAAATTGATCGCTAAATTCAAGATTTAACGCCCTTTTTCAACCGGAAGGCTGTCTCGAAAGCCATCGCTATGGCTCAAGGCAGCCTTTTTCGCTATCAAAACAACCGAAATGTTGCGAGAATGCTCTTGCCGACTTTATTGTTACCGCTTACAATTAGTGAGCTTGCAAACACTGAAAGGGAGGAAACTCCGATGCCACGCGCCAATCTTTTTACGAAAATGATGCTGATTCTGACTCTCATGTGGATTCCGGTGGCTCTGCTCTATGGGTATTCGAACAAGACGACGACCGACGTGCTGCGCGCGGAACTCGGCGAATCGAACCAGAACCAGTTAGCCTTTTTCCAAAGTCAGGTCAATACCAATATCGAAATGCTCGCTTCCTGGCCGAATCTGCTCATTCATGATCCGGACATCGAAAGCTTTCGCAAATTATATACAAATGGCGGTTATTTCAATCTGGACGAGATCAATCTGGTCAAGCGTATTCAGAACAAACTCAGCATCCAAGAAAGTTCGTCGAATTGGAAAAGTCGTCTGCATCTTTATTCGCCGTCCCTGCGCCGCGTCGTGTCGGAAAACGATGCCCGCGCTTACGATCCGGCCTTGCTGCAAGCGACGATCAAGCCGGGCTGGCAGGTCACTCGGGCAAAAGACGGCAACGAAGACATTTTTCTGTTCTCCTGGTTCACGGTCGCCCCTTACGGCATCGCCGATCCCGCTTTGAAAGCCGAGACGATCGTGGAGCTTGAATTCGATAGCCGCAATATTCAGAATATGCTGGATAAGTTCAAAGCCGACGGGCGGCATGATCCTTTTTACTATCGGGAAGATATGGGCGTGATCTACAACCGGACATCGGATCGCGACTTGACCGGAAAAATGATGGAAAAGCTGAATGTCTCGCCGCTGCCGGAAAGCGACAATCTGACGGTGAGCATCGACGGCGAGCCTTATATGGTCAGTATCGTACTATCCAAAGAAACCGGCTGGTATCTGATCGATTACATGCCAATGGCCGATATGCTGGCGCCGATCCAAAAATCGAATCTGCTGTTTTACTCTTCTATTCTGATGCTGCTTGTGATGGGATCGGTGGCGGCTTATCTGCTCTATGTGCAGGTACAGATTCCAATCCGCCAGTTGATTCGAGGCTTCCAGCGCCTTCAGCAGGAAGATTATTCGGTGCGTATCAAGCCGAAGGGCCGCAACGAGTTCAGTTTTCTGTCGGAGCGATTCAATCAGATGGTCGACAAAATACAGAACCTGTTCGAACACGTGTATCTGGAGCAGCTGCATGTCAAAGAAGCGAGGCTGAAGCAGCTGCAATCGCAGATCAATCCGCATTTCTTCTATAATTGTCTATCGTTCGTGACTAGCATGGCGAAGCTCGGGCGAATGGACGCGGTCGTGGCGATGTCGCATAGTCTGTCGAGATACTACCGATACACGACGCGGCAGGAGCGGGAATTGGTTCCTTTGAAAGAAGAAGTGGAATTCGTGCGCCATTATCTGGAGATTCAGAAGATGCGTATGAACCGCCTCGATTACGTGATCGAATTGCCGGAAGAGCTACTGGATTTGTATGTATCGCCGCTCATGCTGCAACCTCTCGTGGAAAATGCCGTCATTCACGGAATCGAACCGCATGCGGAATCCGGGTTGATTCGGATTTCCGGAGAGTTGGGCGAAGACGGAACCGTGACCGTTCGCGTTGAAGATAACGGCGGCGGACTGGACGAAGTGGGGCGCGAGAAGCTGAAGCGGCGTCTGGCCGAGCCGATGAGCGAAGAAACGGGCTGCGGATTATGGAACGTCAACCAGCGGTTGCAATTGCGAAGCGGCCGGGAAGCCGGGGTTCGAACCGAGGATTCGCTGCTTGGCGGTTTGACGGTCATGTTGATCTGGAACGAGCACCCGAATGATGACCACGATGAAGAGACGCTGCGGCGTTCGATATAACTTTTTACAAGGAAAGGAGTCCTGAATATGATCGAAGTGCTGCTTGTCGATGACGAGACTTATGTGACGGAAAGTTTGGAGTTGACGATTCCTTGGGAGGAGATCGGGGTCAGTACGGTACGCCGCGCCGCTTCGGGAACGGAGGCGCTGGCGATTATGGAAGAAGAAGCGATAGACCTGGTGGTTACCGATATTCGGATGCCGGGTATGGACGGACTTCAGCTTATTGAAGAGATCGGTCGGCGCTGGCCGAGTGTGCGCTGTATTTTGCTGACCGGGCACAGTGACTTTACCTATGCGAAAAAAGCGCTTCAGCTTCGGGCGAGCGATTACGTGCTGAAGCCGGTGGACGATGACGAGTTTGTCGCCGCCGTATCGGAAGCTTTGGATTCGCTGCGCGAAGAGTGGGACGAGTTCGACAAGGTGCACCGATTGCTGTACAGCCGGAAGTCCGATTACAAAGTATTGCGGGAGAATCTGCTGCACGAGCTGCTTCTGGGGCGGGAAATGAGTCAGCAAGCGCTTGGCGAGCAGCTTCGCGCGTACGAGCTGCCATTGCGGGCCGGACAACCGACGCTGATGCTGTTGGCTCGTTTGGAAGGCCGTTTTGCCACGATGGACGAATCTTCCTTAGAACTGATCGACTTTGCGGCGGGCAATATTGCAGAAGAGGTATTGCGCGGTCAGCCGCTCTGGTATGGAGGCGGTCCGCATGGATGTCTGGTGCTGCTGCTTCAGCCGGGCGAATCCGGTAGCGAGCCTACATTGGAACAAACCGCGCGCGGTCTCGACCGTCGTCTGGAGAAGCTGCAAGAGCATGTGCGGTTGTATTTGAAAGGGGAAATCTCGCTCTCGGTATCTACCGTGTTCGAACTCGGCGGCAGTGATCCCGGAGCGGCTTACCGGCGCACGCTCGGTTCGCTATATGCGGCCGGAAACAACGGACGAACCGTATATGTCGACCCGCAAGCCGCCGCTTCGGGTGCTTCGGTATCCGATGCGGTCTCGCCCGCAGGCGAAGACCGCGGCAGCGTCACCGAATTGATGTACACGCCGCCTACGCTGTTGCATCTGCTGGAATCCCATCAATGGGACGAAGTACGAGCGAAAATATCGGGCGTCTTCGAGGCTGCGGAAAGAGCCGGATTGGCCGGACCGCCGATGTACGAGATTTATTTGTGGATGACCAACGCTTTTCTGTTTATTTCGCACCGCGAAGGCCAACCCGTAGGCGAACTGGGCGGCGAAGAAGGCTTCGATCCCGTATTGGCGCGCGGCCTGGTCCAACAGCCGCAGCGCCTGCGAACCTGGGGGCTTCGACTGCTCGACGGCTTGGCCGAACAGACCTCGGCCGGAGCCGGCGACGGCCGCAGCAAAGTCGTCAGCCGCGTCCGCCAATTGGTCGGCACCGGACTGGACGGCGACCTGTCCGTCAAAACACTGGCCGACCAAGTGTATCTGCATCCCGTATATCTGTCGAAAATCTACAAAGCCGAAACCGGGGAAGCGCTGGGCGATTATATCATCCGCATGCGCATGGAACGCGCCGCTCATCTTCTGAAGAACTCGGGAAAGAAAATTTACGAGATTACGAGCGAGTTAGGGTATCAGAATCCGCAGTATTTTAGCAAAATGTTTAAAAAGCAATACGGCATGACACCGAACGAATTTCGGGAGTTAAGCTGAAACGGACGCCGTATCCAGGATAGAAGATCCTGAATACGGCGTCCGACTGTTTCAGCGATAGGATGTTAAAGGTTTTTAAAGGGTTTAAATGCTTTTCCATAAGTTGAAACGGCGTTGCGAAAAAGGAGGGCACATCCTTTTTCGCAACGCCAATTGTTTCAACGACGGTCTTGCCCTTAATTTTGCCCTTAATCTTTTGCTTTTAATCCCTTATCATTAATCCCTTGCCCTCAATCCTTTATCTCCAAGTATTTTACATGTACTCTTACGCCATTAATCTTGCTCTGCTTATCCTTCGCTCCCTGCCTTTCAACTCCCAATCCCAAATCATCGACTCTATCTTGCACATCATCAATCTCGACCAAATGTTGCAATAATCCCATATTTTCTTCTTTTATTCCACGCTGCGTATCGAAATGTTGCAGAAATCCAGCATTTTTACGCTTATCCTGCCTAAAGCCTATATTTACGCTCCAAATGATGGATTTTCGCAACATTTTCTCTCCTGACGCGCCAATCCTTCCGAAAATGATGGAAACCTGCAGCATTTTCCTCCGTCGACTTCTCCTTTTGACTTTGACAGCTTGCCTTGTTCCGATCTAACCGGCTCATCCGGTCCAATCCGCTGATTCGTACGTCTACTTAAACTCCGCGTTCGTCCGCTGCGTTTCTTCTTTTTTCTGTTCCGTTTGTCCGCGACTATTCTGCTCATGGACTCACCTTGCTTGCCAAAGGTGCAGGAATGTTGCAATCGCGACATAGGCCGCTTTGCGATCCGCCCCTATAATAAAGAAGCAAGGTAGACGAAACAAGGGGGAACCAACATGAAAGCGATATCCCGCAAAAAATGGCTGCCGCTTCTGGCTGCCGGCGCGATGCTGGCTACGACACTCGCAGGCTGCTCCGGCGGAGGCAAAGCAGACGAAAGCGCGGCAAGCGCGACGCCAAGCGCTGAAAACGTATACAAAGAAAAATACGATCCGCCCGTGACGATCTCGACCGCTTGGGGCGTCGATCCGACACTAACGTTCAAAAACGGCGAAACGATCGAAAATAGCGTCGCGACCAAATGGGCCAAAGACCAATTCGGCATCGACATCAAGTCGCTCTGGTCCGTAACCGACACGAACGGCGCATTCGGCACCAAGCTGCGCCTCGCCATGTCGTCCGGACAAGAGATGCCGGATATTCTGACCATCGGCACGGCCGACAACCAAATCGCGCAGGATCTGATCGACTCCGGCATGTACGAAGAAGTCGGACCGCTGTTCGACAAGTACGCTTCCGACACTTGGAAAGCCGCGATCGACCAAGACCCGAACGTCTGGAACGCTTATATGCGCGACGGCAAAAAGATGGGCATCCCGGTACTCGATTACGCCTATAACCACGATTACCTGCTCTGGATTCGTCAAGACTGGCTGGACAAGCTGAACCTGAAAGCCCCGACCACGATCGACGAGATGGAAAAAGTCATGGACGCGTTCAAAAACCAAAATCCGGACGGTCTTTCCCCGGATCAAGTCGTGCCTTTGAGCATCGGCTTCAAAACGTCGATGAATACCTGGATGGGCGATCCGTCCTGGATCTTCGGCGCATACGGCACGCTGCCGCAGCAATGGAACGTCGACGCGGACGGCAAGCTCGCTTACGGTTCGATTCAACCCGGCATGAAGCAAGGTTTGGAAAAACTCAGCGATTGGCTCAAAAAAGGCTACATTCCGCAAGAAGCCGCGCTGTGGGACGAAAACAAAACGGCGGAACCTGCAGTCGCGGGCACGGCGGGCATCATTCCCGGACCTTACTGGATGAGCGGCTGGCCGCTGAAAGATACGGTACAAAACTCGCCTGACGCCGTTTGGGCTCCGATCGAAATCCCGGCCGGCCCTGACGGCAAAGCGATGAGACACGGCACGCAGTTCACCAACGGCGTAACATTGATCAAAAAAGGCATGGAACACCCTGAAGCGTTCTTCACGTACCAAAACTATCTGTTCGACAACTATGCCAACCCGGAACCGGGCAGCCAGTACGACAACGGCTTGTTCGCAGGGTACGATTACCAGCTCGACGCCGACGGCAAACAGCTTCCGATCGAAGAGATCGACGGCGGTTACGTGAACGTGGTACGTTACCTGCTCGTTCGCGACGGCGCCCGTATCCCGGATGCACAGATGAAAGCCCTGCAAAGCTTGGCCGAAGGCAACGAACCGAAAACCAAGCTGGAAAAAGACGTAGCGGTCAACTACGGCAAAGAAACGCCGGCTGCGGCTCAAGTTCTGCTGAAGCAAGACGATATCTCGTACAAAAACATGTTCTCCGGTCCGACGACCGAAACGATGAAGAGCAAAATGGACTACCTGAACAAGATGGAAAACCAAACGTTCAACGAAATCATCTACGGCAAAAAAACAGCTGACGCTTTCGACGAATTCGTAAGCACTTGGAAAGCAGGCGGCGGCGACCAGATCACGACGGAAGTCAACGCATGGTACGACCAGGTTAAAAAATAAGCTTTGATTCGCAATCGTTTGGCTCGGAGGGTTAGATAAGGCTTCGAGCCAAACGCAGCGCGAAACCGTCAACAAGCATTAAAGCATTCTGCGGCAGCCGCGGAAATTGAAGGCGGCAGGGGGAGAACTTCCCTGCGGCCTTTGCTTTCCCATGCCCTTTTTCAGTAGTCGAAGGAGGAGAAGCGTTTGAAAACATTAAAAAAAACCTGGCCGTTCCATGTCATGCTGCTGCCGGCACTTATCTTCCTGATCATCTTCAGCTACATCCCGATGGGCGGGATCGTGATGGCGTTTCAGGATTACAAGCCATGGCTCGGCATCAGCGGATCAGAGTGGGTCGGGCTGGACAATTTCCGTTATTTGTTCGAGCGCGAAGACAGCGTTCAGGTCATCTGGAATACGCTGTTTATCGCCGTTTTAAAATTAGTCTTCAATCTGATCGTCCCGTTCGTGTTCGCTATTCTGCTGAACGAAATTCGCAAAACGGCGCTGCAGCGCGGCATTCAGACACTCGTTTACCTGCCTCACTTTCTGTCGTGGGTTATCCTCGGCGGCATTCTGATCGACCTCTTGGCAACCGGCGGTCTGGTCAACCGGGTGTTGGGCGTGTTCGGGCTCGGCCCGTACTTCTTCCTCGGCGACAACGACTGGTTCCGCTTCACGGTCATCGTGTCCGACATCTGGAAAGAATTCGGCTACAGTACGATTATCTTCCTCGCCGCGCTTGCGGGCATCGATCCGTCGCAATACGAAGCAGCCGAGATCGACGGCGCGACCCGCTTGAAGCAAACTCTGCATATTACCGTTCCTTCGCTGATTCCGATCCTGATGGTTGTCGGTACGCTCGCGCTCGGCAATGTGCTCAACGCAGGCTTCGACCAGATCTTCAACCTTTACAATCCGCTCGTGTACGAAAAAGGCGATATCATCGATACCTTCGTATACCGCACCGCCATCCTCAACGGGGAAATGGGCTTCGGTACCGCTATCGGATTGTTTAAATCGGTCATCAGCATGATCCTGATCCTGATCTCGTACCGTCTTGCCTACAAATGGGCCGGGTATCGCATTTTCTAATCCGGGTGCCGCGCTTATGCGCGGTCATCTTCCGGGGAAAGAGGGAACCGTATGTATCATAAAACGACAGGCTATCGCATATTCAATGTCTTCAATACCATCTTTCTGGTCTTCCTGGCCGTACTCTGCATCATTCCGCTCGTGCACGTACTGGCCGTCTCCTTTAGTACCAAAGCGGCGGCCGATGCCAATCTGGTCGGACTTTGGCCGGTAGGCTTCTCGTTGGAAGCCTACAAAAAGACCGCCGCCAATCCGCTGTTCCTGCATTCGCTGTGGGTATCCGTACTTCGTACCGTCGTCGGCACGGCAATCACGCTGCTGATTACGTTCCTCGCTTCCTACGCGTTGTCGAAGGAAAACAGCGTGTTCAAAGGCCGCAACGTCTACTCTTGGCTTTTCGTGTTCAGCATGATCTTCAACGGCGGTTTGGTTCCTTTTTACATCGTCATTCAAAAGCTCGGTCTGATCAACTCGTTCTGGGTGCTGGTTTTGCCCGGCGCGGTTAACACTTTCCTGGTCATCCTCATGCTGAACTTCTTCCGCGGCATACCGAAAGAGCTGGAGGAAGCGGCATTGATCGACGGAGCCGGACATTTCCGTACTCTGTTCCGTATCTTCCTGCCGATCTCGCTCCCTTCGATCGCGACGGTCGCGCTGTTCAGCATGGTGTTCCACTGGAACTCCTGGTTCGACGGACTGCTCTACTTGAATAATGCCAAAGACTTCCCGCTCGCGACGTTCCTGCAAACGGTCATTATCCAACAGGATATGAGCTCCATGAGCGTGAATCCGAAAGAAATGGAACTGATCTCGCAAACGACGGTCAAAGCCGCGCAGATCTTTATCGGCAGCGCGCCGATCCTGATCGTGTATCCGTTCCTGCAAAAATATTTCGTTAAAGGGATGACGGTGGGCTCGGTGAAAGGCTGACCCGACCGTCGCTCCGGGTTCTGCGCTTGGCCTCCGCAAAAGGAGAGCGCTGGGGTGTGCGTACGGAGGCGCTGCGGGGTGAAGGGTCTGCGGTCGCTGTCTCACTGGCGTTCAAAGGCGATCCTCGATCCCTTCACCCCTCCGCTGGGTACGCACGAGCGCGCTGCTTTTGCAAAGGGCGCGCTGGAAACCGGAGGACTCGGATCAGCCCTGCCCCTCGCCTCTAGGGAGGGGTAGGGCGTGCGTACGGGGGCGCTGCGGGGTGAAGGGTCTGCGGTCGCTGTCTCACTGGCGTTCAAAGGCGATCCTCGATCCCTTCACCCCTTCGCTGGGTACGCACGAGCGCGCTGCTTTTGCAAAGGGCGCGCTGGAAACCGGAGGACTCGGATCAGCCTTGCCCCTCGCTTCTAGGGAGGGGTAGGGCGTGCGTAGGGAGACGCTGCGGGGTGAAGGGTCTGCGGTCGCTGTCTCACTGGCGTTCAAAGGCGATCCTCGATCCCTTCACCCCTCCGCTAGTACGCACGAGCGCGCTGCTTTTGCAAAGGGCGCGCGAAACCCGGGGACTCGATTCAGCCCTGCCCCTCGCCTCTAGGGAGGGGTAGGGCTGTTGTTCGTCAGAGACAGACGAACAACAGCGGGTTTGAGAAAATTCTTGAAGAAGGACTAGAAATGATCTTAAAGGATATTTTTAGAAGTAAAGCGAACCTTTAGATTTGAGATGATTTTGTGATTTTGATCTTGGCTCTTTGCTTTTGCCCTTGACCTTCTACACCCCCACCCGGCGGTTGCCCGAGCGGAGGACAAAGGGAGGCGAAGAAGCGTCAGCGCTCGCCTTTGAAAACCGATTCCCACCTTCCAGCGATGTTTTACACAATCAAAGGGAATCCGTTTTCAACAGCGATCGAAGCCCCCTTTGTCCGCAGCGCCACCCAACCGCCAATCCCGCTCATCATTTTTAAGGAGAGTGACAACATTGACGTATGTTTATCCGCCTGTGAGCGAAAAGGTGCCTCATATGCTGCATGGAGCCGACTATAATCCGGAGCAGTGGCTCCGTTACCCGGAAGTGTTGGAAGAAGATATTCGTTTGATGAAACTGGCGAAGTGTAATGTGATGTCTGTCGGGATTTTCTCGTGGGCGATGCTGGAACCGGAAGAAGGCGTGTTTACGTTCGATTGGATGGACCAGGTGCTGGATCGTTTTGCGGCGAATGGAATTTATGCGCTGCTCGCGACGCCAAGCGCGGCGCGTCCGGCTTGGCTCGCGCAGAAGTACCCGGAGGTGCTTCGCACCGAACAGAACCGCGTCCGTAACCTGTTCGGATTCCGGCATAACCATTGTCCGACGTCGCCTGCATACCGCGAGAAAACAGCGATCATCAACCGCAAGCTGGCCGAGCGGTATTGTGATCATCCGGCGGTCATCGGCTGGCATGTCTCCAACGAATTCGGCGGCGACTGCCATTGCGAATTGTGCCAGGCGGAGTTCCGCAAATTCGTGCAAAACAAATACGGGACGCTGGACGAGCTGAACCACGCCTGGTGGACGACGTTCTGGAGCCATACCGTGACCGATTGGTCGCAGGTGGAATCTCCGTCGCCGCACGGCGAGACGCAAGTACACGCCATGAACCTGGATTGGCGCCGTTTCGTCACGCAGCGCACGGTCGATTTTATCAATCATGAGACGGCGCCGCTGCGCGAGATCAATCCCGATCTGCCGGTGACCACCAACTTCATGGAGTTTTACGCAGGACTGGATTACTGGAAGTTCGCGGACGCGCTCGATTTCGTGTCATGGGACAGCTATCCGACTTGGCACGATGCCGACGACGATTCCAATCAAGCGGCGAAGATCGCCATGATGCACGATATCGTGCGCTCGATCAAAGGCGGCCGTCCGTTCCTGCTGATGGAGAGCACGCCGAGCTTGACCAACTGGCAGGATGTGAGCAAGCTCAAGCGTCCGGGCATGCACCTGCTGTCCTCGCTGCAAGCGGTCGCGCACGGTTCGGACAGCGTGCAGTATTTCCAATGGCGCAAAAGCCGGGGTTCGAGCGAAAAGCTGCACGGCGCCGTTGTCGACCATGTCGGCCATGAACATACCCGCGTGTTCTCGGATGTGACGGATGTAGGCCGGGCGCTCGAAGGCATGGACCGAATCGTGGGCACGTCTGTGCCTGCGGAAGCCGCCGTGATCTTCGATTGGGAAAATCGCTGGGCGGTCAACGATTCGCAAGGACCGCGCAACAAAGGCGTCAAGTATGAGGAAACCGCGCAAAAGCATCACGAAGCGCTGTGGAAGCTCGGCGTGCCGACAGACGTGATCAGCATGGATGTCGATTTTTCCAAGTATAAGTTGATCGTGGCTCCGATGCTGTACATGGTGCGCGAAGGCGTAGGCGAGCGATTGGAAAAGTTTGTTGAAAACGGCGGTACCTTAGTCGTTACGTATTGGTCGGGGATCGTGAACGAGACCGATCTATGCTTCTTGGGCGGATTCCCCGGACCGCTGCGCAGCGTGCTGGGCATCTGGTCCGAAGAGTTGGAAGGCTTGCATGACCGGGATCGGAACGCTTTGCGTTTGAACGGTGCAGGATCGTTGGGGCTGTCGGGCGAATACGAAATTTCCGAAATCTGCGATCTGATTCATCTGGAAGGCGCGGAAAGTCTGGGCGAATATGCTTCCGACTTCTATGCGGGACGTCCGGCGCTGACCGTGAATCGATTCGGCGAAGGCGAAGCTTACTATATCGCGGCTCGAACCGGAGGGTCGTTCCATGACGATTTCTATGCCGGGGTGGTTCAAAAAGCAGGCGTCGCCCGCGCGCTCGATACGAGCTTGCCGCAAGGAACTTCGGTTAACCTGCGCACGAACGGCGAAAGCGACTTTGTATTCGTGCAAAACTATCGTCCCGAAGCGGTCACGTTCCCACTGGATCAACGGGTCTACCGTGATTTGGAGACGGGCGAACAGGTCGGCAGCGAACTTCTGCTGGCGCCGTACGACGTGGTGGTGCTGGAGCGCCGCCGAGGCTAAACCAACAGGGAATAATCGCACAGAGAAGGACGGATGCGCTCGGAGTCGACGCGTATCCGTCTTTTTTTTGCAAAAATCAGCGCGGTTGGTATCATTACCGACTCGGCTTCGGACACGGTTCCCAAGTCTCTATTCTCCGCTTGACAGGGCTGAAACAAGACGATAAGAACCCTTTTTCCATGTCGGAAGGATGAAGTTTCGCAAAGGCGAGGGTCTGTCCCGAACGGCCGGGGTAATAGCATTGGAAGCAAGGCCAACCTGCTACAGAAAGGTGAGGATGTATTTGAAAGCAATCGTAATTGAGGAGTTTGGCGGACCTGACAAGCTGCATGAACAGAGCGTGCCCGAACCTAAGATCGATGCGAACCAGATCCTGATCAAGCTGTATGCAACATCGGTGAATCCGGTCGACACGAAAATTCGGGAAGGCGCAATGGGAGCGGCTGCCGGCGAGTTTCCGTTGATTCTTGGCGGAGATGTCGCGGGCATCGTCAAAGAAGTCGGTGACAACGTAAGTCGTTTCAAGCTGCGTGATCCGGTGTTTGCCCGCCCAAGGGTATTCGGTACCTACGCGCAGTATGTGGCGGTAGATGCGGATGTCGTCGTGAAAAAGCCGGACAATCTGAGCTACGAAGAAGCAGCGGCGGTTCCTTTGGCAGGTCTGACGGCGTGGCAGGCGCTGGTGGATCACGGAAAAGTGAAAGCAGGCGATAAAGTGCTCATCCACGCGGGGGCGGGGGGAGTCGGCACGATGGCGATCCAGATTGCCAAGTATCTAGGCGCGACAGTGGCATCGACGGCAAGCGCGGAGAACGAAGAATTGTTGAAATCACTCGGCGTCGACCATTTTATCAACTATAAACAAGAAGACTTCTCCGAGGTGCTCTCGGATTACGATATGGTACTCGACACGATGGGCGGCGATATCCAGCACAAAAGCTTCAAAGTGCTGAAGCCCGGCGGCCATCTGGTCTCCATCTTGGAAAAACCCGACGAAAGCCTGGCTAAAGACCTTGGCATTCATACGGCGCACTTTATGATGGAACCAAAAGGCGAGCAGTTGGAAAAGTTGGCCGAATTGATTAAAAAGGGCGAATTGAAGCCAGTAATCGACTCGACCTATTGGCTGAACGAGCAGGGCGTGCGCGATGCGCATGCCAAAAGCGAAAGCCATCATGCGAAGGGCAAGATCGTCATTCGCGAGAAATAACGGCGCGACATTCATGAAGTAGTAGCGTTTCGATCAAAAAATCACGGATTCCTTCCGCGGGGGCGGTTACGGAATCCGTGATTTTGGTTATAATAACAGCAACCTGAACCGAGAAAGCGAGGCGAATGAAATAAGCTTTATTCAATGGATAACGGCTAATCGTCCGATTCCCGAAGTCGAACCGACGGGTTATCGCCTTGCGACCGTGCGCGAAATGATGGAACTCGGCATCCCCGCCGGTCCTTTTCCGTGGGAAGAGATGAACCCCGATATGACTGTTATGTACGCCCCCGACCCTCATGCGATTAACGATTTTTCTTTGAAAAAATGCCCGATCTTTCCCAAAAGCCTGCAACCGCTCACCCGCCGTACGCATATCTACCGCCTCGAAGCGGAATACGATTTTTCAGCCACGTTATGGACTTACATAGACGGTTTGAAACCGGGTACGAAAATCGAAATTTGGAATCTTTGGGACGGCTACGACTTCCGAAGCCAACCCTTTCCCGCACGATCCCTTTCCCGTTCCGCGCTCAGGCTATCGGACCTCGACTGGCCTTTCAACGAAAATGCTTGCCTTCGCATCACTTGTTGACTTCTTATTTCCTATGCAATCCATCTCTTCCGGCGAGACGGCGAGTTGAACGAATGTCTTGGTCCGCCTTTTCATCCTTCAACGGATTCGCTGCCTTGTCCCGCTTAACGCCGCATCCGACTTTCCCTGCTTTCTTTGATTAACCGAAGTTTGGTGAAGGAATACGTCATGCGGCAGCTTTTTCGGGTAATGATACAGATAGACAGCGGGAAACGAAAACAGAGGGAGTTTATCGAAAAGGAGCCGGATTAAGTTATGGGAAACGAACATCAGCAAGGCGAAGCAGCTGCTGCCGTGGATGTAGTTGAACAGTGGCATGACGCATTGGAAGAACTATACACCGAATTTCGCAAACGCAGCCGAGCTGCGTTAAAGGAGTATGACGAAGAAGACGTGCATCAAGCGCGCGTCAGCGCACGCAAGCTGCTCACGCTGCTCCAGGTGATTGATCCAGACGAAGAGACCGGCTTATATCGGGTGATCAAAAAAGCGCAAAAACGCTTCGGCCGTGTACGCGACGCAGACGTGCTCATCGGTGAGTTCAAAGAACTGCGCAAAGAAGCCCAGTCCGAAGACCGAGGCGACGAAGCCAAGCTGTTCAAACGAATGGCTAAGCTCGAAAAGGAAGAACGTAAAGGCCAACGCAAAAAACTAAGTCGCAAGCTGCCCAAGATCGTGAACAATAAGCTGGATAAACGCTGGAAAACATTCCTCAAAGAAGAACTGTCCGAACTGGCTTCTCAAGCCGACGTCCGCCGCAGCGTACGCGAATTGAAAGACGATTACCGCAAGCGCCGCCACATCTACAAAGTTACAGCCGACCGCGAAGGTCTGTACAGCGAACAAGCGCTTGAAGCCCTCCACCAAGTACGCATCGCCGCCAAGCGCAGCCGCTACACTTCCGAAGCTGCCTCTTTCGCTCTGGATGCCAAGCACGCCGAGGACGCGGAGCGCTTCAAGCAGATCCAAAAACAACTCGGCGAAGTCAACGACCGCCACGTCCACGTCCAAATCGCCGAAGACTACGGCCCCGAAGCTCTAGGCGCCGATCAGGAACACTGGAACCTTTTCCGCAAACGCCTGGACGATCAACTGAAAGCCTCCCTGGAAGCCGTAGGCGAATTATAAGCCGGGTGCACGCTCAACACAAAAAGGCTCTCAAAGAAGCCTCGCGTTGTCGAGAAAGTTACGTTGGAGCGGGAAGACAGAAGACTCCGAGAAAAATTCGTTCAAAACGCTGTCTCACTCGGAAAATGGATGGAATTGAAATAAGGAGTTTTCCGAGTTCAAAGGCGTTTTTCACTGAATTTTTCTCTCCGTCTTCTCGCTTCCAGCGACGTTAGACTTTTTCGGCACGTTGAGGCTCTCGAGGAGCCTTTTTGTGTTGCCCGTTTCTTTTCCCTAACCAAAAAAATAAAGCGAGCTAATGGGCAAAGGGAGAAATTCAGTGAAGGATGCCTTTGAACGAGGAAAGCCAAAGGCTTTCTTCGTGAGACAGCGTCCTGAACGAATTTCTCCCGCAGCCCTCCTAAGCGAGCTCCTGAATGGTGTCATACAACATCACGGCCGCTTCGGCGCGCGAGATCTCGTCTTTCGGATGGAATTCGCCATTCTCGTCGAGCTTCACGATCCCGCGAACCAGTGCCCGCTGAATCGAGCCTTGATACTCGACAGTCAGATCGGCTTCATCCGCGATCTCGCGTGGCTTGATATTGATTAGGGGCAGATTGCCCGCTTTCTCCATTGCTTGCATCAGATAATGCGTATAAGCTTCTTTCGTCATGGAAGCGGACGGATCGATCGATTCCGGAAGTTCGACGCCGTTGAAGTAAGCATTGACGAAAGCATCGGCATACCAGGCATCGTCTTTGGCAGCCGGGAACAGATCATGTGCGGTAGGAACTTTGCCGGCTTCAAACGTGATGGCGGCCAAGCTCAGTTGTAGACCGCTTGCGATAAATTGGACGCCCTGCGCGTTAGTCAGTACAGCTTGCGGATTGAAAGACGTGGAACTCACTCCTTTGACCCGTCCGTCATTTTTGAGTGCTTCGATCTTATCCTGTCCAGCTACGCCGTTCAGGTCGCCGAATCCGTTACCTGCCGCGAAGAGTTGACCGCCGAGCGACAGGGACAAGACGGATGCAGCCAATACGGAAGAAATTGTTTTTTTATTCATTTCGATGACCTCCTTGAGAGTGGCGGAACGGGGAGCAAAAGACGGGATGCGAATATTCCGCTTCGATTGTGTTTCTTACTGCTCCAGACGTGCGGATTTTGCAAAAGGTTGCAGAAGCCGTGCATCGGTTGAGTAGAGCAATAAAAAGCCGCCTTCCCGGCGATTGGCTCGGGAAAGCGGCTTGATGAAGCCAAAGCTTCGGTTCGTATTTCCTAAATTGTTATTTCAGCATCTTTTTGATCAGCGCCATCTGTTCTTCGCCGTAAGGAGGGAAGATCAGCGTCGTTCCGCTTTCCGCGGAAGCGCGTTTAAGGATGCTCTTTTGATGGGAGAACGTGCGCAGGCTGTGAACGCCGTGATACGAGCCAGTACCGGAAGCCCCGGTACCGCCGAACGGCAGGTTCGGGTTCGAGACGTGCAGCAGTGTGTCGTTGATGCAGCCGCCGCCGAACGGAATTTTTTCCAGAACGCGGTCCTGTACCTGCTCGTCGGTCGTGAACAGATAGAGCGACAACGGACGAGGATGCTTGTTGACCAGACGGATCGCTTCTTCGATGTCGTCGTAAGTCAGGACGGGAAGGATCGGTCCGAACAGCTCTTCCTGCATGCTTGCCGCGTCCCACGAATCGATATCCAGCAGCGTCGGTTCAATGAACTTGGTCTCGCGATCGCCGTTTCCGCCGAATACGATGCTGTCTTTGTCTTTTTCCAAGATCTCGGTCAGACGGTCGAAGTGGCGTTCGTTGACGATCCGGCCGAAATCCGGGCTGCTCCACATGTCTTCGCCGAGGAATTCGCGAATCGCGTTTTTCAAGGCGATCAGCAGCTGGATTTTTTTGCTCTCATGGACAAGCACGTAATCCGGCGCGATGCAGGTCTGACCGGCGTTGACCAGCTTGCCCCAAATGATGCGCTTGGCCGCCATGCGGATATCCGCTTGCTTGTCGACGATCGCCGGGCTTTTGCCGCCCAGTTCCAGCGTGTACGGGATCAGCTGCTTGGCCGCCGCTTCGCCCACGATGCGTCCGACTTCGGTGCTGCCCGTGAAGAAGATGTAATCGAACGGCGAGTTGATTAGCGCGGTCACCGTATCTTTGCCGCCGTCCAGCACGCGCACGTAATGCTCTTCGAATACGTCGCCGATGAGCTGCTTCACGACTCGGGAGACGTTCGGCGTGCTGTCCGACATTTTGATGACCGCGCAGTTGCCTGTAGCGATCGCGCCGACCAACGGCTCGAGAACCAACTGGAACGGATAGTTGAACGGTCCGATGATCAGCACGGTGCCGTGCGGTTCGTTGATCACGAAACTGCTGGCTCCCGCGAGCGAGAGCGGGGTCGCGACGCGCTGCGGCTTGGACCACCGGTACAGTTCTTTCGAAATTTCGGAAATGCTGTTCAGCACAAATCCGATTTCGGTCGAATACGCTTCAAAAGCGGGTTTGCCCAGATCGGCTTGCAGCGCTTCGAGCAAAGCCGGCTCATAACGTTGGATCGCCGCCTTCAGCTTGTCCAAACGGCGGATACGGAATTTATAACTACGCGTGCGGTCGGTATCGTAAAAAGCGCGGTGCTCCTCAAGCATTTGCCCGACTTCCTCGGCGCTCCATTCTTTTTCAATCGTGTCCTTTGCGATCATACGTATTGACCTCCTTGGAAAATGGAATGCGAACATTCGACAAGCTACAAATCTCGGTGGCGTACATGCCATAATTCACCATTAAACATTCTATTAAAAAATATAGGGCTTCGACAGGTCCAAAGTCAAACTTGCGCCTATCGAAACGCCTCCCAAGCGTCGTTCCATTCTTGATCGCGCAAGATGGGTGCGGGATCAGTCCGCTTGGCGAACAAGCTGTCGGGAGAGAACCTCAATAACTCTATTACCCAAAATTCGAGCGCTCATGAACAGAAATCCGAGAAACGATAGGTTTTGTCCCGTTTAACGCTTTATTATTTTTGACTACGCTTTCATTTTTTGTTACGGTAAAAGAACGATGATGGATTGTGACCGCATGATGGGCAAAACCTGATCGGGTCGGCAGAACGAGACACCTCTCTTCTGTGGGCGCCGTTTGGGTTTTTTTGCGTTTCCGATCATCGAAAATCCATATTTAAAAACGGAGGGATGAATATGAAAAAGAGAACAGGTTTAACCTTGATTGCTGCTTTGGCCTTGGTCGGCGCGCCTTTGGGCGGAATCGTGCCGGCCGCGAATGCCGCAGAAACGAATACGGCAACGACCCCGCTTGAAATCACCGCACATACATACATCGGCGATGCGGGTCGGATGGCCGAATCGTTCGAACTCGTTTTGCCAACAAATGCTTCTTATGCAGGGCTTCAAGCTTCGGACTTCGACATTACGGGCAACTATGACGGATACCCGCTGAACGCGGCAGGAGAGATCGTGCAGGAAGATTATAAAGACGATGGTATCCGATTGAAGCGGGACGGCAACGTGCTGTCGATGACGGTGAAGCCTTTTAAATATCCGGGCGGTTATGTGTCGGAATTTGCGGTCATGAATAAGCGTTATCCGGAGTTATCGTTCAACGCGGAACAGGTGTCGAAGGTTGAGACGCGCACGGTGGACGACTTCGAGGCGGGCAAGATTACGGGAGCGAACGGCGAAAGTCTGACCTATCAATTGAAGCTGTCCGAAAGTACGGAGGCGAAGCCGCTTGTAGTCTGGTTGCATGGCGGCGGCGAAGTCGGAACCGATAATTTCAAGCAGTTGACGGAAAATCGGGGAGCGACGGTGTGGACGGAATCCGGCTATGACACTTCGGTTTTGGCGGTACAATTTCCTGAAAATTACGGCTGGAAAATCTACGACAACGCCGAAGAATTAACGCGGATGCAGGACTTTTTCGAAGTACAGGTTGAATTGATCGATCGCCTTGTATCCGAAGGAAAAGTAGATCCGCAGCGGATTTACGTGGTGGGGCCGTCGAGCGGCGGGGGAGGAACGTTCCGTTTCCTGATGCAGTATCCGCATAAGTTTGCCGGGGCGATCGCGATTGCGACGAAGGATACGATTGCGGATTACGAAGGTTCGGTAGACGCATTCAAGCAGGAGCTGAAGGATATTACGGATACGCCGGTATGGATTGTCCATGCCGAAAATGACCCAACGACAGACAGCCGTACCAGCACGCTCGCTTATCAGGCATTAGCGGAAATGGGGGCGCCGCAGACGAAGATGACGATCTACGACGATGCGTTTATGGACGAAGGGCGTTTTTACGGCGGAATGAAGCATTGGTCGTGGGTTCCGGCGTTTAATGACAAAGAGATGCTGGACTGGCTGTTTGCTCAGAAAAACGAACGATCCGAAGCTGCTGTGACCCTTGAAAAAGATTCCTCCGTAACACGCGAAGACTTGGCTAGAGTGCTTGTGCAGCGTCTGAATCTGGAAGAAGTTCGGGGAACGTCGATCTACGCGGATACGGCTGACTCTTCCTACGACTTGGCGATCCGGCAGGCCTCCACGGCAGGCGTGATGCAAGGCGTTGGAAATGAACGTTTTGCACCCGGTCTGGCCGTAACCCGGGCGCAATTGGCGGTGATGGCCGATCGTGTATTGGGCAGTGAAGATAAAGCAGGTAAGGCTGCAGCTTCGGCATATGGCGATGTTCCGACTTCATATTGGGCGGCTCAAGCGATCGCGCGCGTGACGTCCGAGGAAATCATGCAGGGAACAAGCGCAAGCGCTTTCGAGCCGAATCGTTTGGTGACGGGAGCGGAAGTCGAAGCCGTTTTGGAGAAATTGGCGGCTGCAAATCCGTAAAAGAAAACGTTCAGCAGTATAATATCGGTTCCAAAAGCAAGGCCTAGAAGCCAAAGTGAAAAAAAGCCCCGGTCTCCGTTTTGGCGGAAGCCGGGGCTTTGCGTTGTATGAACGTTGAAAAGGAGCTTACAGAGGGGCGAGCGGCAATCGTACACCGTCTGCCTCGTCGCGAATATCGCCTACGATTTCCTCCAAAATATCTTCCATGGTCACGAGCCCGATCGTACGGCCCGACGTATCGGCTACGGAAGCCATGTGTACGCGACTTTGCTGCATGCTGAGCATGACTTCACGCAGCGTAGCTGTCTCGGTGAACTGCGGCAGCTTATGGATGAACCCTTCGATTCGTCCGTCGCGTCCCGCCGCGATCGCGGTCAGGACTTCTTTGCTGTGCACGAATCCGATAAATGCGTCCGGATTGCCGTTGGTTACCGGATAACGCGTATACTCGTGTTCGCTGAGTTTTTCGATCAGTTCATTTTGCGGGACTTCTTTGGCGATCTTGACGATTTTTTCTGCCGGGATCATGATCTCGCGGAGTTGACGATCGTCGAAAGCAAAGATGTTTTGCAGATAAGCTTGCTCGGTCTGGTTGATTTCGCCGCTCTCGTAGCTTTGTTCGACCAGCCATTTCAGTTCTTCCTCGGAGTGTACCGATTCATGTCCGGCAGGCTTGACGCCGAATGCGCGGAGCAGCAGCGTTGCGGAACCGTTAAGCAGGCGAATAAACGGAGCCGTGATGCGTCCGAAGCGGTACAGCGACGGCGCGAGCATCAGGGTCATTTTTTCGGAAAATTGAATCGCCAGCGTCTTCGGTGCAAGCTCGCCGATCACGACGTGCAAGAAGGTGACGAGCGCCAGGGCGATACCGTAGGATAACACCGTCGATACCGCTTCGGATACTTCAAAGTGTTCGAATACCGGTCGCAGCATGCGTTCAACCGTAGGCTCGCCAAGCGCACCCAGTACGAGCGCGGTGATGGTGATACCCAATTGACAGGCAGAAAGATAGTAGTCGAGGTCTTGAGCTACTTTTTTCGCCATGACGGCTTTCTTGTTTCCGTCAGCGACCAGTTGGTCGAGTCTCGACATCCGGACTTTCAATATCGCGAATTCAGCGCCGACGAAGAAGGCCGTAAGGCCGATAAACACGGCGACCAGAAATAGGTTTAAGGCAATTGTTCCGTCCAATAAATTCCCTCGTAAGAGGGATTCACCTCCAGAAGTTTCGGATTATTTGGTTAATTGATGACTTGCTGTGAAAGTTGCTTGGTGCGAAACTGAGCGTGTTTTACAGCTCAGTGTAATTAAGTCGCACTCGCTGGGTGAGGAACGGGACGTTTACTGTTCCGTATAGTTTAACCTCACTTGTTTGATCTGCAGGTCGTCTTTTTCCACAATGGTCCAGACGTGTCCGTTTTCGACCAGCTTCTCGCCTTCGCCAGCCGCGGTGCCTTTCCGATGTTGAATCCAGCCGCCGATCGTATCGGTGTCGCTGCGTTCTTCGAACTTCACGCCGAAGCGCTTCTCCAGCTCGTCCAGCAGAACCCGGCCGCTGACGACATATTCGCGTTCGTCCGTCTGACGGATCTCGGCGATCTCGTCGGCGTCGAACTCGTCGCGAATTTCGCCGACCAGTTCTTCAAGCACGTCCTCCATCGTCACGATTCCGGCAGTACCGCCGTATTCGTCGACCACGAGCGCGATGTGCATGCGTTCTTGCTGCATTTTGATCATCGTTTCCTGAATCGGCGTCGCTTCCGATACGATCGGAATGCGGCGGATAAATTCTTCCAGCCTGCGTGCACGTCCGGCGATGATGTGAGGAAGCATCTTTTTTGCGTTAATGACGCCGATGATCCGGTCTTTGCTGCCTTCTTCGGTAACCGGATAGCGGGTGTAGTTGTTCTCATCGAGCACCGCGATCAATTCCGCGTAATCCATGTCTTTGTCGATGGTCACGAGCTGCGTACGCGGCACCATGATGTCGCGCGCCACGCGCTCGTCGAACGAAAAGACGTTTTCCATATACGACAGCTTCGTTTCATTGATCTCGCCGCCTTCGAAACTCTGCGCCATAATAATCTTCAGCTCGTCTTCGGAGTACACGTCTTCGTGTCCCGCCGGCTTGACGCCGAACATCCGAAGCAAGACGCGTGCCGCGCCGTTGAGCGCCCAGATGAACGGGTACATGATGCGTCCGAACCAGAACAGCGAAGGCGCGAGCAGAAGCGTCATTTTTTCCGCAAACTGAATCGCCAGCGTCTTCGGGGCCATCTCGCCGACGACCACGTGCAGGAACGTCACGAGGAAGAAGGCAATCGCGTAAGAGACGACGGAAGCTGTGGCGTCCGAGACGTTCAACCATTCGAATACCGGATACAGCAGCAGCTTGACGGCAGGTTTACCGATCGCGCCCAAGCCGAGCGCGGTTACGGTGATGCCGAGCTGGCAGGCGGACAGGTAGTAGTCCAGGTCTTGAGCGACCTGTTTTGCCCGTACAGCCTTCTTGTTGCCTTCCGAAATCAACTGGTCGAGCCGGGATACCCGTACTTTAACGACCGCGAACTCCGATGCGACGAAGAATGCGGTGAGCGCGAGCAGTACGGCAAGAATCAATAAATTGACGATCGTCATTAGGTCCAATAAGTTCCCTCGTTCGAGGGATTCACCTCCAGTAAGTTTTTAACGTTTAAAGCAACTTCGCCTCTTCAATGCGGTTTCCGTATGAAAGAGACAGGTCAAAGAAACGGTGGTCAACGATGATGTGTGGTTAAACGCCTTCCCAAGTCTGCTGCCTCCTCCCTGAATGTATTACTAGATACTATACCATAACCTTTAGTAACCGTGCAGCATCACGTTAGGGTTCACAAATTTGAAAAAAATTTCGACTGCGGTTATGTAAAAGCCGATGTTGGATTTTAAAGAGCGAAGGTGCTATTCTGATGAAAAGTTTCGCCTGCCGAACATACGGTGTATATCGGAAACAGGAAGACGACAAAAGGAGAGACGACCATGCAAAATATCGTATCGAACAAATGGCTGCTGGCCCGCCTGTACGAACCGGAGCAGACGATCGTGGACTGCCGCTACATTTTGGGACAGCCCGAGGTGGGACGCGAGGCTTTCGAACAGGAGCATATTCCGGGCGCGATCTATATGGACCTGAAAAAGGATCTGTCCGCGCCGGCTTCCGATCACGGAGGACGCCATCCGCTGCCGGAACCGGAAGAGTTCGCGGCGCGCTTGGCGAAGCTCGGCATCGGCAACGATACGCGCGTCATCGCTTACGATGACGAAGGCGGCATGAACGCGGCGCGGCTGTGGTGGATGCTGCGCTGGATCGGGCACGAGAACGTGGCGGTGCTGGACAAGGGCTTTACGGCGTGGAAAAAGGCAGGGTTCCCGGTCGACGACAAGCAGGCGGTACGCGTGCCTTCGACGTTCGTTCCGAACGTGCAGCAGCATCTGGTGACGGACGTGAACGAAGTGCAGCGGATCGTCGGCACGATCAAAGCGGAGCAGATCGTGGAAGGCGTGGAACAAGGGCTGGCGGCCGAGCGCGGAGACGTGCCCGTGCAGGATATCGAGATCCCGGCGGCGGGCGATCCGGCTGTCTTTTTCACCCCGGTGCTGATCGATTCCCGGGCTCATGACCGTTACCTGGGCCAGAACGAGACGATGGACCAGGTCGGCGGCCATATTCCGGGGGCGATCAATTTCTTCTGGAAAGACCTCTTTAATGAAGACGGATCGTATAAAAGTACGGAAGAGCTGGAGAAGCATTTCGAGACCGTGGACAAAGAAGCGGAGATCGTGGTGTACTGCGGGTCCGGCGTGAGCGCCACTCCGAACGTGCTGGCACTGGAGCAAGCCGGGTTTAAGAGCGTGCGGCTGTATCCGGGAAGCTGGAGCGATTGGATTTCGTACGACGATAATCCGATCGGGACGGGTGAAGAAGTGTAAGACGGTTTGGAGTAAGGAAGCCCGCGTACCCCGCGGGCTTTTTTCGATTTTTGAAAAATATTTGTATTGCAAAATGAATCATGTGTCATTATTGTTAAAATGACACATGGTTCATTTTATAAAAAGGACGGTGAAACACATGTCTCCGCGATTGACCGATCAACGAAAAGAAGAACGGAACCGGCAAATTTTGCAGGCCGCAAAAAACGTGTTTATCCGAAAAGGCTACGGAGAAGCTTCGCTTAAAGACATCATCGAAGAAGCAGGGATGAGCCGGGGGTGGATTTATCTGTACTATCAGACCAAGGAGGAGATTTTCGAAGCGCTGCTGGATCATCAGGACGCGGAATACGAAAAGGAGCTTGAACGGTTACAAGCGGAATCCCCGACGGTTTGGGAAATCGTGCGACAACTCTACGCCCGGCAGCTTCATGATCTCGAGACTTATGGCGGCGGGATCGTTCCGGCTTTTTACGAATACTTTTTGGTAGGATGGCGGGACGCTTCCCGGAGCGAACTGCTGCAAACGCGCTACGAAAAAGGGATCGAGCGTTTTGGAAAACTGCTTCAAACCGGAGCGGACAGCGGCGAGTTCACTCCGTCCATGAGCACGTCGGATATAGCGAAACTGGCTTCTTCGTTCCAAGAAGGCATCGTGACGCACTCGGTCACGATCGGATTGGGCAAGGCCAATACGCAGCTGCAATTCGAAGCTTTGCTGCGGTATTTATACGATCTGCTTCATGCCGAAAAAGAATAACCTGCACCGTATCGATCGATTTGGAGGAGGAAAAACGATGAAGCTGCTTTTTCGCAATCCGACGTTCCGCAAGTTGTTTTTTGCCACGATCGCGTCCCAATTCGGTACCGTCGTCGGCAACATGGCATTCGCTTATTACTTGGTCGATCGTTTCAGCGAGCGACCTTCCCTCGCCGCTACCGCCGAATTGATGTATTCGCTGCCGGCATTGGCCGTGTTTTGGATCGTGGGCGTCGTCGCCGACCGGTTCGATCGCAGAAGCATCGCGATATATAGCGATTGGATTCGGGCAGGCTTGACGGTGCTGCTTCTGCTGTTCGTACATTACGATCTCATTTTTTTCTGCTTCGTCATCCTTTTTTTGCGCAGCGCGATTTCCAAGTTTTTCGGGCCGGCCGAGATGGGATTGTTACAAGGAAGCATAGGGCAAGACCAATATGTGCACGCTTCCGGTTTGAACCAAATTTTGATGTCGGTTTTCATGCTGTTCGGGATGAGCTTGGGAGCGGCCGCTTATCATTTTCTCGGAATTGGAGGCGCTCTCATTTTGGACGGCATCAGTTTCGTGGTATCGGGTTTGTTGTTCGTAACGGGCGATTTTCCCGAACATGCTCGTATACCCAATGGCAAAAATCGGCTTCGCGATCTTCGTTTTCCGGTTTTGTTCGCGGACTTCCTTCATGGCCTTCGTTATATCGTTCGCCATAAGCTGCTGCTTGTCCTGATCAGCGGATTTGCGTTTTTTGGAGTGATGAACGGCGTGTTCGCCGTGCTTCCGATTTTCGCGATGAAGTACAAGCTGAGTCCGGATCATTATGTCGTCTACTCTTCGATGGTTACCGTATTTCTCGGTATCGGTTTTTTGATCGGCAGTTTGATCGCTCCTCGCTTGATCAAGCGTTTCACGCGGACTCCGATCTTGATTGCGGGCTTGTTCACGGTCGGCGTGCTCCTTATCGTATTGGGATCGACGGCCGCGGTGCCGGTTTATTTAACGGTCGTATTGTCGGCGGGAATCGTTCTGGCTCCCGTCAACATTTCTTTGGGAAGCTGGATGCCCGAACTGGTTTCTCCGCAAAACATCGGCCGCGTCAACGCTTTGATCGAACCGATGATGATGCTTGGTCACTCTGCCGCGTTGGGCTTTGTAGCCCTAGCTTTTCCTGCTTGGATCGCCATTTCAGGGCTGCATTACATGTTGGCAATTTGTATCGTGATTCTGGGCGCTTGGTACTGTTTTTCGCTGCCGCCGCTTGTGCGCAAGCTCGCCATGCCGCCCGGCGACGAACAGGATCATCAAGCGAGTTGAAAATCTTAACGGAGCAGCACGGCAAGAAACGGAAAAGCCCGAAAATCGTTCGGGCTTTTTTTCGCTTTTCAGAAAGAGGCTTGACAATACCTGAGTTATCCCATAGGATTTAAAAATAAATACTGACTGACTCGTCAATCGGGAAGGGGATACAGATTGCCTAACGATGAATCGAATGAGGAAAAAAGCAAAGAGCTTGTTGATCGAAAAGCTCAATTGATAGAGATCGCGTTGGAAAAGTTCGCCAGGTTGGGCTACCATCAAACGAAAATATCGGACATCGTATCCGAAGCGGGCGTCGCTCAAGGCACTTTCTATTGGCATTTCAAAAGCAAGGAAGCGATCGGACTGGAGATTATCGGCCAGGGCAAAGAACGGCTGCTTCAGGTGATCGACCAAGGTTATCGGCAGGATATCGGAGATATCGACGATATGGTCAAAGCTTCGGAAGCTTTATTCCTGCGATTGTTCGATTTCGCGGCTGCCAATCGCCATCTGATGGAAATCTTGTTGATGGGCAACGGAGCCGATCAGACGATGCGGCAAAGCATTTCCGACGCCCGAAACGCGATGGAGCAGGGATTTCGGCGCAATATTCGAAGAGCGAAAGAACTAGGTATGCTGCCGGAGGAAATCGATGTCGAGCTTCGCGCCGCTCTGCTGATGAGCATGTGCGAAGGCCTGCTTTCGCGCTGGCTGTTCGGCCCGGGCGATATGCATGCCAAAATTGCGCAGTCTGCCGCCGGGCAGTTGGCGAGCGAATTGGCGAATTTCGAGTTCTACGGATTATTGGGAAAATCAAGATCACGATAAGGGGATAAAAAAGATGATGAAACGTAAATTGGCAGGCATGACCCTCGCGACAATAACCGCTTTGAGTCTTATTTTGAGCGCGTGCGGAGGGAATTCGGATTCGGGAGCGGCATCCGCGAACGAATTGGAACAAATCAAACAAGCAGGCGTGATCAAAGTCGGCACGATGGGCACTTATCCGCCGTACACCTTTTTGAACGAGCAAAAAGAAGTGGACGGTTTCGATCCGGATATCGCCAAAGAAATCGCCAAGCGCATCGGAGTGAAAGCGGAATTCACGACCCAGGAATTTTCCGGACTGATTCCGAGTCTTCAGGCGAAAAAGTTCGACGTCGTGGTCAGCCAGGTCACGATCACGGATGAACGCAAAACGCAGATCGATTTCACTGACCCGTACATTACGAACCAGGTCAAAATCATCGTGAACGAAAGCAATAGCGATATTACGAAGCTGGAAGATTTCAAAGGGAAAAAAGTAGGCGTAGGACTCGGCACCAACGACGAAACGTATTTGCGCACCGAAGTGCTGCCGCAAGTCGGCGATTTCGAAATCAAGACTTACGACGACGTCATTACGTCGCTGAAAGATCTGGATGCGGGCCGGATCGACGCCACGATCAACAATTTGTATGCCTTGAAGCCGATCGTGGACGAGAACGGGTTCAAGATCAAAGCCGTAGGCGAACCGATCAAATCGGACGAAGCCGGCATCGCTCTTCGCAAAGACAACGCACAGCTGCAAGAAGCCATGAACAAAGCGCTCTCGGATATGAAAGCGGACGGCACTTACGATACGATTTTCGAAAAATGGTTCGGCGAAGCACCGACCGAATAAAAATCGGAACATTCGTCCTCCGGCAGAAAGGCGGTAGAATTTATGCAGTTGGTGTTCGACAATCTGCCCTTCTTGCTGAAGGGTGCCGGCTTTACGTTATTGCTGACGGTCGTGTCCATGTTCTTCGGCCTGATCATCGGATTGGTCGTGGCGATCGCCCGCCTCAAAGGCAATCGGCCGATTCGCTGGTTGGCCCGCGTCTATGTATCGATCATCCGCGGTACGCCGCTTTTGGTGCAGATCGTCATCATTTATTACGGTGTCGTGGATTACGGAATTACGTTGGGGTCTCTCACGGCGGCTTACATCGCGCTTAGCGTGAATGCCGGCGCTTATTTGTCCGAGACGTTTCGCGGAGCGATTCTTTCGGTTCCCAAAGGCCAACTGGAAGCCGCGTATTCGACCGGAATGACGCCTTGGCAGGCGATGCGCCGGGTGGTGCTGCCTCAAGCCATGCGCATCGCGATCCCGCCGATGGGCAATACGTTTATCGGCATGCTCAAAGAAACGTCGCTCGTTTCGGTCATTACGGTCAGCGAACTGCTTCGTCAAGCGCAGCTGTTGATCGCCCAATACTACCAATACATGCCTTTTTATCTGGCGATCGGCGTGATCTACTGGGTCATGAGCACAGGGCTGTCCTTCATCTTGGAACGCTTCGAACGCAGACTGGCCAAAGCTTACTGAACACGGAGGTGACGCGATGATTACGACGACAGGTTTATCCAAGCATTTTCAGGATCTGCAAGTGCTGAAAAATATCGATCTTCAGGTGGCCGCGAAGGATATCGTGGTCGTCTTGGGACCGAGCGGCTCGGGAAAAAGCACGCTGCTGCGCTGCCTGAACGGTCTGGAAGACATTTCGGGCGGCAGCTTCGAAGTCAACGGGATCCGGGTAGACGCCGCAGCTTCCAAGCGCGCGCGTCAACAGGCTACGCGCGAGATTCGGAAGCAGAGCGGCATGGTATTCCAGCAGTTCAACTTGTATCCGCATATGACCGCGCTGGGTAATGTGACCGAAGGCTTGATTACCGTGAAAAAGCTGTCCAAAGAGCAGGCGATCGCGATTGGGCGCAAGCTACTGCACCGCGTCGGGCTTGCGGAGCGCGAAGATTACTATCCGTCCCGGCTCTCGGGCGGACAGCAGCAGCGCGTCGCGATCGCCCGTTCGCTGGCGATGGAGCCGGCCGTCATGCTGTTCGACGAGCCAACTTCCGCGCTGGACCCCGAATTGGTCGGCGAAGTGCTGAGCGTCATGCGCGAGCTGGCTCAAGAAGGGATGACGATGCTGGTCGTGTCGCACGAGATGAAGTTCGCACGCGAAGTGGCGACAAAGGTTGTGTTGATGGCGGACGGAAACATTGTCGAAGAAGCGGCTCCGCAGCGCTTTTTCGAAGATCCGCAGCAAGAGCGGACACGCAAATTTTTGCGTCAGATCAATGAAATTTAAGTCAAAGTAAGGTTTAAGCCAAAGTAAAGTTTAAGAAAGAAGGTTATTCATCATGAACGTATCGACAATCTGGAAAGGCGGCCGCAAGTTCGATTCGACCGGCCCGTCGGGTTATTCCGTAGGCATGGACGCCACGCCGAAATACGGCGGGAACGGCGAAGGCATGACGCCGATGGAGCTGCTGCTGGCCGGGCTCGGAGGCTGCATGGGGATCGATATCACCATGATTTTGGATCGGTTTTTGTCCGATATTACCCGCATCGAAATCGAAGCGGAGGGCACGCGCAAAGAAACTAACCCGTCGGGTTTCACGTCAATCGATCTGTTTTTCCGTATCGACGGCACCGTTCCCGATTATCGGATCTGGAAAGCACTCTTGATGGCCGAAGAGAAGTACTGCGCGGTCTCGGACTCGCTCAAAGCGGACATTAACCTGCGTTTGATCCTGAACGGGACAGAAGTTCCGAAGCCGGAAAAGTCCGTTTAACGAGTCTGTTTTATTCCATTAAAAATGCCGTCGGCGTGATTAACGCCGACGGCATTTTTTTGCGTCCGATATGAACGACAAGCCGTTTTTCTTCAGAATTTCCCTCCGCTTATTCCCACCGATGCTGAAGCTTCCGATACCCGACATCCCAAGCTTGTTCGCCGCCTTCCAACGTGAGCGTCAGCTCGGCAGGCTGGTCGAAATGCCATTCGAATACGTCCGGCGCGTGCTTTTGATATTGTTCGGAATTCGACAGAACTTCCTGCCCGTTCACGGACACGCGGATGCTGCCTTTGAAATCGCCGGAGTCGGGAATGCCGTACTGCAAGTAAAAATAACTCGTTTTGCCGTCGAGCTTGTATCGGTAGGTCTTCGTCTTTCGGTCTTCGGCGCCGTACAGGTTGAATTCAGGCATGACCGTTTGACCTCCCAATTGAAAAGGACGCGGTTCGACGTTCTGCGCTGCCGACCCGTCGTCGTTTTCCCATTCGTTCAACGCGACGAACGGGCCCGGATTTTCGGCCAGCGTCCAATCGACGCCGAAGCCGACCGCCCAGTTCGCGGCCAGAAGCAGCGCGGCGGAGACGCCCATGACGGTCAGGCTTTTACGGACGTCTCGAAAGCGGATGCCGAGAGAATAAGCCGCGAAGCCGATCGCCGCGCCGACCGAGTTTTGCAGCGCGTCGTTGATATCGAAGCTGCCGAGCAGGGTCAGCGCCTGAACGGTTTCCAGTACCAGAATGGACGCGACGAAACCGAGCATGAAACGAACGAATTTCACCCCGTACAACCAAGGGATCAAGGTTCCGAAAGGAATGAACGCCGCCGTGTTGCCCCAGCCCACAAGGTCCATCAGCGTCGGGTGAAGCAGTTCGGAAGGGTTCGGCAGTTTCAGGAAATTATCAAGTTCGAAAATAAAGGTGTATTGATCCGCCGCCGTATCGCCTCTTCCGAAAGCGAAAAACATGAAGTACAGGATCAACAGTGTATACAGCAGCGCTGCGTAAAAGATAAGCTTGCGAGATTTTGACATGTTCGACTCCTTCGGACATACGTTATTGCGATCTTGAGAATAAGACGACGCCCGGTCCCGTTTTGTATCCGATCCTTTGAATTTTGTATTCGAAGAAGACATCTGACCGGGTACATGCGTTCATCATAAAGAGAAGCTGCGGCACCGCCCGCCTGACATGGGTATGTTAAAGCAAGGGCAAATACCGCACGCCGACATTCATACTCGGAAGGAACGTGACCCATGGACGACCCTTTTTTCGAATTCGGACGCAAGTCCGCTTTGGAGCTGATCCGTACTTTATTCTATGCGGGACTGCTGCCGATCCTGTATGCCGCTTACCGCTTCGGTAAGATGTTCGCTCTGATGCATCCGATTCAAGGCATGTCTCTTCAGTCAAACGGTTTTTATGCAGGAAGCGAAAGACCCGGCTGGATTTTAGGTATCATCGCGGGCGGAGCGGCGTTGATCGTGGCCGTGATCGTATGGAAAGCGATCTGCGAGATGCTGCTTATCGCGCTGAGATACTTCGAGCGGGGAACGGGCAGCGGGAATGACCGAAGGAAGCGGGCGCAGACGAACGGGCGACGCAAGCGTTTCTGAAAAAGAACGGCACGACAAAGGGAGGGGAAGCACGGTGAACACACCGATGAACGAATAATTGACGCATCTTTTATCGCTTTACGATCTCGAACGTCCCGTAGCGACCTTTTTGAGGCATAACGAGAATCGGACTTACCGCGTGCAGGACCGATCGGGAAAAAAGGTCCTGTTGCGCATTCACGATCCTTTCGTTCCGGAAATGGCGGGGCTGCAACATCGGTTCGAAGGCATCGCCGCGGAACTGGACATGCTCGAGCATTGGGGACGCTGGAACGAACAAGAGGTCCAAGTTCCGGTACGAAACCGGGAAGGCGGACTGGTCACGACATTCGAAAGCAACGGGCAAAAAAATCATGCTTCGCTGCTCACTTGGCTGGAGGGACGCGATCTGATCAAAAACGATCTGCCCTGCGAGGATACGGTCCGCGGATTGGGCGAGCAGCTCGCGAATCTGCATGCCTTTTTCGATCAGTATGAGCCGGTCGGGATCGAAGCGCGCCCCCGTCAGGGCAAAGCGTACAACGTCAAGATGGCCGGCGTGATCCGTTCGGGCGTCGAACAATATCTGTTTGCCGAAAAAGACGCGGATACGATCGAGCAAACGCTGGACTTGGTCAATCGGCGCCTCGGAGGTGCGGACGGCGAAGAAGAACCCGGCCTGATCCACGGCGATATCGGATTGGGCAATACGATCCTGACGGAGGGAGGAGGCGTGCGGCCGATCGATTTCGGCTTTTACGGCCGGGGGTATGCGCTGGCCGATACGGCGATGGCGGTCATGATGCTGTCGGCGGATTGGCGGGAAAGATTCCTGGACGTATACTTCGGAAACAGGCGCCGCACGGAAAACGCGCTTCGGCAGATCGGCGATTTCATGCTGGTCGCGATCATCGGCTACTACGTGTTCCATTTCGGGAACGCGGCGATGCACGACTGGATGCGCAGCCGCATGCCGATGCTGTGCAGGGAATACTGCCGTCCGTTTTTGGCGGGCGAACCCATACTGAAGCGGATCGGATTTTGAGAAGAAATGCTGCAACGTTTCGAACACGATCCTGCGAAAAGTTCGTTCTGCTGTCGCATAATGACGAAATTTCGAAAATGCTTAATAACTTGTCGAATGATTCCGATATGTATAAAGTGGTGCGTACAAGTACGCGATAAAAGGCTTCGGAGCGGTCGATTGCGATAGATTCATCGATCCGGTTCAGAGAAGATCGGCTTACCGAAAACGTTCTACTAACTTGTCAACTCTTGATCAGAGGATTACGTTTGTCTGAAACGCACACGCTTTAGGCGGGTTTCAGACAAGCGTAATCTTCCCCTTAGCGTTGACAAGGAATTACATCAGCAGACGAAATTTCATCATGACAAAGAAAAGGACGGAATCGGAACATGGATCGCAAAGACAGTATTCTTTGGAAGCGCAACAAATTGGTAAGCTATATGCTGTGGGCGATTACCTCGATCAGCGCGGCGTTGGCTATCGTTATCCCGGAAATCTGGCCGATCGTATTGATCTCGCTGATCGTGCCGGTAGGCGTCACGATCGCCAACTTCGCCAAAAAAGGCATCCGGATCATTCCCTGGGTCGTTACGGCATGGGTCATTCTGAGCGCGGTCACGACCAGCTTCGAACAGGTCAGCATCGTGCAGGGCATTTTGATTTTGCTGCCGCTGCTTTTGTATCCGAACAGCAAGCATTACAATATCGCGTTCGCGGTCATTCTGGTTTATTTTGTCGGTCTTTTGACGTTCAAACCCGCAGCGGACCCGATCGTCGCGTTTACCGATCTGATCAACCTGAGCATGTTCGCGGTAACGGGCATTATTCTGATTACGCTGTCCCGCGTGAACAAAAAGCTTTTCCTGAGCGGCGAGAAGCGCCGGGAAGAAATTGAGCAATCGCAGACTCGCGTCGAAGCCATGCTGAACCGCGTCAAGGAATCGGTGGAAGGCCTGACGGAGTTCACGGACGGATTCAAACGGAAAGTCAACGACACCGTCACGATTTCGGACGAAATCACGCTGGGTTTCAGCGAGGTGGCCCGGGGCGTCGAAGTGCAGGCGGCCAGCGTGGCGGAAATTTCGGAATCGCTGGCTTTGACGGACGGCCAGATCCGGAACGTGGCGGCTTACTCGCAGCAGATGAAAGACATCTCGGCCGACATGGCCGGCAGCACGCAGGTCGGAAGTTCGAAAATGGACTTGCTGAATACGCGAATGGACAGTTTGTACGACGCCATGAAAACGGCGGCCGACGATATGCAAAGCTTTAATCGGGAAAGCGAGTCGATGACGGAGATCTTGAACGGCATTTCCGATATTGCCCGCCAAACGAATCTGCTTGCGCTCAACGCCGCGATCGAAGCGGCGCGGGCTGGCGAACACGGCAAAGGATTCGCAGTCGTTTCCGACGAAGTGCGCAAGCTCGCGGAGCATTCGGGGCGGTCGGCGACCGAAATCGCTTCGATCCTGGTACGGCTTCAAGGACGCACGGGCGAATTGACCGGGCGTTTCGACAGCATGCGCGTTTCGCTCGAGGAAAGCCGGGACGTGGTTCAGACGGCGGAACAGGCTTTCCGCGCGATCAACGAAAGTTCCCGCGACGTGTTGACGCAGGCTTCGCATATCGAAAGCAGCTCCGCGACGATGAAAGATTCTTCCGGACACGTCGTGGGCGAAGTGACGGAAATTTCGGGCCTGACCGAGCAATCCAGCGCGGCGGCGGAAGAAATTTTGGCCGGCATGGAAGAACAGCGGAACCTCACGAAACAGATGGTCGACAGCTTCCGCGAACTGGAAAGCCTGATCGTCGGTCTGAGCGAGCTGGTATCGTCCTCCGGAGACGGCGATGTTGAGAAGCTGCCGGAGACGGCATAAAAGGCTGCCGAAGACAAAATGAAACCCTGCGGCGCGCAGGATCAAGAACGAAGATATAAGTCCGCGTACCCCGCGGGCTTTTTTTGCGTTTTTCAATGCGTGCCGAAGCGGTTTATGGTTGAAAGAAGAATCAATCCGAACAAGAAAGGAGATCGCGTTTTGACGGATACGCGCAAACCGTCCGGCAGGCTGTACACCTCGAACCTGCCCGGATTGAAAAAGTTGAAATCGCAGGCGGATCGCCTGCTGATTACGCGGGCGGGAGCGGAGATTTCGAACGTCGAGCCTGTGCGCGCGCTGTCGCCTTCGCCCGACCTTTTCCATACCTATCTCGACGAGTGGAGGGACCGCACGGACAAAAGCTGGTGGCCCGAATACGAGCGCCGCTTTCGGCGGGAATTGGGAAGCGAGGAGAAGCTTGCTGCTTTGCGGGACGTTTACAAAAGACTGCTGCGGGGTCAGGACGTGGCGCTGATCTGCTTCTGCAAAGACCATCGGTACTGCCACCGCAGGCTGGTCGGCGAATTTTTCGAAGATTACGGCGTGCAGGCGGAAGAGCTAAATCCGGTGACGGTGGAGCAGATCGATTTGTTTTGAATTATCGTGGAAGAAGGATAAAGAATCGGCGGAATGCTGAAACTGTGCGATACGCTGATGTAGCCGTTTCTGATTCCTCCTTTTTCGGATCGGGAGAAGTTTTGGACGGGACTGATGAACAACCGCGGGCAAACATGAAGCAAACAACCCGATGCCGTCTGCGATCATCCGATAAATCAACCTGCTTTTCTGCCTCTGGGCCGATCGAGCCGGTTTCCGTTTTAAATGATGCGCTGTCCGCACACGGGGCATTGGAATGCCGATCGGTGTACCGGAACGTTTTGCAGCGAATAGTCGCAGTAAGGGCAAACGCCTTGATACTTTCCGAAATATATAACGTGAGCGGCTCCCATCATCGCAAGATTCCACATCAAAGCGGGCGGGCGCGGAAGACCAAACGACGACCGGAACCGAGAATCAAATCAAACCAATCGAGACGAACGTGAATTTCATATTGATTTTTGCCGCAAAAGCATTTCTTCCCAAAAATCGAGTAAAACTCAATAAACCGAAAATCAAAGTCCCGCAAATGCCGACTCTTAGAAAAAATCAACGATAGCGATAGGGATAATCTCCTTTTGAATAGAAAGGAACAATAGAACCGGAGAAGCATGGCTTAGGGCTCACGCTTCGAGAAAGCCTCGATAAGCGGTTTGAAAAAGAAAAAACCCGCGTTAGACGCGGGTTCAGGCTGTGGAGAAAGTTACACGTGCGCGAGAAGCCAGAAAGCTCCAAAAGAAATTCGTTCAAGACGCTGTCTCACTCGGAAAGTTGAATTAGATTTAAATAAGGAATTTTTCCGAGTTCAAAGGCGTTTTTCACTGAATTTCTTCCTCCGCTTTTTGTCTTCTAGGCACGTTAGACTTTCTCGATACGTTGAACCCGCGTTAGACGCGGGTTTTCAAGCGGAAAACATTCCTTGTCGATTTATTAAAAAGCATGGTTATTTCGTTGGCTGATACCGCGTTACGTCCACCGCCACATGCTCCAGCTTCGTTTTGCTCAGCGAATGGTAAGGCGCGTAGATCGTCACGAACCGATCGTTCAGCGGGAAGGTGAGCATATCGGTTTTGCCGACTTTGTACCATTTGCCTTTGACGTTATTGGAGTTCGGCAGCGTCACGGTCGTTCCTTTGTAGCTGTAGGAATCGTCGCGCGGCGACACCGATACTTTCATGTATTTGAACGAGAACGTAACGCTGTCGCCGGATACGGCTACGTTCTTGAACGCGTCGCCCGTGATCATGCGCGTCGGCACGTATGGGGTCTCGAATCCGTCGAAGGCGGCGAACGCTTTTACGATGCTTTTGTATTGAGCCGCAGAGTAATCGACATCGCTCAGCGTAAAGTTTGCTTTTTGCGCTTTGGCGGCGGTTGTCGAAGCTGCGGCAGCTGCCGAGTGAGTCGTGCTGCTTGCCGCCGAAGCCGTCTGCGCGGATACGGTTCCTGTCAAAAGTACACCTGCTGCGAGTGAAGCTGCCATCCATTGTGGGTAACGCATTGTTCATCCATCTCCTTCGAAGTCTTGTTTTCTTGTTCTGAGGTTATCTTACCCAAGGAATGTGTCCGACTTAAAACTGAATTGTATCCAAGATGTAAATAAATTCGTCGATCCGTTCATACGTCAAACTTGACTTATAGTATGCTCTAAGGCGTAAAGTGGAGGAAGAACATCGAAAGTCTTTCAAATCCACCCGAACTCAAAGGAGCGAATCAACATGGAACAAGCGTATACCCGAACCCCGCAGCAAAAAATCGAATCGGGTTTCGGTCTTAGAAGCACGGCGGACGAGGTGTTGAAAGGCATCGATTTGTCAGGCAAGCTGGCTCTTGTAACAGGCGGATATTCCGGTCTGGGACTAGAAACGACCAAAGCGCTGGTCAAAGCCGGAGCGCGCGTCATCGTGCCCGCCCGTCGCCCGGAAGCCGCTCAAGAAGCGTTATCGGGTGTCGAGAACGTGGAGGTCGGGGAGCTTGATTTGTCCGATTTGAACAGCGTCAAAGCTTTTGCGGATGGGGTTGTGGCAAGTGGACGCAGCATCGAGCTGGCAATTCTGAACGCCGGCGTGATGGCAAGTCCGGAGACGCGCGTCGGCCCGGGGTGGGAACTGCAATTCGCGACGAACCATCTGGGGCATTTCGCGCTGATCAATCGGCTGTGGCCGCTGTTGACCGCAGGCGAGGGCGCGCGAGTGGTAGCCACTTCGTCGACAGGCCACCATTTTTCGCCGATTCGTTGGGATAATCTGAACTTCGAAGGGAATTATCATAAGTTCGAAGCATACGGTCAATCCAAAACGGCGAACTCACTGTTTGCCGTGGAATTGGATCGACGCGGGGCGAAGCAGGGCGTGCGTGCTTTCGCCGTACATCCAGGCGGCATTCTGACTCCGCTTCAGCGGCATATGGGCCGGGAAGAAATGATCGCGTTGAAGTGGATCGACGAAGAAGGCAACGGCAACCCTGGCTTCAAAACGCCGGAACAGGGGGCCGCAACGCAAGTCTGGGCAGCCACTTCGCCGCAGCTTGAAGGCAAAGGCGGCGTGTATTGCGAAGATTGCGATATCGCCGAGCCCGCGCAGGAAGAAGGTCCGCGTGTCGGCGTGAAAGATTATGCGGTCGATCCGGCAGAAGCAAAACGGCTGTGGGATTTGTCGGTCGAGCTGACCGGAGTGAGCGGGGCGTAAGGTTGGCTTGCAAGAATACGCCTGCCGGATTCATGCTCACATGGAAGAAAGCGACCTCGTGCAAACTTGCAAAGGTCGCTTTCTTTTGTATGTATTTCAACTTAAACGTGTTCCCGCGTTCCTGCCCGCCACAATCCGATCGCGTAAACCAGCATCACCAATACCTGAATACTAATCACGATCATAGCCGTTCGATCCAGGGAGCTTTCGGTCGTGAAGGAAATGAAGTTATGTACGATGTGCCACAATATGCCGATCCACAAGCTTTTGGTGATGCTCACGATCAAAGCCAACACCAGCCCCGCCAGAAAAGCGAACGCGATTTGCAGCAGCACGGCCCACGGGTTGGTTCCGCTGAGCGCGTTGACCGCATGCAGCACGCCGAAGATGATCGACGATCCGATTACGGCGGCTTGAGGTCCTTTTGGACGGATAAAGCCGAACACCAATCCGCGGAAGTACAGTTCTTCATTGATACCGACGAGCAGGGTAAACAGCGCGAGAACGAGGTAAAATACGCCGGGTTCCTCAAATTTCGGGGCAAATAGTACAAGCGGGACAATTTCGAGCAGCAGAAGGGGGATGAACAACCAGACTTTTTTTACACTGCCCGAAGATGGTTTGCGGAAGCCGTAGAACGTAGACGATTGACCCGAGCGGGCAATCAGGAGGAATCCGATCAAGATGGAGCAGGCTACGGCGGCAGACATCACCAGATAACCGGAAACGTCTTCGAGTGCGGCGATTTGTGTAACGGCAGAACCGACGGAAGTTAGGAAGGTACAGATCAGAGCAGCCAGAATAGCCGCTCCGTAAGGATGTTTGCGAATAAAGGATTTGATCATAACTAATCGTCCTCGCTTTCTTGTTTTAGGCTGATAAGGATTCCTTTGTAGACGTCTCGGAGGATTCGGTTGGCCTCGGCATCGTCCATGGTGCTTCCGTTCGTCGCGAGCAGGGAAGCGATGCCGTGGGTCGTGAACCAGATGCCCGAGTACAAGCGTTGGGCTTGATCCCGATTCAATCCGGCCATCTGGGCAATCATGCGAATAATTTCCTCGTCGCCTTCGGTCGTTCCGGCGATCTCGGCGGCTTTTTCCTGTTGGAACGCGCCGGACATGAAGAGGAGCTGGAACAGCCTTTTCTCGGTGCGGGCAAAGCGGATATAAGCGAGTCCCATACCGAGGAATCCTTGTCCGCTATTTTGCAATCCGTCCATCATAGCTGCGTTGTAGAGCTGCTCGGCTTGAGCGTGGACGGCAGCTTTGAGTTCTTCCATGGAAGCGAAATGACTGAAGATCGGCTGCGTGGAGCAGTTGAGTTTTTTGGCGACGTTGCGGGCATTCACGGCTTCCGTGCCCTGTTCTCGAACCAAGTCCAAAGCAGCGCTTAGGATGGCTTCTTTGGTGAGCTTTGGTTTTGGCGGCAATGTGGTACCTCCTTTAAATAACTTATGTTATATTACAAATGTTATTTTATTATTTGGACTTTGTCAATAGATTTTATTTTAGACGCGCGTCGGCCTTAATTAAATCTTCATAACAACTGCGAGCGGATACGATATGCTTACTGAAGTAAGTGAATGACAATCCAATTCTAAAGCGAAGCAAAAACATAAAAGGAGAACCATCCATGAAAAAATATCTGATCTTCGGAGCAAGCCAAGGACTGGGAGACGCTTTTACCAGAGGTCTACCCAAGTCGGGGGATAAAATGTGGTTGGTATCGCGGAGCCGTCCATCCAGCCTGGAGCTGCAAGACGGCGTCGAGCGAATCTGGATTCCGGCCGACCTGTCCGAACCGGGAGCCGCTCATCGGATTTTCGAGCACGTTCAACAGGATCAGTTGGATGTCGCCGTTTACAACGTAGGGATCTGGGAAAAAGAAGGCTTCGAGGATCACTACACTTTCGACCGAGACGAGCCTGAACATATCAGCTTGATGATCCAGACCAATATTATATCCGCCATCGTATGCCTACAGGGTCTACTCCCCAATTTACGGCAATCCGATTCCGGCAAAATCATCCTGATCGGCTCGACGGCCGGACTTAGCAACGCGAACAATGCCCAAGTATCCTTCGTCGCATCGAAATTCGCGATCCGCGGCATCGGCGAAGCATTGCGCGAACATCTGCGTCAGGACCGGATCGCCGTTACCTGTATCAATCCGGGCGAATTGGCGGCGGAGATTCCGTATGCCGAAGGCCGCGAGCGCGCATTGGAAGCCTATCAGGGGACGCGCATTCCTTTGCAGGACGTGGTCGATTTGGCGAACTGCCTGATCGGATTATCCCCGGCAGCCTGCGTCAAAGAGATCCATCTGCCGGCTATGACCGACACCAACGCCTGATTTTTGTGTAAAAAACGCACTTTCTTTGTTCATCATCAACAATTTCTGCTCCAGAATTGTACGTTTTGAAACTAGTCGCATTCCCAGCTAAGCGTTTACAATGAACAGGAACAGTGATTTCGGCTGTAATCCTACTCATGGAAAGGGAACGATCAGACATGGGATATAAAAATAATAACGTCGGCTATCTGGATGGAATTCTCACTTCACGCGCAGTCGTTAAAAAAAATAATTACGCGATTTTGCCTCATGACGGGTTGGTCAACAACGTCGTACCGGGCTTCGAAAATACACGCATCAGCATTCTCGGTTCTCCGCGTCTCGGCGCAAGCTTTTCCGACTTTATTGCGGAGTTCCAGGAAGGCGGCAAAAACACGCTCGGCTTCGGCGGCGAAGGCATCGAAACTTTCGTTTACGTCATTTCCGGCAAATTGAACGTGAGCGACAGCAGCGAGAAGCACGAATTGACCGACGGCGGTTACGCGTTCTTCCCGGTCGGCGAGAAAATGTACTTCGAAAACGCGCAGTCCGAGATGACCGAAGCTTTCCTGTACCAGCGCAAATATGATCCGCTCGCCGGCTACGAAGCGCATAAAGTCGTGGGCAACCGCGCGGACATCGAGCCGATCGAATACGAAGGCATGACGGACGTCCTGTTCTGGAACCTGCTGCCGACCGACAACCTGGGCTTCGACATGAACATGCACATTCTGGAGTTCTCTCCGGCTGCCAGCCATGGCTATGTGGAAACGCATTACCAAGAGCACGGCGCGTACATCCTGTCCGGCAAAGGCATGTACAACCTCGACAACAACTGGTATCCGGTCGAAAAAGGCGATTACATCTTCATGGCTTCTTACGTGCCGCAAGCCGCCTACTCGACCGATCGCAAAGAAAAATTGGCTTACGTGTATTCCAAAGACGCCAACCGCAACCCGGGCGTATAATCATCCAAGAAGGGGGTCTTGAACCATGTCTACTGAAGAGAAAATGATCCGCGTCAGCGGCGAACAACTGCACGGTTTGATCAAAAATAAGCTTGTCGCTGCCGGATTGAAAGACGAGCAGGCGGAAGAAACGGCACATCACCTGGTATATGCGGACTTGTGCGGCATCCACTCCCACGGCGCGGTACGCGTTGAGTATTATTCGGAACGCATTAATAAGGGCGGCATCAATGTGCAGCCTGAGATGAAATTCGAGCAAACGGGACCAAGCACGGCCATTTTCCACGGCGACAACACGCAAGGTCATTATGCGGCGAACGAAGCGTTGGAACCAGCGATCAAGATGGCAAAAGAAAGCGGCGTAGCCGTGGTCGGCGTCTCCAAAGTCGGCCATACCGGAACGCTCTCGTACTACGTGCGCAAAATTGCCGAAGCCAACCTGATCGGGATCTCCATGTGCCAATCCGACCCGATGGTGGTTCCTTACGGCGGCGCGGAGCGCTACTACGGCACGAACCCGATCGCTTTCGGCGTGCCGAGCGCGGGCGAAGATCCGTTGATCTTCGATATGGCGACGACCGTGCAAGCGTGGGGCAAAATCCTTGACGCGCGTTCGAAAGGAAAGCTGATCCCGGATACGTGGGCGGTGGACAAAGACGGCGCGCCGACGACCGATCCGAACGAAGTCAACGGCCTGCTGCCGATCGCGGGACCGAAAGGCTACGGCTTGATGATGATGGTCGATATCCTGTCCGGCGTGCTGTTGGGACTGCCGTTCGGCAAAGATGTCAGCTCCATGTACCACAATCTGCACGAAGGACGTAACCTGGGGCAGATCTATATCCTGATCGACCCGGAACGTTTCGTCGGATTGAAGCCGTTCCAGGAGTCCATCACCCGTACCATGAAAGAACTGAACGCGATCAAGCCGGCAGCCGGTTTCGACCATGTTCAATATCCGGGCCAAGGCAGCCACGAGCGCTATCTCAAAAACCTCGAAGAAGGCGTCGATATTCCGGAATCGATCATCCGTTACTTCGAATCCGACGTGATCCATTACGACCGCTACGAAGGACTGGACGCGTTCGCCAAGTCTTCTAAATAAGCCAGTACTTTGACCGCATCAAATCTAAGGTTTACGTTCATCGGAAACACGCACGGGTTAAGCGGGTTTTCGAGGGGCGTAACCTAACCTCTTAAGCGGTCATGGTACCAGACGCATTTTAAAAATAAACGCAGCAAAAAAAGCATGGAAAGCGAAATCGCGAAAGCTTGCGGCGTGTCTCGTTTTAAAAGGGACACTCCGCTTCATACAGCTTGCTCCGAGTCGTTTTCGATGCTTTTTTGCTTTAGGATCTTTTAAAATGCAAGTTGGTTTTTAATGATTTTCGTCGCTAAGCGCAAGCGCCAATCTCAGGTTCAGCGAATGGCTTGGCGAATTGACGGCATGGCCGAGAATTTCTTCGCAGCGGAGAATCCGGTATTTGACCGTGTTGCGGTGCACGAACAAAGCGGACGCGGCGCTGGCGATTTCGCACTGCGCGCCCAGGTACACAGCCAACGTTTTGCGCAGTTCCGCCAAAGCCGGCTCTTTCGGGTAAGCGAAGTCTTTCAGGATGTTTTCGCAAAAAAATCGCACGTCGTTTTTCTCCAAATGATGGAACAACTGCACCATGCCTTTGTCTTTGTAATGGATGATCGGCTGGGTTTGCAGTTTGTTTTTCCGTTCGTCAAACATGAGCCGCGCTTCCGTGTACGATTGATTGATCCGTTTCCAGTCCGTGTACGGGTTGCCGATACTGAATACCAATTGAATATCCAGGCTTTCGCTCAGTTGATTGCGGATTTCGAGCAGTTTTTCATCCAGTTCCGCTGTTTCACGCTGGATCAAAATGACGCTTTCTTTGCTGACGCCGAAAAATAGCACCAGAGCGTTCGCGAAATAATCCGGTACATGCTTTTGCAGCCATTGCGAAGACAGCACCAAACGTTCTTCCTGATGCAAACTCGGCATGGTTTCTTCGAGCGCCGTTTCGTCGAACACATGCACCACCTGATAATAATCCGACAGCAAATATCCGTGCTTCATGTTGAGTTCGAACGAGCGAACCGAAGGATTGGAGCCGGAATGGTAGTCGATCAGTTCTTTGAAATATTCCGTCGCGATCGACTGCCTTGATTCCGATACTTTTTCGTTTTTGAACAATACGAAAGACAGCACCATCGCCGCCTGATCGATCGCGAAACTTGAGATGGGATACGGGATTTGTTCAGGGTTCACGATCACCAGATAATGTGGGAAATACGTATGCACCCGGATCGGTATGATCGAGATTTGGACTTCATGGCCGTTGGGACCGTTGATGATAAAGGAGTCATTTTCTTTTGGCATCTCCTGCATAGTCTGTACGATCTGATTGACGTAATGCTGCGCGGGATTGCGGGATTGGTTGAACTGTTTGGAGTAATCCATGATTTCCTTGAAAGGGTTGAGTAAAATAATAGGCGTTTTTACGATCTCGCTCAGCTTGTTGATGACCACCTGGTTATTCGCGTTTTGCACCAGCAGGCTGAAGAATTTTTTTTGAATATCCAGAGCGAACGAAATTTCTTCATACCGCGTGCCCCAGATTTTGTTGAGCAATTGGTGCAAAAGAGAACCGAGCGAGTACGTGTTGGGGATATCAAACAGCGGAAAATTCACTTTTTCGGCATAGGCGATGATTTCAGGTTCGATTTTACCGATAAAACGTCCCGTTTTGATACCCAATCCGACTGCTTTGGCGCGGATCAGGGAGTCAATCAGCGAGATTAGACCTTTTTGGTCGTCTACATAACTCATCGCTGTGGTCAATAACAAAACGTCGTTCGGAATATAATGTTCGATATCGGGCGTTTCGGAAATTTCTACGCTTTGTATCGTTTTTTGCGTATCGACAGACTCCTGATTCGTTAAAAGCTTGAGATCGGAGTAACGGGGAAGACTCAAAATTTCGGCTAGTGTCGTCATCTTTATTTCCTTTCTGTTCAAACGTGCTACAGGGTTTCTTCTTCGATCGGCCGCATGGCCCCTAAAGTATAGCATGACAGTTCGCGACACGAAATGAAAGCGATCAATTTTGATTATATGGATATTAATGGATTTTTCGAACCGCTTTTTGGGCAAAAAATGTGCAGAGTAAACAAAAGAACCGCGACGTTTTGTATAAATCACCAATGATATTGAAAGCGGTTATATTTATACTTGGTGTAGAAAGTCGATCGGTAAGACGACTCAAGATAGAAAATCAAACATAACGGGGTGAGCTTTGTGATCCAATCAGAACCACAAACAATCGACGAGTTGATGGACTGGATTTCCGGGATATCGGATGCCGAAGGTCCGGGGACGACCCGATTGCTGTATAGCCAATCTTGGATCAAGGCGCAACAGGCGTTAAAAGAAAAATTCGAAGAATTGGGCATGAAAACGGAATTCGACGCTGTCGGCAATCTGTTCGCGACGATCGAAGGCACGGAGCAGCCGGAAGAAATCATCGCGACGGGTTCGCATGTGGACACGGTTGCCAAAGGCGGACGTCTGGACGGGCAGCTCGGAATCATGGCGGGTTACATGGCGGTCAAAGAACTGCTGGAAACCGAAGGCAAACCGAAAAAATCGCTGCAAATCATCTCGATGGCCGAAGAAGAAGGCTCCCGTTTCCCTTACGTATTCTGGGGCTCCAAAAACATTTTCGGTATTGCGGATTCCAAAGACGTCGAAGGAATCGCGGACGCGAAAGGCGTGAAATTCACGGACGCCATGCGCGAAGCCGGATTCGATTTCCTGCAAGGCGAGCCTAGGCATAACCGAATCGCCGCTTTCTTGGAACTGCATATCGAACAAGGCAACTTCCTGGAAAACACGGGCAAAAAGGTTGGCGTGGTGAACGCGATCGTCGGCCAAAAACGGTATACAATCACGCTCAAAGGACAAGCCAACCACGCGGGTACGACGCTGATGGAATATCGCAAAGATACCGTTGAGTGCATGGCGCGCATCGTGGTTCAAAGCATCGACAAAGCGAAAGCCGAAGGCAATCCGCTTGTTTTGACATTCGGTCGCGTGGAACCGAAGCCGAACACGGTCAATGTCGTTCCGGGGGAAACGCTGTTCTCGATGGACTGCCGACATACCGACGCGGACGTGCTGGATCGTTTCACCAAAGAGATCGAAGCGGATATGCGGGAGATCGCCGGAAATATGGGCATCGAGATCGAGATCGACAACTGGATGAACGAAAAGCCGGTTCCGATGGACGCGCATATCATCGAAACGATCGAGAGCGTCTGCAAAGACAACGGTTTGAGCTATCAGGTCATGCACTCCGGGGCCGGACACGACTCGCAAATTTTCGCGCCGCGTGTACCGACAGGCATGATCTTCGTTCCTTCCATCGACGGTATTAGCCACAACCCGGCCGAGCACACGGAAGCGGTCGATATTCAGCAGGGCGTGCAAGCGCTGGCGGAAGCTTTGAAACGTTTGGCTTACTAAGAAAAATAGAGACAGATAGACTAAAAAAGAGAGTTGGGTAGCGATGTCCACACTTCAAAACCAAAGTATTTACCCGCCGAATTATTGGAAAAGAGTCGTCTTCACGTTCTGTATGGGCTGGGCGATCATCTGGGTATACCGTTCCATGCTTTCGCCGATCTACACCGAGATTCAAGGCACCATCGGTCCGCAGACCAATGCCGCAATGGGTCTGATCGCATCGTGTTATTTCTTCGGTTACACCGCTTTGCAGATCCCTTCCGGGATTCTGGTCGATAAATTCGGGCAGAAAAAAATCTTGATTCCCGGTTTTATCGTGTTCGCGCTGGGCGTTCTGTCGATCGCGTTCGCGCAAAACCTGACCATGATTTACCTCGGTGCCGTTTTGGCAGGCGTAGGCTGCGGTACGTATTACGGCGCGGCGTTCTCGCTGACCGCGCAGCACGTTCCGCCCGAAAAGAAAGGCATCGCGACGGCAATCGTTAACTCCGGTTCCGCGCTGGGTCTGATTTTGGGTATGACCGGTTCGTCGTTTATCGTCAAGCAGCTCAACCTGCCTTGGCAGACGATGGCTTTCATCTCGGCAGGTTTGATCATATTTTTGGTGATCTGGTTTGCCGTTATGATCGTGGGCGCCAAAAACCCGCAAAACGTTCCGACCGCTCAAGCCGCCAAAACGGCCGGAAGCGACGAGACGATCGAGCCTTTGGCTCAAGCCGCGGCAGAAGAAAACAAACCGAAAAAAGGCTTGTTCCGCAGAGAACTCGTGGCTTCGTATATTTTGTACTTCTCGACGTGTTACGCGTACTACCTGATCGTCACGTGGCTGCCGAAGTTCCTGGAATCCGAGCGCGGCATCCAAGGGTCGATGATCGGTCTGATCACGTCCATGATCGCGGTCGCGGCCGTTCCGGGCGCTTTGTTCTTCGCGAACATGTCCGATAAAAAGAAACACAAAAAACCGCAAATCATTATCGGACTTGAGTTTTCGGCCTTCGTACTGATCGCGGTTTCCGTATTCGTACCGAACGCCGGTCTGCTGGCAGGCGTGCTGCTGCTGTACGGTTTCCTGGGTAAACTGGCGGTCGATCCGGTCTTGATTTCGTACATTACCGACAAAGCCGATTCCAAATCCGTCGCGTCGACGCTCGGCGTGTTCAACTTCTTCGGCATGTCGTCGTCCGTTGTGGCACCGGCGTTGACCGGGTACATCATGGATACGACGGGATCGGGCGAATGGGGCTTCTATATCGGAGCGATCATTCTGTTGGTGGGTACGGTGATCTTCACCGTTATCTCGGTCACTTCGAAAAAGACGGCCGGCGTAAGCTGACTTTAGGCGAGGGAAACGAGAAGACTCCGAGAAAAATCCGTTCAAGACGCTGTCTCACCCGGAAAGTTGAATTGGATTTAACTAAGGAATCTTTCCGGGTTCAAAGGCGTCTTTCACTGGATCTTTCTCTACGTCTTCTCGTTTCCAGTTACGGTGAGTGTTAATAGATAGGGGAAAGTAAAGGCGGCTTGAACGTATTTCTACGTTCAAGCCGCCTTTTTTTTGAAAGTGATGATTTAAGCGATTATGGCGTTGAAGATCGGGTATTGAGCCAGGCGATCAATTTTTCGTAAAGGTCTGTTCCGAACTCTTGGATTTGCGTGCGGTCGAAGTCGTGTTCGGCGGATTCCATGAGATGGAGTTCGCTGTTCGGGATGAATTTGTGCAGCATTTTCGATTGCCGCACTGGAACGTCGGGGTCTCCGGTGGCAGCGGCGAGGAGAGAAGGGGGCAAAGCGGCCAATTGTTCTTTGGTCAAAGCGTAGGTGCTGGCGTCTGCCGGGTCGTTCGAGATGAACGGAATCCAATTTCCGCGCTGCCGGACGGCCAAGTACAGTAGATAACGTTGATCGGAAGGCGAAGTCGCTAACGGTTGTTGGCTAATCAGGCTTTGCATCATGGCTTCGGACACTTGAGGATAACTCAGGAAATGCCGATTGGGTACGCTGAAGCTGGCTTCGTGCAAGGTGTAATAGCCGTATAACGCGATTACGCCTTGCGGACGAACCGGAGCATGGACGGCGTGATACAGCGCCAGATAAGCGCCGGCCGAGCGTCCCATCAGATAATAGCGGGACGGATCGACGTGAAGTTGGTCCGCCGCGTTTGCCAAAAACCATTCGATCCCGCGCTGGACCGATCGCATGATCGCGGGCAGTTTGCTTTCCGGAGCCAGCAAATAATCCAAAGCAAGCACGTTATAGCCGTTATCGGTCAACATATCCAGGTAGACTTGCGGCAGATCTTCCCGGTGGCCGAAAATCAATCCGCCGCCGTGAAAATAAAGCAACGTCGCTTGATCGGCACCGCCGTTTTTTGCCCGGTAAAAGGTTCCGTTCAACTGTGCGCCGTCAACGGTTTCGATCGGAACCGTCCGGCTTTCGTAAGCAGGCAATCATTTTCCCACCTTTCTTATCAACTATGACTGTTTTCTTTCTTACTTTATCATAAGGCGTTTATCGCTCTTTTGTTGAAAGTGCACAAAGGTATGAGCGTTTTTATACGGATTGTTCATTTTTCGTATCCATGAAAGCGGTTATACTAAATGCAAAAGGAGGGTTTCCATGTTACACTCTGTGATCCAAAAAAACAATTACCAAGACTCGATCAACTTAATGCTGTTAACCAACTCCATTAACGGATTAGAAGGCGTTACGCAAGGCCAGGTCATGATGGCTACGGACGCCAATAAAGATATCTTGAAAGCAGCCGGCTTGTTCACCGACGAGGTTCAAGGCGCGGGTGCTAACGATATGGCGATTGTCGTGGAATCCGATAACGCCGACATTCTCGAATCGGTAGTTGAAGAAGTGAAACGCTTCTTGAGCAATCTGTCGGGCAGCAAAAAAGGCGACGGCATCGAAAGCGTGGATAACTGGAAAGACGCTTTGGGAGCGATGCCGGACGCCAATCTGGCGCTGTTGTCCATTCCGGGCATCTATGCGGCGGGCGAGATCGAAAAAGCTTTGGATTCGGGACTGCATGTATTCTCCTTCAGCGACAACGTGAGCCTGGAAGACGAAATTCGCCTGAAGCAAAAAGCACATGAAAAAGGTCTGCTGTTGATGGGTCCGGACTGCGGTACAGGCGTACTGTCCAGCGTTCCGCTTGCTTTCACCAACGTGACCAACCCGGGCAATATCGGCATCGTGGCCGCATCCGGCACGGGCATCCAAGAAGCGACCACCATTATCGACCGTCTGGGCGGCGGCGTCGTTCACGCGATCGGAACCGGCGGACGCGATCTCAAAGAAGGCGTGAACGCGCAAACGATGATCGACGCCGTGGTCGCGCTTGAGCAGCACGCGCCGACCGACGTGATCCTGGTCATTTCCAAACCGCCTGCGAAAAAAGTTCGCGACAACGTGATGCAGCTGCTGCAATCGTTGTCCAAACCGGTCGTGGCGCTGTTCCTGGGCGAAAAGCCGGAGGCGCATATCGGTAACGTATCGCTGGCCTACACGCTGGAAGAAGCGGCGAAGATCGCAGTCGATATCTCGAACGGCGACGAAGTGAAAGCCAACTATAACGAGCCGATCGAGTTCACCGTTGACCAACCGCTTGCGGCAGGCAAAACGGTGAAAGGCTTGTACTCCGGCGGCACGCTGGCAAGCGAAGCGGCGACGCTGATCTCCGACGCGCTCGGCTTGGACAATGTAAAGGGCGAAGAAGGCTATATCTTGAATACGCAAGGCTTCCAGGTCATGGACCTCGGCGACGACGTATATACCCAAGGCAAGCCTCACCCGATGATCGATCCGGAAGTTCGCGTGAACAAGCTTAAGGAAGTGCTGAAAGACGAAAGCACGGGTATCATTCTGGTTGACGTCGTGCTCGGTTACGGCGCGCATGCCGATATGGCGGGCGCTCTCGCTCCAAGCATCAAGAGTGCTTTGGACGAAGCGCAAGCTTCCGGCCGTCAATTGTACGTGATCGGCAGCGTGGTCGGCACGGACAACGATCCGCAAAACTACGCGCAGGCCGTACAAACGCTCAAAGACGCCGGCGTCATCGTGGAAAGCAGCAATGCGCGGGCAATCCGTCTGGCACTCAAGCTGATGGGACGCGAACTGCAAGTGGCCGACAAAGGCCGCGTGGAATATACGGATGCCAAGATCGAAGTTCCGGCTCCGGGCGAAAAAGTGCTCGAGCTTCTGAACAGCGTGCCGCGCGTGATCAACATCGGCATTCAAAGCTTCACCGAATCGATTACCGCGTTCCAAGGCAAGGCGCTGCAATTCACATGGCGTCCGAAAGCGGGCGGCAATCAGAAGCTGATCCGCATCCTGAACGAATTGGAAAAACGCGAAGAAGAAATCAACGCGTCCAACGATAAAATCGTGGCCCGCCTGATCGAATCGCAGCCGTTCCTAGTGGACGCTCGTCCGGCCAAAGAAGTCATCGCAGAATTGAACACGGACGAGAAAGTGATCCTGCATGCGGGACCTCCGATCAAGTACGAGAACATGACAGGACCGATGAAAGGCTCCGTGATCGGCGCGATGCTGTTCGAAGGCTGGGCGGCCGATCAGGACGAAGCGCTCCGTCAGCTCGACAACAACGAAGTGAAATTTATTCCGTGTCACCACGTCGGCGCCGTAGGGCCGATGGGCGGCATCACGTCGGCCAACTTCCCCGTATTTGTCGTCGAAAACAAAACGGACGGCACGACGGGCTACTGCATCATGAACGAAGGCATCGGCGAAGTGCTGCGCTTCGGCGCCAACAACGAGAACGTCATCAACCGTTTGAAATGGATGCGCGATGTACTGGGCCCGGTACTGGGTCAAGCGCTGCGTACCCTCGAAGAAGGATTGAACCTGAACGTCATGATCGCACGGGCGATCGCGATGGGCGACGAGTTCCACCAACGCAATATCGCGGCTTCGCTCGTCTTCCTGAAAGAAATCACGCCGGCGATCACGCTGCTCGATATCGATCAGAAAGACAAAGCGGACGTGATCCAGTTCCTGGCGAACACCGACCAGTTCTTCCTGAACATCATGATGGCGACAAGCAAAGCGATGGTTGATTACGCGCGCAAAGTTCAAGAAGGCTGCGTCGTCACCACGATGGCACGTAACGGCGAGAACTTCGGCGTTCGGATCAGCGCATTGGGCGACGAATGGTTCACGGGTCCGGTCAATACGCCTGACGGCTTGTACTTTACAGGCTATTCGGCCGAGCAAGCCAATCCGGACATCGGCGACAGCGCCATTACGGAAACGGTCGGCGTCGGCGGCATGGCGATGATCGCGGCACCGGGCGTAACCCGATTTGTCGGCCTGAACGGCTTGGACGACGCGCAAAACATTTCCGAAGAAATGCAGCGCATCTCGATCACCAACAACCCGACTTGGACGATTCCGAACTGGAACTTCAAAGGCGCGACGCTCGGTATCGATATCCGCAAAGTCGTGGAAACGGGCATCACCCCGATCATCAACACCGGTATCGCGCACAAAGAAGCGGGTGTCGGTCAGATCGGCGCGGGTACGGTACGTGCACCGCTGGTCTGCTTCGAAAATGCGCTGATCGCCTACGCGAAGTCGCTGGGCATCAACGTCGAAGAGTAGTTCAAGATGAATAATCGGAGCTTGACCTCGGCACAGTCTTCGGTCAGTTCTTATCTGTGGCAATTGATCAAGCAAAAATCAAGTATTCAGGCGCGAGTCCATTCGATCTTCCCGAATGGATTCAACCTGAAGGTTCGAGATCGGTTATGGTTCGTCGGAAAAGGGGAGGACAATCTGTCAGCAATCGGCCTTGCGCTCGGTGCCGCGGACTTTGAGCGTATTACGTCAGGATTATTCGTAGGCGCGCAAATCAAACTGGTTCCTCTTTTTTCCCGATCCGACGAACAACTTGATCTGACATTTACCTGTTATATCAGGCCGATGCCGATCACGGTAACCGTGCCCTCTATTCGTATTGTAGATTTGTCTATTCCTCAGATCACGTTCGAAAAGTTGAACCGCAGCACTTTGCTGCATCAACTCGAAAAAGCGGGAGTCCAGGAAAAATCAGGCTTTGCTTCGACAGCGCTGGAACAGTCTTATACTTCTTTCGTTGACGGGCCGGATTCGTTTTCTGCCGTTTCGCTTCAGCCTTTGATCGGTGCGGGAGTCGGCTTGACGCCTTCGGGCGACGACTTTTTGCAGGGAATGATCTTGTTTGAACGAATCGCGGGCGGGGCGGCAGCGATCACGGAGCTGACGCGGCAAGAACTGCAACGTCGCTCTACGACGGATATCAGCTTGGCCTATTATCAAGCGCTGTTCGACGGATACGCCAACATGCAATGGATCAACCTTTGCCAAGCGATCGAGAGCGAAGACGAACAGCGGATTGCCGCAGCGATCAAAAAGATTCAAGCATACGGAGCAACCTCGGGAAACGACAGTCTAATGGGTGTGCTTACTTTTTTAAGACAAGCTAAAATGGAGGCAATCATGGGAAAAAGAATCGTAGTCGCATTGGGCGGTAACGCCATTTTGAATGAAGATCCTTCGACGCAGGGACAGATCGAAGCGCTGCGCCATACCAGCAAGCAGCTGATCGAATTGATCAAGCAGGGGCATCAGCTGATCATCAGCCACGGCAACGGTCCTCAAGTCGGCAATCTGCTTCTTCAGCAGTCGATCGCGCAGTCCGAAAAGAATCCGGCGCTGCCGCTCGATACATGCGTCGCGATGACGCAGGGCAGTATCGGCTACTGGCTGCAAAACACGATGAACGAAGCGATCGCCGAAGCGGGCTTGAGCCAGCAGGTCGCTTCGATCGTGACGCAGGTCGTCGTGGACGAGAACGATCCGGCGTTCAGCAACCCGACGAAGCCGATCGGCCCGTTTTTCACACAGGAAGAAGCGGAAAATCTATCGGCAGAAAACGGCGAAATCTACGTCGAGGATTCGGGCCGCGGTTACCGTAAAGTCGTGCCGTCCCCGAAACCGCAAACGATTGTCGAATATCCGATTATCAAAACACTGATCGAAAACGGCTACGTGACCGTATCGGCAGGAGGCGGCGGGATTCCGGTCAAAAAAGTCGCGCACGGCTATGAAGGCGTGGAAGCCGTCATCGACAAAGACTTTGCATCGGCAAATCTGGCGGATCTGGTTGAAGCGGACTATCTGTTCCTGCTCACCGGCGTGGACAATGTCTACGTGAACTACAACAAGCCCAACCAGGAAAAGCTGGAAGACGTCACGGTCGAACAACTGCAAGCCTGGATTGCCGAAGACCAGTTCGCGCCGGGCAGCATGCTGCCGAAAGTCCAAGCGGCCATTTCCTTCGCGGAAAGCCGTCCGGGCAGCAAAGCCGTCATTACGTCGCTCGAAAACATCGGCGCGATCTTCAACGGCGGTTCCGCAACGGTGGTATTGGCGGGAAACCCGGTGCAGGCGGTCTGACCACCCCATAAGGATCGCCTGCGTCCTTCCCGCGTTATCATATATAATAGAAGAAACACGATTGAAGAATCCGTTCGTTACCGGCCGAAACCGGATGCGAACGGATTTCTTTTTTTATAAACACATCTTGAAAGCGGTTAAAATTTGTGATACCTTATGTGTAACCGGTTACCTATTCGAGGTGAAAAGCATGGTCACGATAAAAGATGTTGCAAAACACGCCGGCGTATCGGTAGCTACCGTATCGCGGGTACTTAACGAAACCGGTTATGTGCATGAAGATACGCGCCGTATGGTGGAAAAGGCGATTCGGGAACTGAACTACACGCCCAACGAGGTGGCCCGTTCCCTGTACAAGCGCAAATCGAGATTGATCGGATTGCTGCTGCCGGATATTACTAACCCATACTTTCCGCAGCTTGCCAGAGGCGTTGAAGATCGCATGCAGGAAAGCGGATTTCGCCTGATCTTCGGCAACAGCGACGAAAGCGAACAAAAAGAACGACATTATATCCAGACCTTTGTGCAAAATAACGTGGTCGGCATCATCTCTTCCACCAATTTTCCCGGCATGGATTTCTATCGGCGTTTGAAAATACCGGTCGTGTTTTTGGATCGGATCTCCAGCGACCGGCCTGCGGTCTACGCGGACGGGCGGGAAGGCGGACGGATCGCGGCGCAGCAGATCATCGAACGAGGCAGCCGACGCGTCGCGGTGCTGCAAGGCCCGGCGCATATCCGTCCGGCGCAGGACCGCTTTCAGGGCGCCGTCGAGGTGCTTCAGGATAACGGTATTTCGCACGAGGTGATCCGAACCGATTCGTTCGCGCTGCATGAAGCGGAGCAAAAAGCGAAAGAATTGTTCGAGACGGTTCCCGACACCGACGGCGTCATTGCCAGCAACGACATGGCGGCGATCGCCGTGCTGCACGAAGCGCTTCGGTTAGGGAAAAAGGTGCCGGAGGACGTCCAGATTATCGGTTTTGACGATATTCCGCTGAGCGGGCTGCTGTCGCCGCCGCTGTCGACGATCCGCCAGCCCGCTTACGATATGGGCTACAAGGCGGCAGAGTTGATGATCGCGCTGATCGAGGAACAAACGGTAGAACTGCGCAATATCCAGATGCCCGTCGAGTTTATCGAACGGGGCAGCACTCGGCTAAAAGCAGAAAGCTAATAGCATCCGGTACATTGAGCATGTCCGGCATGGGGTTTACGTTCGTTTGAAACGGCAACGGGTTCATAGACGTTTTAGACGGGCGGAACCACCAAGGATTCAAAACAAGCCGTTAGGCACGCTTTGCGGTATAACGGACTATGTATAGAAAAGGCGGGAATAAGCATGGGCATATCTAATTCAAGACGCGCACGCGTCGTCGTGGTCGGAAGTTGTTCAATGGACTTGGTCGTTACGTCTTCCAGACGGCCGAGCGCGGGAGAAACGGTGCTTGGAGAAAGTTTCAAAACCGTCCCTGGCGGCAAAGGAGCCAATCAGGCGGTAGCCGCTGCCAGACTCGGCGCGGAAGTATCCATGATCGGGCGTGTAGGCGACGATGCGTTGGGTCAAACCATTTTGGACAACCTGAAACAGAACGGCGTTCTTGTAAATAATGTGGAACCGGTTACACATTGCGAAAGCGGAACGGCGCATATCATTTTGGCCGAAGGCGACAACAGCATCATCGTGGTCGAAGCGGCCAATCGCGAAGTAACGCCCGAATATGTAGAAAAAGCCCGCGCTACGATCGAGCAGGCCGATATCGTATTGATTCAACAGGAAACCCCGGCCGAGACCGTGCTGCTGGTAAGCCGCATCTGCAAGCAGGCCGGCGTGCCATTGCTGCTTAATCCCGCGCCTGCCCGTCCGGTCGAAGCGGAAGTGATCGAAAATAGCGCGTACTTGACCCCCAACGAGCATGAAGCAAGCCTTTTGTTCGACGGAGCGGACCTCAGCGACAGCCTGCGGAAGTATCCGAATCGCCTGATCGTGACCGAAGGAAGCCGCGGCGTGCGTTATTTTGACGGCAGCGAAGAAGTAGTCGTGCCTTCTTATCCGGTCGAAGCGGTCGATACGACGGGCGCGGGCGATACGTTCAACGCCGCCTTTGCGGTCGCGCTGGCCGAAGGACAAGGGATCGCGGACAGTTTGCGATTTGCCAACCGGGCGGCGTCGTTGTCCGTCACCCGCTTCGGCGCGCAGGGCGGCATGCCGACCCGGCAGGAAGTCGAGGAGGCGCTGGCATGAAAAAACACGGCATCCTGAACAGCCATATCTCCAAAGTGCTGGCTGATCTGGGACACACCGATTATATCGTGATCGCCGACCTCGGGCTTCCGGTGCCGGCGGGCGTGCCCAAGATCGATCTGGCGTTGACCTACGGCGTTCCCGGTTTCGAGCAAGTCGTCGAGATCGTGGCCGCCGATATGGAGATCGAGCAAGTGACGATCGCGGAAGAAATGGTCGGGCAAAATGAAGCCGCTTACGCCTTTATGGTCGACACCTTTAACAAAGCCGAGATTCAACGATGCAGCCATGAAGAGTTTAAAAAATTAACCGCTGGAGCCAAAGCCATTATCCGAACCGGCGAAGCCAAGCCTTACGCCAACTGCATCCTGCACGCGGGCGTTTGGTTCGGAACTCAAGAATAGGAGGAAGCGGCATGCATATCGAAATGCAGGGCATTCATAAAGCCTTCGGCACGAACCAGGTGCTCAAGGGCGTCGATTTCGAACTGAGACCGGGCGAAGTCCATGCGCTGATGGGCGAGAACGGCGCAGGCAAGTCCACCTTAATGAATATCCTGGTGGGCCTGCACGCGCTGGACCAGGGCACAATCACGGTCGACGGCAAAGAAACGGTTTTCTCGAATCCCGGTGAAGCCGAGAAGCAGGGCATTACTTTTATCCATCAGGAGCTGAATATTTGGCCGGACATGACCGTGCTCGAAAATCTGTTTATCGGCCGGGAACTGAATCTGCCTTACGGATTGCTTGATACGCGAAAAATGAAACGGTTGGCCCGCGAGCAGCTTCAGCGCTTATCCGTCGATCTGCCGTTGAGCCGCGAAGCCGGCGCCTGTTCGGTCGGGCAGCAGCAGATGATCGAAATCGCTAAGGCGCTTATGACCGAAGCCAAAGTCATTATCATGGACGAGCCGACCGCGGCTTTGACCGAACGCGAGATCGTCAAGCTGTTCGAAGTCATTCGTTCGCTCAAAGCCGAAGGCGTTTCCATTGTCTATATTTCGCACCGGATGGAAGAAATCTTCGCGATCTGCGATCGAATCACGGTGATGCGCGACGGGATCACGGTCGATACGAAAGACATCCCGGCGACGAATTTCGACGAGGTCGTGCGCAAGATGGTCGGACGCGAGCTGACCGAGCGTTACCCGAAGCGGAATCCGAAGCCCGGCGAAGTCGTGCTGGAAGTGAAAAACGCGACTCGTCGCGGGTTGTTCGAAAACGTCAGCTTTAACGTGCGGGCAGGCGAAGTCGTCGGTTTCTCGGGACTGATGGGTGCGGGACGCACCGAAATCATGCGGGCGATCTTCGGCTTGGACAAGCTTGACGGCGGAGAGATCGTGTTGAAAGGCAAAAAGATCAATATCCGCCGCCCGGAAGACGCGGTGCGTCACGGTATCGGCTTTATCACCGAAGACCGCAAAGACGAAGGTCTCGTACTCGAATTCTCGATCCGGGAAAACATGGCGCTGCCGAATCTGTTCAGCTTTACGTCCAAAGGCTTCATTTCTTCCCGAAAAGAAAAAGAATTCGTGGACACGCTGGTCAAACGCCTCCAGGTGAAAACGCAATCCGCCGAAACGCCGGCCGGAAGTTTGTCGGGCGGCAATCAGCAAAAAGTCGTTATCGCCAAATGGATCGGCATCGGGCCGAGCCTGCTCATTCTTGATGAACCTACGCGAGGGGTGGACGTAGGCGCCAAGCGGGAAATCTACCAGTTGATCAACGAGCTTACCGACCGGGGCGTGGCGATCATTATGGTGTCTTCCGAACTTCCGGAAGTGCTCGGTATGAGCGACCGGATCATCGTCGTGCATGAAGGCCATATCGGCGGAGAGCTTGCAGGCAGCGAAGCGACGCAAGAAAATATTATGACTTTAGCGACAGGGGGACAATAAAATGCAAAAATCAGCTTTCGCGGCCGATACCGGCAAGCGCTTCAAATTATCGGAGGTCACGCAAAAACTCGGTCCTTTATTGGGCTTCATCATCCTGGTCGTGATCGTGTCGATTCTGAATCCGGCATTTATGGAACCGCTTAATATTTTGAATCTGCTGCGTCAGGTGGCGATTAACGCGCTGATCGCGTTCGGCATGACGTTCGTAATTTTGACCGGCGGCATCGATTTGTCGGTCGGTTCGATCTTGGCGTTATCCAGCGCGTTCGTCGCGAACCTGATGTTGGCCGGCTTCGATCCGATCCTCGCGATCCTGATCGGCTGTATCGCCGGCGCGATCATGGGCGCGATTAACGGCCTTTTGATCACAAAAGGCAAAATGGCGCCGTTTATTGCCACGCTTGCCACGATGACGATTTTCCGGGGACTGACGCTTGTTTATACCAACGGCAACCCGATCACGGGTCTGGGCGACGATATGTCGTTCCAATTGTTCGGCCGCGGTTATTTCCTGGGTATTCCGGTTCCGGCGATTACCACCATGATCGTATTCGCGGTGCTGTGGGTCATTTTGCATAAAACGGCTTTCGGACGGAAAACATACGCAATCGGTGGCAACGAAAAAGCGGCGATCGTATCGGGCATCAAAGTGCATCGCGTCAAAATCATGATTTACAGCTTGGCCGGCATGCTGTCCGCGTTGGCGGGCGCCATTCTGATGTCCCGTCTGAATTCCGCACAGCCTACGGCCGGACAATCGTACGAGCTGGACGCGATCGCGGCGGTCGTGCTGGGCGGAACCAGCCTGACCGGCGGCCGCGGATGGATCGTCGGCACATTGATCGGTGCCCTCATCATCGCAACGCTTAACAACGGCTTGAATCTGCTGGGCGTCTCTTCGTTCTTCCAGATGGTGGTTAAAGGCGTCGTGATCCTCATTGCCGTGCTGATCGACCGCAAGCGGTCGGCTTAAAACAGAAAGAAGGTGACCCCATGAAAAAATTAACGACTACATTTGCCGCTTTGCTGGTCGTCCTGATGCTAGCGGGCTGCTCGATGCAGCCGCCTGCCTGGGCCAGAACCGATCGGTCCGGTAACTCCGGCGAAATCAAAATCGGTTTATCGATCTCGACTTTGAATAATCCGTTCTTCGTATCGCTCAAAGACGGCGTAACGGCGGAAGCGCAAAAGCTGGGTATCGAAGTCATCGTCGTCGATGCGCAAAACGATTCGGCGAAACAAAGCAACGACGTGGACGACCTGCTTCAGCAGGGCGTGAACGCGCTGCTGGTCAATCCGACCGACTCGGCCGCGATCTCCTCCGCCGTGCAAGCGGCCAACGGTCTGGACGTTCCGGTCATCGCGCTCGACCGCTCCGCCGATCAAGGCGACGTCAAAGCGCTGGTCGCGTCCGACAACGCCAAAGGTGGACAGATGGCCGCCGAATATCTGGTGCAGCAGCTCGGCGAAGGCGCCAAAGTGATCGAATTGCAAGGCGTGCCGGGCGCGTCAGCGACCCGCGAACGCGGCAAAGGGTTCCACGAGATCGCCGACAAGCAGCTCGACGTGATAGCCAGCCAAGCGGCCGACTTCGACCGGACCAAAGGACTGACCGTGATGGAAAATCTGCTGCAAGGCAATCCGGACGTGCAGGCCGTGTTCGCCCATAACGATGAAATGGCGCTCGGCGCGATCGAAGCGATCGAAAGCTCCGGCAAAGATATCCCGGTCGTCGGCTTCGACGGCAACGACGACGCGCTGACTTCGATCCAAAACGGGAAACTTACCGCGACCGTAGCCCAGCAGCCCGAACTGATCGGACAATTGGCCGTAGACGCCGCGCGCGACGTGCTCGAAGGCAAAGAAGTAGAGGCTTCCATTCCTGCGCCGCTCAAGCTCGTGACGAAGGAAGATGCGCAGCCTTAAGTTTGATCTTGATTTCGGAACGATTAAAAAGGACTGTCCCGGCACCGAATAACGGCGCTCGGGACAGTCCTTTTTTTGCGACAGATTCCCGGTTTTTCGCTCGGATAATTGCACGACAGCCCTTATTTCGCAGGCATCCGTCGTAAAACCCTGCTTCGTTTTGGCACGCGTTGCCGCTATACTAGGGCGTGTACGCACCTATCCAGTCTCACCTTGAACCTTATTCGAAAAGGAGAAAACACGATGATCTACATCGCTTTATTGCGGGGCATCAACGTAGGCGGCAACAACAAGATCGATATGAAAACGCTCAAGACCGTTTTTGAATCGGCAGGGATGGAGCGGGTCAAAACCTATATCAACTCGGGCAATATCGTTTTTGCGAACGACACCTTTTCGCAGGCCGAGCTGGCACCCGTGTTGGAAGCGGCAATCGAAGCGGAATTCGGCCTGCGCATCCGGGTATTGATTCGCAGTCTGGATGAAATGCAGGCCGTTTTCGACGTGCTGCCGGAGTCTTGGAGCAACGGAAACGAGATGAAAAGCGACGTGTTTTTCCTATGGGACGAAGTCGACGAAGCCAATGCTCCGTCTGCTCTCCCGCTGACTCCCGGCATCGGAACGCTGCTGGTCGCTCCGCGTGCGCTGCTGTATTCGGTGAGCCGCGAAGACGCCGGAAGAAGCGGGATGAACAAGCTGGTCGGCTCGAAGCTTTATGCCCAGATGACCGTTCGCAACGTGAATACGACGCGGCAGATCATGAAGCTGATGCGCGAGCTGGAATAAGGAGTTTCAGCTTAGCACGGCAGTCTCAATCGTCTCCGTTTAATAGGCGATCCCCGATCTTTTGAACCGGACGATGGTTGTCGGGGAAGCGCTGCGCAAAAAGGTCGATCTGTTTTTGCGAGAGTTCGATCGGATCTTCCCACACGCTCCAATTGACCTGTTCCGTGCAAGGAGGCGTCGTCAGCGAACCGTCGTAATGTACGGCATGCAGATTTTCCAGGAGCAGGCTATCGAGGTTGATCGGTGGATCCACAGTTATGTGTTCTTCGCTAGAGAGTATGGCTATGAAAAATGACATGGAAATAAACGCTGCATGAACTTTTGTGTATCATCGAGTTGAAAAGAAACAAAAAAGACAGCTTTCAGGTCGCGCGCATGACCTTGAAAGCTGTTTTTTTCAATGAGGCAATGACTCTGTTTACACTTTAAACTTGCGGATCAACTCCTGCATGCTATCGGAGATATTCGCCAGCTCATGCGCCGAGTGATTGATTTCCGTCATCATCGCCATCTGCTGCTGCGTCGAAGCGGAAGTCGTTTGGGCGCTATCCGCGGTACGTTTCGAGATATTGGACAGCTCGTAGACGGTAGCGGAGACTTCTTCCGTGCTGGCCGACAATTCTTCCGCCGAAGCCGAGATATCCTGAATCATTCCGTTAATCGCGGACGTCGATTCTTCGATTCCGTTGAAGGCGCTGGCCGCGTCGGCCGTTACGTTAAGTCCTTGGTTGAGCTGTTCGCGGACATTGCCCTGCATCGCTTCGTTCGTACGCTGGATCAACTCGACCATGCGATTCAAAGTGCCTCCGATTTGCGCCGCGGCTTGATTGGATTGTTCGGACAATTTGCGCACCTCGTCGGCGACAACAGCGAAGCCTCGTCCGTTCTCGCCCGCGCGGGAAGCTTCGATCGCTGCGTTTAACGACAACAGATTGGTTTGCTTGGAAATATCGGAGATTGCCACGGTCATTTTACCTGCTTCGTCGGACAAGGCGGATAGTTCGCTCATCATATGGGAAGAATCGTCGACGGCGGATAGAATCCGATTCATTTGTTGGCTCACTTCCTGAATATGGCCGCTGCCTAAGCCGACTTTTTCGCTGGTGGAGTGAGCGGCGTCGACGATCGTGCCTGCCGTTTCGGCAACCGACACGATCCCGCGCGCCATCTCGTCAATCGTGTCCGCGGCTTGTTTGGAAGCTTCGGCTCCGCTCACTGCATATTCCGCGTTTTCCTGCACGATGCCCGATACATGGTTGACCGATTCGGTCGTTTCCTGCGTGCTTTGCTGGATCAGATCCGAAGAAGCGGACAGCATCTCGGAAGAGCTTTTCACGGCGGTAACCATGTTCTGAAGCGAGACGGTCATGTAGTTGAATTCGGAAGCCAATTGCGCGAACTCGTCTTTTTTCTTATACACGACCCGACTTGTGAGATCGCCGTCGCGAATGGTTTTGATGCCGGATTGCAAGATTTTCATCGGGGTGTTGAACGTACGGCCCAGGTACACGATCAGCAGAAGCGCAGCCAGGATAGAGACTACGGTCGTGACCGAGCTGGTCGTCAGGATCGGCTGAACGGCGTCGACATAGTCCTCGGCTCCGACGAGTCCGCTGACTTCCCAACCCGTGATCGGATCGGTCGCGCTCAGCACGTTCAGATAGATCATCTCTCCGGTGATGTCGGTTTGCATCTTGGAGGCGTAAAAGTCCCCCGGTTGAGCAGGGGAAAAGTCGGCGGGAATCGATTGGATATCCTGGAACGGGAAGCCCAGATCGAATCCGTACACATACAGATTCCCTGCTCCCGCCACGACTTCGCGTTCCGGCGTGAGGATCAGCAGACTGCCGCTTCCGCCGATGGCGAAGGTGCTGATCTGCTCCGCGAGCTTCGCTGTTCCGAGGTTGAAGGTCAAGCTGCCGCCGCCTTCGATCGGAAGCGTGAACGCCACGACCTGATTGCCGGTCAGCGAGCTGGTGGCAGGCGTGGAGATCCGAACGTTTTCCGCGCCGGGGGCTTCGTTTTGGCCGACTTCTTGGCTCAGCGAAGCAGCGGCTCCACCTTCCGCTACAGGCGCACTCAAGATGCTGCCGCTTGGCTGGATAAAGACGACCGAATCCAAATAAGGAACCGTTTCGAGCAAGTGATCAAGCCGTCCTTGCACGGTTGCGATCGGCGCTGCGCCGGAGCCGGCCAACGTATACGACGTTTGATCGAGTTCGCGCACGACCGAGCCGAATAGCAGATTCATCGATTGCTGCGCGATTTGCATGCTTGAATTTACGCCGACCTGAATTTGCTTCTCGACTTCGTCTTTGGCGCTGTTATAGGAAATGATGCCGATCAAGCCGCTGGGAACAAGCAGAACCAACAGCAGAACCGCGATCATTTTGCCCATGAAGGATGTGTACCATCTGTATGTACGCTCTTGTTTGATCGTTGCGCGCAATTCCTTTTTTGACTTTTTCTCTGGCATTTGCCCGGACTCGTTCGAAGGAACTACGGGACTGACTGATTTTCTTCCCCACTTCATCAATATGTCCAACCCTTTCATTTCCAATTTTATCCTTAAACCTATACTATCATTGATATTATCGACAAAAATTTGCTGAAAATTAGAAAATTTCAGAAAGTTACTTAGAAATGATGGAAATAGCGACTTATTTACTAGTTGAGGGTCAATGATTTATCCATGATCAGCAGGATGATCGTCAAAAAAACCGCCAAAGCTCGCGATATGCGAATTCAGGCGGTTTTTGGTATGGACGTTATTAGAGTGAACGGAACAGGTACCGAAGTTAAGCTCGTGGTTTGGCTGCGGCCTCTTCAGAACCCAGACTCCGCAGCAAAAACTCCGTAAAATGAACCGCATGGCGTCCGGCCAGCTCGACGTTCTCGTCGAAGCTGTCGGCCGACTCCGCGCCGTGTCCGGCGATATCGGATACGGATTTCACGGCGATGACCGGGATACCGTAACGTTGTCCGACTTCCACGATCGCCAAGCCTTCCATGTCGGACACCTTGGTAGCGGGCAGTTTTTCCAGAATGCCTTGAACGCGCTCGCCTTCGCTCATGAACGAATCCAGCGTCAGCGCCAGACCGAAGTCCAGGTGATACGGCAGATTGCCTTGCTCTTCCTTGGCGATTGCGCGCAGGCGTTCCAGCCAAGCCGCATCAATCTCGTAGGAGGGAGGCATCTGCGGCATTTGACCCCAAGCGTAGCCGAAGCAGGTCGCATCGACATCACCATAAATGTACGAAGTCGGGATAACCACATCGCCGACTTTCAAGGTAGCGTCGAATGCGCCGGTCGAACCGGTGTTGATGATCAGATCGGGCCGATGGCGCTCAGACACCAGCGTTGTGGCTACCGCTGCATTAACTTTGCCGATGCCGCTTTCGACGAGCAGCAGTTCGCGACCCTCGCGAACTGCATGCTCGATTACGGTTTTGCCCATGACTTCGCGGCTGGAAACCTCTGAATTAATGCGGAAAGGCGCAAGTTCTTCTTCCATGGCACAGATAACAGCAATTTTCATGATCGAACCTCTCTTATGGACGGATTTCTTTCAAACCTTTAAAGCTTAGTTCTCTTCCAAGTAGGAAATCGGCTCGTTGACATCTACTTTCGTACCGCCGAATTCGTCCTTGATGTACTGCTGCGTATCTTCGTTGTGGTACAGTTCGCCCAGCTTGAGCAGACCCGCATCGTCCTTTTTGTCCTCAGTCGTGACCAGAACGTTGATGTTGGCCTTCGTGTCTACGGACACTTCTTCATGGAACAGGGAATCTTCCAGCACGTTCAATCCGCCTTCGAGCGCGATCGTGTTGCCGATCAGCACAAGGTCAACGTCCTGAATGACGCGCGGGCCCGTCGTATCGTCGATCAGCTCGAACTTGAGGTTTTTCGGATTGCTGGCGATGTCGTTGGTGCTGCCTGTGCCGACATCGAATCCGTCTTTAAGTTCGATCAGACCTGCCGCTTGCAGCAGCAAAAGCCCGCGTGCCGTGTTGGCCGGGTTGTCCGCGAGGGCTACGAGTGCGCCGTCCGGAACGTCTTTGATGTCTTTGATTTTGCTGGAGTAGATGCCCATTGGCTCCAGGTAAGTCGTCGCGATTGCCGTCAGGTTGGCGCCGCTGTCCTTATTATAGCTTACGAGATATGCCCAAGATTGAAAAGCGTTCACGTCGACTTCTTTTTCCTTCGTCGCATTATTCATTTCCACGCCGCCGTCGATTTCCTTGACCTTGATGTCAAGCTTGGCGTCTTTGGCGGCTTGGGATGCTGCGATATGCTCCCAGATTTGAGCATCGGAGCCCATCGAACCGATCGTGATCGTCTGCGTGCCGTCTGCGGCTACGGCGCTTGCACCGCTGTCTGCCGAGTTGCTGCCGCATGCCGCGAGAACAACCAAAGCGCTGAGTGCCATGCCTGCGAACCATTGTCTTTTCATCTGTGATTCCCCCTGAATTCGTCTTTGTATATAGAAGTGCAATGCGTTCAATCGGTAACGTATGAAAGCGAGCGGCTGCAAAAGAATAAGATCGTTTAAAGGTTCGTCCCGATCTGATACAAACTAATCGATCAATGCATTGTCATGCCGCCGGTGACGTTGATCGCTTGCCCTGTCATGTAGGATGCAAGAGGACTCGCTAGGAATAACACGACATTCGCGACGTCGCGCGGCTGCGCGGTCCGTCCAAGCGGCACCTGCGAGCAATCCTCTGCGTAAATCTCTTCTGCCGTCATGCCGCGGATCAGGCCGCCTTCGATCCGTTCGCGATGCTTCATTGCCGTCTCCACGATGCCCGGACATACGGCGTTGACGCGAATGTTCTGCGCAGCTAATTCCACCGCCATGACTTTGGTCAAGCCCAGCACGGCATGCTTCGACGCGCAGTAACCGCCCATGGCACGATAGCCGTTTTTGCCTGCTTGGGAAGCGATCTGGATAATGTTACCCGGTTTGCCCGCTTCGGACAAAGCACGTGCCGCGCGTTTGGAGGCGACGTACAAGCCGGTCGAGTTGATTGCGAATACCTTTTCCCAGTCCTCGGTGCGGCTGTCGATCACGTAATCCATCGTCGAGATCCCGGCGCAGTTGACGAGCACGTCCGGCACGCCTTCGCGTTCCAGTACCGTGTCGAACCAGCGCTCCACGTCATCGGTATTCGACAGGTCGAGCCGCGTTTCCGCAAGGCGCTCGCCTGTCTTTGCATAGTCTTCGCCGTAACGGAGGTCGGCGGAGATCACTCTCGCGCCGCTCTCCAGAAACAACTCGACGATTGCAGCCCCGATGCCCGATCCGCCCCCGGTCACGACGACTTTTTGCCCCGTGAGATCGATGGCGATCATGGCTTAAAATACCCGGTTAAACGGATCGCGGCTAATGCCGGCTTCCAGTACCTGACGGGCATATTCCTGTGCGGAGAAAAGGGAATGGTCGCGGTAGTTGCCGCATTCCAGCGCCGATACCGCAGGAACTTCCGTCGTTTCGAGCACGAGACGCAGCGTTTTTTCCAATGCGGTCGCGACTTCTTCCGGGGAATGCTCGTTCCACAGAATCATGTAAAACCCGGTGCGGCAGCCCATAGGCGAGATGTCGATAATCCCGGTCAGTTCGTCGCGCAGGTAAGTCGCCAGCAGATGCTCAAGCGTATGAACGGCCGCCGTCGGCAGCGCGTCTTCGTTAGGTTGGAGGAAGCGCAGGTCGTATTTTTGCACCGTGCTGCCTTTTTCGTCATGTTCGACTCCGGCAGGACGCACGTAAGGAGCCTTTACGATTGTGTGATCCAATTCAAAACTTTCGACTTTTGCCATTTTGCTTCATTCCTTTTTCGTTAGATTGGGTATTGGGATGCGCCCTGAACTTCCGGTTCGGCTGAACATCCCAAGCGTTCTGTCAAGCGATACGTTTCGAAAGGTACGATTAGTGCGTGGATTTGCGTGTAAAATAGTCCCCGATAAACTGACAGACGAAAACGAGCAGCAAAATCAAGATTGTAGCGACAAAGGTGATATCCAGCTGGAAACGGTTATAGCCTTTGTTGATTGCGAGACTCCCGAGGCCGCCGGAACCGATCGCGCCCGCCATGGTGGTGAGGCCGATCAGATTGATGACCGTGACCGAAGAAGCTCGGATGATGCCGGTCAGGCCCTCTTTTAAGTATACACGGAAAATGATCTCTACAGGACCCGAACCCATCGCCTGCGTGGCCTCGATAATGCCGGGATCGACTTCAAGCAGGGCGTTCTGGATTTGTCTGGCGTAAAAAGGCACGATTCCGATCACCAGCGGCACGATTGCGGCGTTCATGCCGATCGACGTTCCCGTGATCAGGCGCGTGACCGGAACGACGAGCGCGATCAGGATGATGAACGGCACGGAGCGGAAAAAGTTCACGATTTTTTCCAGAATGCTGTACACCCAACGGTTGGCGAGAATGCCGCCTTTATCGGTCGCGACCAGTATGACGCCGAGCGCAATCCCGAAGATCGCAGAGAACAGGGAAGTCATGAACACCATGTACAGCGTTTCGTAGGTGCTTTCCCAAATTTCCGATTTGTTTTCCATGACATTGGGCAAATACTGGTTCAGAAAATCGTTCATATGATGCGTGCACCTCCCAAAGTCACGTTCCCCGGCGGATCCAGGCGGTCAACCGTGACGTCGAGCGAGCGCAGATAAGCAAGTGCTTTTTCCAATTCCGAACGTCCGCCTGACAGAACCACGATCAGGCTGCCGACAGGCGTTTGTTGCAAAATTTCGACGTTGCCGAACAAGATATTGGCCGAGACGCCGAAGCGGGTCGCAATGTCGGAAACGATCGCTTCGCCGGTCCGGCTGCCGACGTAGGAGATTTTGCACAGTAGATCGTCGTCTCCCATACGTGCGAGGGAAGGGTGCGACATGATCTTTTCCACCGTCTGCCCGAAGTGCGTTGCCGTATGGATAAAGTCGCGCGTCAGCGGCTGCTTCGGCTCGCTGAAGATCGAGACGATATCGCCTTGCTCGACGATTGCGCCTTCCTCCATTACCGCCACCTTGTTGCAAATCTCCTTCACCACCTGCATCTCGTGCGTGATGATGACGATTGTCAGGCCAAGCTTCCGGTTAAGGTCGCGCAGCAGATCGAGGATCGACAGCGTCGTCTTCGGGTCGAGTGCGCTGGTCGCTTCGTCGCACAGCAGAATACGCGGCTCATTGGCGAGCGCTCTGGCGATGGCGACGCGCTGCTTCTGTCCGCCCGACAGCTGGGAAGGGTAGGAAGCAAGCTTGTCGGACAGACCCACCAATTGAAGCAGTTCACGGACTTTGCGATCTTTGTCGGCTTTCGGCATGCGGGAGCTTTTGAGCGGATACAGCACGTTGTCGTAGACTGTACGGGATTTCATGAGGTTAAAATGCTGAAAGATCATTCCGATTTTTTTGCGTGCGCCGCGAAGTTCTTTCGGTTTCAGTTCAAGCAGCTTCTGTCCGTTGACGACCACCTCGCCGGAGCTGGGACGTTGAAGCAGGTTCATCACGCGGACGAGCGTACTCTTGCCCGCGCCGCTATAGCCGACGATGCCGAACACATCCCCTTCGTCCACTCGAAGATCGATGTCCCGCGCGGCGACGATGGTGCGCGAACCGGTGTTGAACGTGACGTTGATACGGGATAACGAAATCATAATCAAGCACTTCCTTATGTGAGCTTTCGGTTAGATATTTCCGATATTGTACACCTAGTTAGTCGGAATTACTACTGTTTTCATGAATTTATTTGTTAGAAAAAGTAAACCAGTGGTCAAATAAAGGAAGACCGAGATTTTATGTTCTTTTAAAAGGAAAATCAACCATAACATGGACGTGATGCGTTCCGTTTATGTAGAGTAAGTATCCATATGCGGGAGGGGAAAGCGTGAGGAAAAGATGGATTGCGACAGGCTTGGCAGGGGCGCTGATATTGGGCGGAAGCGGAATGGCGTATCAGGCGTACGCGGAGCAGGTGGTGGAAGGGCAGGGAATTGAAGTACAAGAAGCGATAGTTGCGGATACAAGTGAGAGGGTACCGGAGATTCAGGTAGAAAAGAAAGATGTGCTGCAAGCGAAAGATTCTGGCGAAACCGTGCCTGCTTTCCGGGAGTCCGCGAATTTGGAGACGTCGATCGAAGAACCTTTGCTGGAGCCTGATCCGGCCGTTCAACAATATAACGTGGATCCCGCATCCACTTACAAAGAACCTGTTCGGCATATCGAAATCGGCGGATATGCCGCCGTGGCGGTCGACGATGAATATCGCCGCGTCGTTCATGTTTTGATCGACGATCAGTTATTCGGATTCATGTGCTGGGACGTTAGCGCCGAAGAACTGATTGCTATCGCTAAACAAGTCGTAACTCGGTCTTAAGCCATCCCGCTGTACGTTTACGCGTTCGCATTCCGTATACTCCCGCATCCGGGAGCATATGGCCGCACTTTTGCGAACTCTTCCGCTCAGTTGGCTTCTGCTGCACTCAGTCCGGCTCAATCCGTCTCAGGTAGACTGACCCGCGTTGGGGACCGAGTGCTTTTCCCGTATAATAGTAAACGTTACGCCGGATGGCACATCGAAAAGTTCCTCCGACGTCGGAAATCGAGCAAGCCGAAAGGATGAATCAAATTGGGTTATACGGAAGTGCTGGAACGGAAAAGCGAAATTCTGAAGAAGACGATGGAAAATTGGATTTTGAAAGAGAACCGCGACGGATTAAACCGCCAGGAAGCGCACATTTACCGGAATATGCTCAAAGAACTTCATCAGAACGAACAGGAACTGAACACGGTGCGCGGCGAAGATGTCGCGAAGTCGCCGGAATCGGAAGAAACATCGACCGAGCGCGTCCCCGTGGGAGCGACTCGTTAATTGAAAAGATGTTGAACAACTTGATGCCAAAAAAGAGATCGACGAACCGCCCGAACTTCGCTGTATGCGAGATCGGGCGGTTTTTAGGTTGCGTGAATCATTTTAATCTATTCGTTTATACGCGAACGACTCTCCGGTAAACGAGACAGTCCAGCAGATCCGGCCAATCCAGTTCTTGCTCATGCGGATCGCGGAAAGCGGTGGCGGTAGGCAGATAACCAAGCAGCGGGCCAAGCCCGCCGTGGATGTTGTTGCCTCCGTCGCCGCCTTTTCCCGTATAGCCGTCTGCCGTGAGCACAAGCTCTTTCATATAAGGATCGCCGGGAAAACATAAACCGAGACTATTCGGCAGTTCCAATTCATAAGGTCCACGTGCGAAATGCTTCAAGCGCATGGACTCGTCGATACCGTCGCCCCATGGGAAGAGCGTTGAAGCCCCCGCGCCGTACAAGACTTCCCATTCATCTTCAGTGGGCAAAGCAAAACCGGCTTCGATCTCGACTTCGCTCCATTCTTCGAACGTCTCGCTATCGTCGAACAGATACAGCCGAATATTTTCGCCGTGCCGTTCCAGTCGAAGGTATTGATAGATTTCAAGGCTGTGTTGAGGCATGCCGCGAAAGCGTTCGATCTCCTCAAGCACGTCGGCATCTTCCTCCGGGTCCAGTTCATCAATAGAAAAAGGATACCAACCGGCAGACGTAGTCTGGCGTTCGACAAGCAGCGGCCCGATCGCGACTTCGCGAAGAGGAGACATCATTCGATCCAGATGCGTTCCGGCTTCCTGCGGCGAGACGGCGAGGAGTTGTTCCAAAAGGGCTCGCAACTGCTGCCGCACGGGCGTCTCGCTGCTGGATTGCTCGTCCGCGCCTGTCCATCCGATCGTCGCCGTATCGCCGGGCACAAACGCGAATTCGCGGCCTTGATAAGCAAAAATCTCAATTTCCCTGGTTTGTCCAAACCGTTCGAACGTCTCCGCTCTCAACCACTCGAAGCCGGAAGGAATCCGCTGAAGAAGCTCTTGAATCTGTTGTTGTTTTTCTGGTCTCGTTAATACGTCCCAAGCATGGCACTCCCGCAACTCCATGAATATCGTTGCTCCTCTCAAAAGTTCTGATGTTGCCTATTCTAACGATTCGATTCTCGTACCTATAAATTACCGCTGACTGTTACATAATCGCCAAGATTCAAAGCTTGCTGCAGCCATTGTTTGAACGCGGTTAAAAAAGCGGCTTCCGGCTCGTCTCGGGGTTGAAGGGCATGTAATTCGTCCAAGATCGTAAGCCATGCGGTTTTTGGAATGGGGTTATCCCAGCAGGAGTCGAATTCCTCTAGATTTTCGCCGCTCTCCGGGTCGGTTAGCGGGTACTTGGGACGGATCAAGGTCAGAATGAGTTCGGCGTCGATTTCATATAGGAAAAGTTGGCGGAATTGAGCGATCGGTTCTGCGTTTTTTGCCGCGAAAAAAGTAAAACCGATGTTTCGGCGTGGGCCGGTATAGTGAAGTTTTAGGATCTGAGTCAGGTCTTTGCTCATAGAGATTGTACGCTTCCTGATTTATTTGTAGTAGGAGGTCGTCAAAGGAACGAACAGCTTACCGCCGTCCTTCAGCTCCGCGTAGACGTAGAGTTCGTTTGCGCCCGAGATGTTTACGGTAATCGTTTTAAGGCCTTCGCCGCGCGTGATAGCGGTCGATTTTAGTTCCTTGCGCGTATCGCTATCGAGCACGACGAACTTGCTGATGTCTTCATCAAGCGCAGCCGCCTGGAGGACCAGCGTCGCGTATTTCTTTTTCGGGTGCAGCATGAACGAACCTTCGCGGTCCCCGTCGCCGTCGTTGTAGTATACTTCTTTGTAGTCTTTTCCCGCATAGGCCGTTTTGGCCGGTTCCTTGGTGTGGTACATATCCGAAAACCCTGCCGAGATCGCAACGCCCTGCGTCTGTTCGCCGAGTTGAACCAGGCCCTTCGCTGCGTCGTAGCGTACCGGTACGTCCAGCGCGTCGGCGACGGAGCGCAGCGGAAGATAAGTGGTGCTATTATATGTAATTGGAGCCGACGAAGGCGTGTAACTTTGACCGTTGACCTGAATTTTTAAGCTGGTGTTGAGAAAAGCCTGGATCGGTTGCAAATTTGATGCCGCGAACGCACCCACGCCCATGCTGAAAAACATTCCTGTTCCGATCAGAGCTGCTGCCGTTTTCTTTTTCATATCTGGAAAGCCTCCCGAAAGTTAGAGTATAAAACGCTTGCAAAGACTTTATAAGAAAAACGGAAATAAAACAAGAAGCTTTTTTCTTGTATGACCAAAGACCCAACCTGTTCGAAATAAAGAAAATTCCGAAGGTCGAAAGCGAACATGCATTCGTTTTCTATGAATCTCATATGCTATACTTAACGAAAAAAATGGTGGAGGACGTCATGACCGTAACTTTGTATCGCAAACGAATCATTTTAAAACAGGTCGAGTTGTTCATGCTGGATACGCAAACGGAAGGACCTGTGATTGTATGTCTGCACGGCCGATGGGGAAGGGGCGAGACATGGGCAGATCTGATGCGCCGTTACGGTGATCGCTACCGGGTGATCGCTCCGGATCAACGCGGTCACGGCTTGAGCGGCAAACCGCTTGCCCGGTATACGGCCGAAGAGATGGCGGAAGACGTAGTCGAGCTGCTCGACGCGCTGGAGATCGAAGCCTGTATGCTGATTGGGCATTCGATGGGCGCACAAAATGCCGCTCATGTCGCAGCCATGTATCCGACTCGCGTATCCCGACTTGTGCTTCTCGACAAGACGCCGGCAGGACCTTCCGTTCGGATCGACACGCCGCCGGAACAGCTTCCTGCCGTCGATCCGTTGACCGCCAATTGGCCGCTGCCTTTTTCCGATCGTGCAGCCGCCCGTGACTTTATGCTCCGCGAACTGGACAGCGAGCTTGCCTACGAATACTTCATGAACAGCCTGATCGAAGCGCCGGACGGATATCGTATGATGTTCAGCGCTCAGGCGATGGCCGCCAACATTGCGTACAATATCGACTGGTACGCTCGACTGAGCGAGATTATTTGTCCGACGCTGCTGGTCCGGGCGAAGGATGGAGACAATATGCCGGATGACGTCTGGGAAAAGGCCAAAAAGCAAATATCTAATGGCATGGCACGGGAAATGCCGGGACCGGATCACAACGTACATCTGAGCGACCCTGAACGGTTTTATGGATTTTTGGACGAATTTTTGAAGAGCGAGCGTTAAAAAACAAAAAGCCGTTACGACGAGCCGAACAAATCGGCAAGTCGTAACGGTCTTTTTGTGCCTTATTATAGAAATATCGACTGAAATTCATTTTACCGATACACGTTCAATTCTGCGACCGACCACCAATAATCGGAAGAACCCGTTTGCACCATGCGGATATAACGGGATGTTAGCGAAGCATCAAAAGCAGCGTCGACCCCATCAGTCGTTCCTTCGCCGGAAAAGGCTGGTGTCCAGTCGACTCCATCGGCAGAAGTCTCGATCGTATAGGTGCGTGCGTAGTCGTCAGGAGCGGATAAGGAGGATAGCTGGACGCGGGAGAACGCAGCTTCCTTACCCAGATCGACCATAATCCATTGCCCCGGCGATTGGATCTCGCCGGAAGACCAACGGCTGGAGACATCGCCGTCCAACATGGCGGAGATCGCATAGTCTGGACGCTCGGGCATGGACGTGGTTACATTCCAATCCGTGCGATCCAGCAGCGTCGGCAGTCCGTCGTCCGGTGCGGAAGGGTCATGGTCCGGCGCAAATACGGTCACGCCGGAAATCGACCACCACCGCGAATGTTCGGCCGTTAATTCGATCCGCGCATAACGTGCGGACTGCGGTTCAAAAGAAGCGACGACATGCGCCTCGCTGCCGACTCCTTGTGCCACAGGCTCGCTCCAGTTCACGCCGTCAGCCGATACGGAAACGGCGTAGCCGCGTGCGTAATCGTCGTCGCTTCCCGTGCTGTCCAACACAAGCTGGCTGAATTCGGTAGTCTGACCGAAGTCCAACGTCAGCCATTGGCCTGCACGCTGCTCCGTACCTGTCGACCAACGTGTGCCGGAGTTACCGTCCAGCACGGCATTCGGCTCTTGGCCGGAAGCGGAAGACGAAGCTTGCGCCGTCCAGCCTGTCGGGGTCAAAGCTTTCAACTGGCCTGTGCCGTTGTATTGTACGTCAAGCTCGGAGATCGACCACCAGTTGGACGATTCTCCGGTTTGCACGATTTTGACGTAACGTGCCGCTTGCTGCGGGAATGTGGCACGGACGACCGATGTTTCACCGCGTCTTCCTGCGGCGACAGGCTCGCTCCAGGAACGTCCGTCCTCCGACAACAGAATCCGGAAGCCGTCCGCACCGTCGCCGATTGACCCGCCTGAATTCAGTACGACCGTATCGATCGCGGACAACTGACCCAGATCGACCGTCAACCATTGCCCGTTCGTTTGCGGACGCCCGGAGGTCCAGCGAGTGGATAGATCGCCGTCGAGCATGGCAGCGGCGGTGTCGGTCCCGTTATCCGCAAAAGTGGTGACCTGCCAATCTTCGCGACTGCCTGGCCCGTTGCCTGGAAGAGGGATTTCAGGTTCTTCCGGCTCGCCGGGTTCCTCGCCGTCATCCGAACCGCCATTGAATGCAGCCAAACGAAGCTCGGCGATCGACCACCAACTGTCGGTGCTCGCCGTCAGCTCTACGCGGATATATTGGGCTTGCTGCGTACCCAAGTCAACCGCGATGCCTGCCGAGTCGCCTTCGCCGGAAGCGACGGCTTCCGACCAGTCTTCGCCGTTGTCCGAGACGAATACCTCATACCCGCGCGCATAGTCTCCGCCGCTTGTGCCCGAGTTCATGAACAACGTATCGAAGCTTTGCTTCGAACCGAGATCGAGCTGGAACCATTGTGCGGGATTTTGCGCGGCGCCGGACGTCCAACGGGTGGACAGATTGCCGTCGATCATGTTGGATACCGGATCGCTAGCCAGATCGGCGGAAGCGGTCAGCGTCCAATCGGTCCGATCCAGATAGCGGATGCCGCTTGAAGGATCGGGCTGCGTGACCGTTTCTTGAGCCGGATCGACTTGAACGAGCGCTTTTGGATGAACGACCGCGGAACCGATTTTACCGCTTGCATTGTAGAAGCCGACTGTTTTGGTCGCAGAAGAAGGATTCCAGATCTGAGCGGCATATCCGTTCGGCCCTTTATACACCGTGACCGCCGGATCATCGCTCCAGATGTCCGAAGTGCGACTGCCCAGTGCATTCATCGAATGGGTAAACCAATACGCGTTGAAAATTTCATTTTGCTGCATGAGGCCGGCATCCCATTTGGCGAGTACGGCCTGCGGATCGCTCAAAGCCTGGAACGGCCAGATGATATGCTGCCAACTGCGCTCCTGATCCGCACTGCCGCCGCTTTGTTTACGAATATCTTCAAGCAGGCCGTCGTACAGTTTCGCGGCTTTTTGCGGATCGCGACCGTAAGCCGACATCCATTCGCCGAGCGGCAACCAGTGAATCCCGTAAATATGCTCGGCGTCGCCGGAGAAGAACGTGGTGTACGCATAAGCGCTGCCGTAGACATGCCCGGCTGTTTCATGCGTATATCCCGGCAGGAAGTTGTCTCCGTCATAATCGAACCAATATTGCTCCGCCGCTTTCAATTCCGTGGTGAAGCCCCAGATCGCGGCATCCCGGTAATCGGCATTGTTCGTGACTTCGCCCCACATGAACTGTCCAACCCAGCCGAACAAAGCTTCACCGGCTGCTTCCTGGTTGTTGCCGCTCGCGTTATCCGCGAAGCCGCCCGCCCAGGAGTGGCCTTCGTAAGGATCGAAATTGCGCATCCATGGGTACATGCCGTCGGTGCGCGAAGGATTGGCATAGTCGCGAATCAAATGCTCGACCATATCGCCGTAATCGCGTACGAAGTCTTCGTCATACTGTCCCAACACAGCCGAAGCGAACGCATAATACCCGTAGGTGAAGTGATGGTCAGTCAGCCCCGTATTCAATCCGAAGCCGCTGGCATAAGGGAAGATCGAACCCCACGCCGGAGAATAATGGAAGTAATGCGAATGCTGCGGCTCGTCTTCGGAATACGTGTACCAATCCGTTAAAATGCTGCGCAGCGTGTCTAGGTACAGATCGCGTCGATCCGTGTCGCCGATCTGATCGCTCACAAGTACGCCCATCGCCAGCGGATGCAGCTTTTTGCCCTGCCAGTAAGGATCGCGGCTCATCAGTCCGGCCGCGATGTCTGCATCCAGCATATCGAGGTAAGCGCTGAGCTGCACGCGAGAATAACCGGAAGAATCGCTCGGCTCGGCAAACTGCGGAAGCAAGCCGCTAAATCGATCCTGCGTCGTGAACGTATTGCCTTCGTGCACTTTCAAGGTGCCGCGCACGGAAGGATAGCTTAACCCGTTCAATTCGGACGTCGTAATTTTCCATTGGTGCGGAAGCAATGTCGCCAATGTTTCATTGGAGAACCCCGCCCGTTTCGTCTCAGTGCTCGCCGTGAACCGGGTTGTGACCAGCGCCGATTCGGCGTTGTAATCATACTTGACCGTAGTATCGGTCACGAAGGCGTAGCCGTGCAGCCGATACAGGGAAAGATCGTCTGCCGAAGGCAGCGCCGCCAGCGACAGATAAGCCTCGTCTCCAGCGAACTTGATTTTGATCGTGTCTCCAAGCTTCATGAACGTCGTTCCCGGCGGGGCGAATACCCCGTAGTTTCGTTCGAACGTCTCCGGCACAGGCGCCCGGTCCGTGTTCGTAATCGCAAGCCCAAGATGATCGGCGGTTACGACGCCGCCGTCTTGAAGCTCGATCGTGCGACCCGATTCATCATAAATGCGGGTCAGGTTTGCTGTGCGCAGCACAACGGCATCCGGATTTTCGAACGTGTTGTACAGATACGGCGAGCCTTTGACGAAAGTGGTTTTCATTTTCGCCGTCTCATCGTCGCTCATCACCACGTCAACGGAATAATCGCCGTACCCGGTGACGGTGGTCTGCGCATCGGCCGGATTGATCGAAGCTTCGTTGATATACAGATCCGGCTCGCCGTCCGCATTGACCGAGCCGCCATCCGAGGACGCGTAACCCGCGCCCGGCGTCATCACCGCGAGCCCCATCGTCGTGTATTTATTTTTAAAAGGAAGCGTGATAACGCCGTTGCTTTCGCCCAGATTGAAGATTAGCAGCGATTGCCACCAGTCGTTGGACGGGAAAGGAGCTTTCAGTTCGTCCGAGACAAACTTGGGACTGCGCGGTTCGAGTTGCGACAGATCGCCAATCTCATAGCTGCCTGCGCCGACTTGCACCTTTTCAATCGTCGGGAGTTCCGGAATATCGTGAACAGGTTTGGCATCCCCCTCACGGTATCCCAACACTTCCAATTCAAACAGCGAATAGCCGTAGTCGTTGCTGCGGGCAAGACCTTGCATCTTGACGTAGCGTGCTTGCGCATAAAGATCGATTTGCTCTTTTTTGCCCGAGCCGTCCAATTGACGATAGATCGTCGTCCAATTCTGCGCGTCATCGGACACCTGAATATCGTAGGCGCGTGCATAGGAATTTTCCCAATCGAAACGCACACCGCCGATTTCCTTGCTTTCGCCCAGGTCCACGTAAATCCAACTGTCCGCGCGGAACATGGAGGCCCAGCGCGTATTGCGGTTGCCGTCGGTAGCGTTTTCGGCCAGATAATTGCTTGGGACAGGCCGCTCGTTTTCCGGGCGGTTCAAATGTTCGTCAATTTCGAGCGAAGAAGCCGTAACCGGCTGATTCAGCGCTAGATTGACGGGAGCAGGGCGGGGATCATCGTTTAAGCCGCCTGTTCCATACACACGGAATTCCCAGATCGAGATGCCGTAAGCGGCCTGCGAACGCTGGGTGCTGAACAGGCGCACGTATCGACCTTGCGCCTTCGTTTCCAGCTCGATCTTTTCTTTTCCGCCGCGTCCGCCGGTTGTGTCGTAGACGTCGCGCCAAGTCAGTTCATCGTCCGATACTTGTAGTTTGTAAGCCGTTGAATAAGCACCTTCCCAGTCGATCTCCACTCGGGATACATCCGCTGTTTTGCCCAGATCGAGATAGATCCACTGCGGGTCTTTTTGCCAGACACTTTCCCAACGCGTATCGGCCAGGCCGTCCGCAGCCAGATTCGGCGTGCCTCCACCCAGCGAGGATGAAGCGTATACGGGCCGATTGGCCGACAACAAACGCACAGCCTCATTCACTTCTGCGGCACTCGTGATTGCGGGCTTAAATCCGACGCCACTGCTAACCCCTCCAGTCAGCAGCACAAGGGCTAACGCGGCATTCCGCCAACGCCGTTTTACCCTTGACCGTGAAGCCCGACTCTTGCCTGTCCTTTTTTTCTCCACCTTTCAATCTCCCCCTAAATGTACTCTACTATTCGATCAAGACCGACAAACACGTTGATATATTCGCTCCTTCGATACGATCTCCTGTTCATTTCTGCAAAAAAATGTGAGAAATACTCTCTAAACGTAAAAATAGACTAAAAGGAGGGGTTCTATAGAACTAAGCGAACAAGCAAGCAAAAGAAAAATTGAAGTGTACGTGCAAGATGGATCAGCATGTTGAAGAGTTCTGAATAGTGTTAGAAAAAGAAAAAAACCGTCTCTGCCAAGTGGACAAAGAACGGTTTGTTTACAATAAAAAACAAGAACAGGTCAAGCTTTTTTGAGTTCATCAGCATGAGAGACTCGATTTCGACCATTGCTTTTGGACGCGTACAACGCAAGGTCGGCACGCTCCAGCAGGGATTGCTCCGTTGATCCAGATTGTGAGGTATCGACGCCTACGCTGATCGTGACGCGATGTGTGCCAAGAGGGGTGTTTTCGATAACAGAACGAATTTGCTCGGCGATGGCACATGCGTCTTCACTGCCAACCGCAGGGAGCAGCACAACAAATTCTTCTCCGCCAAACCGGGCACAGATGCTTAACGGCCCGGCAGTTTCACGCAGTAAGCGAGCTAGCTCGATGAGTACAAAATCGCCAACGGGATGGCCGTACGTATCGTTGATATTTTTAAAATGATCAATATCGACAATGAGCAGGGAGAGAGGCAGACTGTTGTCTTGGCTGGCTAACAGCTCGCCATGCAGGCAATCTTCGAAGAAACGACGGTTATGCAGGCCTGTCAGCGGATCGGTCGAGGCAAGCGTCTCCAGACTGCGATTCATCTCGATTAGCTCCTGCTGCTTGTGCTCGTATTCCTCGTGCAGCGCTTCAAGCCTGTCGTTCACCTCGCGGGTGGTCTTATATAATTCTTCCAGTTGGTGTTTGCTGCGAAGGGTGTCCTTCTCGTATTCCAGACGCTTTCGCATCAGAAGGGCCACGCAGTCGATCGCAATCTCGCCGCAGCGTTCCTGTCTCACTCCGTTAATCAATACAGGCACGCTTTGCTTATCCACGGCGCGAAAAGCGAAATACATTTCGTCGACCCGTTCATAAAGCTGGATATGCGGATAAAAATAGGTGTGAAAAAACATTTTGTTGGTAGGCGACATGACCGTCTCGATATGCCGTCCTATCAGCTCATCGGCATTTTGCATGCCGAGCATGTTCAGGAAGGTGCGATTAACGGACTGTACGAATCCCGACTCTGAGATTGAAAAATAACCGCCAGGCGCGCAATCCAATTGATTATCCATGATAGTACTGCCTTTCTTCCGGTAGGTTTATAGGCCGGCCAAATAGTCATCGATTCGTGCGTAGGTTTCTTCCGGCTGACTGAGTTGCGGGTAATGCCCTTTGGCCGTCATTCGATTTAGCGTGCTGCCCTGCAATTTCTGATGCAGATAGTCACCAACTTCAAGCGGAGCGATGCTGTCATCGGCACATTGCATAATTAATGTCGGGACCTTAACGTCAGCCAAAATATCCCGACAGTCACAATAAAAAGTGACTTCGGCGAACTGCCGGGCGATTCGAGGATCACGTGAAGCGAATTGGCGCTCCAATTCTTCGGCAAGCTCGGCACGCTCAGAATTTTTCATAACGGCTGGAGCCATATAGCTGGCCCATCCGCTGAAGTTGAGCTGCATCATTTCAAGCAGCTCATCAATATCCTCGCGGTCAAATCCGCCGTAGTAATCCGGAAGATCGTTCAAATAACGAGGGGAAGGTCCAACCATGACCAGGCGATCGAAATATTCCGGGTGCAGTGTGGCCGCAAGCGCGCCGATCATGCTGCTGACCGAATGACCTACGAATATGGTATCGGTTGCATCCAGCGCCTCGATCACGTCCAAAAGATCCCGGGCATAGCCCTTTAGACTCGCATATTTGGCTGGATCGTATTGATCCAATTGAGACAGCCCCGAGCCGACGTAATCGAATAAGACGACGCGGTAGCGATCGGCAAAACGCGGAGCAACAAGCCTCCACATTTCTTGGTCGCAGCCGAAGCCGTGTCCGAATATAATCGTTTGGCTCCCGCTGCCCAACACGGTTACATGATTGCGTTTTAGAATATCCATCGCCATTCATCCCTTCTTTGATTCCATCCATCGTTGAAATCCATATGGCTTCCCATCCTGTAAGTGTCCCATAATTCCGTAGGAGGGTTAAGTGACTTTTTACTCATTATAATAACGAAAATTGTCGGATATTAGTGGGTGGATAAATAAAAAAGAAGACCGCGCGGCTGCGATCTTCAGGCTGTCGAGAAAGTCACTTCGGCGGGGGAAGCGAGAAGACTCCGAGAGAAATTCGTTTCGGTCGCGTGTTGAAATCGAGAAAAAGATTGAATTTTTAGTTGAATTTTCTCGATTTCAAAGGCGAACATTTCATTCCTACACTGAATGTCTCTCTCCGTCTTCTCGTTTCCAGGCACGTTGGGATTTCTCGACACGTTGAAGATCGCAAAGCTGCAATCTTCTTTTCTATTTGGTTTGCAGGGGAGGGAGTTTTAATTGCATTTCGTCGGCGTATTTAGAGGCTACGGTTTTCAGGGAAGTGGCGTTGCCGCGCAAATGCTGGTCGAAGAACGCATTGAGCAGGTCGGTGGTGAGGCGTGAAACGACGGGACCGTCGATGGAGATGGCGGGTTCGACGGCTTTCAGCACTTCGTTCGCGACTACGGCCATATCGCAAAAGAACCAGTGGGTACTGCCCGCGATGATGGCGTGGGTTAGGTTGGGGTCGTCGGTTTGGAAATTGCCGGGCAAATGGGTGTCGGAAGTTGAGATGACGAGACCGGGTACCGGGATATGACGATCAAGCAGACCCGCGCCGTATTGCCAGCCGTCCAGGTTGACCGCTGCGAGAACCCTTGGGTCGAGCAATGCGGTATGGAGGGATGAAGATCCGCCGAGTGAATGGCCGAACAAGCCGAAGCCTTGCGTATGTAGCCGTTGATAAAGCAAAGATTGCGGATCGCTTGTCATTCGTTCGATTTCATCGAAAGCCGCGATGGTATGCCTTGCCCAAGCTTCGACGCGCTCGGTCATGGTATGACATTCACGCAGATAACCGGAAATTTCGTCCAGCGTAAGCGAGCCGGGATCGGTTTTGCCGATTTTTTGCATGTAACGAATATTGTCTTCCGTAGCGCGGGCGATGGTCTCGTTGTTGATTCCCGCCTTGCTGCCATCGCCGAGAATCGTACAGAACGCATCACCGGGATGGGAGAGCGCGAATACGACATAGCCCCGGCTGGCCAGTTCTTCTTGTTGGATCAGGTTCGACAGATGAAAAGACATGTAGCCGTGCGAGTAGACGACAACAGGAAAAGGCGCATCCTGCTCCGCAACTAACGCGTTCGCATAGCTATGCGTCGACATCTCGGCAATCGCACCGAGCAGAGGCTCGAACGACTGATACAAAGGCATGGCGAGCTGCATCTCCACCATTTGCGGATCGGGATAATACGGTGCCGGTGCGTCCGTTATCTGCCGTGCCGGATAGAAGCAGCGAAAAGCAATCTCTTCCGAACCTTGGGGTCCGTCGCAGGCAAAGGTTCCATCATAAAAACCAACAGCATAAGAGCCGGACGGCTCCGGTAATCGCGGTACAAGCAAAGTCAAGAAAGTCCCTTCTTTCCGGTGGTATGGGATTTATTATATCGCAATCGGACGTAAACCATAGCGCAGGCTTTCGTTATCACGGCGGAGCGCAATCGTTTTCGAATAAGACATGTCGCAAAATCGCATAAAGTCTCGGTTTTACTCTAACAAGTTAGCAGAAAAAAGGCGATAAAAAGAAAGGAACTTTAGACATTCGAGTGGGGTGTATACATGCTGAAAAATAAAAAAGCCAAAAGCCTGATCGTGATCTCGGCATTGGCTGCAATTTTGTCGTTGACGGCCTGCGCATCGCGCGAAACATCGACGGCGAGCGCGCAGGAACGTCCGCAAATCGGAGTTGTCCTGTCTGACGTAGGTCTTGGAGACCAGTCTTACAGCGATGCGGCTTTTCGCGGATTGGTAAAAGCTCGCGACGACGAGGGCATTCTGTTCGATTACAGGGAAATGGCCCAAACGGGCACCTACGACGAAGCATTCAAGCAACTGGTCGAAGGCGACAACGATCTTATCATCGGCCTTGGTTACATGGTCAAAGAAAGTCTGGAGAGTATTGCCAAAGCAAATCCCGACCAACAGTTTCTGATCGTGGACGACTCTTCGGAACTGCCGAACGTCGCTTCGATTACTTTCAAAGAAGAAGAAGGCAGTTATCTGGCAGGCGTTGTCGCGGGTATGTCTACCAAAAGCGGACATGTCGGCTTCCTCGGCGGCGTCGAATCGGATCTGCTCAAAAAGTTCCAAGCCGGATATGAGCAGGGCGTCAAAGCGGCTAATCCGCAGGCTGACGTTAAAAGCGTCTACGCGGGCGACTTCGGCGATTCCGACCTGGGCGCTTCCATCGCGAATTCCATGATGCAAGAGGACGGTATCGACGTGATCTACACCGCTGCGGGATTGACCGGGGTCGGTGCTCTTCAGGAAGCGCAGAAGCAGGGGAAATACGCGATCGGCGTCGACTCTGACCAATTTTTCATCGCCGAAAAAGCGGTAATCACCTCGATGATCAAAAACGTGGATAACGCGATCTTCAGCGCGGTTCAGACTTTTAATGAAAACGGCGGCAAATTCCCGCAGAAGGATATGGTATTCGGTCTTAAGGAAGAGGGGGTAGGCCTGGCTCCGATTCGCGTGGTCGAGTTGACGTCGGAGCAGCAAAGTCAGATCGACAAGCTGACGCAGGACCTGATCTCGGGCACCGTTACCATTCAGCTTCCCTAAAACCGGACAGAGGAGTTTTTAACGATGAAATTACAGGGCAAACTGCTTCTGAATGCCATGGTCTCGCTGGTCGCTTCATTGGCATTGGTGGGTTATATCATTCTTCAACTGCTGCAAATGAATTCGCAAAACCAGACGCTCGTGCCCGACATGATGAACGTTCAGCAGCTCAATGCGGATCTGGGCGGCTTGAGCCAATCGCTCGACAGCTACTCCTTCTCGATGACGGAGAGCAACAAGGCCGATGTGACAAGTCAGATCGAGACTGTCGGTGCGACATTGTCTTTGCTGAGTAGCCCGGAAGAAACCAGCCTGGATACGGAAGAGCAGCGCTATTGGTTGGATTCCCTATCGAAAAAGTTTACCGAGCTGTCGGAAGAATCGCTCCAAGCTTTGAACAGTCAGGACAGCCCGGAAGCGAAGCGTCAGGCTACGCGGATCCAAGGGATTCAAAACGATGCGTATCGCCTTGACCTTCTGACAAAGGAACGTTACGACGTCTACACGTCCGAGCTTACGGCAGATATCGAGCTGACCTGGCATATTGCGCTGGCCGGAGCGGTAGTGCTGCTGATTGCGCTCGGCTGGTTTAACGCAAGCTTTGCGCGCAAATTGGCTCGTCGTACGCGCACCATGAAGGATGCAGCAGTACGGCTTGCGGACGGGGACTTGAGTCTGAATCTGGCGAAGTCCAAAGGACGTGACGAACTGGACGAGCTGAACGATGCCTTTGCGATCATGATCGACAATCTGCGCGGCATCGTGCGTTCGATCGAATCGAGCGGCGGCGTACTGGACCGCGTAGCGGGTGAGCTGGATGATCAAAACGATAAAATGCAGGAGATCGTTTCCCAAGTGGCGACCTCGACGGAAGAGCTTGCGATTGGCAGTCAGCGTATTGCGGAAGATTTGGGTCAGACGGTGGAAACGGTGGACGGCATGCAGAGCAACTTTGAAATGAACCTGTCCGAGACGGAGCAATCATCGTCGGCAACCGAAGAAGCACTGCGTTTTGTCGAGCATGGTGAATCCGTGATGCGCGAACAATTGCGAATCACAAGCGAGAACCGTGCCGCCATGTCCGAGGTGGAGCAGACCGTCAATGAATTGGAAGCCAGCGCGCAGCGCATTGCAACGATGACCGAGCATGTAGCGCAGATTGCCAAGCAAACGACGCTTCTTTCGCTTAATGCTTCGATCGAAGCGGCTCGCGCCGGAGACGCAGGCAAAGGCTTTGCGGTAGTAGCGGGCGAAGTGAACAAGCTGGCGGATCAATCTGATTCGGCGGCACGCGAGATTTTTGCTACAGTGAACGAAATCGCCGCCGCCATGACCCGTGTAAAAGGTTCCGTGGAGCAGAGTCTCGGTCTGTTCCGACGTCAGGAAGAAGCTTCCGCGACGACCGAGCAATCTTTTGCCGCCATTAGCTCGCAGGTGCGCCGGATTTCCGGCAGCGTCGGTAAACTGTCGCAGGATATGGAAGAATCCCGCCGCCTGAGCATGCAGGTGCAGGCCGCAATAGAGAATATCAGTGCCGTGACCGAGCAATCTGCGGCGGGCAGCGAAGAAATCACGGCTTCTACCGATGAGCAAAAACGTTCGTTCGAAGAAATCGGCGGCAAGGTCAAGGAGCTGCTGCAAGTGCGCGAAGAGATGCAGCGTGAGCTGGCACGATTTAAGCTGGACGCGTAACCGCCTTGACCAGCAACATTCAAATAAACTCTAAAAAGACCCAAATTCCTTCCATAGCGAAGGTGTTTGGGTCTTTTACATACAAAAAATATTTTTCTATAAAAAAGTAAGCGAAAAGTGTTGCGCATCGAAAAAAGTCGTGCTATGATTTATTCATAACAAAAAGTTAGTAACATTTAAAAATTAACTTAAAGAGAAAAGGAATGCGAATAGTGAAGTCGACCTTTGCCCAAACGCTTTCCGATCTCGCCCAAAAAAACATACTGGAGGAATTAATCATGGAAAAGTTGAACATCGGTATTATTCTCGGAAGCACACGCGAAGGTCGTCTTAGCCCACAGGTTGGCGAATGGGTAGAGCGCATCGCAAATGAACGCGGAGACGCCAACTACCAAATCGTCGACATCGCCGACTACAAGCTTCCGCTCCTCGGCGAAGCCGATGCTACTGCACAAGCAACGGCTTGGAACGCCAAGCTGGCTGAGCTGGACGGATTCGTATTCATCGTTCAAGAATATAACCACAGCATCTCCGCTTCCCTGAAAAACGCACTCGACTACGCACGCGAAGCCTGGAACAACAAAGCAGCCGGCATCGTCAGCTACGGCTCCGTCGGCGGCGCCCGCGCAGCCGAACATCTTCGCGGCATCCTGGGCGAACTGTCCGTAGCCGACGTCCGCGTACATCCGGCCCTGTCCCTGTTCACCGACTTCGAAAACGGCGCGACTTTCAAACCGGCCGACCTGCACCTCGTGAACCTGAACGGAATGCTCGACCAAGTCCTCGCGTGGAGCGGCGCCCTGAAAACCCTTCGCGTATAAGCCTTTAAGCTGCCTTCGAAAGTGGTTGCGTAGGTGGGGGAAGCGAGAAGACTGCGAGAGAAATTCGTTCGGGGCGCTGTCTCACTCGGAAAATGGATTGGGTTTAAATAAGGAATTTTCCGAGTTCAAAGGCGCCCTTCACTGAATTTCTCTCTCCGTCTTCTCGCTTCCAGCTACGTTGGACTTTCGAGAGACATTAAAGGCGTATATGCTTGAGTTTTAAGCAGTTCTTTTGATAGTTTTAAATCTTGTAATACCGTAAAGCTAAACCCTCTGTTAGCTTGCGATTTGATAGATTGGACTCCGAACCTGCGAAATGCAGGTTCGGAGTCTTTTTTGTTTGAATGGGATACCGAGCGAAAATAAGAGGTGCGTTTTGGATGATGAAAAAAGCCCACTCCCCTTTAAAAGGAAAGCAGGCTTCTATTAATCCTTACTGCGCAGCATTCTTACGAACGCGAATACGGTTGATCAGGAAAGTGATCGCGAACACCGCAACGAGAATAACGAAGAACACGCCGTGTTCCATGTGATAAACGTCGGCCGTTTCGAGAATCATCTTCATGCCGATGATGAAAATCAACACGAACGCCGCGTTTTCCAGCTCCGGAATCTTGTCCATCAGCTTCAGGATAACCGTAGCGACGAGACGCATCATCAGGATACCGAGCAGACCGCCCGTGATCAGAATCCACGGGTTCGGCGAGATCGCGAACGCCGCAAGGATCGAGTCGATCGAGAAGGCAATGTCCATCATCTCGACGGTAATGATTGTACGAACGAACAGGCTAAGCCCGGTTTTGGCCAGCAGCTTTTGCAGCCCGCCTTCTTCTTCTCCTTCTTCGTCATCTCCGCCTTTTCTGGCTTTATCCCAGAAGTGCTTGATGGCGATCCAGAGCAGGTACGCGGCGCCGATGTACTTGACCCATGCGATCTGAACGAGATAAATCCCGACGCCGATCGCGATGATCCGGAAAATGTAAGCTCCCCACAATCCGTAAAGCAAAGCTTTCTTTCTTTGCTTTTCCGGGAGCTTGTTGACGATTGCGGCGAGAACGAGCGCGTTGTCCGCCGACAACAGTCCTTCGATGATAATCAGCGACAAAATGAATCCCCATCCCGCAGGCGTGGCAAACGCTTCGAGGAAGGTGCTCATTTCGAACAAATGGCTGTAGCCCATTTCCATTCCGTTACAATCCTTTCCTGGTTATATGTTGGTAGTTACAGTTGCACGTTTGTTATACGTATGAAGTTGCATTTCGTTTCAAAGATTTTTAGAAAATTTTTTGAATGAAAACGGACGTCGTAAGCTCCTTTCCCGTTAGAGGTTATGAATGAAAGTGTAGCATAATCGTCGCAGATGCGCAGAACAAAGTTCGATTCGCAGGGGAGCAAGGACGGGTAACGGGTAGAAAGGCATTTATTAGGCGTAGAAGGGCGGCGTATTATTCATGAACCGAACGGCAATCCATACGATCGGCAACGCGAAATTTAATGTATCCGTGCAGGGCCAAGGCAGTCCTTTAGTTCTGCTGCACGGTGCATACTGCAATCTCGATGTGTGGAACGAGCATGTCGAGCTGCTTTCGCGCAGCTTCACGGTCATTCGCTACGATCAACGGGGATACGGCCGTAGTGACGCGATTACCGGCCCTTTTTCACATCACGTCGATCTGAAAAACATCCTCGACTACTTCAATCTGCCCCGCGCTTCGATCATCGGCTCCTGCATCGGGGGCGCGACCGCTATCGATTTCGCCCTGGCTTATCCGGAATATGTCGAGCAGTTGGTATTGGTGGCGCCCTCGCTGAACGGAACGCCTCCGCCGCTAAGACTCATCTGGGAACGTCTGCTGGATCATCGACGGGTAAAAAGCGAAGGCATCGAGCGGGCGGCCGCAAAATTCATGCGCAGCCGTTACTGGCGGTACGTCGTGCCGAGAGATCGGAGAGGGCGCACGCGTCTCAAAGAGATGTATTTGGCGAACGGCGTGCATTACCGCTCTCGACTTAGCATGCAGCGTCCGCTGATGCCCCTTGCCCGCAAACGCCTGCGCCATATCGAATGCCCGGTGCTGATCGTCCAAGGCGAATGGGATTCGCCGTTCAACCGGAAGGTGGGGCGGTATCTGCGCGAAGAAATCATGCACGCTTCCTTGATCCGGATGGAGGGCTGCGGCCATTTTCCGCAATTGGAGCAGCCGTTGGAGTTTTCGGCGATTGCGCTGAGCGCTTTAAAAGCGGCTCCGGCGGGACGTTTCCGTTAACACGAATAAATAGAAACTTGAAAAGGAGTGCTACAGATGCAAATTGGCTACAATGTCGGAACCACGCTTGAGCGCTCCGCGTTAGAGAATGATTTGAAGCTTTGCGAAGAGGTGGGATTCGATCTGATCGAGTTGGAATGGGACAAGTCGTTGGCGGAATACTTGGAGAATCATTCATTGGCTGAGCTGCGGGAGCATTTCGACAATCATCGATTGAAGCCGTTGTCTCTTAATGCGCTGGCTTCGATCAACAACCGTTCCGCCGTCGAAGAAGACGAAGTCGTGCGGAAATTCGAAAAGATGGCGGAAACCGCGGAGACGATCGGCATTCCTTATATTGTGGTGACTCCGCTGCGAACCGAAAAGAAATTAACGCGCGCGGATATTAAGGCAAGCTGCATCAGTGTCCTGCGCAGATTATCGGATATCGCTGCGCCGAGAGGCGTTCATATCGCGCTGGAATTCGTCGGCGAGCCGGCTTATACCGTGAACACGTTGGAGCAGTCGCTTGAGATCGTTGAAGAGACGGCACGCGATAATGTAGGCACGACGTTCGACTTTTTCCATTTTCACGCGATGAATTCCAAGCTGGAAACGCTGCGCGAGGCAGATCCGAAAAAGATCTTTATCGTTCATATCAGCGACGCGCTGGATTATGTTCCCGGCATGTTGAACGAACACGAGGATCGGCTCTGGCCGGGACAGGGCGTCATGCGTTCGGAAGAGATGCTGAACGTGCTGCGGGAGATCGGCTGCCAAGCCGCTTTTTCCGTCGAGGTTTTCCAAAAAGAATACGAAAAGATGAGCGTGGAAGAAAATATTCGAACCGCCTACGAAACCGCCTCGAAATTGTTGGAAAGAACGCCAAGCAAGCCTGTAATTTTTTAATATCGCCTCCGCTAATCGTTTCCCGGCTTGTATAATGGTAGGTAGGTTGATATCGGAAACAGGAGGCTGGATATGAAAAAAAGAATGGTTGCATCGCTTGTCGGGTTATTGGTTTTCATTCCGACAGGATTTGCTCCAACGATAGATACCGTGGCTTCCGCGGCCAACGTATCTGCCAAGCAATGGCTTCAAATATCGTCCGAAGTCAGATATTACGGAGAAGTCACGAACGGAAAGCCGAACGGCCGTGGCACGATGACATGGAGCGAGAACAAGAAGTATTCAGGGGATTTCGTCAACGGTAAGCGCAGCGGCACGGGCACGTATACGAACACGTATGTCGACTTCGATACTTCGAGGCTTCACGAGATCAAGTACACCGGAAGCTGGAAAAACGACAAAATGAACGGTGAAGGAACGCAGACGGAGAAAGTGACGGAAAATGATTTTGATGAGACGGTTACTTTAAATGAGATTAAAAAAGGAACGTTTAAAGACAATGCTTTCGTCAAAGGCTACGATGTAGCTCATGGACTTTACGATCCTGATTTCAACTTTGTCTACAAAGGTCAAAATAGACGCTTAGAGATCTGGGACACCAACCATCAATTAGTACATGGTTGGAGAAACGGAGATTTGTTCAAAGTCATGTATAACAGAGGACCTTCCTACTATGAGTATTGGACATTCCCGTCCGACAATGAATACGAAGAAAAACAACGTCGCGTCGCCCTTATGCACCTGCGTACTTTTACAAAAGAAGTCACACCTCATCTGAATCAATTCGAGTACCTCTCCAAACTAGTCCCTCTCAAATAATAGGATTCCAGCTTTTCATAGGAAGGGAATGTTTTGCGCATGAAAAAGAAATTCGTACTGTCGTTAATTTTGGCTTTTGCGGTTCCGTTCGGCGTATTCGCTCCGGCGGGAGGAGGAACGTCGTCCGTCGAGGCCGCTTCGGCCAAGCAGTGGTTGCAGATTTCGTCTCGCACGACCTACTACGGCGAAGTGGCCAACGGCAATCCGCACGGGCGGGGGACGATCAAGTGGGGCGAAGACAAACAGTATTCCGGCACCTTCGTCAACGGTAAGCGCAGCGGCAGCGGCAAATATATCAACACGTATACCGACGCCGCGACGGGGCGGGAGCACACGGTTGTCTATAACGGAACGTGGAGCGGCGACGCAATGAACGGAAGCGGGACGCGGACGGAAAAGGTCGCCGAACCCGACGGCATGATCTTTTCGAGCGGCATTCAAGTCGGCGCGTTCAAAGCCAATGCGCTAAGCCGAGGTTACGAGGTCATTCACGCGATGGCGGACCCGGACTATAGCTTCTCGTATCGCGGAGCGGACTACCGGCTCGACGTTTTGGGCAGCAATATGAGTCTGGTGCAGGACTGGCAAACGGGAACGTTGTTCGACGTGCAGTATCGCAAAGGCTCCGTCCGCAAAAGTTACTCGCTGTTCCAGGGACAGACGGCCGCGGAAGAAAAAGCGCGTCTCGCTTCGCTCCGATACTTGCAAAGCAAGACAAACGAAGTGACGCCGATTCTATGGCAGTTCAAGGCGTTGTCCAATCGGCTGACGCTGAAATAAATTCGAATAAAAGCGCGATTTTCAGCCGTTTTCCCGGAACTCCGCGGAAAGCGGCTTTTTTCTGCACAACATAAAAAATTCCCTGGACAATGTCCGGGAACGCTTCTTGGTCTTATTATTCGCGCCAGGCGCCTTACTGGGCCAGCGCTTCCTCCGTGATGCGTTTGATATCGACCGGCGACAACGATTCTTCATTGACCATTTCAGGCAGGATGTGTTCGAGGAAATAATCGACACACGCCAACTTGATTCGTTTGATTTTGACAAGCGCGTTGCGGTACATGACGACGAATTCTTTTTCCGTATTGCCTTTTTGCAGCTCGGAGAACGCTTCGTAGACCTGATCCATCTTGTCGGCGACTTCGAGAATCAATCCTTCGATCGAATCGTCTTTGCCTTCGCGCAGCTGTCTGCGGAACGTCGGCTTGAACTCTTCCGGAATATTTTCCTCGATAAAATGCGCGATCATGCCTTCTTCCACCTGTTGGATCAAATGACGCAGCTCCGGCGAAGAATGCTTAACGGGCGTTTTGATATCTCCGATAAAAATTTCCCCGTAATCGTGACTGCTCGTGATCTCGTAAAGCTTTTTCCAATCGATAACCGCGCCGTGCTGTTCTTCGATATCCGCCAGCGTTTTGGCATATTGCACGACTTTCCAGGAATGCGCAGCCACGCTGTGTTCTTCGAACTTGAATTTGCCCGGGCAGCGAATGATTCGTTCAAGCCCGGTGAGCGAGCTGAAGTAGCGGTGAATTCCCATATCTGTTCCTTCTTTCCCGAGTGTGTAGAGTGTGAAGTATAGAATAAGACACCTTCAGTATAAGCATGCCATGTTTGGAGAACGTCAACGGATCGTCAAGCGACGGTCAAAGATTTGAAGTTGTCAGAAGGATCGATCAAGCGTATGATATATCTAACAGATACGTATCTATTAGATATATGGAGGTCACGATGGGAAAAATCAATACGACGCAGTATGCGGTGCTTGGCGTTCTGACCCGAGGCGAATGCTCAGGCTACGATATCCGCAAGCATTTCGAGACCTCGGTCAGCCACTTCTGGAGCGAAAGCTACGGGCAGATCTATCCGGCGCTCAAAAAGTTGACGGAAGAAGGCTGCGCCGAGGAAGTTGAAGTAATGGAACGATCGCGGGGACAGAAGCGTTATCGGATCACATCGGAGGGGGAGCGGCGGTTTCGCGATTGGTTGGGCAGTCCGATCGATCCGGTAAATTATCGGGACGAGCTGTTGTTGCGGACTTTTTTTGCCGGAAAAAAGGATATCCCGGCCGTGCGAATCTTGTTCGAACGCGAATTGGCCGAGATGCAGCAGGCGCGCGACGCTTATCTAAAGCAGCAAGGAATGTTAACTCAACATGATGGAGACGAAGAGCATCCGTTTCTGGCACTGACATTGCGATACGGAGAATTGTTTGTCGAAGCGCGTTACGCTTGGTGCATCGAAGCACTGAAGCTATTGGATCGGCTGGAAGGAGAGAATGAATCATGAAAGAGTCATCGCATATAGAAGAGATACAACCGCATAATTATGCCTGGTATTTGGCTGAAAGTTTCCAAGTGCCGAAGAATGAGAGCAGAGAATTTAAAGCCTATTACCAAAATACGCTGACGCCACTGCTCAATTCCTACCAACACACAGGAGATGTAAGCACTCATGCGCTGCATCGCTTACGATTCAAAGCAGAAAAGCATGGCGAATTCGCAGCCTGGAGCTTTTTGCTTCTAATCGAAGTACGAGACGCCGAAGCCGCTAAGGCCTATTTGGCGAAAGCACAGACTTTGCCTGTTTTCGAACAAGCATCCGTGGTCCGCCGCGAGCTTTTGGTATCTACGCCAGAGTCCAACTACCCCCACCCTGCCGCACGAGTTCGCGAACGCAGCGGAAAGCCTTTCTTCGCCGTGGAATACGTGGACGTGCAAGAACCTTATTTGGATGAGTTTCGTGAAATTATGATCCGACGCAACGGCCCTGCGATGCGCCACATCATGGAACGCAACCGCTGGTGCCACAGCATGATTGCCTTAGAAACCGTCGAAGTATGGCAGCATATCCCCCAAGCTCCTTCCTGGAACCAAATCCACGTCATCGGACTCTACCCCGAATCCTTCCTGCGCTACAAAAAAGACTTTGCATCCGGCCTTGCAGCCAGCGGAAGCGGCATCACCTTCGAAGCAAACTTCGGACAACTGAAAAAAATCCGCACCATGCTCTACAAAACCGTAGGCAGCCGGATCGGCGGAGCATGAGAATCAATCGATACTGCGAAAAGTGATAAGAAAGAAATGATCAAAAGAAGAAATGTGAAGGAAAGTGTTTATGAAGAAAAAGCATCTTCCGTTAAATGGAAGATGCTTCTTTGTCTTATAATCTATTCAACTTCAAGTGAAACGGAGAAGCGGAGGGAGAAATTCAGTTTAAGACGCCTTTGGACTTGGAAAACCTACAACTAAAATTTCAATCCAGTTTTCCGAGTGAGACAGCGCCTTGTAAAGCATTTCGAAGAAATGCACTTCGGAAGCGTATGCTAGGAATTTATCCCGCAGCCCCTTGAACGACTTTCACGAACAGGACCTACCTGCCTTTTTTCTTCATATAATAAAACACCGGCAGCCCGACCAACGTGATCCCGATGCCGATCAACGAACGTCCCGGACTATCCATCAACGTACTGCCCAAAATGTACAATCCGCCCGCAATCCCGATGATCGGCGTGACCGGATACAACGGCACCCGATAACGACCTGCCGACGGTGCCGCGGTACGACGCAGAATGAAGACCCCGAATACCCCCGCCGTGAAGAAAATCCACAAAACAAATACCAGCAAATCGGTGAGCGTATTGAACGTGCCCGAGAAGATATAGATGATAGCCAGCGCAGCTTGGAACATTAACGCGTTCGCAGGCGTGCCGAACCGCGGATGGATACGGCGTAGAAAACCCGAGAACGGCGCGATCCCGCGCTCGCCCATCGCTTGCGGCACGCGCGCGGCGGTCATCAGGTACCCGTTCAACGCGCCTAACACCGAGACGATAATCCCTGCCGTAATAAACGCTCCGCCTCCGCTGCCGAGCAGTACTTGAGCCGCGTCAGCCCCCGGTGTCGGCGACGAGACGATTTGCTCGAACGGCAGGGCGCGGAAGATCGCCAAATTGAACAGAACATACACTACGATCACGAACGAGACCCCAATCAGAATGACTTTGGGCAGCGTTTTGGCCGGATTTTTCATCTCGCCTGCCATATTGGTTACGCCGATCCAACCGTCGTACGCCCATAATGTACCGAGAATCGCCGCGCCGAAGCCTGCCGCTCCAGCGGTCAGGCCCGATACGCCGGCGAAGCCCGGCTGCGTGCCGGAGATCAGGCCGAACGCCACGATGCCGACGACCGGAATCAGCTTGCCTGCCGTGGCGACCAATTGAATGATGCCGCCGTATTTGGTCGAAATGACGTTCATCAGCAAGATAAACAGCAGAATGCCAATCGCGAGCAACTTTTGCTGCATGCCGTTCATCGGTAAAAAGTAGCCCGAGTACGAAGCAAAAGCAATCGCCAACGCGGCTACGGATGCCGGATAGGAGATGACCGCTTGCACCCAGCCGAGCAGGAAGCCGACGACTTCGCCGTACAGATCTTCGAGGTAGGCGTACAGGCCGCCTGCTTTTGGAATAGTGGCGGCAATTTCCGCGACCGATAGAGCAGAAGCCAGCGTAATGATGCCGCCCGCTACCCAGGCCAGAATGCTCATCCACGGCGAGCCTGCGCTGGCGAGCACGATACCCGGTTTTAGAAAAATGCCGGAGCCGATAATCATGCCGACCACGATCGCCATCGCTTCGAGGAAGGTGACCGATTTTTTGAGTCCGCTGCCCGATGGGCCGGAGGATGCTTTGGATGTGTTAGACAAGACGTTCACGATTCCTTTCGGGTGCTGTAGAGCTGGATAGATTTACGACGAATGCTTTTTTGAATTGGTCCGTTAATTGGAGAAAGCATAAGACAAGGTATCATTTTAGCATGTTTTGACGCTGACGAATATGACATCTTTGGTTCGCTTCTTCCGAAACGATTCGATATACAAATCACAAAAAAACAAACATTGTCTCTGAATAATTTCCATTGTATGCGTTTTCAGTAAAGGCCATAATGACTTTAGCAACTAGCAAGAAGAACCAAACCATGAATCAAGGGGAGGAAATACAGTGACAAAGAGAAAGATGAAATGGTTCGGAATGGCAATGACGGGCGTTCTGGCATTCAGCCTGACGGCTTGCGGCGGAGGCGGTACGACGGCCAACAACGCGAGTGGCGGCGGAGGAGAGTCGGATTCCGGCACGGCGGCGGGCACGACCGAACCGGCAGCGGAAAACGTCACGATCACGTTCCAGAATATCTATCCGGACGCCAGCGATCCGAAAAACCAGATGATGAAGAAGATCGTCGAGCAGTACGAAAAAGACAACCCGAACGTCACGATCGAGTTGGATTCGCTGAACACCGACCAACAAAAGCTGAAGTTGAAAACGCAGGCCGCTTCGAAGGAAGTGCCGGACATTACCGTCGTCAACCCGGCCGCGCAAATGCAGCCGTTCGTCGATGCGGACCTGTTCGCGCCGTTGAACGACATGGTTGAAGAAAACGGTCTGAAAGACACCTTCCAGTCCGGCATCCTTGATTACTATACGTTCGACAATAATCTGTATGCACTGCCGGACGGCAACAACATCGGCGTCGTGTACTATAACAAAAAATTGATGGAGCAAGGCGGCGTGGAAGTTCCGACGACCTTCGAAGAAATGATCGAAGCGATCAAGACGCTGAAATCCAAAGGCATCCAACCGATGGTTCTGGGCGAAAAGGATACATGGACCGGTTCGTTCCTGTTCATGAACATCCTGCTGAGAACAAACGGAGGCCCGGGCTTCCTGCAAGACGTGCTGGATGGCAAAAAGACGTTTGAAGATCCGGCTTATGTTGACGCGATTACGGCGTTCCAACAACTGGTTGACGCGGGGGCGTTCCAGGACGGCGCGACTTCATTCGACTACAACGCAGGCGAAAACTTGTTCAAGACAGGCACGGCGGCCATGTACTACATGGGAAGCTGGGCAACAGGCGGGATCGAGACGGCTGAAGTCAGCAAGGACGGCAATGTAGGCGTCTTCCAATTCCCGACCGTAAACGGCAAAGGCAATCCGGACGAGTTCATGCTGGCCCCGGGCAGCGCGTTCGCGATCTCGAAAGACAGCAAGCATCTGGAAGAAACAAAAGCCTTCCTGAACTACTTCATGCTGAACTTCCCGAAAGAAGCGTTCGAAGCCAAAGGCGCAGTCGGTATCGCGCAAAATGTCGATGGCGACTTCGCGGCTGCGGGCTACTCGGAAATGGCGATGAACGTGCTGGATCTGTTCAAGAAAGTTCAAGGCGGCGACCTGGCGTTCGACAATACGATGAACCCGGCCGTAACGCAGGTTCACCTGTCGGGTACGCAAAGCCTGTTCGTCGAGAAGAAAGACGCTGCCGCGGTGGCAAAAGAACTGCAAGCCGCATACGAAGAAAACAAATAATGACGTGAAGCCGGACGGAAGCAAAAGAAGGGGACCCGAGGTCCCCTTCTCTTCGTCGGCGGCTCTCTCAAGGAGGCGGACTTTCGCGTGAACGTATTAAAAGTATCCCGTTGGACGATTGCGGCGTTTATTCTGCCCTGTCTGATCGTGTATGTCGGTCTCGTATTTATCCCGATTCTCGTTTCGCTGTACAGCGGACTGCTCGATTGGAACGGGATCGGTCAATCCACATTCGTCGGTCTTGATAACTACGTGAAAATGTTTACCCGTGACGCCGTATTTTGGCCGGCCGTGCGCCGAACCTTTACATTGGCCGGATTCTCCATGCTGGTGCAGGTTCCGATCGCTTTGCTGGTCGCGATTCTGATCACGCGGTTCGTTCGTCGGCCGAACTTCCTGGTATCGAGTTACTTCCTGCCGGTTATCTTGTCCGTCGCGATCATCGGGCAGCTGTGGAAAACGATCTATAACCCGGCTTCGATGGGCGGCATGATCAACCAAATCCTAACCAGCGTCGGTCTGGAGTCATGGACGCATTCCTGGTTGACCGAGCCGAAAATCGCGATCTATGCGATCATTCTCGTCTCGCTCTGGCAGTATCTCGGCTATCATATTCTGATTCAGTTTACCGGCATTCAGAATATTCCGAGCGAAATCTACGAAGCAGCCAAGATTGACGGCGCCGACGGCTTCAAAGCCGACCGTTACATTACGCTGCCGATGGTTCTGCCGATTCTCAAAATCTCGATCGTATTGTCCTTTATCGGTTCGCTTCAGTCCTTCGACCTGATCATGGTCATGACGGGCGGCGGTCCCGCGCATGCAACCGAGGTGCTGGCCAGCCATATGTACAATATGTCGTTCCTCACCATGCAGTACGGCTACGGCAGCGCGATTGCCAACATGCTGATCACAATCTGCCTGATCGCAACCGTATTGATCAATGTGTTGTTCAACCGGCTTGAAAAACGCTATTCTTGATTCCTCTTGTTCATTGGTATTTTGTCAACGCCAGACGTTCTCATTATATAAGGAAAGGGGGCTCCGCCCATGAGTCAGTTCGCAAGTTCCGCGGGATCGAAGCCCGCACTCAAGATTTTGGGTCGCAGATTCTCGTTCAAGACAGCCATAGCTTTTGTATTCTTCGGTATTTTGCTTCTCACGCAGCTCTATCCTCTGGTGTGGCTTCTGATCTATTCCCTCAAAACGAACGAGGAAATTCTATCGGGTAGCTTCTTCGCTCTGCCTGCACAGTGGCAGTGGAGCAACTATCAGGGAGCCGTCGAAGGCGGAAATTATCTTCGCTACCTCGGCAACAGTTTGTTTGTCACTGCGACGACGATGGCGGGCGTCATCTTGCTCGCATCGCTTGCGGCTTTCGCGATCGCACGCTTCCGTTGGAAATACGGTCAGCTCGTCATGCTTCTTTTCCTGCTGGGCATGATGATTCCGATGCAGGGCACGCTGCTGCCGCTGATGATCATTTTCAAAAACCTGCATATCCTCAATACGCATCTGGCATTGATTCTGCCTTACATGGCGTTCCAAATGCCGATCGCGGTCTTCATCCTCAGCGGATTCCTGCGTTCGATTCCGCACGAAATCGAAGAGTCAGCCATTATGGACGGAGCCGGACCGTTCCGCATTTTCCGCAGCGTGATCCTGCCCGTATCGATCCCGCCGATGATGACGGTTTGTATTCTGACGTTCATCAACGTCTGGAACGAATACATTCTGGCCGCGACATTCATTTCGTCCGAAAAGCTCAAGACGCTGCCGTTCGGCGTATACAGCTTCGTCAGTCAGTATTCGGTCAACTACGGCGCGATCGGGGCCTTCCTCGTGCTTGCCGCTCTGCCTGTTATTTTGGTGTACTTCCTGTTGGCAGAAAAAATTACCAAAGGCATGGTAGCGGGTGCCGTTAAGGGTTAAGATGAGTCTATGAGACGCTTAACGAAACGCCTAAACACGATTTACGGCCGGCTGTTTCCCGTGTTCCTGTTCAGCCTGCTCGGTCTTCTGCTGATCGTCAGCCTGGTCTACTATCAACGGGCGACCGAGCAGGTTCGGGATCAAGTGGGAACCCTGGCCGAAAAAAACATGTCCCAGACGGTCGCACTGTTCGAACAGCTGCTCGACGGCTACGACAGCGTCACCAAGACGCTCGGCAGCAACGGCGAACTGATGCGCCTGCTGCGGCAGCCATATCCGTCCGCGGGATCAAGCGCGCAAATTCAGGCCGAACGGCGGATCACGGATATTCTGGGTGCGATTTTCTACTCACGCAGCGATATCGTCGGTATTCATATTCTGGCGGACGAAGGCAAAGTGTACAGCTTCGTGCGTTCGACCGGGGCTTCGATCCAGACATACCCGGACAAGCCGTGGTTTGCCGAACTCCGTCGTTCCGAAGGCGATATTCGCTGGCTCGGCGTCTATCCCGAATCGCTGATGAGCGGCTGGACCGCCCGTCCGGTTTTCGCATTCGGACGGCAGGTGTTCGAGCTGGAGAATTTGAAGTCGGTCGGATATGTATTGATCGAAGTCGAGGCGGAAGCCATCACGTCGGCCGTCTCCAACGCCAGTCTCGGGCAAAATACCCAGGTTGCCATTTTGGACGGGGCCAGCAACGATATCATCCGCACCGGAACGGAGGACGCCGCTTGGAATTCGATTCCGCCCGGTTGGCCCGGTTTGCTTGAATCGGGCAAGATTCGTTCCTACGAAGGCGGCGATTGGCTGCTGACCGCTGCGCAGGTAGAGAAGAACGGTTGGACGATTTTGCGTGCCTCTCCGCAAAGCGACTTGAAGCTGGAACTGCGCGAGACGCAGCAGTTTTTGCTCACCGTTATCGTCGCGCTCATTATCGCGGCGACGATTCTGTCGACGATTGTCTCCCGTTCGTTCTCCCTGCCGTTCAAGCGTCTGGTTCAGCAGATGAAGCAGGTCGAGACCGGGAATTTCAAAGGCCAGGTGCATATTCAGTCCTATCAGGAGATCAATGTGTTGGTCGGTTCGTTCAATCGAATGGTGCGCGAGATGGACGGCTTGGTCGAAGGCATCAAGCAGGCTTCAATCAGCGAAAAGAACGCGCAATTGCAAGCCCTGCAATCGCAAATTAATCCGCATTTCCTGTTCAATACCCTCGATATGATCTACTGGATGCTCGACGAGCGTGAAGACGATCGTCTCGAAGGCGTTATTTTGGCGTTGTCCAAAATGTTCCGCTACAGCAGCGATTGGGAAGAAGGCGCCCGGGTGCGCCTGCGGCTGGAATTGGAGCAGTTGAAGTCGTATCTCACCATCATCGAGACGCGGCTTGGCCGACGCGTGCTGACGCAAATCGATGTGGAAGAACGCTGGTTGGATGCACCCGTACCGAAGATGATTTTACAGCCTATCGTGGAAAATGCGGTCAAGTACGGATTGGAGCCTTTGCGAGAAGGAGGCACGTTACGCATCTATTCCGAAGTGGACGAGGAGAACTTGCATATTATCGTCGAGGACAATGGGGCCGGAATCGACGAGGTTACGCTTCGCAGGTTGGAAATTTTGCTCGATTATCCACCAGCGGCCGCAAGGCATGTCGAAGGCGGGCGGATCGGCATCGGATTGCTTAACGTACAGCGCCGTATCCGCTTGACGTATGGCGACGCTTACGGACTTACGATCCACAGCATACCGGGAACGGGAACCAAGGTGAGGGTCACCTTCCCGCTTCCCGAGGAGGAGGACTTTGCGTGAATATACTCGTCGTGGATGACGAACCGATTATTCGCAGCGGAATTCAGCGTACGATTGAACGAGCGTTTCCGCAGCATCGGGTGGTTCTCGCTGAGGGGCCGATCGATGCGGTTCAGCGGCTAAAGAACGAGCTGATCGATCTGGTACTGACAGACGTCCTGATGCCCGGCATGAACGGACTCGAACTGATGGAAGTATCCCGAACCCTGCATCCGGATGCCAAGTGGGTCGTGATTTCCGCGTACTCCGAATTCGAATATGCCAAAAAGGCGGTTCGGCTCGGAGCCCGAGATTATCTGCTTAAGCCAATCGGGAAAGACATTCTGGTTGAGCTTATAAAAAAAATGGGCGAGGAGATTGCCGAACGCAACGTGCGTGCCAAGGAAAGTTTGCTGCTTAAGCAAAATCTGCGTTTTCTGCGTGAAGCCGTCTTTGCCAGATGGGCGTCGGGATTGGATCTCGGCGGAATTGATTTGGCATCTTTTACCGAATCCTACCCGGATTTTCACCTGCTAATGGTCCATGTGGAGAGCGATACGGACACAAAACTGGAGCACTTTATCGTCGAAAACGTCATGAACGAGCTGATCGGGTCTTTCGGTCGCGGATTTGTCGCCAGCATTGACGCTAAAAGTCTACTTGGACTGGTTAAGCTGGAGCGCGGAGGCATGGCCGGATTAAATGAGGAATTGCGGAGCTGTCTCAAGCGTTATCTCAAGAAACCGTTCCAGTTGCTGATGTCCAGCCGGATCGAAGATCCGTCCCGAGTGCCCGAGGAGGTGCAGCGCATGCGCGAATCGTCGGAATATCAGGTCTACGATCATTACGCCAGCGGAGGAGAGCAGGCTGTCGAAGTGGCGCTTCAGTACATAAAAGCCCGCTACGGCGCCGAATTGTCGTTGGAAAAGGTGGCGTCCGTCGTGTACCTTAATCCGGCCTACTTCAGTCAGTTATTCAAACAAAAGACGGGGCAAGGCTTTAAAGAATACATCACGCAGCTTCGACTGGACCACGCGATGGAGATGTTGGGCGAATCCGAATTGAAGGTCGGAGATATTGCGGAACGGGTAGGTTATCCGGATGTACGCCACTTCTCGCAGGTGTTTCGGAAGAAGCTCGGCAGTACGCCGTCGGAGTATCGGGAGCAGATGAAGAACAAATTGTTGACATAAAAGCGAATATTGGCGAAAAGAAGGCCTAAAGGTCTTCTTTTTTTTCATTTAGTGTTAGAAAATAGTAATAAATGGATAAGTTTAAGAGTGGGCCAAAAACTTTATACCGGAAGGGGAAGTGAACGGGTGGACAAGAGAGTTCGGACTTCGCTGCTTCGTCGGATGTTTATGGTGTTGTTGGGGGTAGTGTTGGTGATTCCGTTAGCGGTGTGGCCGAGTGGAACAGAGAAAGCATCAGCTGGGCCAGCTTTTGAGTGGTATGATTTTTCAAAGAGTGAATATGGCGACATTGTAGATGTGGCTTATGGAGACGGAATTTGGGTTGCGGTAGGCAGGAACGGCGTATTTATTAAATCGACGGATGGAATTACATGGTTGCGATACGTAATGCAAGAAACTCGAGATTTTTATGATGTCGAATACTTAAATGGAACATGGATTGCAGTTGGAGAATCGGAAATGATTTATACATCTACGAACGGTGAAGACTGGGTGTTACGTCGGGATTTCCCATCGCCATGGGCATTAACTTCGGTGAGTCTCGGTAAAGATCAGCCCAATGCGGCTCCCGTTTATGTTGCAGTCGGTGAAGATGGTGGTAGCTATACATCAATGAACGCAATCAACTGGACGCAAAGTAGTGTCTCAGGTGCTGGTTCTGGTCTATTAGATTCAGCTTATGGAAATGATACCTTTGTAGCGGTTGAAAAGCAGGATCCAAATCCAACCGTATCTACATCTGTTTACGGATTAACATGGACTTCGGAGTCTTTGGAACACTCTTCTGCAGGAATTACATTCGCAAGTAATGAGTTTGTGAGTGCGAGTAGCGTGACTGATGACGTCTATTCGTCACCGGATGGAGATAGTTGGACTAAACATGCTCTTTCTTTACAAACTGCAGGTACTTATGAACTTAAGGACATTGAATACAATACAGATTATTCTGAGGTAATCTTACTTCGGCAAGAGCCAACAGGTCCTTCAATTGCTGCCTCAGCTTTTGCAGTTACAGGTAACGTCAATCAGTCATGGAACGAAGATTTCATCACGAATAAACCGGGTACTACTTTCAATGCAATTGCGGCCCATGGTCAGTATGTTGTTGTGGTCGGTGACAATGGTACAATCTTCGTCAAAGGCGTCACGCCTTCGATAGATAACACATTGAAGGACCTCACTCTAACGAATGCTACGCTCAATGAAACATTCGCTCCAGGAACACATTCCTACACGGCCACCACGACAGGCAACCAGACTCAGGTTGGTGTGACAGCCGTTACAGAAAGTGTCTACGCCACAATTACGATCAATGGCTTACCGGCAGTTAGTGGTCAAAGCTTCCCGGTTACGCTAAATTCTCAGGGCCAACCAACTTTCGTTGATATCGTGGTTACTCCTCAATACGGGGGAGTTACGCAGACGTACACGTTGGAGATTACGCCTGACAAGGAATCTGAACTCACTGCTTTGAGTATCAGTAAGGGCGAATTGTCGCCTCAGTTTGAATCCGAGCGCCTATACTATTATGCACAGGTTGCAAGTGATGTCACGAATCTTGATCTCACGGCAACCGCAAGAAATAGCGGAGCTACCCTTGAAATTTCTCGTAACGTATCCAATCCGGTACCTCTAACTTCCGGTTCGCCGTTCAACGTGTCTTTGGAAGAAGGAGGAAATTACTTTGAAATCAAGGTTACGGCTCCCGGTAATAACCCAAGCACGAGAACTTATGAAATACAAATCATCCGCGATTACAGCGCTAATCTGAAAAATCTTGAAGTAAATGCAGGTGCGCTTGCGCCTCCATTTACTCCACTGACCAGGAATTATGATGTGTATGTCGGGAATTCAGTGGACGAAATTGAGATTAAGCCAACGGCTGAGAGCGAAAGCGCTCAAATCACAGTGAATGAAGTGCCAACAGTCAGTGGAGATGTATACAAGATGGCACTTCAAGAAGGAACCAACGAAATCAAAGTTGTAGTGAGTAACAAATCGTACAATCCTAAATCGATCAACTCGCCGCAATTGAGAGAACCTTTGCCACAAAATCAGGTTGAATACACCGTTATTGTCCATCGCTCGGGCAAAGAGCCTAATGCTTTGCTGGGCACCTTGGCTATTAACCAGGGAACATTGATGCCAACATTCAACCCTGATGTAACGAACTACACGGCTACCGTAACGAATTCCGTGTACAATATCGACGTTACTGTAGCTCCGATCGATTCGACTTCGACGATTACTGTTCAGGGTGATCCTGTTACAAACGGTCAGTCCAAGACGATCCCGCTCAACATTGGCTCCAACGAAATTACAGTTATTGTAACAGCAGCAAATGGAACTACGATCAAAACGTATAAACTTATCGTGACTCGACAATCCGCCCCCGTTACTCCTGGGCCTTCCGATCCGGGAACCCCAGCGCCGGTAACGCCGACACCTACGACTCCAACGCCGACTACACCAACCCCTCCGGCCAATGGGCTTGAAGTGCTGGTGAACGGTCAACCGACGTTGGTCGTCGCTACAGGCGGACCTGCACAGGTCAATGGACAAACGGTATTCACAGCCACAATCGATACGGCGCGCTTAACGGCGTTCCTGAATACGACGACAGGAAGCCCGACAGTTACGATTCCGGTCAGAACAGAAGCGGATCGGGTGGTGGCAGTACTGACAGGCGAAGCCGCGGCTCTGCTGATTTCGCGCAATGCGACGCTGCGCATAGAGTCGCCGCTGGGCAACTATACGATTCCAGCTTCACAAATTCGTCTGGGAACGGTGGCAAGTACGCTTGGTTTGACAGCAGGCTCTGCGGATCTTGACGTCAACGTCACGATCGAAAAGAGTAGCGCATCTGTGCAAAGCGCGTTCTCCCAAGCGGCTGCAAACGAAGGATTCACAGTAGCATCGGAGCCGATCGACTTTACAATTACAGCTTCGGCCGGTGGGCAGACGATTGAAGTCAACAGCTTTAATCAGTATGTAGAGCGTGAAATTCCGCTGTCGCAAAACACAACCCCTGAACAAGTAACAACTGCTGTTAGAATCGAATCAAATGGTACAGTCAGTCACGTACCGACAGCTGTGACAACAGAAGATGACACGGACTATGCTGTTGTGAATAGCCTGACCAACAGTGACTACGCTCTGATTTGGAATCCGAAGCAGTTCTCCGACGTGGCAGGCAAATGGTCGCAGGCTTCGGTCAACGACATGGCTTCCCGTCTGATCGTCAACGGTGTGGGCAATGACCGCTACAATCCGGAAGGCGCTGTGACACGTGCTGAGTTTGCAGCGATTCTGGTACGTGCACTGGGCTTGCCGATGGCAACAAGTCAGACAACAGGCTTCAGTGACGTATCGGCTACGGATTGGTACGCAGGAGCAGCAGCGACGGCTAATGCATATGGTCTGATTACCGGTTATCCAAATGGTGCTTTCGGTCCAAACGATACGATTACTCGTCAAGAGGCGTTTGCTATTTTGGATCGTGCAACGCAAATCGTACCACTTCAACCGAGTGCTAATGCAAGCGAACTCAGCAGCTACCGGGATCGAGCGGATGTCGCAAGCTGGGCCAGAACCTCCACGCAAGCGATTCTCGCTTCGGGACTGGTGGAAGGCAGCGGCGGATGGCTCCGTCCGGAAGCGACGCTTTCCCGCGCCGAATCGGCTGCGGTTGCACAGCGTCTGCTTCAGCAGGGCGGTCTGATCGACTAAAGTTAAAAGCTTCGATTTATGATTATAAGTTCGACCGAAAACTCCGCTTCCTTCTTAAACCGAGGAAAGCGGAGTTTTTTCTGCTTTTGAAACAAAAACTTATCAAAATCAAAAAACGGATACTTATATTACACTCAAACCTCAATATGCTAAAATGGAGATATAAGGAGGAGATGGAATGAGAATCGAACAAAAACGCGAGATATTTTGGACGATTGGCGCTTATTCATTTGTAATCGTATTCTTTATCCTTTTAGCACCCGCTCCAAGAGATCTACTGGGATTCATCATTGTCGGAAACGTGATCGGGCTGATTATTTCCCTGCTCAAAATACGTGGTGAAGAAACAAGCAACGAGCGTTTTGTCCGCAAACGTGAAGAAAACGGACCTCCAGGTTTCTGGAAGGGCAGCTTGTCGGAAAGCATGCGAGCATTCGGTTACTTGTTTATCGGATTAATGATCCTTGCGGTTGTTGTGTATTTGACCGATGGTGCGAATCTGTTACAAATGTTCGTTGAACAGTCTTTGGATACTATAGGCATCCTGACCTTGATTCTGGTTATCGTATCTTTTTTGATGGGAACGGTTTTCCACGCTGGAAGCGAAGATCGTTACGCGAGATTAAAGCAAAAATTAGAGCGCCAACAGTAGGCGTTCTTTTTTGTTTTCTCTTCATTTTCAACTCCTAGGGGCCGATGAATAGTACAAACACACTTGGGATAAAATGGAGGTTGCGCTATGGCTGGAAATCGAAGAAAGTCGCCGTTTCGCTATGTATTGGATGAGCCGATCGAATTCGAGCTGTATATTGTGAGTCTGAATTTTACGCCTGCTCCGCGCAAACCTGTATCCGCGCAGATGCACGATATTAGCCGCTCAGGCTGCTTGGTATCGTTGCCGCTTGAGATTCCTGTGGGAAAAAACCGGATTCGCGTCGCGTTGGACTTTACATTGAATGAAGAACCGATGCACTTTGAAGGCCATTTGCGTTGGAACAAAGAAGAGAATAATCGGCATTACTACGGGGTAGAGATGGAAGTGCCGGAAGATCAGAAGGATCGTTTACAGTTGGAGCTTCGGGGATTGGCCGGAGCGAATCGAATTCGTGTGATGTAAGGCGGAAGGATGAAAATGCGAAAGCGAGGGAGAACAGAAGTCGAAGCTGGGGAAGACGGCGGGTACTCAAGATCAAGTCGTTTTCACGATAAAACCTACATTGCGTATTACATCGGACTCTCTCCTTTCTTTTTGTTTATTCAGATTAATCATTTAACGAAGTCGCACGGGCTTGCTCTCTAGCTGCGGCTTATTTGCGCTGCTTGGAAAAGTTCGTTCGGTTCGACCGGTCGGCTGAGCCAATGGTCATCGGTTTGCACATGATTTTTACGTACGAATTTGGCTAAACTTTTCTTGAAGTCGTCATAGGCAAAAGAATCGACCAGACGTACAACGTAACCTTCCTGCTCGCCGCCGTATTTCGATATGCGCGTGTAGCAATCCTTGACCGCATTCTCGTCCCAAACGCCCCGATACAACACCGGAACCGTAGGAATACGCAGCTCATGTGCCAAACGCTCCGTCTCGTCCCAGGACAGACAGACGTTGCGGTCGTTCCACACCGAGAACAGCATGAAATACCCCGGCAAAGCTTCGTATTTGATCGAATGCTTCGCATACACGTTTTCCCCGCATAACCGCCAGCCTTCCGGAATCAGGTACCGAATGCCTCCGTGCAGCGTTTTGACGTAATGCCGAGAAATATGGTCTTTGCTGTCGAGCGACCTTGCATGGATATGATCCGGGTACATCGTGGTGTTTTCCCCGTCCATTTTTTCCGTTACGACCACTTCTTTTCCGATAAAATGCGCCGTGTCCCGTAAAATCTTGTCGTCGTCCGTATAGCTTCTGGACCAGGGCAGGTGCATCGTTTTCGGATATTTGATTTTCATGGAATCACCTCTTGAACTCGTTCATGAATCGATTGGTTTCGTTATGCTCATTTTCCGTAAGTGTCGGCTTCCGCAAAAAAATACATCTTCGCAAGCAAGTCTCCGCCCAGCAGATGGTACACGTTCGATGCGCCGGCGTCTTTGCCGTGCATGATCTCCATGTGCATCTCTGTCCGGCTCGCCACGTCCAGCACGAACTTGTCGTCGTAACCCAAGCTTTTCAGCAGATTGCAAGCGATGGACGCCGAGACATGCTCATGGCCGAAATACGAATAGTAGCCCCGGTTTTCTTTCCACACTTTGCAGAACGGTTTGCCGATATCGTGCAGCAGCGCCGTCCATTGCATCGCCAACCGATCTTCCTCTTCGTAAAAAGCGTTCACGTATTCCAAAACGGCGTACGTATGAAGAGACAGCGTGCGGCTGTGATGCGGATTGCCCTGGTCGTACCCGGGCATCTGCGCGAAAAGGGGATGGCGGGACAAATGCGCGAACAGCTCGTCGTGGCTTGCCTGCCGAGCCAGCAGATCCTCGATCTCTGAGCGATCTAGCGCAAGCGTCGAACCGTCGGACGCTTCGTCTGCTTGCCCATGCACCAGATGCACAGCTTCAAATCCTTCGCCGAGCAGCGGGAGCTGAAGATTTTTGGCATACTTCGTCAAAATCTTGTCGTCCAGCTTGCGCTTGCGCGAAGAGATGCGGCGCTGTGCCGTCTCGTAGGACGTATCGAAAAAATGACATTCGACGGGTGTATCGGAGAAACGCTTCAAAAACTTCATGCGCCGATCCCGATCCACGTTCGTCGCGTCGAAAATCACGTTGCGTCCGTCCGCCAAAGCCTGCCCGATTTCCCGGAATGCTTTGTCGAAGATGATATAGGTGTTTTTTTGCTTGGATTCGCCGCCGAACAACCGCAGCCGGATCGCATCCGTCGAGACGATGACGCCCCGCGTTTGTTTTTCCAACTGACGAGCATAGACGCTTTTTCCGCTGCCGGGAATGCCGACCAGCATATGGATCGTATTCATAAGGAATTCACCTCCTTTCGGCGGTGGTCCCACTCTCCAGTATACCCGCAACGAATTCAGATATGAATACCGCTATGGTCCCGGGACTATAGCGGTATGTGCACAAGTATGCAGCCTGCCAATCCCGCTCTTGCAGCGCCGTCTCCAGATCGATCCCGATTCCGTGGGCTTGCAGACTTCCAGCTTGCAAAAATTGTTCCAATTGAAAAGCGAACGAAAGCTTTAACCGTGCTTGGTCATATTCGCTTCGCGGATCAGTCGAAGCAGATTGGCAGCCGATGGAGACAGCGTTTCTCCGCGCCGCGTGCAGATGGCAATAACGTTCTCCAACGCAAAATCTTCGACATGAACGCGGCATAGCGCGCCTCGCTCCACGTCGTCGCGAACGACAAGAGAGGAAACGAAGTTGGCGCCGTACCCTGCAATGACCGCCCGGGTTGCTTCATGCAAACCGCTAAACTGCAAGGCTACGCGAGGAACGGGCAGACTATGTGTGCGACACAGCGCGAATAATCGCTCCCGGGTCGAGCTGCCTTCGGCACGCATAACGAACGGCTCGCGCATCATGTCGGCTAGGGAGACGCTGCGATTCGCATAGGGATGTTCAGGCGCGACGACAAACCATAATTCATCGCGAAATAGCTCCTCGGCTTCGATGTCTTCCGAATGCTGCTCGGGTGATCCGCCGTAGATGGCGATGTCTGCTTGCAGATCAAGGAGCCGCCGAAGCGCGCCGCCTGAATGAGTCGTCGTGATCGATAACTCTACCTGCTCATATCGCTGCTTAAAAGCCGCGATCCAGCCGGGGAGCAGAAAATGGGCCGGCAGGTAGGTTGCCGCAATTGATACACTACCGACCTCGCCGCGGCCGTACTGTTCGGCAAATTGTTCGATGCGATATTCGGCGGCAAACAGTCGATTGGCGAGTCGATACACTTCTTGTCCCGCTTCGGTCAACGCGATGCCTCTGCCTTCGCGCCGTAGCAGAACCAGCGACAATTCCTGCTCGAACTTTTTGATCTGCGCGGTGATCGCGGGTTGGCTGATGCTTAACTTTTCCGAGGCTCGGGTGACACTTCCTAGAGAAGCTGTCTCGTAAAACAAACGTAACGCATGCAAATTCATAGGATTTTCCTTTCTTGACTTAGGGCGTGTACGCAAACTGAACGACGTGCATTTTTAGCCGCCTTTTCGCCCTCACCTGGAATCGCACCTAAAGCGTGGGCGTTTCAGCCGAACGTAAAACTATGAGTACGGTTGGTCGAGCCGCTAACTCAGTAAATGCGAATTGAATTATACATTTTATTTATGAATCATGGATAAAGATATATTATATTTATTTGCTTTTCCCGTCTACAATTAGGGTGCAAAGACAACCATTCCTGAAAGGAACGTGATTTTGATGAATATGCCGACTCAACCGCAAGACCGTTCGCACTCCTGGGCCAAAGTCGATCGTTATCTGGAACGGAAACTGCTTGTGCATGATTCTGCGTTAGAAGATGCTTTGTATGCCAACGAAGCCGCCGGACTGCCGAATTACGATGTCTCCCCGCTTCAAGGAAAGCTGCTGCATCTGCTTATTCGGATGAATGGTGCCAAGCGTGTACTGGAAATTGGCACACTGGGAGGGTATAGCGCGATTTGGATCGCAAGGGCTTTGCCTCATGACGGCAGTCTGACGACGCTGGAATTGGACCCCGGGCATGCGGAAGTGGCTCGACACAATCTACGCCATGCGGCGATTCCCGATGAGCAGGTCGAGATTCGGGTGGGCGACGCGCGCGTTCAGCTTAGGCAGTTGGAAGAAGAAGGGGCGGATGCTTTTGACTTTATCTTCATAGATGCGGATAAGCCGAGTAACCCAGCCTACTTGGAAGCGGCACTTCGGTTGTCCAAGCCGGGAACCGTTATCTTGGCAGACAATGTGGTACGAAACGGCGAGGTGATTGACGAGACGAGCACGGATGCGCGCGTGCAGGGGATTCGCGAGTTTTTCGAACGGTTGGAAGGAGAGCGACGAATTCAATCGACCGCTTTGCAGACAGTAGGGATCAAAGGATACGATGGATTTATGTTGGGGATCGTATGCTGATGCCAAAAAGCAGCTGCTCCGCTCACGGGATGCAGCTGCTTTTTTTGCGTCAAATGGAGAACGAGGTCGAAAAGCGGATCAGTGTGTCCCTGCAAATATGCCCTGACGATTGCTAAAGTCTAAGGCAAGATCGCGAACGAGCGAACCGGGAATCCTGACGCTTTTTCCGCCTTGGGCACAATATTGAAGATCACGGCGCCTTTCGGCGGAAGGAGATCCAGGTTTTTGAGCAGCTCTACCTGATAAGCATCCTGCTCCAGTACATAATATTCGCCGATCAGTGCGCCGTTTTTCGTATAATCGGCAGCGGAATCCGTATCGAATGTTTCATGACCGACAGCCGCGGTCTTGCGCTGCCGGAACAGAAATTCCAACGCTTCAAGCGACCAGCCGGGAGCATGGTTGTTGCCGTCCGCGTCTTTGTTTTCGAATTGCTCCTGACTCGGCCAGCGTTTGCTCCAATCCGTACGCAGGGCGACAAAGCTTCCGGGTTCGATCACTCCGTGCTGCGCTTCGAAGTCTTCGATATCGGCTGCGCTCAGGGAATAATCGGCATCGGCGGCAGCTTGTGCGGATTTGTCGATGACCACCAGCGGAAGCACCAATTCTTTTAACTCCAGCTCATCCAGATAACGCGTGTCGCGCACGAAATGAATCGGAGCGTCCAAATGCGTTCCGTATTGTCCGGCGAAGCTGAAGCGCTGGGCGAAAAATCCGTCATCGTGATTGAATAGCGTCTCGAACTCGGCAGGCGCGAACGCGGCAAAATGCGGGGAGTCCGGTCCGAAGGTGTGGGTCAGATCGATCCATTGTTTTTGTTTGAGCAGCTTGAGCGCGTCGAGAAGTTCGTTTGCCATGAATACCCACCTCTTTTTTCCTTTTTTAATGGTTTATTATAAGTGAAAACGTTTCGTGAAAACAAGTCTGAAGAGTTTGCGGTTCAGGTAGCCGCTTGACCAAGTTAAATGTAAGGTTGGTCAAGCTAAGGGCCTATGTTAGTATGGAAATTAATGTGCAGGAAATAAGGAAGGAGGCATGGACGGGTGGAATTTAACAAAACAACACGCGCTGTTCTGGCGTTCGGCTTATTGGCGATTTTGATTTTTGCCCCTCTGCGCGTCGAAATTGGGTATCCGGCGATCTACTATACGATTATCGCCTTGATCGGAATACGAGTCGCTTTTTTGCTGATCAACGATAAGAAGAACGAAGAGCGTTTTTTCAGAAGCTGGGAACGCAAAAAGTCTTGGCCGAAGCTATTGATCGTATTGTTCGAAGCGCTGAAATCATTGATTTTGATGCTGCTTATTCTGGCTTTCGGACAAATCGTCGTCAGCGGCTACGATTTGATCGAATTGCTCAGCAACCAGCCGTTAGGCATTCGAATCGGTCTTCCCGCTATGCTCGTGGGATTCAGCGTGATCTTGGGCTTCGTGAATTTGTATGAAAAAAATCGGAAATACGATCGATTATATGCGCAGTACCATCCTTGATCGAAAGCACAGGCAGCCAGAGCTGCCGGTGCTTTTTGGTTTATCGATGTGTCCAATAGGATCGGTAAACGCGCGGCGCCTCCACCTCTACATTCAACTCTTGTGCCGCTTCCGCGATCCAGAACGGGTTGCGTAAAAACGGTCGTCCGATTGCGATCAGATCAGCCCGGCCGTTGCGCAAAATCTCCTCGGCCTGCTTGCCCGTCTCGATCAGTCCAACCGCTGCCGTAGGCATATTGGCGGCCAGGCGAATGCGTTCGGCGTAAGGAACCTGGTAACCCGGATAGACAGGAGGCGCTTCCGGTAACAGTCCACCGCTGCTGCAATGGATCAGGTCTACGCCTTGCGCTTTCATCCATCTTGCGTATTGCACATGGTCTTCGACGTGATTGCCTTCCGGATGGTATTCTTCAGCCGAGATGCGGACAAAAAGCGGGCCTGTCCACACCTCTTTAACCGCATCAATAACCTGGCCCAGCAGCCGATAACGGTTGCGACGTCCGCCACCATAATGATCTTCTCGTCGGTTGGTGAGCGGGGACAAGAACTCGTTAATCAAAAAACCATGTGCCGCATGAATTTCGATCACGTCGAATCCGGCCTCTCTAGCTCGCCGCGCAGCTTCCCGGAATTGCGTGACGACTTCGGCGATTTGCTTCAGGTTCATGGCTTGCCGGGCTTTTCCTTCAAACGGTAATTCCGACGCAGATAAAGCCGGTTCTTCCGAAGTCTCATTTTCTTTTTTTCTGCCGGCATGCCAAAGCTGAATTCCGCTTTTGGAGCCGAGACGATGCAGCGTATCGTTTATTTGTCGAAGCCCTTCCGTTTGAGCCTTATTCCATAGACCGAGATTGACAGACACGCTTCGGCCGGAAGGCGATACGGCGGTCGATTCCAACATGATCAAGCCCGCTTGCCCCAATGCGCGTGAAGCGTAGTGGATCAGATGCTCCGGTTGGGCTGTTCCGTCATCCCGTGCAAACGAAGTCGCCATAGGAGCCATCATGATTCGGTTTTTTAAACAAAGATTTCCGACATGCAGCGGCGAAAACAACATTGTGATTTCCTCCTTTTGTCAGCGGCTCGCGAGTCCGGTACAATCGATTATAAAGACAGCGTTTCTCGGCGAACAGTATGCACTTTTTTGTAGGATACACACCAAAAGGAGAGTAAAGGGAGGTTGAACGATACGCAAGAAACTGCTGAACAATCGGTGGAGAACAATCCGTTCGAATATACGTTATCGTTGATCGGAGGCAAGTGGAAAATGAGGATCATCTACCGCCTGGCACGGCAGGATACCCAGCGCTACGGCGAATTGAAGCAGCATATTGCGGGAATCACACATAAAATGTTGACCAGCCAACTTAAAGAACTGGAGTGCTCCGGCATCGTGCACCGCAAATCATTCAACCAAGTCCCGCCCCGAGTCGAATATACACTAACGGATAAAGGAAAAACCTTGATGCCGGTACTGGATTTGATGTGCAATTGGGGCGTGGAACACCGAAACTGACTTACCGCGTCATTTTGCGTTTTTGTAGCCTCGCTTGTATGATAAAAAGAAGCTAATTCGCTCATTAACGCGTCACCAGAGCAATTTTGTACATTCATGCCTGCCGAAAAGCGGACATTGTCCGCAAACACTGTATCTCAAAGAATATTGTTCAGGCCGAAACCCTTTCGCCGATAATCTTTTTAGCCCTTAGCCCTTAGCCCTTAGCCCTTTACCCATTCCCACCCAGCTCGTAGTAAGCGGAGGACAAAGGGAGACGAAGAAGCGCCAGCGCTCGCCTTAAAGACTTTCCGAAGGAAAGTCACATCGAAAGCATATGCTAAAACCGATTCCCACCCTCCAGCCATGTTTTATACAATCAGAGGGAATCGGTTTTCAACAGCGATCGAAGTCCCCTTTGTCCGCAGCGCCTCACGAGCTCATCAAACAGGAGGCCCACATGATGCCCGATTCCCAAAAAACAGCCATATCCGAAGAAGTTGCGCACGCCTTCGGGATCTTGAAAAACCACGACGCTGTCCGTCTTGCCTTCGATTTCCTCGAAGCCGACAACGACTACACTACCGAAGAGCAGATCGAACTGACCGAAGTTGAAGCGCCTACCTTCGAGGAAGCGGAAAAAGGCAAGTTATTTGCTCGTAAATTAGCGGAACTCGGCATCGAAGAGATCAAGACCGACGAAGTTGGCAATGTGTTCGGCGTACGCCGGGGAAGCGGAAACGGTCCCAAATTAGTCGTGTGCGCGCATCTCGATACCGTTTTTCCGCGCGGCACCGAGGTCAAAGCGCGCCGCGAAGGCAGTCGGGTCTACGCGCCGGGCATTTCCGACGACGGCCGCGGACTCGCATCCGTGCTCACGATCGTGCGCGCATTGAACGAAGCCAAGCTGCAAACGGTTGGCGATCTGATCATCGGAGCGACGGTCGGCGAGGAAGGGCTCGGCGATCTGCGCGGGGTCAAAACGTTGTTCGCCAATCGCAGCGATATCGACGGCTTTATCTCGATCGAGCCGGGAACACCCGATCGGATCACTTATCTGGGCGCGGGAAGCAAGCGTTACAAGCTTACCTTCAAAGGTCCGGGCGGGCATAGCTTCGGCAACTTCGGCACGCCGAGCCCGATTCATGCGCTGGGCCGCGCGATTGCCAAAATTGCGGATCTTGAAGTCCCTCGCGATCCGAAAACCACATTCAACGTAGGCTTGATCAGCGGCGGCACCTCCGTCAATACGATCTCGGAAACGGCGGAAGCCGTTATCGATATGCGCTCGACTTCGCAAGCCGAACTGGAAAGTTTGGAAACGAAAGTGCTCACCTTGATTCGCGAAGCGGCGGAGACGGAGAATCGTCGCTGGAGAAGAGAAGGCGCAATCACGGTAGGGCTGGAGCGCGTCGGCGATCGTCCGGCCGGTTCGCAATCGCCGGATAGCGAGATCGTGCAGAGCGCTGCCGCTGCGGGCCTTGCCATGGGCTTTCGGCCGATTCTGGAAGGGGCAAGCAGTACCGATTCCAATATCCCGATCCATCTGGGAATTCCGGCGGTCACGCTTGGAGGCGGCGGAGATTTCGGCGGAGCGCATACGCTGAATGAATATTATGATCCGACGGATGCCCATCTCGGCGTGCAGAAGATTTTGCTGACGATATTGGGCTTGACCGGACTGACCGCTGCCGCGAAGCCGCTGCTGCCCAAACGCGCTTGATTCCAAGCCTGACCGCCCTTTTTACGGTGTTGGTCAGGTTTTTTTCAAAATCGAAAGGGGACAATGAGGGTTATGCGTACCGTAGGCATTTTGATGTTCGACGAGGTGGAAGTGCTGGACTTCGCCGGTCCGTTCGAGGTATTCGCGTTGGCTTCGGTTCAGCAGGGTGACGATACGGAACAAAAAGCGTTCCGCGTCGTCACCGTTTCCGAAAAAAGGGGACAGGTCACCGCCCGCAACGGACTCAAAGTGACCACCGACTACGGCTTCGACGACCACCCCGCGCTTGACGTGCTGATCGTGCCGGGCGGTTACGGAGCCGAAGAAATCGCGATTCACAGTGAAGCTACGCTGGCCTGGATCAAGCAGCAGGCCGCCGCAGCTGAATTAACGGCTTCCGTTTGCACGGGCGCGTTGTTGTTGGCAAAAGTCGGCCTGTTGGACGGACTTGAAGCAACGACTCACTGGATGGATATCGACCGTCTACGGCGGGAGTATCCGCAGGTTAACGTGCGCGGCGCGATTCGATACATCGACCAAGGCAGCATCGTAACTTCGGGCGGAATTTCAGCCGGAATCGATATGTCGCTGCATCTGGTCGAACGCCTATGCGGAACGGATGTTGCGCGGAAAACGGCCAAACGAATGGAATACGAGTGGAGAACCGTTTCCGGGGCCGATCAGCGATCCGGACGTTGAAAAAATCAGCCGATATTGCTAGAAAAATGCAACGTATTCATCTTGTTCGCTTCCTGTATCCATGATCCCTGCCGGGCAGCGTGCGCTCAATAGAGGCTTGAGATCCTTCGCATGCCGCAAGAACGGTTCATTTTTCTCGTTTCTGTTCCCGTAAACTGTCCGTATAGGTTGGGCTGACGGACAACGTGGACGGTTTGTTTTACGGAAAGAGAGGGAATCCACAAATGAATTCGACGAATGAATCAAACCTTATAAATCAAGCTGAGGCAGCAAAAAAGGAGCATACGACGAGCGAAAGTATTGAGCAAGTCGTTTGTTCGTACAACGAGAACGAAGAACATGACGTGCCGTTTTCCGGCGTAATCAGAGTCGGCGGCTCGGAGGATCAATCGACAGAAGCCGCGTACGGATATGCCAATCGCAGCGAACGGGTGCCGAATCAAGCAGCTACCCGATTCGGGATCGCATCCGGCTGCAAAGTGTTTACTGCCGTAGCGATTTGCCAATTGGTCGAGCAGGGGAAGCTGGATTTGGATACGAAGCTGAGCCAATGCACGGATGCTTCTTTTCCGCATTTCGATCCAGACATCACGGTGCACCATCTGCTGACGCACAGCTCGGGGGTGCCGGATTATTTCGATGAAGAGGTCATGGACGATTTCGAAGAGTTGTGGCGTGAGCGTCCAACGTACGGAATGACCGAAGTGTCGCATTTTCTGCCTTTGTTTGCGGAAGAACCGATGAAGTTTGCGCCGGGTGAACGGTTTGCGTACAACAATTCGGGCTATATTCTGCTGGGGCTGATCGTGGAAAAGGTGTCGGGAATGAAGTTCCGGGATTACGTGCAAACGCATATTTTCGATAGCTGCGGCATGGCCGATTCGGGCTACTTCCGCATGGACCGACTACCGGAGCGTACGGCGCTGGGCTATATCGATAGCGAAGACGGTTGGAAAACGAACATGTTCTCCCTGCCCGCAATCGGCGGACCTGATGGAGGAGCGTTCACGACAACAGGCGACCTGGACAAGTTCTGGAACGCGCTGCTGGGTTATAAATTGCTGTCGGAAAAGCTGACGCAAAAGCTACTGTCGCCGCAAATTACGGAAGACGAAGATACGGCTTACGGCTACGGCATATGGATCGGAATGGACGGCAACCAGGTGCGCTGCCGTTACATCATGGGCTTCGATCCCGGCGTATCCATGGTATCCCGCGTATACGCCGATTCCAGACTGCGCGTGCACGTACTGGCAAACATTGACGGAGCCGCTTGGCAAGTAGCAGCGGACGTAGGTGCAAGTATACGAGATTCAGAGTAAATTCGGTTATTCGAATGCGGAGGCATTCTGACTGAATATCTAAGACTTAACCCTATTCATATAAGCGAAAAAAAGAAGCTGATCTGACGATCAGCTTCTACATGTCGAGAAAATCAAACGTAGCTGGAAGCGAGAAGACGTAGAGAAAAATTTAGTTCAAGACGCCTTTGAACTCGGAAAACTCCTTATTCAAATCCAATCCATTTTCCGAGTGAGACAGCGAATTGAACGAATTTTTCTCGCAGTCTTCTCGCTTCCCGCTCCCACGTAACTCTCTCGGCAACACGAGCTGATTATTAGATCAGCTCTTTCCTGTTTTTCAAATACCGATACAGCACGATCCCGCAAACGGCGCTAAGCGCGGCACACAATCCGATAAACCCGTACCCCGCTTGAAGCCCTCGCAGCAATCCCACGGAGGTATCCGCGCCAAATGCGCTTTTTACCCCTTCAATGACAGCCCCGATGATATAATTCCCGATCACGCTGCCCACGCCCATCAATGTGACGGTAAACGTAATCGCCGTATCGCTGCCGTGCGAATAACGCCGGGCGATAAAAGCCATCACGGTCGGATAAATCATCGCGATCCCGATCCCTGCCGCCGCGAACAGGAAAGCGAATTTTTCGCCGCCCAAGATCGCGCCGAACGTACAAACCGCGGAAGCGGCAGCGAAAATGATGAGCGACAACGTGAAGCCGATCCGGTCCGTCAACGCGCCGAGCAGCAGCCGAGCCAACGCGAAGCAAAGGAAGAACGCGGATAACAAACCGGAAGCGGACACCGTCGTCCAGCCGTACGCTTTTTCCAAAAAGTTAACCAGCCAGCCGCCGACGGCAAGCTCGGATACGACGCCGAACGACAAGATCAAGACCATCAGCCAGATCGCCGGGTCCCGCATCAGCTTTTTGAACGGCAGACGGTCTTCGTGCGCGATATCGTCGCCGGGAAAACGGCTTTTGAGCGCGGTTAGGATAGGTAGCAGGCACAGCGACAGCATAATCAGGTACATGCCGCGCCAATCGAGCGTCCACCCGAAAATCGTGACGGACATCAGGCCGGTAGCGATTAGCGGCGCGACCGTCGAGCTGAAGCCGTAGAAGAAGTGGGACAGATTCATCATCATGCCCGTGTTTTTGACGAAAATCCGCGCGCCGAGAATCGCCAACGCGATCTCCAGCATGCCGTTGCCGATATACATCAGGAAGTAAGAAGAGGAGAATACGCCATAGCTTTGCGATAACGCGATCAGCACGCCGGATAATACCATCGAGCCGAAGGCAATGATACTGACGGACTTGATGCCCCACTTGCGGACGAGTATGGCGGTGAACGAACAGGCGATCAGATAGCCGAGCGCGTTCAGCGACAGCAGCGTGCCCAGTTGGCCTTCGTTCAGATTAAAGTCGAACTGGATACGCGGAATCGCGGGGCCTTTGATGTTTTCCGAAAAGCCGAATACGATAAAGCCGAGAAAAATGGTGATCAATTGCCACATATAGATGCGGTCGATCCCGCCGAGACGTTTTTTCATGCGAGAGTAATTCCTTTCCGGGGTGTAAAATAAAGGGGTTAAAGCTTGTCATTGCGTTGAAGACGATAAGTCAGGCTTTCGAGCGTCAAGGCGGTCAGGCCGGACATGTATTCAAGGCGAGTGTCGGCTTGCACGATCAGCTCCGGCATATGCTGTTCCGGAATAGTGCGCAGACACCCGGCTCGAAGCGCGGCTTCCAGCGAAGGACTGACCGCATCGCCCGTGACTGCAATCGATGCCGGGTTGAAAATAGCGATGATCGAGGTGAGCGTCTGAACGGCGATTGCCAGGAATCCGTCCGGTGTCCGAAGCTTAGTTAATTGCTCTTCGCGTGTCATTCCGGCAAACGGCAGATAAGAGACTTCGCCGCCGAAATCGGTATACCCGTTCAAGATCCGTCCGCTCGCCATAAAGCCTGCTCCGGGAAAATGCCCGCGCGGAAAAGTCACGACGGCAAAAGGACGTTCTTCCTCGAACTGCTGCTGGCGGTACATCCCGTAGACGGTCAGATTCATATCGTTGCCGATCATCGTATCGAGGCCGTATTCGGCTTGAAGTCGCGGCCCCAAAGACTTGCCTGCAAGACCTTCCGTATCGCAGATCCCGATGATCCCTTCATGAGCGACGCCGGGAATGCCGATGCCGATTGCGCGAACACCGTCGAGCGTTTGCAGCTTATTGCCGATCCATGCCGACAGGAAATCATCATCCAACACGTCTTCGACGATAAAACTTTCTTCGTCGGAACGCTCTCCCGCCAGATTGGCGACTACGGTTTGCAAAGAATCGATACCGTTTTCGGATCGGACGATGACGCACAGCACCCGTGCAAAATCAACGTTGAATCGATACAGCTTAGCAGGCCGCCCGCCGCCGGAAGGTTCCGCGTCATGCTCGAAAACTTCGCCGCTGGCGGTTAATTCGTTCAAAATGGTGCCACAGGTCGCGATGCTCAAATTCGTCATTGCGGCAAGCGAAGCTTTGGTAGCCGAACCGACCGCTTTTAATGCCTGCTTGATGATTTCGACGTTAAGCCGCTTGACCTGAGCCGAATTGAAAGAAGAGGGAATCATAAAGATGTAACGCCTCCTGTGCAAAAGCCGAAGCTTTATCATATTCTAAAATACTTTTTAAAACCCTTTTAATAAATGGAATATAGCTGATATCATCGAGACTGTCAACGCTAAAATAAGACGGGAAAAAGCCCGTCAGCATCGCAAGCGACGGCTGACAGGCTGGATAATGGATAAAAAAAGACTTATTCGGCAAAGCGCGCTTCATGCTGCAAAAGCCATTCTTTGCGCCAAAGTCCTCCGGCATATCCGGTCAGCTTGCCGCCGGAACCGATGATGCGGTGACAAGGCAGTACGATACTAAGTTTGTTGCGGCCGTTAGCCGAACCGACAGCCCGGACAGCCCGCTCGCTGCCGACGGCAATCGCCAGGTCTTTATAGGAGCTTGAAGCGGCGTAAGGGACAGCGGCAAGCTGAGTCCATACCGACTGCTGAAAAGCCGTTCCATGGAAAACGTAAGAAAAATCGAAGCTGCGCCGCTCACCGCGGAAATATTCGGCAAGCTGAAGCCGGCATATCCGCAGCGCTTCGGGAATATCCGATGCCGATTCGTTCGGATCGTTTTCAAACGCGAATGCATCGGGAAAAGGATTGACCGCAGGCCACCCTTCGGGCATTTCCTTTTCGCTAAACAAAATAGACAGCACAGCCTCGTTCGTTCCTTCGATAACAAGCTCCCCCAACGGAGATCGATAAAGCAGTCGATGGATCGCGGAGACCTGCGGCGTTGTCGTCGACAAGGCGGCTTGCGGAATCATGGATAAAGTATTCATGCTGAAATTCCTCCTGTTAAGTCAAAATGGAAGCTTGCCGCTTTGGAGCCAACAGCGAATGCCACAGGTAAAAAGTCGCGTACGCTTCCCAGCCGTGCCAGCTTGCGGAAGCCTCGATCATTTCAGGCAGAAGCGGCTTGCGATCAAGCTGAAGCCCGCGCTTCAACGCCTGCTGCAATCCGGCATCGCCGACGGGAAACGAGCTAGAGTGCCTCAAGCATTTTAACCCGACGTAATCGGCTGTCCAGGCACCGATGCCGCGAATCGCAAGCAGCGTGTCGCGAGCCTCGGCCGTTTCCATTCGCAGCAGCGTTTTTTTATCCAGGTTGCCTTGCTCGATCAGCTGCGCGATGCCGATGATGTATTCCGCCTTGCGCCTGGAGAATTGCAGCGGCATTAGGTCATCCGGCGACAGCGCTGCAATTCGTGCAGGCTTGGGAAAAAGAAAGAACGGCTTGTCCTCGGAAAAGGCCGTGCCCGAATCTGCATCCGCAAGCCGTTCGCCGTATGTTTCGACCAGCCGTTTTTTCATCGTGTAGGCAAAGCCCAAACTGATCTGCTGACCCGTAATCGACCAGACCAGCGCTTCGAACAATTCCGGAATCCCGATCAGTCGAAGTCCGGAATGGGCAGATATGACCGGAGCGAGGAGCGGATCTTGCTCGGCCAGTGCGTAAAACGGAAGCAGGTCGTCGTCCAGACCGAACCATTCCCGCACGTAATTCGCCGCAGCGTCGCGTATTTCGGGTGCGGCTTCTCCTTGCGGAAAGCTGATCCGAAGAGAAGCCGAAGCCTCTGCATAACTCAGCTCCAACAGCACGGGATTTCCGATGAGTTCGACCGGTTTATACACCCGGTCTCCTTCGATCCGGTGCATGATTTCCACATCGGATCGACCCAGATAAGCCAGACATTCGCTCCAGCTAAAAGGTTCGGAAACACGAAGAAGCAGCGGCGACGATTGGGAGTGTTCGGATGCTGCGGAAAAAGAATCGGATGGGTTCATAGTAAGGGGGTTCTCCTTTCGTGCGGAATAAAAATCGGTAGTTGCAAAAGATCGGCGTATCGGTCATTTGTCTGATCATCGGGTCACTTAACGATAGAAGATGGAGACGTTTGTCGCTGTGCTGCGGGCGATTGCTGTCGCGGAATTTTGCGCCGGGCGGCTTCGCGCACGATCGGAGCACCCTGCTCGCGGTATTCGCCGGGCGAACACCCGTGATGGCGTTTGAACGCTTTATAGAAATTCGAAGGGGTATGGAACCCCGATTCGTAACAGATATCCAGATTGGATTTGTCGCTGCATCGCAGCAAGTGGGCGGCACGATCTACGCGAACTTTTTCCAAAACCATACGCGGCGTTTCGTTCGTCTCCTGCTTGAACAGCCGTTCGAGATAATAAGTGCTGAGTTTAACGTGATCCGCAACATCTTTCAGCAGCAGGTTTTCCCGGTAATGTTCCACGATAAAGGAGCGGGCCTTGAGCACGAATTCGTTCCACGGCGAATGCTCGAATTCCGGCTGGCATCGTTTGCACGGGCGATACCCTGCGGCTTCGGCTTCGTTCAGACGGACATAGAATTCAACGTTTTGTTTTTTCGGTTTGCGGGATCGACAGGATGGGCGGCAGTAGATGCGGGTTGTTTTGACAGCTGTGAAAAAGAGTCCGTCGTATCTCGCGTCGCAGGCCATAATGCGCTCCCACATCTCTTCAAAGGACAGCCGGATCTTTCCGATGGTCGTGTTCATTCGTGCGTCTCCTTTCCGAAAAATCAGAGGTTATGCGTTTATTGTAACAGGATGAGCGGGAAAAGGACTCCTCATTATTGCGGTTAAGGTCGGGAAGCTGCTTTTCGAAAACGGGGGAGGACGCCTTGAGGAGGCGTCTGATCAAACATTTTAAATCCTGTTCGAAAAAGGAGCGATAGGCTGCGAGAGAAATTCGTTCAAGACGCTGTCTCGCGAAGAAAGCTTGCAGCTTTCCTCGCTCAAAGGCGTCTTTCACTGAATTTCTCTCTCCGCTTCCGGGCATCTTTTAAAGGGATCAGCGATTTTGAAAAGATTATAGGGCAGGCTCAACGGGGAGTTTGGGAGAGTAGTTTTCGAAAAGAGCTTTTTGGGGAAGGGTAGAGTTATCAGGAAAATAAAGATTGGGGCAAGTCTTTCCGGTACTCTCCGGAAGGACAACCGATCGGTTTGTTGACGGATAAAAAGGCCATTCATATTCAGGCACACGGCGGATTTTACTCTGAAGGACCGACCGCCGAACTCGAAATGGGACATCGCCATCTTCAAGTCCTCATGAATTTCTTCGGCGTGCCTTCCTTTGAAGGGCTGTTTGTCGAAGGGCATAACAAAGCTTCGGGTCAGGCTCAAGAAATCAAAGCAAATGCGATTGTTAGAGCCAAAGAGCTTGCTAAACGATTCTGATTAAAGCTTCTGACGGACAACGTGTTACTATGCTTAGGGTTCAGGTATTAGGGCGTGTACGCAAAATCTGCTCCCATCGGAGTTTGCGTACACGCCCTAAGCAAAAAAAGATTGTTTTTGCGCAGTGTGTTTTGACGAAAAGGAAAAGGGAATGCGTTTATATGACGCATTCCCTTTTTCTGTTCCTTTGTATGCAGACTCGCTAAATGCGTAGATCAATTGGTTTTTAAGTATTCTTTAATCCCTGCTACGATGGCTTTGGCTACTTTTTGTTGGAAAGCGTCCTGCATCATCAGCTTTTCTTCGTTGGCGTTGGTCAGGAAGCCGATCTCGAGCAGGGCTGCGGGCATGGTCGTTTTGCGAATGACGAGATAGTTGGCTTGCTTGGAGCCGCGATCCCGGAATCCGGTAGCCGCCAGGACATGTTTTTGAATAGTGTCCGACAAGGCTTTACTGCGCTTGGTATCCGCATAGAAGGTCTCGGTTCCGCCTGCGTTGGAGGATGCGGCGTTGCCGTGGATCGACAGGAAGACGTCGGCTTGGGCGTCTTGGGCGATTTTGACGCGTCCGTCCAGCGGAATGAAGGTATCGTCGGTTCGCGTCATGATCAGATCGATGTTCGGTTCCTGCTTGAGCAGCGCGGCGACCTTCAGGCTGACGCTCAGTACCATATCCTTTTCCCTTTTGCCCGTCACGCCGATGCCGCCCGGGTCCTGATCGCCGTGTCCGGGATCGATGACGACGACTTTTTTGCCGTCGGTGCCGATCGGTGCGGCTGCGCCGTCGTCGTTCAGATCGACGAGCACGAGATTGCCTTGGGTGTACAGCTTGTGTCCGGTCGAACGGTTGAGATCGATCACGACCCGCACCGTTGACGGACTTTGGCTGAACAGCGAGTAACGAACCTGTTTCACCGCCGAAGAACCGGTTACGGGCAGGGTCGCGACTTGTCCGGTCGATGCCGTTTGGTTTTGAAGCAGCCCGGGTCCGAAAGAGCTTTCCGGCAGATCGACTACGATCCGGTCCGGGCCCGTAAGCACGGAACCTTGGGGCTTCACGGAGCTGTCCGCCGAGATCGTCAGACGGTTGTCGCTGAAGCTGATACTGTTGATCGACGCCGTGTCCGAACCGGCAGGCGGCGTCGAAGGAGCCGCCGGAGGCGTGGCCGGAAGGGAAGGGGCTTCAAGCTGCGTTTGCAGATAAACGGTACCTGAAGACTGTTCCCATCGAACGGCTACACCCATTTGCGAGCCGACAAAACGAAGCGGCACATAAGTCGTGTTCGAGCGAACAAAAGGAGCTTGCTGCATGGTAATGCTGCCCGAATACGAAGCTGCCGTCCGGCTGCCCAGTGTCAAAGTTAATAAGGCCGGAGCACTGCCGATCTGTATTCGTCCTGTCGCTTGATTCCAATTTACCGAATGGCCGAGTTGTTCGGATACAACGCGAATCGGCACCATCGTCGTTCCGGCAATCGTAATGGCTTGGGCGTTGTCCAGTTTTCGTCCGTCCAACATAATTCCGGGTTCGGTCGTTGCGGCAGAAGCCTGTCCGGTTGCGGCGGGTAGAGCCAACGCAACCGTGAGCACGATAGCCAGAACCATCGCGGCTATCTTTTTCCAACCCTTTCGTTCGAATCTCATTATCACTACTCCCTTCAAGCTAATAGACGCAATTACGATTAAAAAGTTTCTCTGAGGCAAAATAAATTGATTCAGGAAAAATTAGTTGCCGAGTAAAAAATAATGGCGGGAGAGACAAAAAAAGAACCCGCGATTGCGGGTTCCCAGGTTGCCCTCGAAAGTTACGTATGCGTGGGAAGACAGAAGGCTCCGAGAAAAATTCGTTCAAAACGCTGTCTCACCCGGAAAATGGATTGGATTTAAATAAGGAGTTTTCCGAGTTCAAAGGCGTTTTTCACTGAATTTTTCTCTCCGCCTTCTGTCTTCCAGCTACGTTGGACTTTCACTGCACTCTGAGAACCTGCGATTGCAGGTTCTATTTTTACAAAAGAAAAGAGAAGAAAAGAAAGAAAAGAAGAAAGGATCAGTTCACGCCCAAATATTCTTTCAAGCCCGCGACGATCGCCAGCGCTACTTTTTGTTGGAAGTCTTCTTGCATCATCAAGGCTTCTTCTTCCTTGTTGCTCAAAAATCCGACTTCGACCAAGGCGCCCGGCATTGTCGTTTTGCGAATGACGACGAAGTTGGCCTGTTTGGAGCCGCGGTCGCGGAAGCCTGTAGCGGCCTGAACATGTTTTTGGATCGTATCCGATAGCGACTTGCTGCGCGCGGCATCGGCGTAATACGTTTCGGTGCCGACCGCGCTGCTCGCGTTGGCTTTGTTGCCGTGGATTGACAAAAATACATCCGCTCCGGCATTATTGGCGATCTTGGCCCGGTCATCCAGCGCGATAAACGTATCGTCGCTGCGGGTCATAATGACGTCGATATTCGGCTCCTGCTTAAGCAGGGCAGCTACTTTTAAGCCGACTTGAAGCACTATGTCTTTTTCTTTGACGCCGGTGATGCCAACGCCGCCCGAGTCATGGTCGCCGTGTCCCGGATCGATGACCACGACCTTTTTGCCGTCTGTTCCGACGGGTGGGGCCGTTCCGTCGTCGTTCAGATCGACGAAGATCAGATTGCCTTCCGTGTAGACATTGTATCCGACAGCCCGATTCAGATCGATGACCACTCGAACGGTAGAAGGGCTTTCGCTGAACAGCGAGTATCGAACTTGCTTGACTAGGGAAGAGTTTGCTACAGCCAGCGTACCGACTTTTCCTAGACCCAAATCGCTGTTCGCAAGTAGTCCCGGCCCAAAGGCGCTATTTGGCAAATCGACAACGATCCGGTCCGGACCTGCCAATGAGGAACTTTTCGGCGTTACGCTCGCTCCGGCCGAGATGGTTAGGCGGTTATCGCTGAAGCTGATCGCATCGATCGACGCGTTGTTCGAAGGAACTCCAGGTGTCGGGTCCGGCGTCTCGACGACAGGCGGAAGCGACGGGTCTTGAGCAGGAGTCTGTAGGTATACGGTCCGGGAAGCCTGCTCCCATTTGACGCCGAGGCCCATTTGGGAACCGACGAAACGCAGCGGTACATACGTGGTGCTGGAACGAACAAACGGCGGCTGCTCCAGCTGCACGCTGCCGGAAGCCGAATCCGCCGTCGTGCTTCCAATCGTCAGGACGAGCGGCGAGGCTTCTCCTCCGATCGTCACGCGGCCCGCGGACTGGTTCCAATTGACCGAGTAGCCCAATTGTTCGGAAACGACGCGAATCGGTACCATTGTCGTTTGGTTGACGATAACCGGCTCTGCGCCGTTGATCGTCTGACCGTCCAATACGATGCTCGCTTCGACCGTAGCGGCTGCGGACGCGTGCCGGACAGTACCGGGAAGCGTAAAGAGCACCAACAGCATAAGAGCGGCAAACACCACTACGCTTTTTTTCCAGGCAAGATTTCGGAATTTCATTCTCACGTCTCCTTTAAATTATGTATGGACTTGATGGCATGACGATTGATCTCTATCAAATTGGACGCCCAAGGCGGAGCTAAAGTTTCACTTATGCAAAAAACATATCTTACAACAAAAATAGAGCATGATGCCGCAAAATTCAAGGGATTTTGATTTGACAGAATCGCAGGAACGCCGTATGCTCTGAATAAATCGTAATAATTACTATTAAAGTTTCGAGGTGAATCAAAGTGGAGGAGTTGGACTGCCTGGTCGTCGGCGCTGGAGCCGCGGGCTTAGGTATAGCCTGTGTGCTGCAGGATTTGAACATCGGCCGTTTCGCCGTGGTGGATCGCGGCGGAATCGGCTCTTCTTTTCGGCTTTGGCCGAAGGAGACGCGCATGATCACGCCTTCTTTTACCGGAAACGCTTATAGCCTGCTTGATCTAAATTCGATATCGCTTCGCACGTCTCCTGCTTTTACGCTGGGTACCGAGCATCCTTCGGGAGACGAATACGCGAATTATTTGGAAGCGTTGGCTGCTTACCGCAAGCTGCCTGTGTACACGAATACCGATATTGCGGCTATTCGCGCGTTGGAGGGCGGCGGATTCGAGCTGGACAGCAGCCGCGGCCTTATGCGGAGCCGTTATGTAATCTGGGCCGCGGGCGAATTCCAGTATCCGAACACGGACGCTTTTCCCGGAGCCGAATATGCCGTGCACAGCAGTCTCGTTCGCGAATGGGCGGAGCTGCCGGGCGACGAATATATCGTGATCGGCGGGTATGAGAGCGGAGCGGACGCGGCGATTCATTTGGCCCGGCAGGGTAAAAAGGTGACGATCATCGATCATAGCGGCCGTTGGACGGAGAAGGGGAGCAGCGATCCCAGCTTGACGCTGTCGCCGTTTACGAAGGATCGTTTGAAGCAAGTCGAAGACGGAAAAATCAAACTGTTGGCGGGTCACGAGGTGCATTGGATCGTGCCCAAGGATGACGGAGGTTATCTGCTCTACAGCGAGGACGCAAATGGCGAAGAGACCTTTTTGCATACTCCTCATCCTCCGATTTTGGCAAATGGTTTTACAGGCAGCTTGCGTATGGTGGACGATCATTTTGCAAAAAGGGAAGACGGTGCCGTCTTATTGAACGAATACGACGAGTCCACGGTTACTCCGGGGTTGTTTTTGGCGGGGCCTGGCGTGGTGCACGACGATCTGATCTTTTGCTTCATTTATAAGTTTCGCCAGCGCTTCGGAGTCGTGGGCGGAGAGATTGCCAGGCGGTTGGGGCTGGATCTTTCTCCTCTGAACGAATATCGGCGCGCAGGAATGCTGCTGATCGATCTGTCCTGCTGCGAAGAGGACTGCACATGTTAGCACGCAACCCGAAGACGGATGCGAGGCTGCGCTCGACCGTGCTGGTCGGCTTCGAATCGGCAGGCAAATCGGCTTTGTTCCGCGGATTGACCGGTCAGGATACGGGGGAGGAAGCCAATTTTCGCGGATCGACGATAACCGTCAGACGCGCGCTGTGGTCCGATGATGAGGAGTTGGTTGATCTGCCCGGACTTCAAAGCAGCGGAGATAGCCAAGTGACGCGTGACGCGCTGCAGGAATTGAAGCTGGCGGATCAAGTCGTGCTTGTCGTGCGCGGCACGCATTCCGCGCTTGAGCTCCCGCTTCTGCTGGAAGCGGCGCAAGCCGACGGACGCCGCGCCGTGCTCGTGCTTACTTTTGCGGATAAAGTTCCTCAAGGTCTGGAAGAGCTGAAGCGTCACTATGAGCGTGCGCTCGGCATTCCCGTGCTTGCCGTTGACGCTCGCCGCGTTGGCGAAGATTGGAAAAAAGAACTGTCGCGGCGTTTGGCTTCCGCATCCGTGCTTCGTCAAACCCGGGCTTTCCCGGCTCCAGCGGCAGCTTCTGTCGTCACGCCTCAGCAGACTTGGCTTGAGCATCCGCGCTGGGGACGTTTTACCGCACTCGCTGCATCGGTATTGCTGTTCGCCGTTCCCGTCATGTTGGCGTATATGCTCTCCACGGTTCTTCAACCGTTAGCCGATGCCGGCATGCTTGACCCGCTTCGATCGTGGGTTGCCGGGTGGCCTTCGTTAGGGAACGCGATACTGGTAGGAGATTACGGCCTATTTACGCTTGGGATGTATTCGTTCATCTGGGCGTTTCCCGTCGTGCTGCTGCTTGGAATCAGTCAGGCTTTAACCGAGGAGAGCGGACTAAAGGATCGAATTACCGATGCGCTTGATCCCTGGATGCGCCGCATCGGATTAAACGGCCGGGATTTGATTCCGGTATTGTCCGGTTTCGGATGCAATGTGGTCGCCGTTTTCCAAAGTCGCGCTTGCGGGCTGTGTTCCCGAAAATCTTGCGTATCGTTGATCGCTTACGGCTCGGCGTGCAGCTACCAGATCGGCGCGTCGCTGTCGATCTTCGGCTCGGCCGGTCACCCGTGGTTGTTCCTTCCTTATATGGTTGTGCTGACCGTCGTCGGCGCTTTGCATACGCGGATCTGGAATCGGGGAGCATCCGGCTTGCCGGAGCCTGGCTACTCGCCTGCCACCTTTCTTCAACGTCCGGGTTTGCTTGCGGTCAGCTGGAAAGTGCGCGGAACGGTCAAGCAATTTTTGTTTCAAGCGATGCCGATTTTTCTGGCAATTTGCGCAGCGGCGTCTCTGTTGGAATGGAGCGGGCTGTTGCATGTAGGGTCGCGCGCGGCATCCCCGCTGCTCGGTTTGCTGCATTTGCCCGCTGAAGCGGCGGAAAGCGTGCTTTTTTCGATTCTGCGTAAAGACGGTCTATTGGTATTGAACCGTGGAGAAGGCGATTTGTTGGCTTCGATGAATGCCGGGCAGGTATTTACGCTGGTCTATCTGGCTTCGACTCTCACCGCTTGCTTGGTTACGTTATGGGCGGTTCGCCGGGAGTTGGGCTGGAAGTTCGCTTCTTCGCTGGCAGGCAAGCAGGCGGCGACGTCGATCGCGACAACGGCCGGGCTGGCCCTGCTGTTTACTTTTTTAACCTAAAACGATAAAGGCGGGAACATCGATGAGCACGTTGGAGACGAAAAGATTGGAAGCTTTGCTTCGCGGTTACATTTCGGAAAAAATTCCGCCGAGCATGCGCAGGGCGGTGCGGATCGTGTACCGGCTGGAGGAGGACCGCGTCACCTTGACCGAGGAACGTCCGGAGCCTCCGCGTTACGGTTGGCAGGGAAAGGATTTGGCGCAGTTTCGTTTGGAGCAGGGAGCTTGGAATCTATACGCCAAAACGGAAGACGGAACCTGGGCCGCGGCGCCGTCGCTGGCCCCGCAGCCCGATTTCGAAGATCAGTTGGAGCAGTTCGAGCTTGATCCGGAAGGGTTGTTTTGGAAGTGAAGGGGGGCGAATCCGGATGGGGAGGCGCTGCGGGAGAAATCGTTCAAGACGCTGTCTCACTCGGAAAACTGGATTGGATTTCAATAGGGGTGTTTTCCGAGTTCAAAGGCGTCTTTCACTGAATTTTTCCCTCCGCTACAGCTTCTGGGAATCGTATTTCTAGGGGAGTAGAGAAGGGAAGAGAAGGTACAAAATAAAGATAAAAGATAAAGCAGCCTCAAAGCCGGAAAGGCTTGAGGCTGCTTTTGATTTTTAGATTGGGCTTTTCTTTTTATATCGGACTCTCGCTATGGCGTCGTGTTGGTGGATGGATTCTTCGTTGCGGCATTCAACGTCGAAAGAACGGATGAAAGGGGATTCGACCAGGTCGGCGGCGACCAGGCGGGCCAGGTCTTCGACGAAGCGCGGGTTTTCGTAGGCGCGCTCGGTGACGAGCTTTTCGTCGGGCCTTTTGAGAACCGGATGCAATGGGGCGCTGGCGTTGGATTCGGCGGCGTCGAGCAGCAGGGCGCACCAATTGCCGTCAAGCCGCTCGGGATCGGCTTCGGCTCGGATCTGTACCGTTCCCCGTTGGTTGTGGGCGCTGTATTCGCTGATTTCTTTGGAGCAGGGGCATAGCGTCGTGACGGATGCCCGGATGCCGACGGTTAGGGAGAATTGAGGTTGGGCGTGCTTATGATACCGGGCTTCGATACTCAGTTCGGCGTGGGCCAGGCCGACTTGGCCGGAAACGGGAGCGCTGCGCTCGTAGAACCACGGGAATTCCAGCTTCAGCGTTGCGCCGTCTTGCTGCATGGCTTCGGCCAGTTCGCGGGTGAAAGCGTTCAACGAAGCCGGATCGGACACGAAATCGGCATGACGATAACGTTCCAATTGCTCGGTCAGGCGGCTCATATTGATCCCTTTTGCATCACGGGAAAGAGTTGTCGCCAGCTCCAAAAAGGCAATCGGCGTTTGCCGGACAGGAGCCAACGGAGAACGGAACAAGATCGGGTGCTTCACGGAAGACACGCCGACTTGATCCAGGTCGAACCAATAATCTTCCCGGCGGTTTTGCAGATCGGGCATTTGGTCTTTGCTTGTAGGTTTATCGCCCGGTATAGGAGGAACGCTTCCGAATTTGCGATGGCGTTCCTGTTTGGGCGGAAAATGCAGATCGGTCATAAAGGCATCAGGACTCCTAAGTGTTTTCTCTTAATAGTAATATATACGATTAAGAAGTCAACAGCTTGGGAATGCTGAGTTTATGTGGTGCTGCGCTGGACCAAATGGAACTTCAGCGGACGCAGCGGCAGGTCGATATGTTCGATGCGGTTGCGGATGATCGAAAAGGCATTGCCGGCCTGCTCGTTTACGGGATAATGAATAGTCGTCAGGTCGAGCATATCCGCGAAGTCGAGATTGTCGAAGCCGCAGACGGCGAAGTCTTCCGGAATCCGCAAGCCGAGCCTGCGTGCCTCCGCGACCATGCCTGCCGCGACGCGGTCGTTGGTAGTGGCAAACGCGTCGGGAATCTGTCCGTTTTCCAGCCACCAGCGGACGATCTGCTCTCCGTGCGAAGGGTTGCCCATATCGTCAAAAGACGGACAGGCAAGGGGATCGAGTTCGTATTTTGCGCAAAAATCCCGAAACGCGTCGATACGGCTTTGTGTGTTCAATCGCGTCGGTGCTCCGTAAATGTTGCAAATCCGACGATAGCCGCGCGCGTACAAATGCTCAAGGGCGATCATATAGCCGTCGTATTGATTCATGAATACGGACGGAACATCGGGATGGATAATCCGCTGCCACGACACGATCGGACCGTATTTCGTATAGCTTGCAATCAGCGACAAATCGCTTTTGAACATGACGAACACGAGCGCGTCTACCTGTTTGCGACGTAAGGCTTCCAGCGCTTCAAGCTCTTTGGATACGTCGCTGCCCGTCATAAATAATGTCACGGTATACCCGTTCTCTTCGGCCGCCCGCACGAATCCTCCGGTAAACAGGCTGACTGATTCGATAAAAGCGGGGGCGACCAGGCCGAGCCTGCGCGTGATTCCCGTTTTGAGCGAAAGAGCGTTCAGATTCGGCGCGTAATCGAATTCTTCGGCCACGGCCAGCACGCGGCGCTTTTTTTCTTCGCTGACATATCCTTTTCCGCTGAGTGCGCGAGAAACCGTGGAAGGGGACACGCCAGCGCGTTTTGCGATTTCTTTGATATTCGTCATTTTTGCCGCCCCCTTTGCCCAAAAGTATATCAAAAAACCGCTTTTTTCGCTGGGGACGAAAAAAGCGGTTGACCTGAAATCGATGTCACAAATTATGCTTGAAATATCCAAATATACGGGGAACGACGAAAAGGAGGCGGCAACCATGAAAATTACGCAAATCATCAACGACGATATGGTGATCGCGCAGGAAGAGCAGGCTGACGAGGCGACGTATTGGAAAAAGCAGGGAAGCCACGGAGAAGGCGAATTATTGTTTACCGCGCTCGAAAACGCATTCGGGATCATCGAGCGCCGTTTCGGCATCGGAAGTTCCGACGTGTCCGTGTTGACGTATCGTCGTTTCGCGGAACATATGCGGACCTCGGTACGACGGACGCTGCGGACGGAAGACCGAGGTTCCGCGACGGACGGCGTGCTCGGCCGGTTGATCCGCGAGCATATGCCGGAATGTTACGCATGCGCCGAAGACATCCGAAACGATCTGGAGCGCCGCAGCGGTACGTGTTTGCCGGAAGACGAGCTGCTTGATCTGATGCTGCACGTGCATAAGGTAGTCGCGAGCGGCGCGAAGCGCGGCGCCTGAGCGCTCTCGCATCCTTGCCGCGCAGACCGTCGAAAGAATTGCCCGTACACATGAATGCTTAGTCGAAAAAAGAACGTTCTCCCGGGAACGTTCCTTTTTCGCGTGCAGCGGAGAAGCGTTTTTCCGCAGTCTTTCTTGGGGTTCGCCGTTCGTTCGAACGCGGCTTCAACTTTCGCCCGCCGTCCGGCTCGCGGACAGCGTCTTCAATCGGCGGATATCGACAAGCGGCGGCCGGCCGAACAGCCGGGCGTATTCGCGATTGAACTGGGACGGGCTTTCGTAGCCGACGCGAAAAGCGGCTTCGGCAGCTTGGACCGGTTCGCAAAGCAGCATTCGACGCGCCTCCTGCAGCCGGATCTGTTTTTGAAATTGAAGCGGGCTCATCGCCGTCACGTCGCGGAACCTGCGATGCAGCGAAGATGGGCTCATGCCAGCTTCCCCGGCCAGTTCGTCGATGCGAAGCGGTTCGTTGTAGCTTTCACGGATGCGCCGGATCACTTCGGCGACGGAAGCGGCATGTCCCGCTCCGGGCGCCATCTGCCGGATCGATTGTCCTTGTCCGTCCCGAAGCGCCCGATACAAAATTTCCCGCGCCGCCATCGGGGCCAGCACCGGAAGGTCTTCGGGCGTTTCGAGCAAACGCACCAGGCGCAGGAAAGCGTCCAGCATGCCCGAAGCCGCTTCGCTGACGTACAATCCGCGCGCGGTCGCGATCCGTGCAGCGGAACCGTCTTCCGTTTCGCGGAGCAGTTCGAGCACCTGCTGCGGATCGATCCGCAGGCGGACGGCCAGATAAGGATGTTCGGCCGACGCTTCGGTCACCTGACCGGAGATCGGCAGATCGACCGATACCGCGAAGTACTGCGAAGGCCCGTAGCGGTAGGCTTCGTTTCCGAGCAGGACGAGCTTGCTTCCCTGGGCGACGAGGCAGATCGACGGTTCGTAAACGGTATAGACCGGGACGGCATCTTCGGAGCTGCGGATCAGCGACAGCGGAGGGAAGTCCGTCTGGTACGTGCCGTCGCTCGCGGAGAATCGGGCAATCGAGTCGGCAAGCTCTGCAAGCTTTTCGTTGACGGTCGAACGGGCGGTTGAAGTCGACATTACGGGAATCCTCCTCTATTCGGTTTTGCGCGGATTTTCTTCGATTATACAATGCGAAGCTTCGCGTGCGAGCAGCTTTGCGCGGAATAGGCAATTTTTTGCGTCGATCGTTCTACCTCCCGCATCCGCGAATCCTTCATACTGAACAAGAACCGAAACGAGAGGAGGACGAATCATGAACGCGAACGGCGACAAGCGAGAAAGCGAAAAACCGCATCCGTACGTCGGCATGTGGGTGACCGCGGACGGCCTGATCCGTCAAGAACTGCTGCGAAACGGACGTTACGACGAAGCCCGCGGCAGCCGCGTCAGCGCGTACACCGGCAGCTACACCGTCAAAGGAGACCATATTGACTATATCGACGATACCGGATTCACGGCGGACGGCGAATTTCGCGAAGACGTGCTGTATCACGGAGGCATGATTTTTTACCGGCAAAAATAAACAAGGCTGCGGCCGAACCTTTCAAGGAGGAACGAACATGAACACGGAAAAACGGCAAAATAACGGCGTGGAAGGCAAAGTCGTCCTGATTACGGGAGCCAGCAGCGGAATCGGCGAAGCATCGGCGCGCTTGCTGGCGAAGCAGGGAGCTCAAGTGATGCTGGGCGCAAGACGCGTCGAGCGGCTGGAGTCGTTGACGGACGAGATCCGCTCGGCGGGAGGAACCGCGGAATATCGCAAGCTGGACGTGACCGATCCGGAAGACATGGAAGCGTTCGTGAACGAAGCGGTCGAAAAGTTCGGCCGCGTCGACGTCATCGTCAACAATGCCGGCGTCATGCCGCTGTCGAATCTGGAAGAACGCAAAATCGACGAATGGAACCGCATGATCGACGTCAATATCCGCGGGGTGCTGCACGGCATCGCGGCAGGCCTGCCCGTTATGCAGGCGCAAGGAGGCGGACAGTTCGTCAACGTCGCTTCGATCGGCGCTTACGAGGTGACGCCGACCGCCTCCGTGTATTGCGCGACCAAATACGCCGTCCGCGCCATTTCGGAAGGGCTGCGCATGGAGACGGGGCGTTCGATCCGCGTGACGCTTGTTTCGCCCGGCGTGACCGAATCGGAGCTGGCCGACAGCATTTCCGACGAGCATGCGCGCGCGGCGATGCGGGAATACCGCAGAGTCGCGCTGCCTGCGCAAGCGATCGCCGAAGCCGTCGCGTACGCGATTGCCCAGCCGGAAGGCGTCGACGTGAACGAACTGACGGTGCGGCCGGCGAAGGACGCAGTTTGAATAGGCGCAGGAAACCCATGAAAGGGCGCCGCTGTCCGTAAGAACCGTTGTGAGCTATGGAAACGGTACTAGACGAAAGCCCGGCTGTTCAACGCGCCGAAGTTCGTTCGGACTTATAAGATGAACAAAACCGGCTCTCCCGAAAGGAGGCCGGCTTTGTTTGCTTATTTCTTTTTGGAAGAGGGAGCGGTTTAACGGATTCGGGGATCCGGCTCTGCATCTTGCGCATGCTCCGTGCGGAATTGCCGCGCGACGCTCTGCATGCCGTCCGCCACTTCCGACAGCCGACGCGAAATGTCTTCCAGTTCGCGCGCGGAGCGCTGCTGCTCGTCGGCGCTTGCGGAAACTTCTTCGGTCATGGCCGACGTCTGTTCGGTCGCCGCGGCGATATCGTTCATATGCTGTTCGACTTCGCGGCGCGCGCCCTGCATATCGCCGGCTCGGCGATCCAGGCGTTCGGCCAGATTTTCGATCTGTGTCGAAATCCGGGATACTTCGCCGAACGTTTGCAGGCATTCGGCGATCTGGGCTTCTTGTTCGCTTGCGCTGACGCGGTTCGATTCGAAATGTTCGTTCATGCGGCTGACCTGCCCGACGAAGGAGCCGAGAATGGTTTCGATTTCTTGAATGGAATCTTTCGACTGCTGGGCCAGCAATCCCATTTCTCCCGCGACGACCGCGAAGCCTTTGCCTGCTTCGCCCGCCCGTGACGCTTCGATCGTGGCGTTCAGCGACAGGATCTGCGTCTGCTTGACGATCGAATTAAGCCGGTCGCTGACCGAAGCGGCCAGCTTCGATTTGCGATCGAGTTCCGCGGACATTTCGGTCAGATCGACGGTACGCCGCATGTTATCCCGACTTTTGTCCAGCAGAAGTTCGTGTTCCCGGCTGACCTCGGCCTGCACGGCTCCCAACCGTTCCGAGACATCGGTAAACTGATGCACGTAAGAAGCGACTTCGTCCATCATGCCGCCGAGCCGATCGGTCAACTGCGCGGCTCGTTCCGTTTCCTCGGCCTGCTGCATCGAACCCGACGCGATCTCGCGAATGGCTCGGGTCAGTTCTTCGGCCTGCTTGTTGTTGGTGCCCGCCGTGGTTCCGACATGCGCGGCCGATTGCACGAGCGTATCGGAATCGTTTTTGATTCGCACGATCATGTCTTTGATTCGGGCGGTCATCTTTTCGGTCAGAACGGCGATATCGCCGAGCTGGTCGCCTGTGATCCGCTTAACGGAAGTATCCAGATTGCCTTCGGCCACTTGTTCCAGCCCTTTTTTGATTCCGTTTACCTGCTTGAGCAGACGATTGACCACCAGCAGCATGACGAGCATCGACAGCAGCAGGACGGCGGCGAACAGCGGAATGATGATCCGGTAAGAATCGGCCAGTGTGTTCGACGTCACTTGTTCGAGCGTATTCGCGTCGACGTCGATGCCCAGATAACCGATCACGCTTCCGCCGTCGTCGCGGATCGGAGTGAAGGATGAGAACAAGTCTCCCCATTCTTCGCTGTGCACGACAGGCGTGTCGACCGTTTCGCCTTGGATCAGCCGGGTATCGACATCCGCATCGAAGGAAGCCTCCGTTCCGAGCGGGCTGTATTCTTCGTCATCCCAAGCCGCCCCGTCCACGGTGTAAATCCAACCCGCGTCCGTTTTGTTCAACATATATACATACAGAACGCCGGCCTGCTGGCGCAGCGTGCTCAATTCTTCCCGCAGCGAACGATAGGCGGAAGAACTTTCGCCGTCCGCATATACGGTTTCGATGGCGTCGGACTGCGTGCCCAAGCGGGCAGCCGTGTTTTCGGCCAATCGGCGGGTATCCTCCTGCATGGTCTTCAAAGCGGCCTGCTCGATTGCCGAACGCGTCGTTAGCATGACAAGTATGCCGATCACGACAAGCGGAACCAGAATGATCAAGTAAAGTTTTGTTCGTAAACCCAGTAGATTTTGTTTACCTGTTTTCAATGCGATGAGCCTCCTTGATGAATGTCCACCTTTCATTATCGTCGAAAGATTGCGAAACTTGAATAGCTTACATGCTTAAATTCGACAAAATGTTTACTTCCTCGATACAATTCATTGGCTTTTTCGAGATATTCCTTAGGTATATTGAGTTCAACAAGAAAAACGCATCCCAACCACTCAAGGAGGACACAAATCATGAAATCAAAAAAATTCATCACGGCAGCAATGGTAGCAGGCATGGCCCTTTCCGCTTCGGTCGGCGCATACGCGGCATCCAACATCGAGACGATCAAGGCACAATTGAACCACGGTCTGGGCTTCGTCGTGAACGGTCAAGCTTATACGCCCAAAGACGCGGCAGGCAAAAGCCTCGACCCGATCGTTTACAACAATACGACGTATCTCCCGGTTCGTGCGCTGGGCGAAGCGTTGAACGTACCCGTTACTTATGATGCAACCGGACAAAAAGTAGTGATTGGCACGAAGAGCGGCGCTGGCAATCCAGGAACTTCGGCAGGCGAGACGCCATCAGGTCTGACTGCGGTTACGTATACGGCATCGCAAAAATCCGCAGCAAAAGCCGCATTTGCCGCATTTGAAGGTTTTGAAGCTGCTTATGCGCCTATGCAGGCTACAACAGGAGATAAATTCCGCAGCGTAGGCGCTGGCGGCGACTCCGTCACTTATGTATTCGATAAAATGAAGGTCGCCATTGCGCCGCGTGACGATTCGTTTGGTTACGATCTGACTCCGGTTACGCTGTCCAACGGAGTGAAAGGAAACTGGTATAAGCCGTCCGACACCGATATGCTGACATTCCCGGTCGGCGACCGTTTCGTCACCATTTGGTCTGATAACGGCAGCCTGAGCAAAGCGCAAATTCAGGCGGTAGCGGTGCACGTCGAGAAAGCTTCATTCTAATCCTTTGATGCAGAGGGAAAGCTCCGGTTGCAACCGGGGCTTTTTCTTTTGATATCTTTCCCCTGTTCCTTTGATCGTGTACACTTTTTCTATGTCGTTTAAGGAGGATGGAGAATGAATTCCGGTTATCTGAAGGGCGATTCGGCGTATGCTGGGCCCACTTTTTATTTACCGAAACGAATTGTACCGGTTGAAGACGAACGTCTACTGTTTACCGTTCACGGTACTCGTTTATCCCATACAATCGTGCTCATTACTGAAGGAACCGGACGGCTTCGCCTGAATGGAATAGAGAAGGTCGCTCGTCGGGGAAGTGCCGTGTTATGTGAAAAAGACGCGCTTGTGCGTTTGGGTGGTTTTCTGCGTGGCTTGTTGATTGAATATGGAGCTTATGGAGATGCTGCCTGGTTCGATGCTCAAGAAGAGGCACTATTTTCAACTCGACGTCTGGAGGTATGTTCCCCGCGAATCGTTCGGAATGCAGAAGAGCTTGCCGGGAGTTGGTATTCCAGATTAGCGCAGACCGGATTCCGCACACAGCGGCTTTTTCTTGAACTGGTTGAGCTGCTTCATGCCGAATGCAGGCTGTCGGACGGGGTGGACGATTGGATGCCGCAAATTCTTGATATCTTGCACGAACGTTATACTGAAGAATGGACGAGACAGCGTATTGCAGAATTGGCGGGCGTCAGCGAAGAACATTTTTCCCGAAGTTTTCGTCGCAGGACTGGCTATACATTCGTGGGTTATTTGACCTTGCTGCGTATTCGGGAGGCGCAGCGTGCGCTGCTGCTGGATGAAGGGAGTGTACAGGATGTGGCGATTCGCTGCGGTTACCGGGACGGAAGCGATTTGAGTCGTGCTTTTAAAAGACTGGTCGGTCGATCTCCTCTGGCCTACAAGCAAGCAGAAAAGCGAATCGTTTCGTACAATTTTAACTACACAGCTTGTCTGTTCGCTTTGGGCGTGCGCCCTGTTCTAGGAGCTTATTCCGGTTGGATGATTCGGACGCATGCGGATGTACCGGCCGATCAACGTTCGGAGCTGAGCGTATACGGTCCGGAAGAGGGGCGGCGTATCGTCGAGGCGTTGGAGCCGGATGTGCTGATTGGTTATGATCATCTTAATGAAGAGAGAGACTGGTTGACGGTTGCTCCGACAATCGGGATTCCGTTTATGGAGATGGATTGGCGGGAACAATTCCGTCAGATCGCGGTTATCGCGGGTCGAGCGGAGGAAGCAGAGAAACTGTTGGCTGGTTACGAGCGAAAGGTCAGACAAGTCAATAAAAAGCTGGATCTGATCGGGGAGCAGCGCGGAACCGCGATCATTTGGGAATTGGGCCGCAGCTGTGCGTATACCTTCGGAATTCGATTCGGACGTGGAGGCCATATTGTATACGGAGATTTAGGATTTCGATTCCCGGATCATTTTCCGCATGAAAAGGTGAGCCAGTACGGATACTGCGAAGTACCGTTTGAATGCTTGAAGGAGTTCACGGCAGATCGGATTTTCGTTATCGGAGAAAGCAAGGCGGATTTAGCGTCGTTGAAAAAGTGGTTCACTCAAACGGACGGCATGCCTAGTGGCGAGCTGGTTATGCTGGGTCCGTCAGATTTGTTTTATGGCTTCGATCCGCTGTCCATGCTGCAGCAATTGGAGGTCGTTCAGGACACGCTGTTTCAGAATCATTAAAGCGTCAGGCTCATAAAATGGAGGATGCCGCATCATTTTATGCTATGGATTTCCGCTGAATGAACCCGTAAAGTTATTGATTGAGAATGATAATCAGTAACAGAGAGATATAAGGGGGATTATTCATGCACAAAAAAAGGTTAAGGCGTTCAGGGTGGAGGCAGCTGGCAGGTGTGATCGGACTGGTTCTGATCGTTCTGATGCTTGCAGCCTGCGGTTCGCAAAGCAACAACGAGGCTGCGGCAGAACCAACTCCAGCAGCATCGACGACGGCAGATAAGACCGACGCGGCTGCGGAAAACACAGCTGATGCCGACGAAGTAGCGGAGCTTGCTGCGCGGACCGTAGAGACGGCTAATGGCGATATCGAGATTCCTTCTTCTCCTCAGCGCCTCGTTGTAGACGAATATTACGCGCCGCTGCTTGCGCTTGGGGTAAAGCCGATTGGCGCTCCGGGCCTATTGACCAAAAATCCGTACACGGAAGGTCTTGCCGAAAATGTTGAGGATATCGGCGACTATGGCAGCGTGTCGTTGGAGAAAGTACTTTCGCTTCAACCCGACATGATTCTTACGAGCAACCAAGAAAACTATGAAGCTTTCAGTAAAATCGCGCCGACTGTAGTCGTACCTTACGGGGAATTGAAAAATGCCCATGAAGAACTGACTTATTTCGGCAAGCTATTCGGGATTGAGGAGCAGGCTGCCGCATGGCTTGCCGATTACGACAAGCGTATTGCCGAAGCTAAAGCAAAGGTGGACGCGGCGATTCCTCAGGATGCGACGTTCTCCATCATCGAGGATATCGACAAGATTCCTTACGCTTACGGCGATAACTTTGGACGGGGCGGGCAGCCTGTGTATCAAGCGTTGGGCCGTAAGCCGCCTGAAGCGATTGCCAAGCAAATCATGGAAAAGCAGTGGATGGAGTTGAGCGAAGAACTATTGCCGGAATATGCAGGCGATTATATCATTCTGACTTCGAACAACAGGACGCTGGAAGATATCAAAGCCGATCCGATCTGGGGTTCCCTGGACGCAGTGAAAAATGACCGCGTGTATGTATGGAAAGAAGAAAGATCTTGGTATTACGATCCGCTAGCGGTGCTGTCGCAGACCGAAGAATTGGCGAATTGGATTGTAAGCTCAGTAAAATGACAGGGTCACGACGCCGGCAGATCGGCTTCAGATCTGTAGATTGGCCGCTGCCGATCTGAAGCGAGAGTCAAAGCCGAGCGATAGGGGGAAGCCCGATGAACGGAGACAGTTGTTCTCTGTTCATCGGGCTTTTTCTGTTCGCGACTGATCATTCCAGGCATAGGCTGCGAGACCTGTAAGCACGTTGCTGCCGCGATACGCACGACTCAACTGTTCGGCAGCAAAGCCATTTGCGTTTCATCCTTTGCGGCGCCGCTTGACGCCATTAAATGCTCGACAGCGCGCCGATGCCGTCTGAGCAGTTCTTCTTGAATGTAGTTCGGTTCTACAACCGTGACATCGCCGCCGAAAGACATCAGAAACGAGTACAGCCGTTCGTCCACTTCCAGATGCATTGCCACGCGCAGCCTCCCGTCCGATTCTTTACGAATCAGGGCGGGATCGGCAAAGTCCCGAACCCGATAGGCAACCGATTCGGAGAACAGAACTTCCGTCAAAGGAAATTGAGGCGAATCGGGATAGCTTTCTTCCACGGGCGGAGCGATCGGGTCCTGATTGAAGTGGCCGGATACGAAGCTTAAGTTGGAAATACGCTTGATTTTGAACGTTTTAAAACTACAGGATGGGTCTTGTTCAAGCTCCTGCCAGCCTTTGAAATACCAAGTATTATTTTTGAAAATCAGCTTTACGGGTTGGGCCGTCTCTGTGCTGGCTTCCCCGTTGGAATTCACATAATGAAAAGAAAGGGGATGCCGGGCGAAGATCGCTTGCTTCACCTGATTGAACATCTCCATCTCTTGAGCCGGAATGCTCTCCCAGGGAGAATGCTCGAATTCGATCCAATCCAGCTTGTGATCGAACAAGGTCGTCAGCCGGGTCAGCATGCGATTGCCGTTCAAGTGCGGAATAGAGCTAACGCTGTATAAGCCGAGCAAAATCTCGTTTTGTTCTTCTTCGCTTAGCAGCGATTTGTCCATAACATAGTTGTCCATCAGATGAATTCCGCCGTATTTTCCGGTTGTTGTGTAGACGGGGATGCCTGCCGAACTGAGCCGGTCGATATCGCGGTAAACGGTACGCACCGAAATTTCGAACAGCTTGGCCAGCTCGGGAGCGGTCGTTTTCTTTTTTTCCAACAGCAGCAGCAAAATCTTAAATAATCGATTATGTTCCATGTTGAAATTATACCATGACAAACCCTGTCAGGGTATGGGTGTTAAACTACGAGTAAAGACTTCACCCAATCATGGAGGAGGAACTAACCAATGAAAATGAGAGACGGATTTTTCTGGGGCGGCGCTACGGCGGCCAACCAATTCGAAGGCGGCTGGAATCAGGGCGGCAAAGGTCCAAGCACGTCTGATATGATGACCGGCGGTACGCACACGACGCCGCGTCGCATTACGCCCGTACTTGAAGAAGGAACATACTATCCAAGCCACGAGGCTGTAGATTTCTATGGTCACTATAAGGAAGACATTGCGCTGATGGCCGAAATGGGCTTCAAAATGTTCCGCATGTCCATCAACTGGTCTCGGATCTACCCAAGCGGTTACGATCAGGAGCCGAACGAAGAAGGCTTGAAATTCTACGATGACGTATTCGCGGAATTGAAAAAGCACAACATCGAGCCGCTCGTAACCATCTCCCACTACGAGACGCCATTCGGTCTGACCGAGAAATACAACGGCTGGGCTTCGCGCGACGTGATCGACCATTTCCTGCGTTATTGCGACACGATCTTTAACCGGTATAAAAACCAAGTCAAATACTGGCTGACTTTCAACGAAATCAACTGTCTGACGATGCCGCTTGGCGCCTACATGGCAGCAGGTATCCTGTTCGACGGCAAAACGGAACTGACAGACGGCGTTGATAGCCCGCAAACTCGCTTCCAAGCGCTGCACCACCAATTCGTGGCAAGCGCAAAAGCGGTTAAGCTCGGTCATTCGATCAACCCGGACTTCCAAATCGGCTGCATGATCGCTTTCATGACGACATACCCGAATACATGTAACCCGAACGATATCATTCTGGCACAGAAGAAAGACCAAATCTCTAACATGATCTGCGGCGACGTGCAAGTTCGCGGCGCATACCCGGGATTTGCGAAGCGTTTCTTCGAAGAGCAGGGGATCAAGCTTGAACTGCATCCGGAAGACGAGCAAACGCTCAAAGAAGGCACGGTCGATTTCTACTCGTTCAGCTACTACATGTCGATCGTGGAAAGTGCCGATCCGGCAGTCGAAAAAGTCGGAGGCAACCTGCTCGGCGGCGTGAAAAACCCTTATCTGGAAGCATCCGATTGGGGCTGGCAGATCGATCCGCAGGGTCTGCGCTACACGCTGAACCACTTGTATGACCGTTATCAGATTCCGCTCATGGTAGTAGAGAACGGTCTCGGAGCGGTAGACGTAGTCGAAGAAGACGGTTCGATCAACGACGATTACCGCATCAATTATCTGCGCGACCATATCGTTCAGATGAAAGAAGCGGTAGCTGACGGTGTTGACTTGATCGCCTACACGATGTGGGGCTGCATCGACTTGGTCAGCGCTTCGACCGGCGAAATGAAGAAGCGTTACGGCTTCATTCACGTCAACAAAGACAACGACGGCAACGGCGATCTGAGCCGCACGCCGAAGAAGAGCTTCTATTGGTACAAAGACGTGATCGCCTCCAACGGCGAGCAGCTGTAATTCATTTGAGCCGCGTTCGGTGCAGGTTGCCGAACGCGGCTTTTTGATGATTGAAATGGGGATCATATATCGAGCACCTCGAAAGTTACGTTGGCGGGGAAGCGAGAAGACTGCGAGAAAAATTCGTTCCGGTCGCGTGTTGAAATCGGGAAAAAAGATTGAAATTTTATTTGTATTTTCCCGATTTCAAAGGCGAACGCTATCGCTCCTTCACTGAATTTTTCTCTCCGTCTTCTCGCTTCTAGCTCCGTTTGATTTTCTCGGCACGATTATAGGATCCGGCTACTTTGTTGGTAGTTTGGTTGCGGCGGATTTGATTGCGGCAGCAATTTGTTTTTCCCAACCGTAGATTTTCTGTTGGGAGGTATGGATTTTGCCAAGCTGGGTGTACATCATGGTTAGTTCGGCCGCGGCCGTGATGGCGTTGCCGGATTTTACGGCGGCGCGGTAGCGCTTATAGGATGCGGCGCGTGTTTTGTTGAAGGCGGCGATGGATTTGTTTTCGGCGGTCACCTGTTTTTTTAGCGAAGTGACGGAAGCCAGTACGTCTTTAACGACTTTAGCCTTTGCCGTCGCTTGTTTTTTGGCGGCGGAGAGAGCTTCGTTTGCATTTTTGATTTCCGACTTGGCTGCATCGACCGAAGGCTTGAGCTTGTTACGCTTGAGATCCAGCAGATCGGCGTTCTTTTTGTCTTTGCGTTTGCGGGCATCGCTTGCTTGTTTGCCCAAATCGCTATACTGCTGGATCAGGGGGGCGTGGCGGGCCTTAAGTGAAGCGGCTGTCGCGGCTAATTGGTCAATTTTCGCCTTGTCGATCGCTTTCACGGCTGCATTGACTTCTTTGAGACGTGTCGCACTGTCTTTGCGCAAAGACTGAATCGCTTGTTTTTCCAGTTTATTCGCCGTCTCCAGCGCCGTGTATCCGTCATACAGTGTATCCATGCCGGATAGGGCTGCCGCCCAGGCATCTCCGGCAGCTTCGGCGCGGGCAGGAAGTGAGACGGTTAACGTCAAAACTGTGGCAAGCAGCAAAGGCAGCAGGCGGTGGAACGGATATTTTTTGGATACGGAAAACATGGATTCAGCTCCTTTTTTAATAAACGAACACAAAAAAAGCACCCTGCGGAAAAGGTCTCGAGACCTCATCCGCAGGGTGCTTCCCTGCGCCGTTCATTTGTAATTATTTTCAATATAGCACTGGCGTAAAAGGCTGTCAACCAAAAAACGAACGCGCGTTTGCGTGTTTTTGAGTTGAAAATGAGATTAATGTTGAGATTAACCTTTGATGCGGAGGTATGGTACACTGGCTGTTGGAGGCGTGAAACGCCCCGTTGAATCTACCGTTTGAAGGAGAATGCAGCTTGAAATTGATTTCTTGGAATGTAAACGGCCTGCGGGCTGCTGTGAATAAAGGCTTTACCGAATATTTCGAACGCGAGAATGCGGATATCTTCTGCGTGCAGGAAACGAAGCTTCAGGAAGGCCAGATCACTATCGAGCCTACGCGCGAGTATTACCAGTATTGGAATTACGCACTTAAAAAAGGCTATTCGGGCACGGCCGTGTTCACCAAGATTCGTCCACTAACGGTGCGTTACGGCATGGAGACAGACTCGGAGGACGAAGGGCGGATTTTAACGCTGGAATTCGGCGGCTTTTATCTGGTTAATGTCTACACGCCGAATGCCAAACGCGATTTGACCCGTCTTCCGTACCGTTTGGAGTGGGAAGATCGGTTCCGGGATTATTTGAAAAGGTTGGATGCCGAGAAGCCGGTTATCGTCTGCGGAGACCTTAATGTGGCGCATCAGGAGATCGATTTGAAAAATGCCCGTCCGAATATCGGCAACTCCGGTTTTACGGATGAGGAACGCGGGAAGATGACGGAGCTGTTGGCTTCAGGTTTTATCGATACGTTCCGCTATTTTTACCCGGATAAGGAAGGCGTCTATAGCTGGTGGTCCTACATGGCCAAAGTCAGAGAGCGAAATATCGGATGGCGCATCGACTATTTTCTCGCCTCCGAACGTCTGGCTCCCAAGTTGAAGGATGCACGGATCGACTGCTTGGTCATGGGAAGCGATCATTGCCCGGTAGTGCTGGAGACAGAGAATCTATAGTCCGGAAACTCGGAAAGTATGCGTGCCTGAGTAAGCGGGATGCATATTCAGGCGCGCGGTTTCGATCGGAGGGACAGCTTCTTTAATTTGGACGTTGCTTCTTTATTTTCACCTCTTATTGAAAGGGGTTTCATTGTATATGGTAAAGGGATAAGAGTAGGCGTACATGGGAGATTCATGTCCGGTACGAGTGGACAGATGCAAGTTAGAGTGCGAAAATAGCCAAAAACGAAAGCAAGAAGGAGGAGCGGAGTATGGATATTCTTGGTTTTTACCGAAGAACCGTTAAAAACAATCTGTTTACCAAGATCGTTCTGCTCTTCTCCTTCATTACGATCGTCACGATCATCGCCTTCTCTTATTTCATGTTTGTCTCGATGTCCCAGTCGGCCGTGCGCCGGGAACTGGATAATCAGAGGGCGGCTATGTCGGCGATCGATCGCTACATCAGTCTGCGCGTCGGCGAAGCCGATTCGATCATGCCCGATATTTACCGTGACGATGCGTTGTCGATCGATCTATCCGCTTTTATGATGACTCCGTATTCCGATTATATTCGTTACCGGCTGGACCGTTATACGGAGACGGGAATCGATTCGGCAAGCGCCAAGGCGTATATGGAAAACGTGCTTGCCGCGCGTGCCGATATCCGGGCGCTTATCCTGTACAGCAGCGAGCAGCAAGTCCTGTACGCGTTTGGAAGCGACGGCGAATTTCGGACAGTAGCCGTCAATGCGTCTCAATCGTACGTTCCGGATGCGATGGCGATCGAAAATGCGAATGTAGCCGAACCGAATGCCTGGGTCAGCCGTGCGCTGGGTAAAAACAGCGAGGCGATGTATTCGGTCACGATGCCGGTCAACGACAAGCAAACCTTCAAAAATCTCGGGCAGCTTACGGTCTGGTTCGACTCTAGTCGGCTGTGGAATGCGTTGACCGCGTACGAAAAAGAGTTTAAAGGCGATATTTTCGTCCTGTCCGCCGACGGTCGAGTCTTGTTCGACACGTCGGGACATTATTACGGGGAGCGCTTTCCTTATGCGGAGCGGCTGGATTCGGCCTACGACGTCAATCCGACAGGGCCGTCTGCCGAGGACGGCGTTTATCTTAATAAGCTGGCCTCGACGTCGGGGGGATATACGGTCGCGGGCATTATGAGCCGCGCCGATGCTGCCGAGTCGTATCGAAGCCTGCGAAATACGATTGTGACAATCGGCGCGATTTGTATCGTGTTTGCGATTCTCGTGCCGTCTTTATTCATATTCAGCTTCGCCAAGCGCACGAACCGCATCATTCGCCTGACTCAACAGGTTAAGCGCGGAGATTTGAAAAGCCGTCTCCATGATAAAAAGGACGATGAGCTTGGACAGATCTCCAGCGGCTTCGACGATATGTTGGACGAATTGAACGTATACATCGACCGGGTCTATAAAGCCGATATCAAGCAAAAGCGAACCGAGCTTGCCGCGCTGCAAGCCAGGGTCAATCCGCACTTTTTGTATAACACCCTGGAGGTCATTCGGATGCGTGCCGTTTCTCAGGGCGCGAAAGACGTAGGCGAGATGATCTATAGCCTGTCTATGTTGTTCAAAAGCTTCGTTCAGCAAAAGGAGCGGCATACGTTAAAAGATGAGCTTGAAGCCTGCCGCCTGTATCTGGAGCTGTTCCGGATTCGTTACAAGGATCGCCTGGCTTACGATATTCACGCCGATCCGGAACTGATGGACGCGGAAGTGCCTCGATTATCCGTTCAGCCGATCGTGGAAAATTACATCGTGCACGGAATTCGAAGCCGCGACGCGGATAATCGAATCGTGATCTTTGCAGACCGGGAACATGGCGACATTGCGGTAAGAGTACGCGATAACGGCCGGGGGATTTCAACGGAAAAGCTGCATGAGCTTCAGAGCGGGCTTCAGCGTACGGGGGAGGAGTCGGAAGGCGAAGGCGGCTTCGGAATGCGCAGCGTGCACGAACGATTGCGTTTGTTGTACGGGCCGCAATACGGTATCGCGCTGCATAGCGGAGGAGTCGGTCAGGGAACGCTGGTAGAGATCCGGTATCCGGATTCGGAAGAGGGGGAGCGGCATGTACAAAGTATTTCTGGTGGATGACGAACCGTTTATTACAGAAGGTTTGTCCGATATTATCGATTGGGCTTCATTTGAACTGGAGATTGTGGGCAGCGCGCAGGATGGTCGGGAAGCGTTCGAAGCTCTGCAAGCGACGGAAGTTGACCTGCTGATTACGGATATCTCGATGCCGGAGATGACCGGGTTGCAGTTGATTCGACGGATTCGCGAAACTCACCCGGAGCTGAAGGTCATCATCCTAAGCGGTTTTAACGAGTTCGATTACCTCAAAGAAGGCATGAAGCTCGGAATCGAAAATTATTTGCTCAAACCGATCAATGTCGAGGAACTGGAGGCATCGCTTGTCAACGTGACCGAAAAACTGCGCCGTGCCGAGCGCGAGGAGAAGTTTGGAGCGTTCGGTGCCCGGATCATTCGAGACAATATTTTGCACCGTTGGCTGACGGGAGAAATTTCACAGGCCGAGTTTGCCGAACGTGCGGGCTTAATGGGAATTTCGCTGCGGCATCCCCAACTCGGCGTATTGATTTTACGCGCTGTCGAAGAGAATCAGGCGCTGCCTTTGCAGGTAGAAGAAGAACTGTATGATGAGCCGGAATGCGTCGTTTTTCGGGACATGGACGGTGACGCGGTAGTTATCGTACCTTTGACGGCCGATGCATGCAAGGACCGGTTGCTTGCCGTATCTTCGAAGCTTACGGAACGACTCGGAAAGGAAGGATTGCGTATCGGCGTTGGGAGTATGGGGCCTATGCCGCAGCATGGTTCCGTCAGTCGTGCCGAAGCCAAAAAGGCATTGGAGTATGCCCTTGTCGATCCGCAGCGTCAAGTCTTCGAATACGCGCCGTTGGTTGAGGGGGGCAGCGGATCGGGAGCCGAATCGACGGGCCTGTCGAAGGCAGAACTGGGTCGGGAGTACACGCGCCTTGTGCTGGCACGCGATCGCGACGAGCTAAAGCGAAAAATCGGCGAGGATTTCGCAGCGTTAAGCAAAGTAGAAGGCATGACTCCGGAAGAACTGCAAAACATAGCGCTCGGCGTCTGCACGGATTTTCGCGTCGCATTGCGCGAGGTCAAGCGCGAGGAAGACGGCGAGCCGTTTCTTCAGGTGCTTGAACGGATTCGGTCCGCTTCGCATATGGAAGAGCTGATCGAAGCGGTTCGGCGCGCGGCCGATGAGACGGTCGGTCTGCTTACGCGAGATACGCGAAGTCCGGTCGTGCAGCAGGTGCTGGGGCATGTGGTGGCTCATTATAACGAAGAGTTGTCTTTGAAAATGCTCGGTTCTCAATATCATATTCACCCGGTCTATTTGGGACAGTTGTTCCATAAAGAAACCGGCGAGACGTTTACCGACTACTTGAACAAATACCGGATCGAACGCGCCAAAGAAAAGCTGCGTACCACGACTCATAAAGTACAGGATATTTCGCGCAGTGTCGGTTATTGGGAGACCGGATACTTTTACAAACAGTTCAGAAAGTACGTAGGGATTTCGCCGACAGAGTATAAGGCACTTCAATGAAAATTTAAGTTGTGTTGATGTTATTTTCATGTAAATAAATCTTTCTAATTCATGGAAGAGATCGCTCTTTAGGCGGTCTTTTCTTTATTTTGTACCCTGACATCTTAGTTTTCGCTTCTTTTTGAAAGTGCTTTCATCGTTTAGAGTGAAGTTAGTTCTTATCGCAAGACACAAACAGACAGCAATTCAAAAGAGGAGGTCTATTTCATGCAAAAAGGCAAGAAGAGATTTTCACTCGCAATTACCGCACTGACGGCGCTTAGCGTCGTACTCTCTGGGTGCGGCGGAGGCGGAAGCACGGCTTCGGGTGGCGAAGGCACTTCGGAGAAACCTGTTGAGTTGATCTGGTACACCATCGGTACTCCGCAAAAGGACGTTGACACGGTCATGGCCGAAGTCAGCAAGTACACAACGGAGAAGATCGGCGCAACCGTAACGATGAAAATGATCGACTGGGGCGATTACCAGCAGAAGATGCAGGTGATGGTCGCTTCCGGTGAGCCGATGGACATTATCTTCACTTCGTCCGGCGGTTTCGATTATGTGCAAAATGCCCGCAAAGGCGCGTTCATGGAACTGGATTCGCTGATCGATGAATACGGTCAGGATCTGAAAAACACCATCGATCCGGCCTTCCTGGAAGGTTCGAAGGTGGACGGACACAACTACGCGATCCCGGCAAACAAAGAGCTTCCGCAGCAGGAAGTCTGGCGCTTCAACCAAAACCTGATCGACGAATACAAGATGGACACAAGCGGCGTTCGCACCCTGGACAGCCTGGAGCCGCTGCTGAAGACGATCAAGGAAAACGCGCCTGACATTACGCCTTTCGCAATGGATAAAAACTATATTCCTTATGTGCCTTACGACTATGTGATCCAGAATCTGCCGATGGCGGTCAAGTTGGATACAACAGACTATAAAGTCGTGAACATTCTGGAAACGCCTGAAATGAAAGAAGCCCTGACGACGATGCGCAAGTATTATCAAGCCGGTTATATCGCTCCCGAAGCGGCAACGACAGGTTCCACTTCGGACCTGGGCACTTCGGGCAAATGGCTGTTGGACCGCGCGCAGACTCAACCGTTCGCGGATAACGTCTGGTCGACAAGCAACGGCTACCCGATCACTTCGACGCCGGCCAGCGATGCGATTATCACGAACAACTCCGTACAAGGTTCCATGATGGCGATCTCCGCCAACTCGGAATACCCGGAAAAAGCGATGCAGTTCCTGAACCTGCTGAATACCGATGCGACGCTGCGCAACATGGTGGATTCCGGTATCGAAGGCACGCATTACAAGAAGACGGCCGACAACCGGATGGAAAACCTGCCGGAGTCGAAAAACTACGATATGCCGTCGTACTCGCTGGGCAACAACATGCTGCTCTACTTGAACCCGAACGATCCGGACAACAAATGGGACGAGTTCAAAACGTTCAACGAATCGGGCGTGGATTCCCCAATCCTGAGCTTCAACTTTGATCCGAAAAACGTATCGAGCGAACTGGCTGCGGTACAAAACGTAAAAGAACAGTTCTGGTCCTCGCTGATGACCGGTACTGTTGACCCTGAAACGTACCTGCCGCAAGCGATCGAGAAGTTTAACCAAGCCGGCCTGGAAAAGGTCATGGCTGAAGCACAAACGCAGCTCGATGCCTGGAAAGCGGAAAACGGCAAGTAAGACTGACCGAAACATAGAGGGGGTCGGGCGGTGAAAGGATCGCCCGATCCTTTTTTTAGACGGAGTGGATTCAAAGGAGGATGGCATACTCATGGGAAACTTTTTCAAAAACATAAACCGCAATAAGGCGCTGCTCTTCATGGTGCTGCCGGGGACGATTTGGTTTTTCTTCTTCTCGTATCTGCCTCTGGCGGGCACGATCGTAGCATTCAAAGAATACCGCTTCAGCCGTGACGGGTTCTGGGCCAGTATTTTCCGGAGCGAATGGGTCGGCTGGGACAACTTCAAATTTCTGTTCAGTACCGACGATGCCTTTACGATTACGCGAAATACGCTGCTGTATAATCTTGCGTTTATCCTACTAGGCTTGGTGTTCTCGGTATTGTTGGCGATTATTTTGTCCGAGCTGGTCAACCGTAAGCTGTCGAAGATTTATCAAACCGGGATGTTCCTGCCTTACTTCCTGTCCTGGGTTATCGTCGGTTACTTCGTATTCAGCTTCCTGAGCATGGACCGCGGTCTGCTCAATCAGATTCTGGGTTGGTTCGGAGTAGGGCCGATTCAGTGGTATTCGGAAGCCGCATATTGGCCGTACATCCTGATTATCGTGAATTTGTGGAAATCGATCGGGTACAGCAGCGTCGTCTATCTGGCGGCTATCCTCGGTATCGATAAGTCGCTGTACGAAGCGGCCATGATCGACGGAGCCAACAAATGGCAGCAGATCCGCCGGATCACGATTCCGATGCTGACGCCGATCATCACCATTATGACGCTGCTTGCCGTCGGCAAGATTTTCTACGCGGACTTCGGTTTGTTCTATCAGGTGCCAAGAGATTCCGGTACATTGTACGCGGTAACGAACGTGATCGACACCTATGTTTATCGCGGTCTGATGACGACAGGCGAGATCGGGATGAGCGCAGCCGCAGGTCTGTATCAGTCGGTCGTAGGCTTCGTGCTTGTTATCCTCTCCAACTATGTCGTTCGCCGCATGGACAAGGATAGCGCGCTGTTCTAAAACCTGTCTTATCCGTTAACCAAGAAAGGAAGGTGCCGTTATGCAACTGGCGCGTAAAGCCGAGAAAACCGGCAAAGCCGAACGAACCCGTAAACCCCGCGACTTCCACCAGATCAGCAAAGGCTGGAATATCGTGTTCAACTTGATCGCCGGACTGTTTGCTCTGGCGTGTGTGTTTCCGTTCGTATTCGTAGTGATTATCTCTCTGACGGACGAAAGCGTGTTGGCTAGCGAAGGCTACCGCCTGATTCCGTCTCAATGGAGCCTGGACGCGTACCGTTACATTTTTGAAAGCGGAGATACGCTGCTCCGAGCATACGGCGTAACAATCGCGGTGACCGTGATCGGTACGATCGTCAGTTTGATCATGATCTCGCTCTATGCCTACGCCGTATCAAGAAAAAGCTTCCGTTACCGCCGTTTCTTCTCCGTCTTCGCGATTCTCACGATGCTGTTCAACGGCGGGATGATCCCGACCTACATGATCGTGGCGCAATTGCTTGGTCTTAAAAACAGCATCTGGGCGCTGATCCTGCCGCTGGCAATGAACGCGTTTTACGTCATGATCCTGCGTACGTTCTACAGCACCAGCGTGCCGGACGCCCTGGTCGAGTCGGGCAAAATCGACGGCGCGGGCGAGTTCCGAATTTTCCTGAAAATCATCGTACCGCTGTCCCTGCCGGGTCTGGCGACCATCGGATTATTCAGTACATTGGGCTACTGGAACGACTGGTTCAACGCCCTCCTGTACATCGATAACCCGAATCTGGTGCCGCTCCAATCCATGCTGATGCGGATCGAATCCAGCATGCAATTCATCCAACAAAACTCCGCCAACGCCAATATCAGCATGGCCGCCCTCCAATCGCTGCCGCAAGATACAGCCCGTATGGCCATGGTCGTCCTAGCGACCCTGCCAATTATTTTCGCTTATCCTTTCTTCCAACGCTATTTCGTGCAGGGCTTAACCGTAGGCGCGGTGAAAGAATAAAGGGAGCCGAAAACGGGTTCGAAAAAAGATATACCACTTAAAATAAAAAAACGCCTAGATAAGGTACTAAAGTGTCAAGAAAATCAAACGTGGCTGGAAGCGAGAAGACGGAGAGAGAAATTCAGTGAAAGACGCCTTTGAACTCGGAAAATTCCTTAGTTAAATCCAATCCATTTTCCGAGTGAGACAGCGAATTGAACTGAATTTCTCTCGCAGTCTTCTCGCTTCCCAGCACCCACGTAACTTTCTCGACAGACTGCGTACCTTAGAATACGGCGAAGGAGGATGCCCGTAATGACGGAACGGACAACGACGACGGATACAAACACGGAAAAACCTTGGCTGGACGCGGCGCTGACCGCCGAAGAGCGGGCGAAGCTTCTGCTCGCGGCGATGACGCCGCGCGAAAAAGTGGGACAGTTGATTCAACCGTTCGGCTGGATGACATACTCGCGTCACGAAGGTAAAGCGGAACTGACGGAGAACTTTAAGGAGCAGGTGCGTCAGGGGGACGTCGGTTCGCTGTATGGAACCCTGCGCGCCGATCCGTGGACAGGCGTGACGCTGGAGACGGGATTGTCTCCGGCCGAAGGCGCCGAAGCGGTCAACGAGATTCAGCGATACGCGGTCGAACATTCAAGGCTCGGCATTCCGCTGCTTGTCGGCGAAGAATGCTCGCACGGCCATATGGCGATCGGGGCGACGGTATATCCGGTGCCTCTGGCGATCGGCAGCACTTGGAACGTCGATCTGTATCGCGAAATGTGCCGGGCGGTCGCCGCGGAAACTCGGGTGCAAGGCGGAGCCGCTACATATTCTCCTGTGCTTGATGTGGTGCGCGATCCGCGCTGGGGACGGACGGAAGAATGTTTCGGCGAAGATCCGTTCCTGATCGGGGAAATGGCGGTTGCATCGGTCGAAGGTTTGCAAGGCGATCGGCTGGACGCGTCAGACAGCGTAGCGGCGACGCTGAAGCACTTTGTCGGCTACGGCAGCTCCGAAGGCGGGCGCAATGCCGGGCCGGTATCGATGGGCTGGCGCGAACTGATCGAGACGGATCTATATCCGTTCGAACGGGCGGTCAAAGCCGGGGCCGCCTCGGTCATGCCGGCGTACAACGAGATCGACGGTGTGCCGTGCACGACGAACGAACGTCTGCTCGGCGGCATCCTGCGTAACGAATGGGGCTTTGACGGTCCGGTCATTACGGACTGCGGCGCGATCGATATGCTCGCCAGCGGCCATGATACGGCAGACGGCGGGGAAGACGCCGCGCTGCAATCGCTGCGCGCGGGCATCGACATGGAGATGTCGGGCGTGATGTTCGGCCGGCATTTGCTGGCGGCGTTCGAAGGCGGACGACTGGAGCCGGAAGTGCTGGACTTGGCGGCTTTGCGCGTGCTCAAGCTGAAATTCCGGCTCGGGCTGTTCGAACGCCCGTATGCGGACGCGCAGCGGGCAGCCGAAGTGATCGGCTGCGACAAGCATGTGCGAATTGCGCGGCAGCTCGCTGCCGAAAGCGTCGTTCTGCTGAAGAACGACGGGGCCGTGCTGCCGCTGCCGGACACGGTCGGCAAGGTGGCGGTCATCGGTCCGAACGCGGACCGGGGGTATAACCAGCTCGGCGATTACACGTCGCCGCAACCGGAAGGCAGCGTCACGACGGTGCTGCGGGGATTGAGCGAGCGGCTGGGGCAAGAGCGCGTGCTGTACGCGCCGGGCTGCCGGATTCGCGGCGAATCGCGCGAAGGGTTCGCGCGAGCGGCGGAAATCGCGGCGCAGGCCGATGCGGTGGTATTGGTCATGGGCGGATCGAGCGCCCGAGACTTCGGCGAAGGCACGATCGACCTGCGGACCGGAGCCTCGATGGTCACGGGCGAAGCAATCAGCGATATGGATTGCGGCGAAGGGATCGACCGTATGACGCTTGAACTGTCGGGCGTGCAACTTGATTTGATCCGCGAGGTGCATGCCGCAGCAGCGGGCAAGCCGGTAATCGTAGTCTATATCGGCGGCCGCCCGGTGGCCGAGCCGTGGGTGGAAGAACATATCCCGGGGCTGCTGCAAGCTTGGTATCCGGGTCAGGAAGGCGGCCGTGCTATCGCCGATATTTTGTTTGGCGACGTGAACCCTTCGGGACGCTTGACGATCTCGATTCCGAAGCATGTCGGCCAGCTTCCCGTGCATTACCGGGGCAAACGTTCCCGCGGCAAACGGTATCTCGAAGACAATTCGAAGCCGCGTTATCCGTTCGGTTATGGACTGAGTTATACGACTTTCGATTATTCGGAACCGATGCTGTCGGCAACCGAATTGTCGCTGGAGAAATTGACGGCAGGAGAACGCGTTACGGTATCGGTGAACGTCACGAATTCGGGACCGTACGCCGGAGCGGAGACGGTGCAATTGTATATCTCTGACGTCGTCAGCGCAGTGACTCGCCCGGCGAGCGAACTCAAAGGTTTCCAAAAGATAGCTTTGGAACCCGGAGAGACGAAGACTGTCGAGTTTCAGATCGGCGCGGAGCAGCTCCGCTATATCGGCCCGGATTATACGCCGGTCGTGGAACCTGGATTATTCCGGGTGAAGATTGGACGGAACGTTGAAGATACACAACCTACAGATTTGATTGTTGGAGAGGAATGAGACCACGATGCAGCGTTTGAGACGTTTTATCCGGGAGTTGTCCCAGCAGCAATGGCTGAAGCAGATGGAGTGGAAGAATTGGGATATTACCCGTTCCACTTACGGACTTCCCGGCGAGTATACCGATATCGAGCCTTATCCGCAGGGCAAGGAACTTAACCCTTTCCCGAGCAAAAACGGCACGACGTACTTCTTCCGTTCGAAGCTTGAGGTTCCGGCGGATTGGAATACGGATTCGGTAGGCCTGATCTTCGACTGCGGCGGCGAAGGACTGCTGCGGGTGAACGGCAATTCGTATCAAGGGATCGACGACAACCATACGTACGCTACGCTTGATCTGAAGCAGGTCGGCCTTGAGCCGGAGCTTGAGATCGAGATGTTCGATATCATTCCCGAGCCTTACGATCCGCTGAACGAGCAGGCGACCATCAAGCCTCCGATCCGCGCCGTGCGCAGTTTGATCGTACTGCCGAACAAGCCTGTCCGCAGCCTGATGTACACGGTGACGGTCGTGCGCGATTCGCTGACGCTGCTGCCGGAGACCGACTTCCGCCGCGTTCGTCTGCTGGAGGCGCTGCATGGCGCGATGGATGCTTTTACCGGACTTCGCCAAGACGAAATTTTGGAAGGTTCCGCCGTAGCCGCGATCGAACAGCAATTGCGGGACCGCGTGCGCCAGATCGGCGGCAACAACGCGGAAGGGCAAGAGATCATGGTCGGCCAATCGCATATCGATATCGCTTGGCTGTGGCCGGTGCGGGAAACGGTGCGCAAAACGAGCCGTACCTTCTCCAGCGTCGATACGCTCATGAACGAATATCCAGGCTATCTGTACACGCAAAGCCAGCCGATCCTGTTCGATTTCCTGAAGCAAAACGATCCCGAGCTGTACGAGCGCGTAAAGACACGGATCAAAGAAGGACGTTGGGAACTGGTCGGCGGCATGTGGGTAGAGCCCGACTTGAATATTCCGAGCGGCGAATCGCTGATGCGGCAGATGCTGTACGGCCAACGTTTTTACCAAGAAGAGTTCGGCAAAATCTCGCATATCGAATGGCTGCCGGACACGTTCGGATACTGCGCCTCGCTGCCGCAAATCCTGAAGCACGGCGGCGTGGACTACTTCATGACGACCAAGCTGAACTGGAACGATACGAATACGTTCCCGTACGATCTGTTCCATTGGGTGGGCATTGACGGCACGCCGATTCTGTCGTACCTGAATCACGGCGTCAACGAGCATACGCATCCGAAAGATATTCATGAACACTGGCAATCTTACCGTCAAAAAGACAAACACGCCGAACAGATGCTGCTGTACGGGCACGGCGACGGAGGCGGCGGCGTCACGCGGGAAATGTTGGAGTATATCGACCGCGCCGATCTGATGGTTGGACAGCCGGGCAGCCGTTACGGTACCGCGACTGAATTCTTCGAAGGCATTGCCCAAGCGGACCCGGATCTTCCGATCTGGCGCGGCGACTTGTATTTGGAATTGCATCGCGGCACGTATACGACGCATGCCTATAACAAACGCGCCAACCGCAAAGCGGAAATTCTGTACCGCGAAGCGGAATTATGGAACGTGCTCGCTGCTGGGGCGGCAGGCTCGGCATCGTCCGGCGTACAAGCGCATAAAAATTACGGCGAAGCGTTGGAATCCCTGCACAAAGGCTGGAAGCTGATCCTGCTCAACCAGTTCCACGATATCATTCCGGGTTCGGCGATTACGGAAACGTATCGAACTTCGGATGCCGAATATGCGGAAGTGTTCGTCGAAGGCGAGCGGGGTCTTGAGATCGGCACGAATGCGCTTGCAGATCGCATCGATACGCAGGGCGAAGGTACGCCTTACGTTATTTTTAACAGTCAAGGGTGGAACCGATTCGCTACAGTGCAGATTCCCGAAGCGGCGGGACAGTCAGCCTACGATTCCGAAGGAACCCGTCTCGAAGCCGATTACGACGAAGCGACCGGCGAATTGAGCGTGTTCGTTCCGCATATTCCGGCAATGGGGTACATGACGATCTGGCTGCGCCCGGCAGAAGAGGAAGGATTGGCAAACGCCGCAACGTCTGCCCAAAACGCGCTTTCGCATGAGCGGACCGTTCCGGATGTGTGGGAAGCCGCACACTATACGGTTCGTTTCAACGAACAGGGCGAGATCGTTTCGTTGTTCGACAAACAAGCGGAGCGCGAAGTTATACAGGCGGGCCAAGCCGCGAACGCGTTCCAATTTTTCCATGACCGTCCGACCGAATGGGACGCGTGGGATATCGATCCCCGCTTCGAGCAGCAGCCGGCCGGAAAAGCGGAACTGCTCGACAAAACGGTGGTGACTTCCGGCGGCGTTCGCGACGTGCTACGTTTCCGCTGGAAACTGAATGAATCGACGATCGAACAGGACGTTATTTTTTATAAGCATGACCGTCGTATCGACTTCAAAACGCATGTGTCGTGGCATGAGGCGCACAAGCTGCTGAAAGTGGCTTTCCCGGTCGACGTGTTGGCGGAAAAAGCGACGTACGAAATTCCGTTCGGTTCGCTGGAACGTCCGACGCACCGGAATACGAGCTGGGAGCAGGCGCAGTTCGAAGTGTGCGGACATCGGTTCGCCGACGTGTCCGAACGCGGTTACGGCGTCAGCCTGCTGAACGATTGCAAATACGGTTATGACATTCAAGGCAGCAATATCCGTTTATCCCTGCTCAGAGCGCCAAAATGGCCGGATACGCAGGCGGATTTGGGCGAGCATGATTTCACCTATTCGTTGTATCCTCACCAGAGCAGTTGGACAAGCGCTAATACCGTGCATGCCGCAGCGGCGCTGAACCAGACCCTGCCGGTCGTTCGTACAACTGCCCATGCGGGCGAATTGGCGTCGTCGGCTTCGATGATCGTGTATACGGGCGAACATGTCATTTTGGATACGGTAAAACCGGCCGAAGACGGAAGCGGCGTGATCGTGCGTCTATACGAATCCGCGGGCGGACGGGAGTCGGTTATGTTCAACTGGCCGTACCCGTTCAAGCGAGCCGTCCTATCGGGCGCGCTGGAAGAAGACGGCGAACAACTGGAGCTGATCGAAGGTGTCGCCGTATCGCTTGATTTCAAGCCTTACGAGATCAAAACGGTGAAGTTGATTCTGGCTTGATTTTTTCGCTATCGAGATTTCGATCCGCATGTTAAGCCGACGCCTTTCGCCCAACCATCCAAACGACGGCTTTCGCTGCCGAGACGGTGATTGGCGGGGTGTCGGCTTTTCTTTTCAAAAGAGATGACGGCATATACATAAAACGAAAAAGGAGCGATCCACTTGGAACAATTCCGCCTTCCCAAAATCCCGATGCCCCAATTCGAACTTCCGAAAGCCGTGCAGGACGTGCTGGCCGAGGCCGAAGTCGCGCTTGCGCACCGTCCTAAGCTGCTGAAGCTGTTCAAGAACTGTTTTCCGAATACGTTGGAGACGACGACCAAATTGATGGACGACGGCACGACCTTCGTCATTACGGGCGATATCCCGGCAAGCTGGCTGCGCGATTCGGTCGAGCAGGTGATCCATTACGTGCCTTTTGCCAAAGAAGATAAAGACTTGCAGCGCATCATCGGCGGGCTGGTGAAGCGTCACGTGAAATACGTGCTGATCGATCCTTATGCCAACGCGTTCAACGAAACGGCCAATGACTGGCATTGGAACAAAAGCGACGGCACCGAAATGTCACCATGGGTGTGGGAGCGCAAATTCGAGATCGACTCGCTGTGCTTCGTCGTGCGTCTGGCTTATCTGTATTGGAAAGAAACGGAGCAAACCGACATCTTCGACGAAAGTTTCCGTGAAGCGATGGAAGCGATCGTGAACGTGTTCCGCACCGAGCAGTACCATTTCGAGCAATCTCCGTACCGTTTCACGCGCGACAACGGCATCGAGCATGACTCCTTGCAAAACAAAGGCATGGGCATGCCGGTCAACTATACGGGCATGGTCTGGTCGGGCTTCCGCTCCAGCGACGACGCGTGCGATTTCCACTACAATATTCCGGGCAATATGTTCGCGGTGGTGGCTTTGCGTCAGATGGGCGAATTTTTCGAATGGATTTTCCGGGATCAGGATTACGTGCGCGAGTTGAAAAAGCTGGAGCAGGAGATCGACCGCGGCATCCGTCTCTACGGCACGTACCGCCATCCGGAGTTCGGCCCAATCTACGCGTACGAGACGGACGGCTTCGGCAACTACTGCCTGATGGACGACGCCGGCACGCCGGGATTGATGTCGATTCCTTATCTGGGGTACGTCGGCGCGGACGATCCGATCTACCGAAACACGAGACGCTTCGCGCTCAGCAAAGAAAATCCGTTCTATTATGAAGGCACCGCGGCAAAAGGCATCGGCAGCCCGCATACTCCGCCGGATTACGTGTGGCATATGGCACTTTCCATGCAAGGCTTGACGGCTTCGTCGAAAGAGGAGAAGCTGGAGTTGATTCAGATGCTGGAGAACACGGACGCGGACACCGGATTCATGCACGAAGGCTTCCACGTGGACGACCCGACGATTTTCACGCGAAAATGGTTTGCCTGGTCCAACAGCCTGTTCTCGCAGCTTGTGTATAAGGCGATGAAGGAGGATATTTTGTGAGCGAGACTTATTTGAAAAAAGCGGTAGAACCGACCAATCAAAAGGTGATCTTTTTCCGCGACCCAAGCTTTCCGGCTTCCGGTCCGCTGCCGGGTCTGAAAGAACTGGGCGCTTACGGTCTGGTGACCAGCGCGGCCGATCTGGGCGACGCGCTGAACGATCGTTTCAGCGACGGCGACGGCGTATTGGTCAATTTGCATGCGCCGTATTTCCCGGAGAACGCATGGACGGCCATTCTGGAATTTTTGAAAAAAGGCGGCGGTTTGCTCAGCGTGGGCGGCGCCCCGTTTAAACGTCCGGTGCGCCAGGAAGGCGGGCGCTGGCGGATCGGGCCGGAACAAACAGGGTATCACCAACAGCTCTTTATTCACGAAACGCTGCCAGTCGAAGCCAAGCAGGCGGTTCGTCTAGCGGCTTCGCCGGAGCTGCCGCTGCTCAGCGGCGACGAAACGTTGTTCGCGGCAGCCGATGAGGACGGTGGCACGGCTGGAAGCCTGACGATCGGCGCGACCTGGAATCTGGTTCCGCATACGACCCGCGATGCCGACCTTCCGGAGCAGATGGGTTCGGCCGGGACGATGAGCACGAAAATTACGCCGCTTTTACGCGCTTACGATGCTTCCGAGCGTCCGATCGCGGCACCCGTCGTGCTATGGGAGCAGGTGCGCGGTCCGTTTGCGGGTTCGCGTTGGGTATTTGTGAACCGTCCGCTGACGTCCGCGCTGGCGGAAGGTCAAGGGCTTGAAGCGCTGGCGCGTTGGGCGGCGTTTGCCGCGCGCGAAGCCGTCGAACTGTCGTTGGCGCCGGACAGCGCGGTGTACGAGCCGGGCGAGCGCGCGCGGCTGAAGCTGCGTGTGCAGACGATCCGCCGTGCGGGCGTTCCTGCGAAGCTTCCTGCATTTGTAGGGCAGCAGGACGCCGATTCGCTGATTTCCGGTGGCAAAGTGTCGCGTATCGCGAAAAGCAATAGCGGACAAGGCGAAGGAAGCGGAATCGGCAAAAACGGAAAAGTTGCGCAGACTGCTGCGGGCGGCGTTAACGAAGCTCAGCAGTCTGGAGCAATCGGAGCATGGACATTCCGATTGTCCGTGACGGCACCCGACGGCTCCGAAGCCTACGCTCAGAGCATCGAGACAGCGGTAGCTTATGACTGGAACGTGTCCAATATCGTGCTGCCTTTCGATATTCATCCGGGCCTGTACAACGTCGCTTGCCATGCCGAGTCGCCGGAAGGCGAAGTTCGCGTGCTGAGCCAGGGCTTCTGGGGACAAGACCTTGAATTGCTGGCTTCCGGCAGTCCGATCTCGTCGAACCGCGATTATTTCGTCCAGGACGGACGCCCGCTGCCGATCGTCGGCATGACGTACATGACGTCCGACGTGGCGCGCAAATTCCTGTTCTTGCCGAACGCGGCGGTATGGGATCGCGATATGGCAGCGATGGCGAGAGCGGGCATCAACTGGATTCGAACGGGGATCTGGACCGCTTACCGCAATATTATGCAGGTGGACGGCCATGCGTCCGAGGAAGTTCTTCGCGCGATCGATGCGTTCTTCCTGACGGCTGCCAAGCATAAGCTGCATGTGACCTTCACTTTCTTCTCGTTCACGCCGGAGACATGGGAAGGCCAAAATCCGTATCTCGACCCGCAAAGCGTGGAAGCACAGAAACGCTTTATCCGCTCGATCGTCAGCCGTCATACGCAAACGACCCATGTCGATTGGGATCTGATCAACGAGCCTTCTATGTTCGATCCGGCGAAAATCTTCTCGGCCGGACCTCGTTCGCTGCGCGACGAGTTTGAACGTGCGGCTTTCGTGACCTGGCTCAAAAAACGTCATGCTTCGATCCATGAGCTGCGCGAGCACTGGAATATGACGCCGGCCGAACTGCCTTCTTTCGAAGCGGCGGCGATTCCGGAGCCGGAAGAGATCAACTTCGACGTGCAGGATATGCACAAAGGCAAAAAAGGCACGCGCTGGCTGGATTACAGCCTGTTCTCGGTCGAGATGCACAGTGCCTGGGCCGCCGAACTGACTTCCTCGATCAAGCAGCTCGTTCCGCACCATCTGGTGACGGTCGGTCAGGACGAAGCGCAGGGCGCTCAGCGTCCGTCGCCATTATTCTACGAAGATGCCGTCGATTACACGACTGTGCATTCGTGGTGGCTGAACGACAGTCTGGTCTGGGACGGCGTGTTCACGAAGACGCCGGATAAGCCGAACGTGATTCAGGAGACGGGCATCATGTACGTCGAAACGCCGGACGGCCGGGCGAAACGCAGCGAGTTCGAGCTGCGCAATTTCCTGGAGCGCAAATATGCGTATGCTTTCTCCACCGGGGGAGCGGGCGCGATCCAATGGATCTGGAACACCAACTTCTATATGGACAACGCCAACGAATCGCATATCGGGGCTTTGCGCGCCGATGGTACGGAAAAACCGGAAGCGGACGTATCTTACGACTTCGGACGCTTTATGGCTCAAATCCGCGATCTGTTCACAGGGCGCAAGTTGGAAGAAGTGGCAGCGGTCTATCCGTATTCCAACGACTTCTCGAACCGTTCGTTCGCGGTCGAGACGACGAACCGATTGACGCGCGTGCTGACCTACGATCTGAAGCTGCCGTTCCGCGCCGTGTCCGAATACCGTCTGGATTCGCTTAAGTCGAACCCGGCCAAGCTGATCTTCGTACCGAGTCCGCATAATATGGACGACGATTCCATGAAGACGCTGCTGCGGATCGCCAAATCGACGCAAGCGACGTTGGTCATCACCGGTCCGGTCGGACTGGACGCTTATTGGCACGAATCGGACCGCGCCGACAAACTGCTCGGCATTCGCACGCTGGGCAACGTACGCCGCGAAGAAATGCTCGAGCTGGACGGCAAGAAGTTGCCTGTCTCGTTCGGCGGGCGCCGCATCGCGGAGACACTGAAAGAAACGCCTGCCGACGCGGAAGGATGCGCGGATCAAGTCTTAGACGTGCCGAACGGCAAAGGACGCTTGATCTGGAGCCCGCTGCCGATCGAATTGGGTACGGGCGACGCGCCGGTTACTGAACTGTATCGGTATGCCTCGGAAAAAGCGGGCGTCGTCGACGATCTGGAATGGTTGGCGGGCGGCGAGCTGGCAGGGATTTACGGCCGCAAGCTGAAGTTTGCCGAAGGCAGCCTGTACGTATTCGTATCCGAATATGCGTGGGATGCCGAAGTGAAAGTCCGAGACCGGGCAACGGGTCAGGTCTACAGCTTCACGCTGGAAAGCGAACGTTCGGTACTGTTTGCCGCAGATCCGCAAGGTAAAATTACAGCGGTCTATCGGCCGGAAGAAGTGGAGATCGAGGTCGGCGAGTAAAACGTCGAATCCGTATCCATACCAAGAAAATATGCAGCGGAAGAGACTTGTTCTTTTCCGCTTTTTGTATTGAATTTAGCTATTCCCGATGCTTCTGATCTTACCGAATTCTTTGCTTCCTGAGTCACATCGCCATGTAAGGGTTAAAAGGAGACAGTGCAAAGATGAGGTTTTTTGTCGAAAACTTTCGATAAACAGCCATACATATTTGCCTTTATTTCTTTTACACTCAACAGGAGGTGCATTTCCATGAAACCTTACAATCGTGCAGCCAGTATTCTTGGCGTGCTGCTGCTAAGCAGTGCTCTGGCGGCTTGCGGAAGCGAATCGAACTCCGCATCTCAGAGCGAGCCGAACACATCGACAACGACAACAGACAATACGAGCATCGAGGAGCCCGCAACGGCGACGCCGGACGAGGAAGCAGCCACGGATCAAGAAAACGGCGGAGATCAAGCCACGGATTCGACCGATGCGACCCCCGACGATTCAGCCGCGGAAGAGACCGACCAGCCGAGCGATTCCGCTGCCGACGATACGGCCGCAACGGATGACGCTTCTTCCGCAAGTGCGACTATTGCCCAAGAAGACCCGGCGGACGCCTCCAAGCAAGGAGATAAAGGCGCAGGCGCAGACCGTCCGAAAACGGAAAACTTCCAAATTGCCACGGCCGACTCTACCGATTCCGTAACGGGAAAACTTCAAGAAGGCTACGGCTATGCCTTTTACGCCATGGAAGGACTGGAATTCGACGCCGAAACCAATCGCTTGTCGATGACCGCAAATCCTGACTACTATGCAATCATCACGCCGCTTGAAAAAGGCTACGCACTGGCAACCCTACGCAACGAAGCCAAGACGGCGCTCAAAGCCTACGGAACACCATCCGAACTCAAAGGCGAAAAAGTTCCAGCAGCCTTATCCAGCTCTCGCCTGTTCCTTTCCGCCGAAAACGAAGCCGGAACCGGACAATTCGCCCTTTGGGAAACCCCTGCCAAAGGATATGACATCAAAATCAATATCCCAACCGGAGAAGACGCCGAAACCTTCACGACCCTGGTCTACGCCTCCCTCTCCACACTGGCAGATTAACAAAAGCTAAAAGTACATTAGTTCAAACATCTATCAAAGAGACTTTTTTAGACGAAAATCGTATCTTCAAAAGGAAATATATATCTAATAATCTTCCCCCTCCCAACACAATAGTGACTGGGCGAAGGGAGAAATTCAGTTCAAGACGCCTTTGAACCCGGAAAATTCCAATAAAAACTTCAATCGATTTTCTGGGTGAGACAGCGTCGCGAACAGAATTTCTCCCGCAACCCCACGCTCACTGTAACTCAACCGTGCCTCAGTGCACGGTTTTTGCTTGCCGCCAGATCGGGTATGATATAAATGCGCGAAGAAATTCAGAAGCAAGAGGAGGCGAACCATTTTGCCAGACCGAAAACTGCTGGACGAACTGTACCGCATGCGCGATTTTGCCGGAAACGAAGATGACCTGGAAAGGTTTTCCGATATTTTAAATGAACTTGGTGAGAAGGCTTCGGCAGAAGTGATTACCGATCTATGCCGAATGCTGGAGGACGACGTGATCGAACCCAGCGCCGCAGGGGATTTACTGGAGACGATCTTTTACATTGCCGACCGCTGCGGAATTGAGGAAAGTATGCACTATTTAGCACTCGGCGTCCCCGGCCTGTTTCCGCATGCGGAAGGATGGGCCGTTCGTCTGCATCGTATGCTGCTAAATGCCGACCGCCCAGGGTATCCGTATATCGAAGCTTACAGCGCTTCACTCCAGACGATTCCCGCACGCATCGCTCGGCGTATCGTGAATACCTTGCTGGATATCAAACGAACGCAGCCGCAGCTTTATATGGAAAAAGTCGATCGTTTTACAGAAGCACTGACTCGCGGCGAAGAGACGGGGGAAAACCGCACCTTCGCGCCGAATTAGTACGTTGTCGACGTAAACTTTACATTTAATTTGGTCAAGCTGCTAGTCCTCTGTACCAAATGAAGGTAAGGTTACGCTCGTCCGAAACGCACTAGACCCGTGCGCGTTTCGGCCAAACGTAAACCCACTATTTACCCTAGTACAGAGTACTAGTCCCGTAGATGCACGGTAGAAAGACGGAGGTGGAAGACGTGCCGATGATGCCCGAACAATTTATAGCTGCCTGGAATACGGCCGTGGACGGTCCGCTGCTGCGTTTCGACTGCGAAGCGCTGGAGGCTGTGCCGATCGCGGACGAGGCCAGGCGCTTTTTATGCCAAGCCGGGCTTCCCGCCGATTCGGCCCCGTATCTCGAATTTCGTTCCGGCGAAGGACGATTGTCCGATTTGAAAAGCGCTTTCGGCATGCCAAAGGAATATTCCGCCTACTGGCTGCTGGGGACGACAGGGTATGGGGATCCCGTTTGTCTGAAAGCCGGCGGATCGGAAGTGGTCTGTATACGCATGGATCAGGGAGGAACGGAATGGTTTATTAACTCGTCCATACCGCGTTTTGCGGAATTTCTATTGATCTACGCAGAGATGGTACAGCGCACGATTCGCGAAAATGGGGCGGATGCTTTTTTGGAAAATAAAATCCCGCAGGACACGCTGAGATGGGTGGTTCAAGAATTCGGACGCATCGACCCGGCTGCTTTTGCTCAAGGTACGTTTTGGAGGGAAGAGGTAGAGGAGCGGCTTCAGTTATAAGATAGAAGCTTGTATAAATAGAGTTTTGCACGCAGCGGTCGCTTCGCCTTCAGCATCACGGGCGAAGGGCGGTTATACATATGAAGGTGATGGAGCCATACGGATTCGCTACGCATATGATCTGGCGAGCGCACGCGAAAGGATAAAGTGGGGGAATCGGAGTTTGTGAATGAAAATGCGTTGATCGCCGGGATCAAGCGATTGCGTGCCAAGATTATAGACGATACGGCTGCGCCCAAGTTATCAAAACAATAGTATAGGGGCTAAGTTGAATTATGCCTACCCGAAAAAGAAACGGGCATAAGCCTAAATGGACGAAAACGGGGTATCGAACGCAAAGGAAGCGTTGTGGATATCCCATTTTTGCGTTTGGCTTTACCTGTAGTAGGTTTCTTTTTGTGAAAGTAGCAGCAACTAATTTCAAGCTCTCTACGTCTATACATGGAGTTAAAAAGGAGGGCTTAGCAATGAAAACCAACTGGATCTCGCCTATTGTCATAGGAGTCGTAGTCGGCATGTTAGCAACCGGCTGCGGAATGAACGCGTCAGCGCCAAAGCCAAATGCGCAGCAGGCGAGCGGTGCGACGGATCAGCAAGCTGAACCTGCGGAGACGCTTAAAGAGCCTGAAATCAACGATGCAGAGGATTCCGCCGATAAAGTTTCCACGGACGGAGACGTTTATTTGAAAAAAGAACACTACGAAGGTTCGATGATCCAGCCGGAACAGATCGATCTGCTAAACCAGTTATTTCGTGCGCAGAATGCAGGTGACGCTCAAGCTTACGCTTCATTGTTCACACAAGACGCCTCTAAAACGGATAAGCAGATCTCCTTCAAAGTGGATCAGGCCAAGCACTTCGACTTGTTTGCGTATGATGCGGACACAACCGGGGTCTACCCTCTCGGCGGAGCCATTCGGGAGAACGCCGCAGACGGTTATCATTCGATCTTGTACATACTCAAGCAAGAAGCAGGGCAGTGGCGTGTCGCGGAGATTGAACATGCCAATGGACCTTATGTAGACGAAGAACAATATGACGGCGACGAATTGGAGATCCTAAAGCTTATTAATGCAAGTACCAAAGCTCGAAATGCCGGAGATGCCGAAGCCTATCGCAAGCTGTTTATCGAAAACTCCAACGTCGGCGGGCTAAGGGAAGACGCGCCCGGTATCGAAGAAGTGCAACTTATGAATTTTCAGCCGCCGTCCGCGGATACGGCTATTGTTCCCGTTCATTATCGCGTAGAGGGCGAGAGCAGCGTTCGTTCCAACTCGTACGCGTTTGTGCGGCAAGAAGGAAAATGGATGATATACGATATCGATTAGGGCGTATGCGTAGTACTAAAATATGTATGTCTATGATAGACATACTCCTTCACCGATGGACAGTTTGCGTCCGTTCGGTGATTTTTTTCGCGACCTGATGCAGATTTGCATTTTTTATTGTAGGATAGAGTATGCGTCTCGCAAACGCGGGTGTGCATTACTGTGTAAAAGAATCGGAGGAAATAAAGTGGAAAGCGCAAACAAGTCGGGTGGCGAAAAGCTTCAAAAGAAACTGCTGCCTCGACATATCAGCTTTATGGCAATGGGTGGCGTCATCGGAACAGGCATTTTTAAAGGGAGTGCCGAAACGATTGGACTTGCAGGGCCAGCCGTTGTACTCACTTACCTGTTCGGCGGCTTGCTGCTGCTGGTGGTGATGGGGGCGATCGCGGAATTGGCGAGTGTGTATCCCAACCGCAACATGAAAGAATTTATCCGTCAGGCATTCGGCCCGCGCCCGGCGTTTATTGTGGGCTGGTTGTATGCTTTTCTGATGCTCAGCGTCTGCGTGATCGAAGTGACGGCGGCAGGATCGTTTTTGCAATACTGGATGCCCGGCGTGCCGCTGTGGGTATTGAGTCTTGCCAGCGCGGCGCTCATTCTCGGCATCAACCGGATGAGCGTCGAAAGCTTCGGGGAAACGGAGTTTTGGCTGGCCGGGATTAAGATCGCCATGATCGTGGTGTTTATCGTTTTGGGTGCGGGCCTGCTGTTCGGTTTGATTCCGGGGACTACAGGACAAGCTCCGGGATTGACGAACTACACCGCGCACGGAGGTTTTATGCCGAACGGCTGGTTGTCGATCTTTTCGGCTCTTCTCGTCGTCATGTTTTCCTACGGCGGCTCGGAGTTGATCGGGATGACGCTGACCGAGGCTAAAGATGCGGAAAAGGTGATGCCCAGAGTCGTCAAAAGCTTTATTTTGCGCGTCGTGCTCTTTTATACTTTGCCGATCCTGATCATTTGCGGACTTATTCCGTGGAACCAGTTGGCGGGGCAAAGCAGTCCATTCGTACAGGTATTGGAAGCGACGGGCCTCGGCGGAGCTGCGCATATCATCAACTTCATTTTGGTGATCGCGGTGCTGTCGGCGGCCAACTCCAGCATTTACGGCGCGACGCGGATGCTGCATTCGATGGCGGCTGCGGGCGAGGCGCCGAAAGCGCTGGGCATGACCACGGCAAAAGGCGTACCGATCGGCAGCTTGCGTCTGTGCGCGGCCGTACTGGTGCTGGGAGCGGTGATCGCTTATGTCGCGGAAGACAATCTGTTCGCGATCCTGCTGGCGGTTCCGGGCTTCGTGGTGCTCGTCGTTTGGTTGTCGATCTGCCTGGCCCAGCTCAAGCTGCGGCCGCAGTATCCGACCAAGCCGACGTTCCGCATCTGGGGCTATCCGTATATTACGGGGGCAACGGCTGTGATCCTTGCGATCATTGCGGCAGGCTTCGTGATCGATCCGCAGAACCGGTTCAGCATCGGAGTCTGTATAGGCGTGCTGGTGCTGTTGACGGTCTGGTCGGTGTTGAAGTTTAAAAAGTCGACGGTGTAGCGCCGAAGAGCCAGCCTATCGATAGTAGGTTTTGATGCATACGAAAAGAAGCCTAGTGCGGCAAACGTCGCATCCGGCTTCTTTTTTATGCGCATAAAGCACTCCATGCGTCATTTACAGATAATTACCGAACAGTTCCTTCGCCCGATCCCAATCGACGCCGAGATGCCCGCGCCATCCGGCGTACGGCATGTCCAGGTCCGAGCGTCCCTGCGTGGTATCCAACTTCAAGCCTGCTTCGACCATCTCTTCGTGATCGATCCAACGCTTCGGATCGACGGGCCGCGCGGCGTTCGGAAGCACGCCGGCTTCGGCTAACGCGCTGAGCAGGGCGCGCCGCGTTCCCGAGTTGCCTTTAATGATTTTTTCGGCGCTTAAACGCTTTTCCAGACGGCCCGGCGTTTCGTCGATATCGGCGCGGTCCACGGCTTCGAGCAGGCGCTTCAGCGCCGCCGCGTCTTGCTGCGTCGGATGAATCTCAGGCAATTGGATGCGTTCGCTGAAATCCGCGTAAACGCCTTCGGGCGAAGACCAATGATGCCCGATCCACAACGATTCGCGGATGCTGGACAGGTTGGCGGACGTCCGGGTAGAAAGTTCGTAAAATCCGCATACGCCGCACGAAGCCAGTTTCCGTGCCGGCGTATACGCATGCTCGGGAATCAGCGTCGCGAAGCGCAGGCTCGTCAAGCCGTTCATGCCTCGCCGATAGCTGTCTCCCGCGGCCGCGACGAATTCGCCGATAAGGCGCGATTCCGACAGCCGCTCGTCCCGGAACAATCCGGCGACGGCAGGGATGAGTTCGTCATGATTCAAGCGGACGATATCGTTGGCCTGCCAATTCAGTTCGTTCATGAAGGCCCGCTCTTCGGCGGAGAGGATCTTGTCGTTGTACAGGCTCGCGCCGATTTGGCCGTTGTACGTGCCGTTATGGTAATCGTAAAGCTTTTTGAATAAAGCCATGCGTTTTTTGTAGGTACCGATCACGTCGATCATGGCATGAACTCCTTTCGATTTCGCGTTCCGCACTGCCCGAAGCGCCGATATTCGATTCGAACGCGATCAATTCCTCGGCTTGCCCAATTCCCGTTTCACGCATTGATCCGCCTGCCGCGTCGTTTCGGGAAGACGGTAGCGCGGAGTCAGTTTCAAGATCCATTCGCAAGCGTCTGCCTGGGATAAACGGTGACCCGCGGAGACGTAGACCGGCTTGACGCCGTTTTGCGTACGCAGGCAGCAACCGATCGTCTCGTCTCCGTCGACCAGCGGCGAAGCCGATCCGCGTTCGCCGCCCGGTTCTTCGTGTTCCCCGATCAGCCGGGTCTTGCCGCATCCGATCGTCGGTATATCCAGCAGCAGTCCCAGATGGCTGGCCAGCCCGAATCTTCGCGGATGCGCAATGCCCTGCCCGTCGCATACGATCAAGTCAGGCGGTGTTTTCAGGCGTTTGAACGCTTGCAAAACGGGCGGCAATTCGCGAAACGAAAACAGGCCTGGAATATAAGGAAAAGAAGGCTTGCCTTCCGCGGCAGCCGTCTCCACGACCTCCAGCGTCTCCGCATCCAACACCACCACCGCCGCGATCAACCGATCGTCGTTTTTGTCGTAAGCCACATCCACCCCCGCAACCCTCCGAACTTTCCAACCTTGCGGAGTCTCCAACGAGACTTTTCCCGCCCATTCCTGTTGAAGCCGGATCGCTTCTTCTTCGCTCAAATCCCAAGCATGCTTCATTACGGCTGGCATGACTTCCTCCCGTCAACCTGACTTTTTCATCCTGATTTTTCCTTGCCATAGCCTTAACTCATTTATAACAAACCTGTTAGGTTCATATCAAACCGCACCGAATTTCGCTTCGTAATCTTTTTCCTTTTTTAAACACAAAAAGAGACGCCGCTTAGGCGCCCTTTTTAATTTCATTAAAAGATCTATTTGAGTCGAAGCTACAGCGAAGGGAGAAATTCAGTGAAAGACGCCTTTGAACTCGGAAAACTTCCTACTTTAATTTCATCCAGTTTTCCGAGTGAGACAGCGCCTTGAACGAATTTCTCCCGCAGCGCCCCAAGCTTCCCTCACGAATAGGCCTTTCCTCCCCGCACCTGATTCAAGTAGATCATCAAGAACACGAACGCAGCCGCGAACGATCCCGTAATGATCCAGATCGGTATCCGCGGATCAAGCGCATATGCCCAGCCGCCCACGATCCCCGCAGGAGCGGTCAGCAGCAGAATCACGACGGATAGCATGGAAAACACTTTGGCTCTTTTTTCATCGTCGATCGAATTCTGCACCGCTGCTTCGAGATACGGCGAGCTGATCATCAACCCGACCGCGGCAAGCACGGTACTCAGCCCGATCCATGCCAGATTCGACGTCGGCCAGATTACCAGCATCACGTTCGACAGCACCGATAATGCGAAGCCCGCCATCATCGAGCGCGTCTCGCCTTCAGCGGGGATCTTCGGCATAATGAACCAGAGCGCCAGCAGCATCACGATGGAAGAGACGGCCGGGACAAGCGAGATCAACCCGCTATCCACCTTCAGATAATCGGCCAGATAAAGCGAAAGATACGTCGTTTTGAGCGTCATTTGGAAGTTGAACAGAATGTATACGACGAAGATCAGCATGAGACTGCGGCTGGCAAACAGATCACGAATAGCGCCGCTGTAATCGATCATGCTCTTTTTCAGTCCGAGCTCTTTGGTTTCCTGCATTTTCCGGTAGCCCATTTCCGTTTCCTTCGTCGTTACGTGCCGTCCGATGAACTGGAAGGTCATCAGTACGGAACACATCACATACATGATCCGCGTTCCGTCCACCAGCCCGTAATGATCGACCAGCAGACCGCCGAGCGGCGCGAACAGTCCGCCGACGACGCCGATGATCTGAAGCAGCGTGAACACGTAGGTCCGATCCTTTTTCGGCGTGTCCTCCACGATCAGACAATAGAAGGCCACGTGCGGAACGCGCTGAAGGCCGTTAATGAATGTCGCGATCACGAAGAACCAAATATTTTGCGAAAAAGCGAAGATTAGCATCGCCACGCTCCAACTGAGCACGTCGAACGTGAGAATCGCGCGCTTGCGTCCCATGCGATCCGTCAGATACCCGCTCATGAATGCCGACATCACCTGCACCATCAGCCCGAGCGTCGTGATCCAGCCGATATTCGTTTCGCTTACGCCAAGCTCGTACATGTACAGCGTGGCGTAGGTCGCCATCATGCTGTACGGAATCAGGAAAAAAGGTTCGAAAGCGAGGCAGCCCCGGCTGTTGCCGCGAAGTCTCGGGAAAAGCGTTCTTGCCATGCGGGATTTCCTCCGGTGTCGTCAAATTGAATTTAAAGCGTTTTCGTCGGTTGCTAAAATATAGGTTACTATAGAAGAAGCTCGGAAAACAACCCTGTCGAAAAAGAAAATCAGGAGGAAAAAAGGATGGCTGAACGCACCCGATTTATCGAAGTTGTTCCTTACGATCCGGCTTGGCCGGAGGAGTTCGAAAAGATCTCCGCTGCCTTAAAAGAATGGATCGGCGACTTGCTGATCGGAATTGAGCATGTAGGGAGTACGTCGGTGGCAGGACTGGCGGCCAAACCGATCATCGATCTCGATGCCGTGATGCGGGATAAAAAAGTACTGCCTGAAATCATCGAGCGTTTGAGCGTACACGGTTTTGAGCATCAAGGCAATCTGGGCGTGGAAGGCCGAGAAGCTTTTCGCCCGACGCGGGACTTAGGCTTTATGAAGTTCCACCTGTACGTCTGCCCGCCGGACGGAAAAGGGTACTTGGAGCATATCGCCCTGCGCGATTATTTGCGGCAGCACGACGAAACCCGCGATGAATACGCCCGAATCAAAAAGCGGCTTGCCGAAGCGCATCGAACGGACATTGACGCTTACGTGGACGGAAAGACCGCGTTTATTCGGCAGGTGCTGCGGAAATCTGACGTCTGAGTCAAGCGGTCACGCTTCTTCGTCGGCGATCCGTGTTACGGTAAAGACGCCGTCGGCCGACGTCACCCGGTACAGCTCATCGAATCCTTCTGCAAAAGAAGGGACGGTGAGCTTTTTCATGACGCTTTGGATTCCGATTTCCCGCACAAAAGTTTTGCCTGTCCGCTGCGCGTTACGCCGAACGCTCTCCGCATAATCCGGTTCGAAGTAGAAGCCGGCGACGGAGAAGCGATGCTTTTTCGCCGCTTCGATATACGGAAGCCGATCTTCCGGCAGCGGGTTCGTATTATCGACGACAAACGGCTGCTTACTTTCGAGAAACGCCTGTAGCAGCAGCTTTTCCCGGTAACGCGTCTTAAGCATGTCCATATTGAGCCGCAGATGGGTATCGATATAACGCTGCTTATAAAAAGTCGATTTGCCTGTAGCCTGTATGCCCATGAAAATCACACATTCCATGCTACACGCCCTTTTCACGATCCAAATAAACGAAGCGATTGATATAGTCCCGATCCTGCGAAAAGACGGGCGTATCCAGATCGACTTCCCATCTTCGTCGCACGGCCGTGCCTTTCAAAAACTCTTTCTTCACGATGCAGGCGCCGCGTTTTTGCCAAGCGGGAAGGTCGTTCCAATTCAGAGCCTTTTCCGAAAAAAGTTTTTCTTGCAGCGCGCTGCCGTCCAATCCTTGCAGCTCCTGATGCGGGAAATTGGCTTGGGCGACCATGGAGATGCTGTTTTTGGTGGCGTCCATTTGTCTCCATAGAAAATAGTTCGTCACTTCGTCCTGCGGCAGCACCCAGGCGCGCGCGTCGAAGGTGGCGAGCGGCTGATCGGGATAGACGTTGCGAATCTCTTCATTGAACTTGGCTGTTGCCATGGACGAAGCGACCGAGACGATCTTTTGCAGGTTGTTTTCAAACCATGAAGCGGTCGTCAGTTTATCGTAGTTGGTCAGCAGAATCGAGATTTCGTCGCTCTGATGATAGACCAGTTTGCAGCCCATGATGTTTTGCGCGAGGTATTTGCACGTTTCCCAGAACACGCGGATCAGAGGTTCGTCGAACGGTTTGTCCATGCCTTTGGTAAACGTGTGAAAATGACAGCCGTCGATCCGGATCAACACAGGCATGCGGCCGGGGAGATGGTGGCGGAACGCGTTTTCGTAATTTTTCATGCGTGCGCCGAAGTCGTCGATATGCATGATGTGAAAAACTCCTTTGTAGGGAAAGGTGTGAAAAAACCGACGATTCGAATATCGTCGGTTCAGGCTGCTCAGTAAGTAATAGATAAGATAAAGAATGATTAAGCTTCGCCCAGCAGCTTATCTGCCGCGATCGCCAGGAAAGCTTTGGCGGCGATCAGCAGGGCGCGTTCGTCGATGTCGAAGCGCGGGTGGTGGTGCGGGAATGCGGTGTCTGCACTCTCGTTTTGCGAGCCGACGTTGAAGAAGTTGCCCGGGCGGTGTTGGAGATAGTAGGCGAAGTCTTCCGCGCCCATCGAAGCATCCAGGCCGAACAGGGCCTCTTCGCCGAACTGGCGGGTGAAGATTGACCGAACTTCTTCGGCTTGTTGAGGCGGGTTCACGAGCGCCGGGTAGCCGTTAACGTAGTCCAGCTCATAGGTTGCGTGCTCGGCAAGCGTGATGCCGTGCACCATGTCGCGAATGTCGCGTTCCAGTTGTTTGCGTACGTCCGGATCGAAGCTGCGGACCGTACCTTCGATCTTGGCTTTGTCCGCGATGACGTTGAACGCCGCTCCCGCCTGGAACACGCCTACGGTTACGACAGCCGAATGCAGCGGGTTGATATGGCGCGCTACGATATGCTGGAGCGAAGTCACCAGTTGGCTGCCGACGACGATGGCGTCGACGGTCTGGTGCGGCTTGGCTCCGTGTCCGCCTTTGCCTTGCACCGTGATGGCAAACGAATCGACAGCCGCCATCGACGGACCGGACGAGACGGACAGCTTGCCCAGCGGCATATAGCTCGCCAAATGCGCGCCGTACACTTCGTCGATGCCTTCAAGCGCGCCGGCTTCGATCATCGCGATCGCGCCGCCCGGCAGCTTCTCCTCGGCATGTTGGAAAATGAAGCGTAGGCTGCCTTTTAGGTCGCTTTGGCGATCGGCTAGTACCTTGGCAACGCCGAGCAGCGTGGACGTATGGCCGTCGTGCCCGCAAGCGTGCATTACGCCGGGATTGTTCGATTTATAAGGAACGTCGTTTTCTTCATCGATCGGCAGAGCGTCGAAATCGGCTCGAAAAGCGATGGACGGGCCCGGATGTGCGCCTTTCAAATCGGCAAGAATACCGTTACCGCCTACGCCTGTGCGTACTTCGTAGCCGAATCCGGTTAGGGTTTCCGCGATAAAGCGGGCCGTATTCGTTTCTTGGAACGACAGCTCCGGGTTGGTATGCATATGGCGGCGCCATGCTACGATTTGTTCGTATTCGCCTTCAAGGCGTTCGATCCATTGGTCTTTGGTCTGTGTAGTCATCTCATCGATCCTCCCGCAATATGTAGTAATGCCTTTTATTTTCACATGATTACCAATATGGTTTTCAAAATATCACTTTCCCGGTAAAGCGTCAAATGTGCAAAGCGGCTTGAATTGCGGAAAAAGTAAAGCAGGCCGGGCGTTTGATAGCCGCGAACTTTATTTTCCGAGTTAACGGCTCAGAATTAGAAGGGAAAAGAAAAATGGAATCCACGACTTTTTTCGACAAAATACTTTAAAAAAAACAGGACAAAGGGCCGATAATAGAGCGTAAGGCCTAAAATTATAAATCATCTAGGAAGCAGGAGAATAATGAGAGTCAAAACCAAATTGTTTACTGTGATTTTGATGCTGGTTGCTGTATTGGTTGGTAGCGGGGTCTTATCTCTGGCGGCGATCGATAATAGTATGAAAAGTTCGGCTCGACTGGAAGATAAGTTGGAGACGCAAACCTTTTTGAAGCAGTTGCAATATCGGATGACGGGACTTGCCAATGATGAGCGTGGATATTTGTTAACTGGCGATACGGAATTTGCGGACGGCATGGGAAAAAAGACGGAAGAAATCCAAGCCATGTTGGAATCGGAAGCTCTTCGTTTGCAAGGGAATGATCTGGAGTCGCTGCAAAAGATCGGAGCCGAACTAGGTCGGATGATCGAGCTGAACGGACAGGTTCTGCAATTTGTTGCAAACGGACAACAAGATCAAGCCGAGCAGCTGCATTTCGGCGAGGAACGGACGCTGCGCAAAGAGCAGGTCGATCCGGCCGTAAACGAGTTCGTCGATCGGCTCGATGCCGAGGTTACGGGTATGAAAGCCGAAAACGAGAGCGATGCGAAACGGAATCAAACCATTCTATTCAGCGTCGTGCTTGTAACCGTGGCGGCGGGTCTTGGACTTGGTTTCTGGCTGCTGCGTTCCATCATGCGGCCGCTTACGCTGCTGGAACGCAGAATGAGCGAGATTGCTGAAGGCGACGCCGATTTGACCAGCCGAATCGAGTGGGATAAAAAAGACGAGTTTGGTCACTTGGCAGGCAGTTTCAATCGATTCGTCGGTTCGTTGCGCGATATGATGGCCAGGGTAGGCGAAGCTTCGGAGCATCTGGCTTCGGCATCCGAGCAGTTTTCCGCGAGCGCCGAACAGTCGAAATCGACTTCGCATCAGGTGGCGGCTGCCATGCAGCAAATCGCGGAGCGTGCGGGAGAACAGACGCAGACGGTAGGACAAAGCACGGAGTCGGCAAAAGAGACTTTGGAGCAAATTACGCAGATCGCTGCGTCAACGGCTGAAGTCGCGGCCTTTTCGCGGGATATGAGTCGTCAGGCTGCCGAAGGTGAGCAAGCGATTGTACAGATCGATGAACAGATGAGCGATATCAAATCGGCTGTTGTCGAAGCAGATGAGAAGATTGCCCGGCTTGCGGTCCATGCGGAACAGATCGACGCGATCACTTCGCTGATCAACGAAATTTCGGCGCAGACGAATTTGCTTTCGCTGAATGCTTCTATTGAAGCGGCCCGAGCGGGTGAGGCTGGACGCGGCTTCACCATCGTCGCAGGCGAGGTGAAAAAGCTTGCCGAACAATCGGCTGATTCGACGCGCGAGATCAAGGAATTGGTCGCCAGCATTAAGGAGGAAACACAGGCGGCCATGGAGAAAATGCACGACGTGAAAACTCGCGTCGAAGAAGGTTCGGGCGTGACGCATCACGGCGCGCAGCAATTCGGCGGCATTCTGTACGCGATCGGCGAAGTCTCGGATCGCACGGAGGCGATGGCGGCTTCGACCGCGCAGGTGCATGACGGATTCGCCGATGTCTCGCGTTCCATGGAGGACGTTAGCTCGGGGACGCAAGAAATTTCCGGCGGCACGCAGGAAATCGCGGCCGCGACGGAGGAACAGCTGGCGGCGGGAGAAGAAATGCTGCATGGAGCTTCGTCGTTGAACAAGCTTGCGGATGAATTACGCGTATTGGTGGGGCGGTTTAAGATTTGAGGGAAGTTCCGATTCGCTGAATCGTATCGTCAGCGAATCGGCGGCTAAAGGATCGCATGTCCGTTAGACCGCTCATTTTCGCGATCTGAAATCCGTAACGGATCGTAGGGACGCTTAAACCGGAAAATAGACGAAATCGGCACGAAAATCGGCGTTTTTTACCGCTAAGCGTCGCCTCGTTCCGTTAAAAATCTCAATCCCCAAATTGAGAGCGCTAAGCGTCATGTCGTTCCGTTACACGTTATCGTCTTCGGATCGAGCTTGCCGATGAGGTACGGCGAACCGGTGTTGAGCAGGCGCTGGCATGTTGGCTTATCATTAGGTTAAGGCAAGGGCGGCGATCGCTTTGGAGATCGCCGCTTTTTCTTTGCGCAGCACAGCGGAGGCGTGCAGGGCATTGAGCAGGCGGAGGAGTTCATCGCGCTCCGCGCGGGTGTTCGGGCCGGCGAATAAAGACGCGATTGCCTCTTCGGGCAGCATGCCGATTGCAGATACGGCGGTCATTCGGAGAGCGTCGGCGCTTTGCAGCCAGCGAATCAGGTCTTCGGCTTGCGGTCGGGAGGCTGCGAGCAGGGTGTCCCAGCCGCTGAACGGGAAGGAGACATGCGGCTCCATCCAGCGGATGACCCGGCGGCTGCGGAAAGGCGCCAGCGAATGGGTCGGCGGCGAGATACGGTGGCCGGAACGTCGGGCTTCGTGCTCAATATCATGCAGGACGTGCGGCAGGCCTTCCTCTTCGGGCAAGCATACGGCAGCCAGACGATGCAGCACGCTGTCGTCCGCTCCCGGTGGAAGAACGAAAGGAGAGGACGCCGACTGGCTTGCGGGAACGGCTTGGCTTTGCGTGGCAAACGACGCGTCCGTCGCGGCATGCTCGGCGGCTGCATCTTTGCCGGTTTTCGCTGCCCACAGCGAACGCACCCAATCGGCCGCGTCGCTGCCCATCGCTTCGCCGATCAGGATCAGCCGATCCCGGCGGTTCTGCTCCGGTTGAGCTTCTCCGCCGCGCGCCGTCCATTCGCGAAAGATATCTTCGACGGAATGGTATGCCTTTAGCAAAGGACCGATCTCGCGTCTCGGCGTGAGATCCGGGTCGTCCGAGGCGAACATCTCGAACATCCGAAGCGCGCCGGGAAGATCGTTTTTGACGTCTTCCCATTGCAGCTCCCTATAGTCTTTGAGCCACGTCTTCCACAGCTGCCCGTTCGGCCCGTCCGGTTCCAGACCGTTTTTCCCGAGAAAAGGAATATAGATATCGCCGTAGGCGCCGATTAGGCCAAGCTTCGTGATCCGTTCGAAAAAGTCCGGCAGGGACGGGGCCAGCAGACGGAACTCGTCTTCTTCGTGCGACCAGGATACGACGGCGGAACCTGCCGCGCTTTCCAGATCGAACAGCAGCAGATCGCCGTTGCCCGCCATATGAAAAGCAAGGTAGCGGCGCTGCGTTACGTCTTCGCCGTTTTCGTCGAAAAAATCGGGGAATTCCGCATTTTGAATATTCCAACCGAGATCGCCTTCGGATACCTCTGGGAAAGGGAGCAAAATGCCTTCGGGGAACCTCCAATCGACTTGGGCATGAACAGCGCCGAAACGGATCAAGTCTGCGAGATCTTCCGGGAGAGGCAGCGACAACCGATGTTCGATTTCCGCAATCAAGCTTTCCGGATCGTCGGCAAACGAATAAACGCTCCCGCCCCTTTGACCGCTGCGGTCGGTAATTTGTCCGGCGATCCGGCTCCATTTTTCCGTCCAGGCTTTGAATCCTGCTTGCGTGATCTTGTTCATGGCTTTTCTTCCCTTTCGCTGAGTTTCTAAATTAAATTGCTGCAAATAAAATTTTAAAAAATTTTTGACGAAGTGTTTAAATACTCGCTAACTAGGATATAATAACTACTAGATAGTAAGAACTAGACCTAAAGACCTTTTTTGAATAAGAAGCTGTCGGAATAGAGAGAAAGATGGCTTGTTTGAACCGAAATACAGGTCTAAAGTTCCTTTTTACTCTCAATAACGATAAACGAGGTGCAAAATAATGAAAAACCGATTTAAAACGCTTTTCGGAAGCTTGTTCACTCGAATCTTGGCTGCTGCCGTGCTCGGCATGCTGCTTCCTACCGTTTTGAACTTCGTATTGATGAGCGATTTCGTTCAGCAGGCCAACGTATGGCGGATCGGTCCGCTGGTCGTCTCGGTGTTCGGCTTCGTCGTGTCTTTCGTCTTGTTGTTCTTTATTGTAAAAGGGATCGTTCGACCGATTCAAGCGGCCACCGCGCATTTGGACAAAATGGCCGACGGCGACTACACGCAAAAGCTGCCCGAAAAGTATCTGGCGCGCAATGACGAGACGGGAACGCTCAACCGCGCGGTGGACCGTATGCACAAAGCGGCGCGTATGCTGCTTGCCAGCGTTTCCCGCGAATCCGCGGAGCTGAAAGACGCGACCGCGATTGCCCAACAAAAGTTCGTCGGCATGGAACAAGGGTTGTCCGGCGTCTCCTCCACGACGGAGCTGATGGCGGCGGGCATGCAGCAGACCGCGGCTTCCGCCGAAGAGATCGACGCGTCGACCCAAGAGTTCGAGCGCGCGGTCGGATCGATCGCGAAACGCGCCGAAGAAGGCGCCGAGCAGGCCGGACAAGTCAGCGCCCGCGCAATGGAAGCGCAGGAGAATCTGACGCAATCGGTCGAAGTCACCACCAAAGTTTACACTGACGTCAAAACGCAGCTGGATCTGGCGCTCGAAGAGTCGCACTCAGTGAATATGATCCGCGAACTGGCCGATTCGATTCTCCAAATCGCGCAGCAGACCAACCTGCTCGCGCTGAATGCTTCGATCGAAGCGGCGAGAGCCGGAGAAGCCGGCAAAGGCTTCGCGGTCGTGGCCGACGAAATCCGCAAGCTGGCCGACGCTTCGAAGCAGTCCGTCGGACAGATCCATAGCGTTACCGAGAAGGTGGTAGGTTCGGTCGATAATCTTCAGAACCAGACCGGACGCCTGCTGCAATTGATGACGACGGAGATCGCGGCCGATTATCAAATGATGCAAAGCAACGCCGACGCTTATTTGCAGGACGCGCTCTATATCGAAAACATGGTTTCCGATTTCAGCGCGACCAGCGAACAGCTTAGCGCTTCGGTGCAAAACTTGTCCAAAGCGATCAGCGAGATCGCGGCGGCCAACGGTGAAGCGGCCGAAGGCACCGAAACGATATTCGAGCAGGCTTCCAACGTATTGGCCCTGTCCGGCGAAGTTGCCGTTCAAGCGCACCGCACAGGCGAAAGCTCGAAACGCCTCGACGAGCTTTCGGCGATGTTCCGCTTCGACCAGCAGGAACGCGAAGGCTTCGCCGCCGCGGCAGCGGAAGCAGCGGCTTCTTCGGCATCGCAGCCCGCAGCCGCGCCGAAGCCGGTCCGCAAACCGAGCTTGGTTTAAATCCGTCAGGCTCGGAATCCGGACCGCTCCCGTCTGGACCATGCAGGCATAACGCCTCACCGTAAAACTTAACACACCGAATCCGAGCGAAGTCCTGAAGGGCTTCGCTTTTTTTGCTTTTTTCGCCGATTGCGGAGGCCTGCGTTCGCAATCCGCTTTCGCGGAGTGTGCCTATTTGTGAAATAATTGTTACAATAATAAGGCGTGTTTCAAGGCACGCCCTACGGACAAGCGCCGCATCGATCCGTCGATCGCGCGCCCAAGAATCGAAAAAGCGAGGGACATTACGATGATAATCAAACCAAGAACGCGCGGATTTATTTGCACAACCGCTCATCCGGACGGCTGCGCTGCGCAGGTTCAACAGCAGATCGACTATATCGCGGCCAAGCCGCGCCTGGAAGGCCCTAAAAATGTACTGGTGATCGGAGCGTCGACAGGGTATGGCCTGGCAGCGCGAATCGCGGCGGCTTTCGGCGCAGGCGCTGCGACGGTCGGCGTATACCGCCCGAGCAAAAGCAGCGAAACGCGTACCGCCTCCGCAGGCTGGTACAATTCGGCCGCGTTCGAGCAAAAAGCCGCCGAAGCGGGACTCCGTTCGTTTAGCGTAACGGGCGATGCTTTTTCGAACGAGACCAAAGCCAAAACGGTGGAGACCATCAAGTCGGAACTCGGACAAGTCGATTTGGTTGTGTACAGCGTCGCTTCGGCGCGCCGCACGAATCCGAAAACGGGCGAGACCGTCAACTCCGTGCTTAAGCCGATCGGCGCATCCTACACGAATAAAACCGTCAATTTCCACACCGGCGAAGTGAGCGAGGTTACGCTTGATCCGGCGACGGACGAGGAAATCGAGGCGACGGTAGAAGTGATGGGCGGCGACGATTGGCAGTTGTGGATCGACGCGCTGCGCGAAGGCGGCGTATTGGCTGACGGCGCGACGACGATTGCTTACTCCTACATCGGCCCGGATCTGACGCAGCCGATCTATCGGGAAGGCTCGATCGGTCGGGCGAAAGACGATCTGGAGGCGACGGCGCATCGCATCGGCAATCAATTGGCGGCAAACGGCGGACGTGCTTTCGTGTCGGTCAGCAAGGCATTGGTTACGCAATCCAGTTCCGCTATTCCGGTTGTTCCGCTCTATGTATCCGTCCTTTATAAGATCATGAAGGAAAAAGGACTGCATGAAGGCTGCATCGAGCAGACGCATCGGTTGTTCGCCGAACGCTTGTATGCGACGGAAGAGGTTCCGGTAGATGAAGCAGGCCGTATCCGCATCGACGATTGGGAGATGCGCAGCGATGTGCAGGCGGAAGTCGAGGAGAGTTGGGCGCGCATTTCGTCGGAAAACATCGAAGAACTGAGCGACCTTGCAGGCTACCGTAAAGAGTTCTTCCAACTGTTCGGCTTTGAAACGGACGGCGTGGACTATGAAGCCGATACGAATCCGGTCGTGGACATGCCTGCGGGCAGCCAACGTTCTGTGTAAAACAAACTCGGGCACACCGTATAAAAAGTTCGCGGACATAGATAGAAAATGGCTTCGATTTACGGAGGGGATGAATAGATTGACGCACCGTAGAGAGGAGAGATTTACGTTTGTTGAATAGATTTGACCGTGCTTTTCAACCTTTGACCTGGGTGCTGCTCGCTTTGATGGCGGTAAGTTTGTTTGCGTTGGACAATGCGTTCACGACGCCGTTACTCGGTGCGTATCTGCTTCTGTTGGCGGTTCGCCATCGCTCGTCGATTGCGGATACGCTGCGCCGTTCGACGCCGAAGCAAAAAGGGCTGCTGGTACTGACCTTTATGGGCTCGGTTGCGCTATCGTTCGTGCTGATTCGCTTCGGCGGGCAGTTTCTGGAGTCGCAAGGCATCGGTCCGGTATTTTTGTACATTTGGATCGCGCTTGTGATCGGAATTGCCGTAGCGATTCTGCTTGGAGTGGCGTCGCGCTTCGGACTGGTGTCGGAGAGTAGAGGCCGCTAATCGGACGCGTTAAAACATAGAACATGAAAACGGACAGCCCGTGCAAGCAGGGCTGTCCGTTTTTGTGATGGAGCGGCTTCGGCATACTTTTTACGGCTTGCAGGCAGCGTTAAACGGATGAAGCCCGGTATCAGGACTCCTCGTACACCTTTTTCAATAATCCGGCCAAGAGTGCTTCTTCTTCTTTGCTTAGGTTGCGGGTGATAACGGCGTTATGCTCTTCAAGCAGCCGCAGCAGCACAGGGAGGAAGTCGAGACCTTTTTGCGTAGGGTAAAGAAGATACGCTCGGCGATCCTGCTTATCCGCGATTCGCTCGATATATCCTTCCTGTTCCAGATGCTGAACGGCGCGGGCTGTCGTTGCTTTATCGAATTTGAGGTCAATCGTGAGCTGATCCTGACGAATGCCGGGACGAAGCAGAATGTTTTTGAGAAACGCATGCTGACCGCCGCCGCCCAGACCGTAGGGTTTGAGGGCTTGCGTCAATTGTTTTTGATTTTGCCGATAGAGGATCGAAATCCATCTGCCGATCGGATATTGTTCGGACATGCCGGGGAAGACTCCTTTCTTGAAACGGAACGGATCAGCAGCAGGCTGAACGTTGATATGCCGTACGTTTGGTTAACTCATTATCGAAAAGTGTAACGAATATTGGTTGCGTTCGCAACCTTTTTGACGTACACTGTACGAGTTAACTCGTTGCGTGTGCAACCAATAAGCGGAGGTGTAAACGTGAATTCGGCCATTTCCTCGTATCAGGACAACCCCCAGGTGCAACAGCGTCGCTGGCGTATCCTGATCATTCTTAATTTATTTACGTTCATGGCGACGCTCGACGGGAGTATCGTCAATGTGGCGCTGCCGACGATCACGGGTGACCTTGGCTTGCAGCTCGGACATGCGCAGTGGGTATCGAGCATCTATTTGATGGCGATTTGTTCGTTTATTTTATTGTTCGGCCGGTTAGGCGACATTTTCGGCAAGATTCGTATTTTTAGAATCGGCACGGTTGTATTCGTCGCGGGTTCGCTGTTATGCGGACTTAGCGGATCGTTGGCGACATTGATCGCGGCACGTATCGTTCAGGCTATAGGTGCTTCGATGACCATGGCGAATAGTCAGGGCATCGTGACCGATATCTTCCCGGCCAACGAACGCGGCAAAGCTCTGGGTCTTGTCGGCACGTTCGTCTCGCTCGGCAGTATCGCGGGTCCGGGAATCGGCGGGATCATGGTCAGTTCATTGGGCTGGGAGTCGATCTTCTGGATCAATGTGCCGATCGGAGTGATTGCGATTCTGCTCGGAGCCAAGCTGTTGCCCAGCGATATTCGTACTTCCAAAAAGCGCATCGACGGTGGCGGAAGCCTTTTATTTGCCGGGTTTATCGTCTCGCTGATCGCGGCCATTCTGCTGGGACAGGAGATCGGATACGGCGACTGGCGGATTATCGGATTGTTGGTGTTCGCGGTTGCCTCGTTCCTGGTATTCTTGCGTGTGGAATCGCGAATCGGGGAGCCGATGCTGGATCTGAGTCTGTTCCGGAATCCGTTGTTCACCTTGAGCATTTTGTGCGGTTTTCTGGTATTCGTGAGCATGTTCTGCTACAACATCATCGCGCCGTTTTACCTGCAATCGATTGTCGGCTTGTCGCCGAGCAACGCGGGTTGGATGATGATGATTTATCCGCTGGTGATGGTCGTGATCGCTCCGATCAGCGGCGCGATGTCCGATCGGTTCGGCTCCGAATGGCTGACCTTTATCGGACTGCTGCTCATGGTCGGCGCGCAGGCGGGCCTGGCTTCGCTGTATGAAGGCAGTACGTTGTTTACAGTCGGCGGGTTCATCGCGCTGCTTGGCTTGGGTGGCGGCATGTTCCAATCCCCAAACAACTCGCTCGTCATGTCGACCGTTCCGCGTCCGCGTCTCGGCGTGGCAGGTAGCGTCAACTCGCTGATCCGCAACCTCGGCATGGTGGTCGGGATCGCGGTCGCGACGACCACGCTGTTCGGCGTGATGAGCAATCGGGCGGGATACCGGGTAACGGGCTTGATTCCGGACCGCCCGGACATTTTCCTCACCGGCATGCATATCGTCTTTACCGTTTCCGCCTCGATTTGCGTGGTAGGAGCGCTGTTGACCGGATGGCGGTTGCTGACGCGCAAGCGGCGGGGAAGCGAGGGCGAGGGCGAGGGAGGAAGCGGCGAGAGCAGTCGCGGGAATGGAGCGGCGGCGAAGGCCTAGTAGGAAGGCGTAATAGGCAGTTGGAGAAGATCAATGGACGGCCGCTTCGGCAAAACGTATAACGATTAGAGAAGGAAAAAGTATCTCGAAGCTGCATATTTTACAACATTCTTAACCTATTTCTATTCGTTTTAAGGTGCAAGTTGTAGAAGATGCAATATTATAGCTATTCGAACCTACTTTCCTGCTCATTTCCTTCAATAATATTGCAGATTGTACAACTTGATGGATGAAAGACTTGAGATCGTCCTCATAATCTTGCACACTTTACAACTTTGTCCGGCTTCACATTGTCACCTGACTCTAATTGGGTTCCCATTCCGCGCAAATAAAGCCTGTTCATGCTGCTTATTAAGTAGAGAACAGGCTTTTCAACATAGGCTTGACTATTCCAAAAGCAATTTAGGAAATCCGCCGACGATTTCGTAATAGCGCACATACTTACCGTCGCCTACGGGTTTAAGCAATCGATGCTCCACCAAAATATTCAAATGATTGCGAGCTGTACGGAAGTTTATTCGATACACCTCCATTACGTCCTTCGGTCGAATCGCTCTTCCCGATCGCCAAGCCAGCTTCAGTACGTCTTTTTGCATCGGGGTAAGTGTTGGGGTTGCGGAAGTTCCTATCATCATCGGCATCACGCTCATTTGCAGCAGCATCCGGCATACCTCCGGGCGGTTCTGAATATCGTCGAAAGCGAAATGCAGTATTCTCCAACCCATTCCCGTGAGAAAAGTATCTCGATTCAGCGCATAACTGAACCGTTCGCGATCCATATCTTTGATGTGGCTTTGGAAGCCGTCGCATTCGATACCGATTCGATCGCCGTTCCCGGTAATAAAAGCAAAATCGAGAAATTGCGAACGGCGGTTCCAATCGTAGATTTCGTATTCGGGATGCAGATGCTCGAAGTTTCCGACAAGCGGCCACCATATCTTTTCCAAAAAAAGCTTCTCCGCATACTGATGTCCTCGCTCCAGTCGGCCGCGCCGCTCACCGGAGCGAAGGTGCATATGGTGCTGCAAAAATGCGGCGTGCGCCGATTCGAATCCGGAGCCTGGCTTGAATTCGGGAATCAGGGTTGACCGTTTCTCTAAATGCTCGTTCTTGTTCGTTAGCCTGTTCCTCTTATCCGCCACTTGCTTATCCTCCTTAAATGTCTTCAAACGCAAAAAAACGCCCCCTCGGCTCAATGCCGGGAGGACGTTCTTCGTCGCTCGGTCGTTTCTTATAAAAAAGTATAGCACAAGCCGTTTCTCGAAAGAAACTCCCCTGTCGCACCTTCAACCCTTGTCAGCCGGAGGGTTAACGGGTTCGTGCGCATCATAAAGTCGGCCGGTACCCTGTCAATACTAAAGCTTAGGGTACCCGTTTATCTTTTGTTAAAATCTCGTTTAACCCTTCGTTATCCTGTCATGCTATCATTCAGAAGATAACGACGCATGCGGCAAACGGATCGGCTTCGCTTTATGTCTACGGTTCGACGTAGGCGATTCATATGATCGAAGCTAGAGCCGTCCGTAAACGTGCCAGACCGATCCGCGTCTACCCCAAGCGAAAGCGGGAGATTATCCATGACCATTAAACGAAGGCTTTTCATATCCAACATTCTCATGATCGTCATTCCGATCGTGTTGGCGATCATGCTGTCTATTTTGCTGGCGCTGCTGCTTTGGCGGGAGTTCGATTTCGAATTCGGCAGCGACAAAGATTATTACGACGCGCGCGATTCCGTGATGGAGGCCGCTCATGCCTTTTTGGAAAATCCGGATATGGATGCGGGCAGGCTGGAGTTCATGATGAAACGCGTCGATGAGCTGCTGACGAACAACGATATGGCGCTGCGCGTGTACGAAACGGATGCGCCGACAGATTCCGAAACCGAACTCGGCACAGGAGTGCTGCGCTATTCGCTCGGTACGGAGCCTTTTGACGCGACCAAGCTTGAAAACGGCCTTGCCTCGCTCGGCGGAACCGGAATTATCGGTCAGGACGGCCGCGAGCTGTACGTGACGGATGCGGAAGGATCGGGCAGCATCTACCGCATCGAGCTGTACAGCACGCGCATCGTCGCCGAAGAAGAAAGCGTGCACGGCAGGGGCGACGGCTGGATTCCGATCGGGATCATGCTCGGTGTGCTGGCCGTATTGTTTTTCACCAGCCAATTCCTGACCCGTTTCGTATTCCGGCACATTCGCGATCCGCTGAAGATTCTGTCCGACGGCGTGAACCAGATCCGCGACGGCAACCTCGACTACCGGATCGAATACGCGCGCAAAGACGAATTCCGCCCGGTATGCGAAGCGTTTAACGAAATGGCAGGGCGCTTGAAGGAATCGGTATGGGCCGTGCAGAAGCAGGAGATGAACCGCAAAGAACTGCTCGCCGGCATCTCGCACGATCTGCGCTCTCCGCTGACCTCGATCAAAGCGTACGCGGAAGGGCTGTTGGACGGCGTGGCGGCGACCAAGGAATCCCAGCACCGCTACGTGAACATGATCAAGACCAAAGCCGACGATATCGACCATATGGTGTCGCGTCTTTTCCTTTTCTCGAAAATGGATCTGGGCGATTACCCGAATTACCCGGAAGATCTGGACGCGCGCGAAGAATTGGAAAGCTTTTTCCGGGCGGCGGCTGAAGAGCATGCGCACGAGGGGTTGAAGATCCATATCGAAAAGTTGGAAAAAGGAGTGACGCTGCACGCCGATCCGGTTCAGTTCCGGCGGGTGCTGGCGAATATCGTGGAAAATAGTTTGAAGTACAAAGAACGGTCGGAAGTGACGGTATCGGTAGAGGCAGCGAGACAGCAGCATCTACTCCGCATTGCCGTCGAAGATAACGGGCCGGGCGTCACGGACGAAGCGCTGCCGAAGCTGTTTGACGTCTTTTACCGCAGCGATGCTTCACGCAACAGTCCGAATCGGGGCAGCGGCCTGGGATTGGCAATCTCGGAAAAAGCGATTACGTTTATGGGCGGAACCATCCACGCGGAGCATGCGGCAAGCGGCGGCCTGCGGATCGTGATCGAACTGCCGATCAATCATGCAGAAGGAGGAAGCCAACGTGTCTAACGGGAAAAAGATTCTGATCGTAGAAGACGATAGCGCTATTGCGGAGATCGAACGGGATTATTTGGAGATTGACGGGTTTGAAGTGCAGATCGTCGATAACGGCCCGGCAGGAATCGAGCGGGGAGCAAGCGGCGAATTCAACCTGATCCTGCTCGATGTCATGCTGCCGGGGGCGGACGGATTCGCCGTCTGCCGCAAACTGCGGGAAACGGTGGACGTACCGATTCTTATGGTAACGGCAAGGCAGGAGGATATCGACAAGATACGCGGACTCGGGCTGGGTGCGGACGATTATATCGTGAAGCCTTTTTCCCCAAGTGAACTGGTCGCGCGCGTGAAAGCCAATCTGGCTCAGTACGAGCGGCTGCGGAACCGGGGCGGAGCGCCTACGGACGGCAGCGAGCTGAAGGTCGGGCAGATCGCGATCCGGCCCCAGTCGCGGCGGGTGTATGTGCGAGGCGAAGAGCTGACGCTCAAAAACAAAGAATACGAGCTGCTGTTATTCCTGGTCGAGCATGTCGATATGGTATTAAGCAAAGAAACGTTGTACGAGCGAATCTGGGGCTATGACGCGATCGGCGATAGCGCGACGGTGGCGGTACATATCAATCGGCTGCGCGACAAGATCGAAGAAAATCCGGGCGATCCCAAGGTGATTCAGACGGTCTGGGGCGCGGGGTATCGTTTTAAAGCATAATGAATAGTGGGGAAATGAAGATCAAGGACTTCCGTGCGCAGAATGTGGAGCGTATGCGGAAGTCCTTTTTATATGAAGAAAAGAAAGTCTTTGAACGAATATTTATAACGGGTTTAACTTTTGTTTAGAAACGTTGAAAGATCCGTTTATCCCTCCGCTGTAGGATATGAGTAGGCAAAAGAAACAAACTACTTTACAAACAAGAGGAGAGATTGGGATGAAAAAAAGCACGCGCAACAAAACAATCGGCGTAATGGCGGCAGGCATGATCGTAACGGCGAGTCTCGGAGCAGCGGCCTATGCGAACGGCAGCGCTTATGACAACTTCCGCACGGCAGTCGTGAAGACGGCGGCAATCGACAACTCGACACTGACCTCCAATATCCAAGTGACGCAAAACGGTACCGTGACCGCGAGCGGGAAATTGGAAGTCCAGTCGGCAGGCGAAGACCTCTACTCGTCGGGACAATTCGAGATCGGCGGCAAAACCCTTGCAGTCGAGCAGTCCACGGACGGCGACAAGCTGATTTTGCGTAAAGGCGACCAATACTACTCCGTAGACGCTTCGGGCGAAGAACTTAGCGAGAAGCCGGATTTCGAAGCTTCGCCAAGCGCGATTCGACTGGCGGAAGCGGCGAGCGATCTGCTGCTGGGCGACATCAAAAACCGTTTTACGGAAAATGGCGATACGATCACGCTGAGTCTGACGGATGCGCAAATTCCGGAGCTTGCCAATCTCGCAATGAACGCGGTGCTGGAAGCAGGCGCGCGGCAGGGCACGGATCGTCTGAGCGAAGAAGCGCAGTGGCAGTCGGAGTGGTCGGACTTTGACGGGGCTTCGTTGTTCCCGATTACGTCGAACGGCCGCGTGGAAAAAGTTCGTCTGGACGCTACGGTAACGGAGGGTACCATTACTGCTCTGAAAACGACCATCGGCGTATCGGGTCTGGACAAGGATGGGCAGAAGGTTGAGCTGGAAGCTTCGATTGATAGTGTCTTCAGCAAGATCGGCAGCACCGTTCCGCAAGATATCGACGTAACCGGAAAAACAGTCGAAGAAGTCGATCTGGAGTCGGACCGCGGCAAATTCGGTCACGGACCTTTCGGCAGCGATCGTTCACAATAAGAGAGGAGCTTACTCATGACTATCGTTCGCATAGAAAACCTGACCAAGAAGTATGCCAACCGGCGCGGGATCGATCAGTTGTCGTTCGAAGTCGAAGCCGGCCAAGTGTTGGGTCTGCTCGGCCCGAACGGCAGCGGCAAAACGACCGCGATGAAAGCCATGACGGGTCTGCTTGCGCCCGATGCGGGAACCCTATCGCTGCTCGGCATGGACCCTGCGGAAGACCTTCCTGCCATTTTGGAACGGACGGGCTGCATGATCGAGACGCCCGGGCTGTATCCGTATTTGACGGCGGAGCAGAACCTTCGGCTGACCGGCCGCTTCTACCCAGGCTTTGATGCGGCGATGGTCGAACCGCTGTTGGAACGTGTAGGACTGCTGCCTTACCGCAAAGAAAAGGTACGCAAATTCTCGGTCGGCATGAAGCAGCGTCTGGCTCTTGCTTGCGCGCTGCTGCCGCAGCCGGAACTGCTGGTATTGGACGAACCGACAAACGGCATGGATATCGAAGGAACCGCGATGTTCCGCGAACTGCTGCTGCAAGAACGGAAGCGGGGCTGCGCGGTCGTTCTGTCGAGCCACTTGGCGCACGAGATGGAACAGTTATGCACCCATGTTGCGGTGCTGCGCGAAGGCGTATTGGTCGATACCGCGTCCGTGCCGCAGGTGTTGGAACAGTACGGAAGCATCGAACGTTATTATTTGAGAGCGACCAATGCGGACGGGAGGGAAGTCATATGAGCAGACCCGGTAACGAAGTGGCCGATCCGGTTCAAACCATGCAAGTTCCGGCCGAAGCGAGTTCGCGGAAGCGGCAAGACGGCGCGGTCGCCAAAGCGAGCAAGGCGAAAATTACCGCGACAAAAGCGGACGCCGAATCGTCGGAGTCGGCAAGCTTCGGCGCCCCGATGAAAATCAGGCGAGCAAGCGGCCCTGCGCTTAGCGGAATGGTCCGGCGTACGGCAGAAGTGGAACTGCACAAGATTTTGGCCCAATTCAAATATCGCGCTGTTCCGGTACTGGTTGCTTTGGTTCCGCTGGTTATGTTATGGCTAAACGGCAATACGGGCAGCTTGATCCGCTTCTCCCCGGAAAATTTGCCGTATACCTTGCTTTCGCTCGCAGCTTCCGTCATTCTCCCGCTCGTGGCTTGCATGTTGGCCGCTGATCTGTTCGCCGGGGAACGGGAACGCGGCGAACTCAAGATCCCGCTGACCCGCCCCGTAAGTCGATCTGCGCTTGCCATCGGTAAAATAAGCGCGATGCTAATCTATCAAGCTGGCCTGCTGGCGATTTTATTGATCCTTTCCCTGGCCGCAGCTTTATTATCCGGTGCAAGCCTTGGCGACTTGAATCTACTTAGCATACTCGGTGCCTATGTCGTAACCCTGCTGCCTATCGCCGCAATCAGCACCGTCGCAGCTTTGGCTTCGACCCTGGCCCGCAGCGCAACTTCAGGCTTCCTGCTCGGAATCCTGCTGCTCGTTGCATGGAACGGCCTTGGCTTGGCGTTCCCGGCAATCTCCCCGATGCTCCTGACCGAATACGCCGCTTTATACAAAAGCATCATCGGCTCGGAGGTCGCTTTCGGCCAATTGGCGATGGGCGCCGGCATCCTGATCGGCAGCGCGACCGTCCTGACAACCGCGCAGATTCTGTTGTTCGATCGAAAAGAAATCTAAGTTCCCGAAGCCTACAGAACCGAGAGTCTCAAAAGCCTTCTGAAAGCCGTAATCTTTCAAATGCCGAACGTCTCTTTTCCAAAACAAGTCGTCTCATAAAAAAACGTTCCGCTTGGCCGGAAGGCCAAGCGGAACGTTTTTAAATCCGTATCCTTTCTCTTTTCTTATCTTCTCTTATCTTTTCTTGCCCTATCCCCCGTATAGCCCAGCCGGGAGCCGGTTTCGAACCGAAGCGCCTTTGCCCTTTCTCCTCACCTCTAAATCTTTTACTTCAATCAGAGGGGGAAAGGACAACGAAGCGCAGGTCGAAACCGGCTCCCGGCGCCACCTATACGCTCGCTCCCCTCAGTTGAACCGCCGAATATGCGGCGAACACAACGCGGCTAGCAAAATCAAAATCCCCGCCCCGGCAAAAATCGCGATCGTCGGAATCCCGCCGATCGTATCCGCCAGGCGCCCGACAATCAGATACCCCACCGGAAGCAGCGCGAACGATCCCAACATATCGAGGCTTGCCACGCGCCCGAAGCTTTCGGCGGGCACAAGCTCCTGCAAGCTGATCTCCCAAATAATCATGAACATCATCATGCCGAAGCCTTCCAGCACCATCGCCATCACGAGTCCCGGCACCCAGGTCACGACCGACAGAAGCAGCAAAGCTACTCCGCCCAGCAGCGCTCCGCCGTAAGCGACCAACCCGCGGCGTTTCCAATCTTTTTTTGATCCGAACAGCACCGCCGCCAGGATCGCTCCGACTGCCGTTCCCGCCATCGCGATGCCGTACACCGACGTATCCAGCCCGTGATGAACTTTGAACAGCCACGGCACAAGCACGGCGACGATTCCGGTGTAGCAAATATTGAGCAGCGAAAAAGCGACGATGGTGATCCAAAGCCACGGCAGCTTGCTCAGCACGCGAACGCCTTCCATGAATTCCGTGCCGAAGCCGGACAGGACAGAAGGCGAATGGGGCGTTTGCGCCGCTCGTTCCGCACGCGCTATTTTGGCCGACGCGAACAGGCCGCTTCGCCCTTTTTGCGCAGACAGCACCCGACCCAGCATCGCGAAACAAATGAGCGAGATGAGATACGTCAACGAATCCAGCGCAAAGCCCGCACCCGGCGATGACGCGGTAACCAACATCCCGCCCAGTGCCGGGCCGAGCAGACGAACGCCTTGAATGCTGATCTGGCTCAGCGCATTGGCCGCGTTGCGGATATCCGGCGTAAATACTTCGGCGCGCAAAGCGGAGTAGGCCGGATTGAACACGCCTTCCATCATGCCGTAAAACACCAATCCGATATACAGCCGCTCCAACGTCAGAGTTCCGCTGAAAATCGATACCGCCGCGAGCAGCATAATGCACAGCCGCGCCCCGTTACTGAGCATGACAAGCCGCAAGCGATCCGTTTTATCCACGATCCATCCGGCAAAAGGCAGCGCCAAAATGTTCGGTAGCATATAACACGTCATCGCCAGCCCGAGCGCCGTCGACGAATCGGTCAACGAGTAAACGACAAGCGGCAAAATAAGCACCGACACCGAGCTTCCCAGCATCGCGATCCATTGTCCGAGCCATAAGTAGGTAAAGGCTTTCGAGCGGCGGATCGGCGATAAGAAAATGGACAAACGCGAAGCGTTGGGGTTCGCCGTCGGATTTTTTTCAATTTCAGAGTGCATCGTTAGTTCTCCTTCTTCTCGTCGATTCGTCCAAGCCGAATACTGACACCGTACTCCTGCCCGCCTACGGTATTCTGCTCCCACTTTTCCAGCAAAGCCTTCAATTCATCCGAGAAACGAGCGGCTTCTTCTTCCGACAAATCTAACCGCGTGGCATGATATTCGGAAAAAGGGCTGCCGCCCGTCCACGCATCGTCGTCCGCCTGCCAACCTTCGCCTTCCGCTCGTCCGGGAAAATGGAACTGAGCGGCCTTCGCGGTATAATATTTTTCCACGATACCGGCCACGCTGCGCGTATCGCTTAACTCCAGCAGCCCGCCTTCGTACAAACGCTGGATGTGGTAATGCACGTTGCCGGGTGTTTTGCGCAGAAGATCGGCCACCTGCTTCGACGTCATCGCTTCGCGCGACAAAGCATGCATGATCTTGATCCGCAGCGCGTTTTGCAGCAGCTTGTTTTGTTTTTCGTCAATAACAAGGGGGTGTTCCTGGGATGGATCTGGTGTCATGATAAATCCTCCGTTCTACTTATTCTGGATTTTTGATCATTCTGGAAATAGATCAATCTGGAATCCAGATCATGCAGTTTACTATAGCATCAGCGAAGGGGTCTGTAAACCATTCATAAGCCAAGCTTAAACGTAACCGTATTTTAAACCGAGCGAAGCTGCTGCATTGTACGAAAAGCAACGTAAATCGGCCCCGCCCCAGCATAAAAGCCGGCTGCATGAGCAAAAAAGCAACGTAGCTCCTCCATACAGCTGGAAAAGAGCTGAATGGAGGATGTACGTTGCTTTTTAAGCGGTTTGAGTATGCGTTTGAGAGATCGGGCACAATCGGCATGGACGAAAAAACAATGCGGCTCTCACGGATTTTTCAGGAGAACGTATCCAGCAAAATCGCCGTCAACAGTCCCATCGAAGCGATGAATCCGACCAGCGGACCGCCTTCTTCGAACGCTTCCGGCATCATGGTCGAGCAGAGCATGGCGATGATGCCGCCGCCCGCGAAAGCGCCGATCGCCGCTTTCATTTCCGGGGACAATTGTTCGAGGAACAAGTAGCCGCCCATCGAAGCCAACGCCGATACCAGCAGTACCGCCGCCCACATAATAAAGATTTTACCGCGAGAGTACCCGTTTTTTTGCAAGCCGACCGTACTCGACAGACCTTCCGGAATATTGCTGACGAAGATCGAGACGACCAGCACGACGCTGATGCCTTTTCCCGCCAGCAGGCTTGCTCCGAGCATGATCGATTCCGGAATGGCGTCCATCACTGTCCCTGCGAAAATGCCCAATCCGCTCTGATCCGCTTCGCCTGCCGCTTGGGAGCCGGATGTATCTTTGCCCGAACGCTTGCGGTTGGAGCCGCCGCGTTTGGATACGATCAGGTCGAACACGGTATATACCAGCGCGCCTGCCGTGAATCCGATTGCCGTCGCGGTCAGTCCGCCGTCTTCCAGCGCGTCGCCCAGCAGTTCGAACGCGGCGGCCCCGATCAGCGTGCCGACGCCGAACGCCATGATCCAGCCGATCGCTCGTTTGCCGATTTTCAGAAATAAGGCGGCTAACGCGCCGAGCACAACCGCCGAAGCCGAAATGCCGCCCCACATTAATGCGCTCCACATGAAATTTCCTCCTCCGCTGCTGCTTATCTATTACGTATAAATGGACATAGTGCAGTGCTTCTGAACGTTCATTAACCCGGTAAGCAGCAAGACCAAACGCGGAATACGCCCGGCAGGCAAACTTGTCGCGAAAAGAGGGGAATGGACGTTCCGGGCATTTTTCGCAATTGCCGGTACTGAATGCTATAATGCTGCGTAGATGGATATGGAATGCTTCACTTATCGAAAAGTCGGCTTGAACAACCCGCAATATTTTTTGGGAGGCGATTAGATGACAACACCTCAAACGGTATTAACGACAGGCGCCAACGCGCCGATCGGACAGACAACGGAACTTCGCGTGCACGTGAAATGGGATAGCGCGCCGGCCGATTTGGACGTGAGCTGCTTTATGGTGGGGGAGAACGGCAAAGTTCCTTCCGACGATTATTTTATTTTTTACAATCAAGATGCAAGTCCCGGCGGGCATGTGCGCTATGAGCGAACCGGGCCGAATGGCGTCGCGTTTACGATTCGGACGAATGAGCTGGACCCGTCGATCATCGCCAAGTGCGTATTCTCGGCTACTTTGGACGGGGCGGGGACGTTTGTCGATATCCAGGGATGCCGCATCGTTGCGGAGACAGGCTCCGGCGAGATTTTGTACGAGATCAAGGAAGCGACGCAGGAGCGTTCGCTTGTCTTTATGGAGCTGTACCGTCATTCTTCGGGACTGAAGCTGCGCGCGATCGGACGTGGCTTTAACGGCGGGCTTAAGCCGCTGGCCGAAGCGCACGGCGTCGAGATCGAGGAGGAGACGGAGCAATCGGCGGCGCCGACGCCTACTGCGGCTTCCGCCTCCTCGCCAACGCCTCAGCCTTCGACGCCGCCTGCTCCGAAAGCGCCGGAACCTTCCGTGCCGCTTGGCAAGATCGACCTGCTCAAGCGCAAAGTCGGCATCTCGCTGGAGAAGAAAAACATCGCGCATGAAAAAGCCAGAGTTGCCGTCGTATTCGACGCTTCCGGTTCCATGAGCCAGTTGTATAAAAAAGGAACGGTTCAAAGCGCATTCGAGCGTATTCTTGCCGTCTCGGCCCGGATGGACGATGACGGGATTCTGGACGTGTGGTTCTTTGCAACCAAGATGATGCGCGCGCCGAGCGTAAACGAGCATCAGTACGAGGACTATGTCAAAAAGACGTACGCAGGGCCAAGCATGAAGAGCAAGCTGGGCTTCGGCAACAACGAGCCTGTCGTCATGGAAGATATCATCAAGAAATATACGCAGGAAGATCCGGATGACCGCACGCCGACTTACATCGTCTTTTTCAGCGACGGAGGAATTTATGAGACGAAAAAGATCTCCAAGCTGCTGATCAAACATGCGGACAAGCCGATCTTTTGGCAGTTCGTCGGCCTTGGCAATGCGAACTACGGCGTGCTGGAGCAGCTTGACGATCTGAAAGGACGACTCGTCGACAATGCCGATTTCTTCGCGTTGGACGATCTGGATCAGGTCAGCGACGAGGAGTTGTATGACCGGTTGCTGAACGAGTTTCCGGGCTGGTTGAAAGAAGTGCGGTCGAAGGGCATTTTGAAGTAGGAAAGAGGAAATCAAAAAACGGAATAAGGAGAAATCATCATGAATAGACATCCGGAATCTTCTTCAAGTTCATCGGATTCGCTTTCCCTGACACTCGGGCAATGCTTGAATATGCTGCATAAAGACTTGGTTCTGGTCGATATGACGCGTCCCGGCAAGCCGACTCATCCGGTAGCCAAGTGGAAAAAGCTGCTGCCGCTGGATTCGCCGGGTTATGAATTACGGACGATGAGCTTCAATCATGGACGCACGCAGAAAAAAGCCATTATCGAAATCGATGGATCGGGAGCTTGGCACGAATGGTGAACGGAAAACGTGCGTTAAACACGTAAAAGGCGCGGGAAAAGAATAAAAGAGCGTGCCGGGTGCCCGGGAAGGGTAATAAAGAAGGTATCGTCGATTCGACAGGGCATCAATGCCCAATGATCCTTTCACGCAGCGCCATTTCGATCAAGAGGAGGCGATTGATCATGAAACAGGATATCGGAGAACAGAACGACTTCTATATTGTTCGCGTATCGGAGCCCCCGGAGCCGGGAGCCCCGAGGCCGGAAGAGCCGCCCGGCACACAGCCCGGGCCCGATCCTGAAGTTGAACCTAAGCAGCCGCCGGGCTTTGACCCGAACCAACCGCCCGAGATTACGCCGAAGGAACCGCCAGGCGTAGAACCCGATCGGGAACCGGAGATCGTTCCGGCCGATCCTCCCGGCGTACAACCGGGATCGCCGCCGGAGTTTGATCCGGATGACATGCCGGGCGTGCGCCCGAATCGGCCCGAGGTTGAACCGAATGAGCCGCCAGGCATTCAACCGGGATCGCCGCCCGAGATTCAACCGATTGATCCGCCGGATGTGAAGCCGATCAGTCCGCCGGAAATCCAGCCGGTTAACCCGCCCGATGTACAGCCGGGCCAGCCGCGGGAATTCTGATCGGCGGATATGGCGAGTAATAAATCACTCTAGCGGATCGCATATCCGTTAGAACGCTCATTTTCGTAATCTGAAATCCGTGACGGATCGTAGCGACGCTTAAAACGGAAAAACGGATGAAATCGGCATGGAAATCTGCCTTTTTCACTGCTAAGCGTCGCCTCGTTCCGTTAAAAATCTCAATTCCCCAATTCGGGGCGCTAAGCGTCATGTCGATCCGTTATACATTCTCTTCTCCGGATTGCGCTTGCCCGATCAGGTTGAACGAGCCGATATGGAGCGGATCTTAATGGATGGACCACGCCGAAACTCAAATCGAATCCGGTCAACGTAGTAGACGACGCATAAAAGCCTCTTCGCCAAACTCTGGCGGAGAGGCTTTTTGATCCGCTCGGCTATCTTTCGGGGGAGACATGCCGCGGAGCTGCGGGTTCATTAAGGATTAGGCAGTTCCATCGTCATTTCGAGTTCAGGATAATATTCTGTTTTTCATAGGATTGGAGCCTGGACGATCGTCGCGCAGCATTAGCGCCGTCCGGCCGACACCTGCGCAATTACCGTTTCGATTCGGGCCTGCTGATCGGAATCGGCCCCGCTCATGGACGACGTACCAGTTGTTCCGGGGAGTAGAGTTTGCAAAGCCTTTTACCGAATCGAAAATGGGCGTCTCGCATACGCAGCTTCCGCCTATCGGTGCGTTGAGGGTTGAATATCTACCGAGTCTTCCTCCTGAAACGTTCACCGATTTTGACCGTTATTCCAAAGATGAAGCACAAATCACGCCGTGCGAACCGATTGGATTCGACGGGAGAATTGATTTGCTGGTCGATTCAGGGGTATTCTCGTCAGCGGAAGCTTGGACTAATTTCGCCAAGGAAAGCGACTGGACGACCTTGGTCGGCGAACGTACCGGAGAAGACGGAATCGGACGGGAAGGGGCTTGCATATTAACTGTGCTTGAAAAGGAAAAAAGTACTGACCACGCAAACGTTCATTTTTCGCACAAAAAACATCGCGGCCTAACGGCAATGCGATGTTTTTTTAGCATATAGGCCTTATTTACCTTTTAAGTCGCTTCGATCGCTTTTACGCAAAACGTTTCCCCGCTCTCGATCGCCAGCGCATTGAGCTGGCCTTCGAACACTGCGCCGCCGTCGATCCCGATGATGCGGTTGCGCCCGTAATACACATCGTTATGATCCGGGTCGCCATGCAGGCTGCGTGTCGGCGTATGACCGAAGATGACCTTTTTCACGCCGTTGTAGCCTTTATGAAACTCTTCCCGAATCCAGATCAGATCGGACGGGTCCGCTTCGGCAGCGGTCTTGCCCGGCGGGATTCCCGCATGAACGCATATAAAGTCATCGGTCTCGTAGTAAGAAGGCAGACTGCGAACGAAGTTCAGATGACGCTTCAGCGTATCGGAATCCAGTTCCGGCTGCCGAAAAGCTTCGCCTGTCTCGATTCGAAGCTGCCGTTCGGTGAAGCCGTAGCTTTGCAGCGTGACATAACCGCCGTTGCGGACGATCCAGCGTTTCCAATCGTCCTCGCCGCCGCCGTCGATCGCGCGCAGCATCAGGTCTTCATGATTGCCTTTGAGCGCGATCGCGCCTGCGGCATGCAGTTCTATCACGCGATCCAGCGTTTGCATGGACTTGGGACCGCGGTCGATATAATCGCCGAGCAGCACGAGCTGGTCGACGTCGGGATCGTATGCGCTTTGCTTCAGCAGACGATCGAGTAAATCCAATTCACCGTGAATATCGCTGATCGCCAATGTTCGTTTGGACATGGGAGAGGCCTCTCTTTCGGGGAAGGATTAGCCCAATAGGGCTGTCCATAACTGGGATAGGGGCATAACGAAGATAAGCGCCGGAAGCATATTGGCTACCGGAAAAGCTTTGATCCCGCAGATGCGAAGACCCGTAACCAGCATAATGATTCCGCCTGCGGCCGAAAAGTTGGCGATCATTTCAGGTGTGGTGAGCGGCAGAATCAATCCGGCAGTGAAAAATAGTCCTAGAAGAATGACTGCTTGAGGCAGGGCGACAGTCGGTACGATAAACCCAAGCGACGTAGCAAAAATCAGCGCCGTGCAGAAATCGAGAAATGACTTGGACAGCAGCACGGTGTAATCGCCGGTCATGCCTTCGTTAAGTGCGCCGAAGACGCCCGTACCGCTTGCGCAGAACAAAACGACGATCCCGACAAACTGCTGCATAAAGACATCGGGATCGGGCCCGGAAGATTTTGCCGAAAAAAGACGATCGACGGGTCCGCGTACTTTTCCGGCCAACCATTCGATGCCCTTTTCCAAACGAATAAGTTCCCCGACGACGCTGCCGAGCAGCAAGGCAAGCACGACAGGCGGAAGCGCATGGATTTTGGCGATCATGACGACGCCCATTCCCATCGAAGCCGCGCCGAAAGTCAACGGAAGGTTGACGCGCAGGCGCTCGGGAATCCGATTGCCCAGCAGCGCGCCGAGCATGCCGCCCAATAGGACGGCAAGAGCGTTAATAAGAGGCCCGACGGGCATTTTCGATCTCCACCTTTATATCAAATAAGGATCGTCGAACAACCCGGTATTCTTTCTATTTTAAGCGGAGAATCCGAAGACAACAAGGCGGAATCGGAAAAGAGGCCGAAGGCATGTCCGCGCGCAAATCAAAGAGGAGCGGATACCGTCCGCTCCCGTGCTTTTTGCCGCCTTTTTTGCGGTGTATGCGGTTTTTACGCCGAATCGAATATTCGTTAAGGTTGCGTAAGCGCCTTTTCTACCGATTTCAGCGATTCTTCCTTAATATGAGGGGCTTCGCTGATTACCCATTGAGGCATCTCGTACACATGTCCGGCTTTGACGGCCTTCAGGTTTTTCCAGACCGACGTCTGCTCGATTCGGCTGCGGTTATCGTCCGCGTCCTGATCGCCGTCCGCATTCGGAGCGCCGACTTCGACGAAAACGTAATCCGCGTCGTAATCCGGCAATACCTCGAGCGAGATCGGAACGACGTCGTCCAACGCTTCGACGCCTCGGGCGGGCGTTAGGCCGAGATCGCCGTACAGGACGTCGGACAGTGCCTGCTTCGGTCCGTGAACGCGAACTTCCTTAGGCAGGATACGCAAGTAAAGGAACGTCGAACCCGCGGGAACGACCTTCGCGATATTGGCTTTTGCCGCTTCGGCTTCACCTTCGTAACGGCTCAGCCATTCTTGCGCCTGCGCTTCGCGCCCGAACATGGCGCCGTACGAACGAAGCTCTTCTTTCCAATCCTCGGACGGGGAATCAGCGATGACGGTCGGTGCGATTGCCTTCAACTGATCGTACAGATCGGCTTGCGCCTTCCGTCCCAAAATGACGTCGGGCGCGGCATTCAGCACCGCTTCCGGATTCACCTCGTCTCCGAGCGGCTGAACGCCTTCCAATAGCGAAGGGTCAAGGTAAGGAGGCATCCCGCCGCCGGGATACGTGCCGGACGCGTAAGGCTTGAGGCCGAGCGCAAGCAGGAAGTCCGTCAACCGGTAATCGAGCGAGGCGATGCGTTGCGGAGAAGCCGGAATCGCACTCTCGCCTTTCAGATGGTTGACGTTCCGCACGGCAGGCTGCGCTCCGTCGGCGTCTGCCGAGGTTCCGTTCGGCGCATCGGCGCTGCCGGAAGGCAGGTTCGCGGCAGCGCCGCAGCCCGCGACCGACAACAGAGCCGGCAGCAAAATCGCAAGCAGGCAGGCGCGAACCGTTTTTTTTGGACGAACCAACATATAAAAATCCCCTTTAGACTCAAATGATAATCGTTATCATATATAAAAAAGAAAAAGACGTCAAATAATGTCGAAAATTTTGAGGAGGCTGCACGACTTTTTGACGAATAGATTGATAAAAGGACATTATTTTTTCGAAAAGAAGGTCTTCAGGTTTTTGAAAATTCATTTTGTTATTGACCTTTGCGAATAAAAGTATAGACAATGCTGCGTTGATTCGTTACCATGAGAAAATGAAAAATGCAGCATTGAATTGAACGCAGAAAGGTCGGAGGGGTATGGCAGGATTGAACAAAAAATCGGGAAATGCCGGAGAAAGACTCGGAGAGGGCGGCACCGGCTTTTCCAAAAACGGATTTATCCTGGCGGCGATCGGAAGCTCGGTCGGCCTGGGCAATATGTGGAAGTTCCCTTACATCACGGGGGAAAACGGTGGGGCGGCATTTTTCCTGCTGTTCATCGTCTGCCTGGTCGTGGTCGGATTACCGATCCTGCTCGCGGAAATGACGATCGGCCGGGGCGGCAGAGGCAATGCGTCTTCCTCGCTGTTCAATCTGACCAATAAAAAGCACTGGAAATGGTTCGGTTTGATCTCGATCATCACGGCTTTCCTGATCATGTCGTATTACAGCGTGGTCGCGGGTTGGACGCTGCATTACATGATCCAATCGTTCGCGGGCGCGTTGTCGGACGTCAACATGGATTACGCGGCAACGTTCCTCGGGTTCGCGGGCGGCTATATGCCGATCTTCTGGAGCGCCGTCGTGATGATCATCACGGGCTACGTTATCGCAAAAGGCGTATCCGGCGGGATCGAGAAGTTCAACAAAATCCTGATTCCCGGCTTCCTGATCCTGCTGCTCATCATGATGGTACGCGCGTTGACGCTGCCGGGAGCGCTGGAAGGAGCCGAATTCTTCCTGAAGCCGGACTTCTCCAAACTGAACGAAGAATCGGTTCTGATCGCGCTCGGCCACTCGTTCTTCTCATTGTCGCTGGGTATGGGCTGCATGCTGACTTACGGCTCTTATGTACAAAAGGATCAATCGCTCGGCAAAGCTACGCTCGCGATCGGCGCGGGCGACCTGCTGTACGCGTTCATCGCGGGTTTGGTGATCTTCCCAACCGTATTCGCTTACGGTATGGAACCGTCGAGCGGCGTAGGCTTGGCCTTCATCGCACTCCCGGCCGCATTTGCTCAAATGCCCCTCGGTTTCTTGTTCGGCGGGATTTTCTTCCTGCTGCTGGCGATCGCCGCGCTGACGTCGGCCGTGTCGATTCTTGAAGTCCCGGTCGCTTACGCGATGGAACAATGGAAATGGAGCCGGAAAAAAACGGCGATCATCATGGCAGGACTGGCATTCCTGCTCGGCGTACCTTCCGCACTGTCGGTCGAAGGCGCTGACGGGCCCTTGAGCAATCTGTTGGTGTTCGGCAAAACGATCTTCGATCTGTTCGACTTCTCCACATCCTATATCCTGATGCCTGTCGGCGGTCTGATCATTACGCTGTTCACAGGCTACGCCTGGAAACGCGCAGGCGAAGAAGCGGGTCTGACAGGCGGCATCTACAAAACATGGATGTTCCTGCTGCGCTACGTTTGCCCGCTTCTGATCATCCTGATCTTCCTCTACTCCGTAGGGGTACTGAAGTTCTAATCGTTGTTCCAAAGGTAAGATCCTTGCTTGGAACATAGGCCTTTTTCGGTCTTCGATAGGTTTTGTTTTCTCTATCCTATCCCCATAAAAAAAGCGCTCCGCATAACCGTGCGGAGCCTTTTTTTGTTCCGAGCGAAGCGAAGGTGCGGAGGGAGAAATTCAGTGTAGGAGCGATAGCGTTCGCCTTTGCCCTGAGGAAGCCTCCTTGCAAAATTCAATCCAGCTTCCCCAGGGCAACACGCGACCGAAACGAATTTCTCCCGCAGCACCGCCCTTCAGCTTCCCTCCCGAACAGGAACTCCCGCGCACTTGACGCTCCCCCCAAGGAGCGCTTTTCCCCCCCCATTCCCTTTAAAAGTCAGATTTTTATAAAAAACCTTCGCTTCCGTATAAAGACCGCCCCGATTCCCCGATGCTATGCTGAAACACGTAAACAACACCAGCGGCACGATCAATATGAAAGCGTTATCCATAACGCGGTACGGGAGGAGTCCGGGGATGAAAAAGATAGCGGCGCTTCTGCTTGCGCTAATGCTGACGGCGATGCTGGCCGGCTGCAATCTGGCGGAAAGCAGCGCGGGAAGCGCAGAAAAAGGCTATATCGGGTTGTCGATGCCGACCAAGTCGTCCGAACGATGGGTGGCCGACGGCAGCAATATGCGGAAGCTGTTCGAAGAAAAAGGCTACAAGACCGATCTGCAATACGCCGAAGACGTGGTCGAAAACCAGATTTCGCAGATCGAGAACATGATCACCAAAGGCGTCGACGTCATCGTCATCGCGGCGGTGGACGGCAACACGCTGACCGACGTGATTGGCAAAGCGCATGATCAGGGCATTCAGGTCATTGCTTACGACCGCCTGATCCGCAACACGCCGCATCTCAGCTATTACGCGACGTTCGATAACTTCAAGGTGGGGGTGCTTCAAGCTTCCTACATCGAGCAGGCGCTAGGGCTCAAAGACGGCAAGGGGCCGTTCAACATCGAGCTGTTCGGCGGTTCCCCGGACGACAACAATGCTTACTTCTTCTATGACGGCGCCATGTCCGTGCTTCAGCCATACCTCGATTCCGGCAAGCTCGTCGTGCGCAGCAAACAGACGACGATGGCACAGATCGCCACGCTGCGCTGGGACGGCTCGCTGGCGCAGTCGCGGATGGACAATCTGTTGAGCGCGTACTATTCGTCGGAAAATTTGGATGCGGTACTGTCTCCGTACGACGGCATCAGCATCGGCATCCTGTCTTCGCTCAAAGGCATCGGATACGGGTCGTCAGACAAGCCGCTTCCGGTCATTACCGGACAAGACGCCGAATTGGCCTCGATCAAATCGATCGTCTCCGGCCGACAAACGCAAACCGTGTTCAAAGACACCCGCAAGCTGGCGCAGCAAACGGTGTCCATGACCGAAAGCGTGCTCCAAGGCGAGCAAGCGGAAGTGAACGATACGGAATCTTACGATAACGGCGTTAGGGTCGTTCCGGCTTACCTGCTCGATCCGGTCTCGGTCGACATCAACAATGTGCAGGAAGAGATCGTCGATCAGGATTATTACACCAAGGAAGAAATCGGACTGAAATAACGCAAAAGGGGGACGCGTCATGTCGGAGTATATTTTGGAAATGCGCGGCATCGTCAAAAGTTTTCCCGGCGTCAAAGCGCTGGACGACGTCAATATCCGCGTGCGAAAAGGGGAAATCCAGTCGCTGTGCGGCGAGAACGGAGCCGGAAAGTCGACGCTGATGAAAGTACTCAGCGGCGTATATCCGCACGGCAGCTACGAAGGCGATATCTTGTTCGAAGGAAAGACCTGCGAGTTCAAAGACATCAAGCAAAGCGAAGAAAAAGGCATCGTCATCATCCACCAGGAGCTGGCGCTAATTCCGTACCTGTCGATCGCGGAAAATATTTTTCTGGGCAACGAACGTTCGAAAAAAGGCATTATCGACTGGAACGAAACGATCGTCAAAACAAGCGAACTGCTCAAAAAAGTCGGCCTGAACGAAAATCCGAACACGCTCGTCGGCGATATCGGCGTCGGCAAGCAGCAGCTCGTCGAAATCGCCAAAGCTTTATCCAAAAAGGTCAAACTGCTGATCCTCGACGAACCGACGGCCGCCTTGAACGAAAACGACAGCGAAAACCTGCTTCGGCTGATGTTGGAATTCAAACGCGAAGGCATGACCTGCATCCTGATTTCCCATAAGCTGAACGAGGTATCGAAAGTGTCGGATTCGATCACCATTTTGCGCGACGGACATACGATCGAAACGCTGGATATGAAAGCGGATCAAGTCACCGAAGACCGGATCATCAGCGGCATGGTCGGACGCGATATGACCAGCCGTTATCCCGAGCGCCAACCGAACATCGGCGGCGTGGCGCTCGAAGTCCGCGACTGGACCGTTTACCACGAACATCATCCCGACCGCAAAGCGCTGGACAATATCAACATGACCGTCCGCCGCGGCGAAATCGTCGGAATCGCCGGACTGATGGGCGCGGGACGTACCGAGCTTGCCATGAGCATTTTCGGCAAATCGTACGGGCGAAGCATCAGCGGCACGCTGGTCAAAGACGGCAAGGAAGTGCGCAACAATACCGTCAATCAGGCGATCGACAACGGCTTCGCCTACGTGACCGAAGACCGCAAAGAATACGGCCTGATCCTGATGGACGATATCAAGCGCAATATCTCGCTGACCGGACTTCGCAAGCTGACCAAGCGCGCGGTCGTGAACGAACGCGAAGAAGTGCTGGTCGCCGAAGACATGCGCAAACGGATGAATATCAAATCGCCGAATATCCTGCAAAAAACGGGCAATCTGAGCGGCGGCAATCAGCAAAAAGTCGTGCTCGGCAAATGGATTTTCGCCGAACCGGATATCCTGATCCTCGACGAGCCGACCCGGGGCATCGACGTCGGCGCCAAATACGAGATTTACACGATCATCCATCAACTTGCCGCGCAGGGCAAAGCCGTGATCGTCATCTCGTCCGAACTTCCGGAAGTGATCGGGCTGAGCGACCGCATCTACGTGATGAACGCGGGCAAAATCACCGGCGAAGTGGAGCGCGCGGACGCGTCTCAAGAAACGTTGATGAAATACATGACCAATACTGGAGGGGTTAAGCGTGGAAGCGATCACCAAACTGTTTAAAAGCAATGTTCGCCAGTACGGCATGATTATCGCGTTGATCGTCATCATGATTTTGTTCACGGTGCTGACGGGCGGACTGCTCGTCAAGCCGATCAATATCACCAACCTGATTTTGCAAAACAGCTATATCCTCGTGCTCGCGATCGGCATGGTGCTCGTCATCATCACCGGGCATATCGACTTGTCCGTCGGCTCGATCGCCGCGTTCGTCGGCGCGATGTCGGCGATCATGATGGTCGATTGGGGACTGCCGGCTTGGGTCGCGGTCGTCGCTTCGCTGGTCATCGGCGGATTGATCGGCGCGTGGCAGGGCTTCTGGGTCGCTTACGTCAAAATCCCGGCGTTCATCGTCACGTTGGCGGGCATGCTGCTGTTCCGGGGCTTGACCATGATCGTGCTGGAAGGCCAGTCGATCTCGCCGTTCCCGGCGGGCTTTACCAAGATCAGTTCCGGCTTCGTGCCGAATCTGGCCGACACGGCGACCAATCTGGTCGCGATTCTGGCGGGGATCGCGTTTACCGTGCTGTACGTGTTCAACGAGCTTCGCGCCCGCCGCGAGCAGCTCAAATACAAATTCGACGTATCTTCGTCCGGGCTGTTCATTTTCAAACTGGTCGCGATCGCGGTCGTGCTGAACCTGTTCACGTTCATGCTGGCCAGCTACGCGGGCATTCCGAACATCTTGGTGCTGCTGTTCGTGCTGATCCTCGCTTACTCGTTCATGATGAACAAAACGGTAATGGGCCGTCATGTCTACGCGCTGGGCGGCAACGAGAAAGCGGCGGGACTGTCGGGCGTCAAAACGAAAAAAGTCACGTTCTGGGTGTTCGTCAACATGGGCGTGCTCGCGGCGGTCAGCGGCTTGATCTTCGCGGCCCGTCTGGATGCGGCGACGCCGAGAGCGGGCACCAACTTCGAGCTTGATGCCATCGCGGCGTGCTTTATCGGCGGCGCTTCCGCTTCCGGCGGAATCGGCACGGTGTTCGGAGCGATCATCGGCGGCCTGGTCATGGGCGTGCTCAACAACGGCATGTCGCTGATCGGCCTCGGCATCGACTGGCAGCAGGGCATCAAAGGCCTGGTACTGCTGCTTGCGGTCGCATTCGATATTTACAACAAAAACAAACGGGTCGCTTAAGTTTGATCGCGTTCTGCCGTATCCGCATCCGGGCTTTTGCCGGCGAGCGGATACGGCTTTGCTGTTTCGAAAGAGTAAGCGCTTTTTTTTACCGTTCTTATCCGATAAAATCTACATGAACGGCCTGCGGATTTCCGGTCCGGCAGGCGGATTTTCCGAACGGCGCAAGCCGTTACGACGAACACGAAAAGGAGGAAGCGGTCCCGTGAAAAAAACGACGCTGCTGTACATGGTGCTGATCGCGGCTTTTTTGGCTTACGCGGCTCGGCACGTGTACACGAATCAGGTCGGCGAAGGATCGTTCCGATCGGAAGAACTGCGGGGAGAACTCGGCGAAAACTACGTCATGGTCACCTTTTTATCGGGCATCGAATATTGGAAAAGTTGTCTCAAAGGCTTCGAAGACGCGGCGGAAGCGTTGAACGTCTCGATCGAATACCGCGGCGCCACGCAGTACGATGCCCGGGAGCAAATCACCGTGCTGGAACAGATCATCGCCAAAAAGCCGGCCGGCATCGCCATTTCCGCCATCGATCCGGATTCGCTGAAAGGCGCGATCGACAAAGCGGTGGACGCCGGCATTCCCGTGGTGCTGTTCGATTCCGGCGCGCCCGACAGCAAAGCCTTTTCATTTCTAGGCACGGACAACGCGGCGGCAGGCGGCGCGGCGGCGGAGCAGATGGCCGGACTGCTCAGCGGTCAGGGCCAGGTTGCCGTCATCACGCTGCCTAACCAGCAAAATCACGACGAGCGCACGCAAGGGTTTCAAGACGCGATCCGGCAGCGGTACCCGGGCATGGAAGTCGTGGCGGTGGAAGACGACAAAGGCGACGCGATGATCGCGAAAGACCTGACCAAGTCGCTGCTGAAACGGTATCCGAATCTGGCGGGCGTGTTCGTGACCGAAGCGGCCGGCGGCAAAGGAGCGGGCGAAGCGGCGGCGGAGTTGGATCGGACCGAAAAGCTGCGCGTGATCGCGTTCGATACGGACAAAGACACGCTGGACATGATCCGCGAAGGGCGAATTTCCGCGACCATCGCGCAGGGTACATGGAATATGGGCTATTGGTCGCTGCAATATCTGTTCCATCTGCATCACGATCTGACGATTCCTTCGCCTACGGCTTCGGGCGACGTCTCGCCGCTGCCGGTCAACGTGAATACGGGAATTTCGGTCGTGACGCCTCAAAACGTGGACGATTATTATGCGAAATGAACGAGAATCTTCGGATAGCCGGAACAGGCATGGAGTTTGGGCAAAAGCCAAGACTTTTCGCCTGCACGATCTGCGGCTGCGTTACCAGCTCATGGTCCTGTTTTTGCTGATCAGCCTGCTGCCGTCGATCGGTCTGGGTTATCTGGTCAATTGGACGGTCAGCCGCGTGCTGGAACGTCAGGCTGTCGATCATACGCTGCAATTGATCACGAAGGTCAACCAAACGCTCGATAGCGATATGGAAAATTTGCAAAACATGACGTATCTGATCGGGTTCGACGACCGGGTGCGGCAGTTCATGACCGACGGCGCCGCGAACGAACAGGAGTCGTATCGATTGAAGCAGTATTTGCAGCGCTACACGACCCTTTATCCCGAAATCGCCGGACTATTGGTCGCGGGAGCGGACGGCCAATACGTCAGCAACGAACTGTATGCCCGCGATCCCGGCCGGTCGTTGACGCAAGAAGATTGGTATGCGCGGGCGGAGGAAAACGAAGGGTTGTTCACGATCCTCGGTCAGCCGTCGGGCCGCAATTTGACTTCGCACGTCAGCTATCAGGATAACGAAGTCGTCACGGTCGCACGTGCGGTGGTGGATACGGATACGGAACGCACAATTGGCGTGGTGCTGATCGATCTCAAGCTGTGGACGATCTCCAAAGCGGCGCGCGACGTCAAGCTGGGCCGGACCGGCTATCTGACCGTCGTCGATCGCGAAGGAGGCCGGATCTATGCGCCGGACGCGCCGTATATCGACCGTATTCCTTCGGAATGGTTCGCGGACGGGAGTACGGGAGCGATCACGCGTAAGGTGGACGGCCGGGAACTTCAGTTGATTTACGGAGATTCTTCGTTTACCGGATGGCGGACCGTCGGCGTTTTTCTGACGCGGGAATCGTTGTTCGAAGTCGGTCAGATTCATTTTTACGTGATCTGCTTTCTGTTCGTGGTCTGCATGCTCGGATTGACTGCTGCGCTGCGGCTGTCTTCTTCGATCTCCGAACCGATCCGCCTGCTTCAAGACGATATGCGCCGCACGGAATCGGGAGACTTGACCGTCCGGCATACCTCCGTAAGGCAAGACGAGATCGGCATGCTGGGACGAAGCTTCAACCGGATGCTGGTCGAGCTGCGGCGGCTGATTCAGCTGAACGAACGCAAAGAACGGCAAAAAAGGGAAGCCGAGCTGAGAAGTCTGCAAGACAATATCAAGCCGCATTTTTTGTATAACACGCTTGATACGATTCATTGGATGGCCCGTAAAAAAGGAGCCGATGAAGTGTCGGAAATGGTCGAGTCGTTATCGAAACTGTTTCGGATCGGGCTGAGCAAAGGCGGCGATATCATCCCGCTATCGGACGAGCTGGAGCATATCCGCAGCTACGTGCTGATCCAGCAAACGCGTTATAAAGGGAGATTGAACGTGGAGATCGAAGCGGACGAACGGGCGGGCGACTTTTTCGTGCTCAAACTGCTGCTTCAGCCGCTGGTGGAAAACGCCATTTATCACGGGATCAAAGCGCGCCGGGGACCGGGCAGCATTACGATCAAAGTAAGCGCGGAACAGGATGTCCTGCTGCTTAAAGTGGCTGACGACGGCGCGGGCATGAAGTCCGAGCGATTGGAGGAGCTGAACCGGAAGCTTGCGCATCCGCTCGAAGCGATCGAGCGTCAAGCGTCGGAATCGGACAAAAGCGGTCGCAGTTACGGGATGCTGAACGTGCAGTCCCGGCTGCGTCTCGCTTTCGGCGAGCATTACGGCATAGAGGTCGCGAGCGAGGAAAGCGAAGGGACGGTGGTCGCGGTGCGCCATCCGCTGCTGCATGAACCGCCCGCTTTTGCAACCGGGAACGAGGAGGAGGAACAATCATGAACGAAACGCCGTATCGGGTATTGATCGCCGACGACGAACCGATTATCCGCGAAGGATTGAGGGAATCGATCGACTGGGCCGCTTTGGGAATGAAAGTGGTCGGCGAAGCGGAAGACGGGGAAGAAGCGCTGGAGTTGGCGTTGGATTTGGACGTGCATTTGGCACTGGTCGATATGAACATGCCTTTTTTGAACGGGATTTCGTTGATGCGCAAACTGCGGGAACGATTGCCGGACTGCCGGTTCGTCATTATCACGGGGCACGACGAATTCGATTATGCCCGCGAAGGCATCCGCCTCGGCGTGGAAGATTATATCCTCAAGCCCGTGAACCCGGAAGCGCTGCGCGGCGTGCTGCTCCGGGTCAAAGACAGCCTCGACGGCGAAGCCAAGCAGGCCGGGTATTTGAAACTCGCATCCGAGCAGATTCGGCGCAATATTCCGATGCTCAAAGCCCGTTTCGGCCAGGAGTGGGCGGAAGGACGGTTGGGCGGCGAAGAAATCGGGGAACGTTTGGCTTTTCTTGGTCTGCCTTCCGATCCTTTGCTTCAGCTATGCGTGATCCGTTGGCCCGAGCCGGAAGCGGCGCAGCCGATCTTGAAAGAAAGCGATCGACAGCTGTATTGGTTTGCCGCGGAAAATATCGTATCCGAACTGGCGGGACAGCGGCGCCATATGCTGATTCGGGATTCTTCGGGCCTGCTATTGTTATTTTTGTGGGATACGGCCGAGCAGGAGATCGCCGAAGTGATCGAACGCCAGGTACGCCGCTTTTTGAAACTCGGCGTGCAGGCGCATATCGAATCGGTGCCGCCCGGCAGCGATCCTGAAAATCTGCCGGACGTGTACAAACGCTGCCGCGAAGCCGTTTACAAAGACGCTCAATTATCGCCGCTCGTACGCCGTGCCAGAGAGTATATTCGCGATTACTACGGCGATCCCGAATTGACGCTGGAAGCGTTCGCCCGGAATTTGCAGGTCTCTCCCGTTTATTTGAGCCGCGTGCTCAAAAAAGAGTTAGGCGATTCGTTCGTCGCGCTGCTCACCCATACGCGGATACGCAAAGCGATCGAATTGCTTAATACGACCGATCTGCCGATCTACGAGATCGCGGAGCAGAGCGGGTACGACAGCCAGCATTACTTCAGTACCGCTTTCAAAAAAGTGATGGGCGTGTCGCCGAACCAGTACCGCCGGGGAGCCGCTTTTCCCGAACGGCCGTCTGGTCAGTGAAGCGCTTAAGCGCAGATATTGATCGGACTTTTTTTCTTCTGTGCCGCCTGCATGGTTGCGAATCGAGCGAGGCGTGTAATAGAACTTAGCGGCCGGGGGTTGTATGTTCGCGATCGATGACCCGGTCAAAAGGTTCGAAGAAAAGAGGGAAAAGCATGGAGCAACAACAAAAATTCAATATGCGCTTCGACTGGCCTCATCATTTCTTGGCTCTTCCGTTGTCTTTGATCGTATTGGCGGCTTCGATCGTTCACCTGGTCGGCGAGCTGCGGCAGGATCAAGGTTCTTCGGATGATTGGATACTGGTCGGTCTGGCGTTCGTGCTGCTGCTGGCGCTGCTGCGCATGCGGGTGTACGCGACCAAAACCCAAGACCGGATCGTGCGGGTCGAAGAAAGCTTCCGCTATTACCGTCTCACGGGCCGCGAGCCGGATCGGCGCTTGAGCGTCGCCCAGATCATCGCGCTGCGCAATGCCGGCGATACGGAGTTCCCCGGGTTGTGCGCCCGCGCCGCCGAAGAAAACTGGGACGCGGAACGGATTCGCTCGGAGATCAAGCATTTCCGCCCGGATACGATGCGGATCTGATAGAGGGCGAGAAGCGAGAAGACTGCGAGAAAATTCGTTAGCGGATGCTTACGGAGTGGCTTTCTTATAAGTGGTATGTCACAAAAAAGCGCGGCACCGATTGCGATCGGCTGCCGCGCTTTTTCAATGACGATTTTTTTCGTTTTTTAAATGAAGCACAAACTTATACGACGCCTTGGGCGATCATGGCATCGGCGACTTTCAGGAAGCCTGCGATGTTAGCCCCTACGACCAGGTTGCCGGCTTGGCCGTATTCTTCGGCGGCTTTTGTCGATTCCGCATAGATGTTCTTCATGATTTGATGCAGCTTCGCGTCCACTTCTTCGAACGTCCACGACAGACGTGCGCTGTTTTGCGCCATTTCCAGCGCGGAAACGGCTACGCCGCCGGCATTGGCTGCTTTTGCGGGACCGAACAGAACGCCCGCTTTGAGGAAATTCTCGATCGCGCCCAGCGTGGACGGCATGTTGGCTCCTTCGCCGACGGCTTTGACGCCGCGGCTAATCAGGCCGGAAGCCGCTTCGGCATCGATTTCGTTTTGCGTTGCGCACGGCAGCGCGATATCGCAAGCGATGCTCCAGATGCCTTCGCAGCCTTCAGTGTACGTCGCGTGCGGATGCTCCGCCACGTATTCGGAAATACGTCCGCGTCCCGCTTCCTTGATGCGTTTTACCGTCGCGAGATTGATGCCTTCCGGATCATGGACATAACCCGAGGAGTCGCTGCACGCGATAACGGTCGCGCCAAGCTCTTGCGCTTTTTCAATCGCATAGATCGAGACGTTGCCCGAACCGGATACGGTGACGCGGCTGCCTTTGAAGTCCAGTCCGGCGCCGTTCAGCATTTCCTGCACGAAGTACACGCAGCCGTAACCGGTCGCTTCGGTACGGGCCAAGCTGCCGCCGTAAAGCGGGTTTTTCCCCGTTAGGACGCCTGCTTCGCTTGCTCCGCGGATACGCTTGTACTGACCGTACATGTAACCGATCTCGCGTGCGCCGACGCCGATATCGCCCGCCGGAACATCGACTTCCGAACCGATATGCCGGTACAGTTCCGTCATAAAGCTTTGCGTAAAGCGCATCACTTCCAGATCGGATTTGCCTTTCGGATCGAAGTCCGACCCGCCTTTACCTCCGCCGATCGGTTGGCCGGTAAGCGAATTCTTGAGCACCTGTTCAAAACCGAGGAATTTGATGATGCTCGCGTTAACCGAAGGGTGGAAGCGCAAGCCGCCTTTGTACGGTCCGATCGCGCTGTTGAACTGAACGCGGAAACCGCGGTTTACCTGTACACGACCCGAATCGTCAACCCAAGGTACCCGGAACGAAATCAGGCGCTCCGGCTCCGACAAGCGTTCAAGCAGACCGTGCTCGCGGTAACGAGGATTCTTGGCGAACACAGGAACGAGCGAATCGAAAATCTCGCGTACCGCCTGATGGAACTCGTCTTCGTAAGGATTGCGGCGGACCACGGTAGCAAACACGGATTCGACATAAGCTTTCGCTTCGGCATAGCCAGTTTCGTTTTGAGTCTCGATCATAAATACACGCTCCTTCGAAATGGGTTTCGGTCATTTTAGTACATGTGGCGAAATCAACACAGACGACAGAGGCCTTGATGCTTTTATAAAATACCGGGTTCTAGCGTTAATCTGATAAAGGAATAAGCTAAGCAGAAGCACCGGAGAATAAACGAGGATGGTCCTGTGAGGAAAAGAGCTGCTGGAGTTGCGCAGCTCTTCATGTCTTAAAATCCCGCTGCAAGCAAGCGCAGCGGATCGCTTCATCTTTTCCCTATTCCGGCGCAGCCGCCCCAGCTTCAAGCCCAACGAATAGGAATTTAAAAACGGTCTACAGCAATTCTTTGCGCAGCTCGGCAGCGCTTTTCGGCGACAAATATCCCAGCGGAATATCGAAAACCGTCCGCGCCCCGGTTTGTCCTTCAGCCGCCAGTTTGAACGCCGCACGTGCGTAAGCGATCAATACGCTGGCCGTGAACTCCGGATTGCTTTCCAACTCCAGGCCGAATTCGATCCGCTGCTTCGTTCCGGCTCCGGTAACGCCGCTGCGCATTACGAATCCGCCGTGAGGCATACCCGAATGTTCGCGTTCCAGTTCTTCGGCCGTAATGAACTTTACGCTTGTGTTGTAATCGGAGAAGTAGTTCGGCATCGATACGATCGCTTCGCGAATCGCGTTCTCGTCCGCGCCTTCTTCGGCAACCACGTAACAATCGCGCATATGCTTGTCGCGGATTTTCAATTCCGGCGTTTCGCCCGAACGGATCAGGTCGATGGCGGTTTGTACAGGCACGGTGTATTGAACGCCTGCTTTGACACCCGGAACGCGACGGATCGCATCGGAGTGTCCTTGGCTGACGCCTTTGCCCCAGAATGTATATTCCTTGCCTTCAGGCAGGATCGATTCGGCAAGGAGTCGGTTCATCGAGAACAAGCCCGGGTCCCAACCCGTCGAAATGACGCTGACCCGTTCGCCTTCGAGAGCGGCCGTATTGACCGTATCGAAAAATTCGGGAATCTTGGCATGCGTATCGAAGCTGTCCACCGTATGGAACAGCAAAGCAAGCTGAGGGGTTTGTTCGGGCAGATCCGTAGCGGAACCCCCGCACAGGATCATCACGTCGACATCATTACGAAATTGCTCGACGTCTGCGATATGTACAAAACGGACTGATTCTCCGCGCTGTTCCAGCGACTTCGGATCGCGACGGCTGAATACCGCCACAAGCTCCATGTCAGGATTTTGCGCAATTGCGCTGCGTACGCCCCGGCCGAGGTTGCCATAGCCGACGATGCCGATTCTGATTTTTTGTTGCATGAAAGAATCCTCCCTTTGCAAACGTTTGACTGTAAAACTCCGAATATCCGTTAAGTATAGTGATAGTTGACACGTTGTGTAAACTGCCTATTTGGTTTTTTGTTGAAAAATGCCCCTAAAGTCCTAGATTGCGTGGATGGTTAGTTAACACTTTGACAAAAGGGAACGATTACGTTTGTGGCATCCGGGCGCTCTTTCGCTTAAAATATGGGCAAGACGTTGAGCGCTGTAAGCTTTTAAACATAAGGAGGGCCGAACGTGACTGGAACGGTATTGATTATCGAAGACGAAGACAAAATTGCCCGTCTGTTGGAGCTTGAACTGGGTTATGAAGGGTACCGAACAGGCCGCGCAGGTTCAGGGACGGAAGGGTTGGAATTGTACAGGGAAGGCGGATGGGATCTGATTTTGCTGGATGTGATGCTGCCCGGACTTAGCGGAATCGAAGTGCTGCGGCGCATTCGTGCGAGCGATCCGTTGACTCCGGTCATTCTGCTGACGGCAAAAGATTCGGTTGAGGACAAGGTATCCGGACTGGATCTGGGTGCGAGCGATTATGTGACCAAGCCTTTTGAAATCGAGGAACTGCTGGCACGCATTCGTTCCTCGCTGCGAGTCAGCGCCGCCAGAATGGCTCGGCAGGAAGCGACGAATAACGCAGCGGAAGAGTTTCTCGAGATTAGCGATTTGCGCTTGAACGAACAGACGAGAGAAGTATACCGGGGAGAACGGCGGATCGACCTGACCCCTCGCGAATTCGATCTGCTTGTTTTCCTGCTTCGCAACCAGCGCCAAGTCTTGAGCCGGGAACAAATGATTCGCGAGGTGTGGGGATACGATTACGCGGGCGATACGAACGTCGTCGATGTGTATATCCGTTATGTGCGAAAAAAGATCGACGAGACTGGACTTCCCGAGTTGATCCATACGGTACGCGGCGTAGGTTACGTTTTGAAGGAGTCTTCCTGAGATGCGGCTCAAAAGCAAAATCTATCTCTATACCTCGGTGCTTTTTGCGGCATTGCTGGCTGTAGTGTGCATATCGGTCTATGTATTATTTCAGCGAATGTCGGTGGAGGATGAGACGCAGCGGATCCAAGCCGAAGCTTTTTTGATCGCGGAGCGGGTCGCCGGATCTTCTGCCCAAATTGCCCCGGACGATTTGCTGCGTGCCTACGTGCCGGCGGACGGCATGCTGCGGGTTGTCCGTCCTGAAGGGACAAGTCTCTCTGCTGTGACGAACGGAGCGGGGGATGCTTTTATCGCTGAAACGTATGCGTATCACGAAGGTGTCACCAGCGAGCGATTACATGTAGGGGGAATAGGCTACGTCCGCGTATCGGTTCCCGTCATTTGGTCAGACGGCGAAGTGCGCAGCGTACAAATCAGTCGCAGCATCGCGGATACGGAAGGCCGCCTTGCCGTGCTGCGGACCGTATTGGTCGTAGTATCGCTGCTTGCGCTGATTCCTGCCGTGCTGGCCAGCCGCGTTCTGTCGAATCGGATCGTGAAGCCGATCTCGGCGCTTACAGGAACGATGGGGGACATCCAGCAAAGCGGAAAGTTTCGGCAGATCGAGACCGGGCAGAAGCCGGGTGACGAGCTGGCAGACATGGAGCGCGCGTTCAACGAAATGATCGCGCTGCTCGAAGCCAACTTTGCCAGGCAGGAGCGCTTTGTTTCAGATGCTTCGCATGAACTCAAAACCCCGTTGACGATCATCGAGAGCTATGCGAATCTGCTGCGCCGACGAGGCAAGGAACGTCCGGAAGTGTTTGACGAAGCTGTGGGCGCGATCTTATCGGAATCGGTCCGGATGAGGGAACTGACCGAACGCTTGCTTCAGTCGGCACGTCGTCCTGAGGCGGACACTCTGGAGCTGGTCGAGACCGATTTGACTGAGGCAGTTCGAGAGTCTGCTGCGGCATTTTCCGGAGCCTACGGACGCCATGTGAAGGTACGCGGAGAAGACTTGGTGACCGTGACTACGGATACAGCAAAAGTCCGTCAACTGCTTTTTATCTTGCTGGACAATGCGCGCAAGTACAGCGAAGATGGAATAGAAGTCGAAGTATCCGGTAGGAGCGGGACTGCGGCAACGATACGGGTCATTGACCGGGGGGTAGGAATTCCCGAAGCCGAATTGCCGAAAGTGTTTGATCGCTTCTATCGAGTTGACTCTTCCCGTACCCGTCAGACAGGCGGTTCTGGTCTGGGCTTGTCCTTGGCACAGGATATCGCTGAAGCATTAGGCGTCCAGATCGGAATCGAAAGTCAGGTGGGCAAAGGAACGATCGTCACGTTGACGTTCCCAACTTTCAATCTGCCTCGTCCGAGTTCGGAAAGCCGAAGCGGCAAAGCAGGCCTCGGACGAAGAAGTAAACGTACAAATGAACAGCAATCGGAGCGAAAGGGGAGATCGCGATGAAACGCATTTCGGGAAAACTCGTTGGATCGGCAATCGTGTTGGCGGTTGCCGTGACGGGCTTGATCCTGTGGAGTCCCTGGGGAGCAGCGGAACCTGCACTCACGCGCGAACAAGCCGAGCAGCAATTGTTGGCGCATTACAGCGGCCAGATTGAATCGTCCAGCCTGGCGAACGGAAGCTACGATATGCGGCTGCGGACCGATGCGGGCCTTTATGCCGTAGCCCTCTCCGCTTCCAGCGGACAGGTCGAATCGATCCGCCGTCTGGAAGCCACCGAGCAGAACCCGACTGAAATCCTTGAGCGCGCACAGGTCAAAACGCTGCTGGAAAACCGTTCAACAGGAACAGAAGTCACGCGCCTGGAATTGGAACCTTCAACGGACACCGACAACCCGATCTATATAGCGGAATTAAAGGACGATACAGGTCGCATGATCAAGCTTACCCTCGACGCTTACAGCGGCGATATCCAATCCGAAGAAGAAATCTCTGCACCACCGACCAATGGAACCGGCTCGCCGCAACCGGCTGACAGGCCCGCATCCAACCCTGGCACCAGCCAAGACCCTCCACCAAGCGAGGACTCCGGCAGTTCTCCCAACGGACAAAACGGCGAGAATCCCGATAATTCAACAAAGCCTGACGACAAGGGGAATCAACCCCAACAACCGGGCGCCAACGAACCGGCCCGTTTACTCACCGAAAAAGAAGCCGAAAAAATCGCCGCAAAATCCCTGGCAGGCGCAGGCTCCAAAGTCGAAGACACCGACGCCGACCTCCGAACCGAAGACGACGGCCAAGCCTACTACCTGGTCGAAGTCGAACTCGAAGACGGCAGAGAAGCCTCCGTCCAAATCCATGCCATCTCCGGCAAAGTCCTCTCCACAACCTGGGACGAAGACCAAGACGAAGACGACAACAATGATGAAAATACCTAACGAATCGCCCTTCCCATTCCCAGGCGATTCTTTTTTTATCTCTTATCTTTTGCCTCTCATCTCTTGCCTTTCCTCCCTCTCTTTTTAAGAAGATTTTATCTTTTCAAAGCGTCCAGCGAAGGGAGAAATTCAGTGAAATACAGGATTTCGAAGAAAACCTGCGGTAACATTCAGAACTATGTTGACGCCTTTGAACTCGTAAAGCCGTAGGCTTTATGAGTGAGACAGCGTCTTGTGAAGCATTTCGAAGAAATGCACTTCGGAAGCCTATGCTGGTAATTTCTCCTGCAGCGCCCCCGCTTTATCCCCAATAAAATCTTCTCCTCTTTTTCTCATCGTTTTCTAATGTAGCTCTCGCCACCCTCTCAGATAACCGGGTTAATCTAATATTGCAGCAGGGCAGGACGCCTTGCAAAACTTACAGAGAAACAATAGCCTGTCAACACTAAAGGTAAGGTTACGCCCGCCTGAAGCACACCTAAAGCGTGTGTGTTTCAGACGAACGTAAGCCTCTGATTAAGAGTTGACAAGGCACTAAAAGGAGGAGATTGACATGGTAAAACGTAAAGTGATGATCGGTATGGCTGCGGCGGCATTGACGCTCGGAGGAACGGCGGCGCTGGCAAGCGCTGCGGGAACGGGAAACTCTCCGACGCCGACGGTGGCGACAACTAACGCGACAACTCAAACGCAAAACGTAGCGGCATCTTCAATCATTACACCGGAACGCGCGAAGCAAGTAGCACTCAAAGCACAAGCCGGAACGGTAGATGATATCGAACTGGAGACCAAAAACGGCAAAACGTACTACGAAGTCGATATCGACCGTACGACAGGCGGAGACGTGGATGTATGGGTGGACGCTTACACGGCTTCCGTATTGAAAGTCGTGAACGACGACGACAATAACCGTTCTTCGAACAACCAGCAGAAGTCGAAGTCCGCGGCTGCCGCTTCCGTGAAGATCACGTCAGCCAAGGCCGAAGAAATCGCACTGAAGCAAACAGGCGGCGGAACGGTGACGGATATCGACCTGGACAAGGACGACGGTCGTTTCATCTATGAAATCGAAATCCGCACCGCACAAGGCGAAGCGGACGTAGACGTCGATGCCAACACGGGAAAAGTGCTTTCCTATGACGAAGATTTCGATGACAACGACGACGATGGGGATGACGATTGAGTTCATGCTAAATCCTAAAAAGGATACGTAAAAAACGGAAGATGCCGCTGCGGCATCTTCCGTTTTGCAATTTCAGTGCGTTTTGCTCTTATTCCGTTTCGAAGATATGGCCTTTGACGGCAATCTTATACAGCATATCGGCAGCTTGGGCACGAGTCAAAGTCTCATTCGGGTGAATGTTTCCTTTCGCGTCCAATTCCAGAATTCCGAACGCGAGTGCTTCCTGCATCAAACCGCTGCTTCCGTCCGGAATCGAAGCTTCGTCCGTAATCTCTACCGGAATTAATCGGAACATCGGCAGCGCCCCTGATTTTTGTCCGGCATTGATCAACAACGAGGCGAACGAAGCCCGGGTAGCCGGAGCATTCGGATCAAGGTCGCGCGGCAGGTTCAGGTCGCTATAAGCGGCGATCACCAGCGCATCGGAGTACCAGGCATTATCGGAAGCTTTCGGGAACGAATCCGAAGCTTCAGGCTTTTTGAAAAAATTCAGATCGTCGATATTCAATCCGAATGTATCGACAGTAAGTTGAATGGCTTGAGCGTTCGTGAATGTACCTTGCGGATTGAATTTGCCGTCTTTGGCGCCTTTGACGATGCCGGCTTCTTGAAGGGCCGTAATTTGCGCCGCTTGCGGCACGCCTTGCAAATCGCCGAAGGCGGATGCGGCATGCGCGGAACCTCCAGCCAGACCGGATAGCAGAATGGCCGCAGCGGCCGGAATGGCAACGAATGTTTTACCGAATTTTTTTCTCATCAATAACACGCTCCTTGATTAAGCTTGGATATTCTTCAGACGCGGCTCTCCTATGGAATGTTGCAAACGAAATTCGAAAAATAAGCTCTTTACTCAAACGTGGGTAAAAACATAACAGATGTCCAGGCAGAAAAACATGGAGAACAATAAATGGCTTGCTTGTTCATACTTAGAGAGGAGTTGAAGATATGGGGTACTTCGATCTGGTCGATTTACCGTTGGAATTCGAGCATTTGCTGCGAATTTTGATTGCAGGAATGTGCGGAGCCCTGATTGGGTATGAACGAAAAAGCAGGCGCAAGGAGGCCGGGACCCGAACGCATTTCATTGTAGCTGTAGGCGCGGCGCTCATTATGGTGATTTCCAAGTACGGATTCATGGATTTGGAAGGACGAACCGGCGTGCAGATCGACCCGACCAAAGTCGCGTCCGAGATTGTCAGCGGTGTTGGCTTTCTCGGAGCAGGCATGATCTTCATGCGGAAATATACGATTAACGGTCTAACGACTGCGGCGGGAATGTGGGCGACTGCGGGAGTCGGTATGGCGATGGGAGCGGGGCTGTATATTTTGGGGATTGCGGCAACGCTGCTGATTTATATGACGCAGATAATTATGCACGGCAATTTCAAAGGTCGCCTCATCGCATCCACACATCGACTGCTCGTTACGGTTCGCCAAGAAAAAGGAGCGGCCGAGCAATTCAAAAGACTGCTGGAGCAGCGAGAAATGGCGGTGATCGACTTTAAAGCAGGAGGAAAAGACGAAGAAAAAAGGCAGCTTACGCTCGATTTGGTCGTCCGACTTCCGAAAGGCATGACCGCCGATGAGCTGATGCCGCTGCTGGAGGATTACGATCATATTTTAAGTATCCAAATCAAATAAGCTAGCAGGCTTCAATTTCAAGCGATGCAAGCCAAAAACACGAGCCGCAGCGACAGCTGCAGGCTCGTGTTTCGCGATGCGCATATCGAGGAGGATTCGACTTAGCCCCGTTCCTCCAACAACTCCTGTCCATAGTGGTTGTAATAGCCGTTGCCGTTGCGGCGGTCCAGGGCGGTAGCCGTAGCGAAAGCTTCTTGTTCCAACTTGCCTCGTAGTTCGTCATGGTTATCCGCCAGATCGTAAAAGCGGGAAGAAGGAGGCAGATTCAGCACGAATGCTTCACCCGTCCGTTCCAATTTGCGCAGCAGTGCGGCAGCGTTCCAATAAAACAGCATTCGGTTGAGCGGATCTTCGTGGCTTTCAACCTGCGGTAAATGGCGTTCGAGCAGCGGCAGTGCTTTTTGCGGATCGACGATCGACAGATAGCCGATATGTTCGCCGAATTCGCTTGCAAACGTGAGATTGTCGCGAATCAGCTTGTAGCTTCGCTCCTGCATCGCGGCGGCTTCTTCTTCCCGTCCCAGCCGATACAGCGGAAGCAGCAGATTAGGCAGCGTCACATGCGGGACTTCCGCGCACGAACGGCGTCCTTCGATGATCGGTTTGGCTTTTTTGACCGCTTCCGCGTCTTTTTTCAGCACCGTCAAATAGTGGACTTCCTCGTCCAGTTCGCAGGCGGAACAATCGCTCATGGTATCTCTTTTGAATTTGCGGAATTCGGCCAGGCATTCGCCGGCTTTGTCCAATTGTCCCATGTACATGGAGAGGCGGAAGTTATAATACCAATAGGTGCGGTCGCTGACGCCGTATTCGCGGTAGCGGCGGCGCAAATCGTCCAGTAGCGATTGAATCTGTTCGGCGGGAACATCCGGGAAGGAGGGGACGTCGTCGATGATCCATTTATAATTCCAGTGCAAGGTGTGCGCGTTAAAGGCTTCCGGGTTGCGATCGTATTGACCGAGCTGCCAGGAGTAAGCCACGATCGCTTTTAACGGAAAGCCTCCGAAACTGCCTGCTTCCACGATCTCCTCGCGTGCCTCATAACCGGCTTCGACGTTGCCCGCAAGATCGGCCAACTCGGCGGCTCGCTCCAGCAGCGCCATCTTGGCTGCGCTATTCGGCAGACCGTATGCCTCCATCATCAAATCTTCGAATTCCGTTTCAAAATGGTCCATCGCTATTTAATCTCCTTTCTCCGATTCCATGCTCCAATCAATCAACGACAAAATGCCTTTATTCAGCAGCGCCAGCTCCGAACGGTTCATCGGATAGTGTCCCATCATCAACGCATTGGCATACAACATCTCAACTAGGGTATTCAACCGACTTGTGGATGCACCGATAAACAGCCGTTCCACTACAGGATTATTCAGGTTCAGATACAAAATGGAGTACGCGTTTGCTTCCCCTTGAAGCGAGCCGCCCAGACTGCCGAGTACCGAAGCGAAGGCTTGAGGACTTTCTTCGCTGGCCCGTTCGATCGACCGCAGCGTAGCGGCTTCTTCTGGCAGCGTGAACAAGGCAGGCAATTCCTCAGGCTTAAAGCGTTTCAACAAGATACGGCAGCGGAAGCGCTGGAGTGCAAGGTCCGCGGCGCGAGCGGCTTGAAGGGTGGCGGAGCGTTCTTCGGGATTCAAGTCGGTAAAAGCAAGCGATACATCCTCGGGCAGCAAGCGTCGAACGTCGATTCCCGGCAGAATGCGGCTTAGCGACTCCAGCAATTCCGCTTCATAAATATAGCCGCCGTTGACGACGAGCATCGATTGAGCGGAAGCGACGTGGCGAAGTTGGCGATAATGGTCGAGCGTAGCCGTATAGTAGAGCGTTTGTTTTTCATCCATCAACTCGCCCAGCGTTTTATGTCCGTAGGTGCTCTCGAACGGCAGCCAGCGGTGGATCATCCGGTAAAACGCCTCATCTTCCACGGCCAGGTTTTTCATCGACAACGCGTGGAGTTCGATAATTCGCCGCAGCCGCGCCTGATCCTGTTCGCTCATACGGATCAGTTCGTCCCGAATATTTTCGCCCAGCTCGCCGCGTACCCGCTCCAATTGTTCATTTTCATAAAAGTGTTCGCGCGAAGCGGTCGGTTGAAGCTCGTCGGTCCAGATCAAGCATTTTACGAAAAACGCCCATTCCGGCAAAATGTTGTCCGCCTGCTCGGAGATCAGCATCCGTTTCAGATAGACCTTGTGCGAGCGCTTGGCGTTCAGGTTGACAGCGTGCGGAAGAATGTAGGCGATGCCGCCTGTGCGTCCCGACGATGTCCGCAGCGGAATGAAGTCCCGGAAGCGCTCGCCCAGCATGTTTTCGCCGAATCGCAGCACTTCGTCCCGACTGCCGTGCGCGAGATCCGGGCGGACAATCCAGTCAGGCACTTCCGGGTTAATGCGATGTTCGCGGCCTTCCACAGACAGACGAATCGGATAGGGCAGTAACGCGCCGTAATGCAGCAGGTCCAGTTCTACGGTTTCCTTTTCGAAGTAAAAGTCCGTCTCCGGTTTGCAGCGCAAATAGACCTTGGTGCCCGGCGTCAGCGAGGTTTCCAATTTGCGAATCGTATAGGTACCGTCCGGCTTGCCTCGCCATTCGATCGAAGGACCGCCGCTTGCGGATTGGGTAAGCATAACAATCTCGTCGCTGACCATGAAGCAGGAGAGCAGACCTATGCCGAAGCGACCGATAAAAGAAGTCTCGCCGAGCAGTTCGGTTCCGTTTCGCTTGGACGAGTGGCCGATCATGGCGAGAAATTCGTGGACGTCTTCCTCAGTCAATCCGATTCCGTTATCTTGCATCAGCAAAGTAGCGTCAGCGCCTTGGCTAGCCAGCTCGACGGAGACTTCGCCGCGATGGAAAGGATCGAGATCCATGCGTGCCGTGATCGCGTCGGTCGCATTTTGCAGCAATTCGCGCAGGAATACACGCGGACTGCTGTATAAGTGGTTCGATAAAATATCGATCATTCCGCTCAGGTTGACCTGGAAGCGATACTCCTGTGAATCGGACATTTTTATTCCTCCTCTAATTTCCGTTTCCCATAAAACCCCTGTCTCTATTTTAGCCTGCTTCATTGTCATTTCCAAATGAGGCAAGGATTTTGCGACTTTCGACATAGCAAAAAAGCGTCCTTCCCGACTTGATGTGGGAAGGACGCCCTGTATGCTCGGCGTGTCGCTTATGCGGTTAGCCGCAGTTTGATGCAAAGGATGCTTATTCAGTAATCGTGCCGTAAATCAGCGTCGGCGCTTCCGCGTTGTCCGCGATCGAGATCGCCGCAAGGATTTTCTCGGTTACATTAGCGACATCTTCGCTGTTCGCATGAATGGTAACGAGCGATTCGCCGGCTTCGACCGTTTCGCCGACTTTTTTGTTCAGCATCAGGCCGACAGCCAGGTCGATCTCCGATTCTTTCGTTGCACGACCCGCGCCAAGCCACATCGCGGCTACGCCGATCTCGTCGGCGATGATCTCGGACACGACGCCGCTGCGCGGAGCCGGAACTTCGATCTTATAAGCGGCTTGCGGCAAACGTTCCGGGTGATCGACAACGGAAGCATCTCCACCCTGATTCGCCAGGAAGTCGCGGAATTTATCGAGCGCTTTGCCATTGGCAATCACTTCGCGCAGCTTCGCTTCGGCATCTTCCAACGAGGACGCTTTGCCTGCGAGGAAGACCATTTGGCTGCCGAGTGCGAGACACAGATCTTCCAGATCCTTTGGACCTTGGCCTTTCAACGTATCGATCGCTTCTTGCACTTCCAACGCATTACCGATTGCTGCGCCCAGCGGCTGGCTCATATCGGAGATGACGGCCATTGTACGGCGGCCGACGTTGTTGCCGATCGACACCATGGCGTGAGCGAGGTCTTTGGAACCTTCGAGCGTTTTCATGAACGCGCCGGCGCCCGTTTTGACGTCGAGCACGATCGCGTCGGCTCCGGCCGCGATCTTTTTGCTCATGATCGAGCTTGCGATCATCGGGATCGAGTTGACCGTTGCCGTAACATCGCGCAGGGCGTACAGCTTTTTGTCGGCTGGAGTCAGGTTGCCGCTTTGACCGATAACCGCGATCTTATGCTCGTTGACGAGCTTCACGAATTCTTCGTTGGTGATTTCGACGTGGAATCCTTCGACCGCTTCCAGCTTATCCACGGTACCGCCTGTATGGCCGAGACCGCGTCCCGACATTTTCGCAACCGGTACGTCCAATGCCGCAACGAGCGGGGCGAGAACCAGAGTCGTGGTGTCGCCTACGCCGCCCGTGGAATGCTTGTCGACTTTGACGCCTTCGATCGCGGACAGATCGATGGTGTCGCCGGAGTGAACCATCGCCATCGTCAGGTCGGCGCGTTCCCGATCGTTCATGTCCTGGAAAAAGACGGCCATCGCGAATGCGCTCACCTGGTAATCCGGAATATCTCCCTGGGTGTAGCCTTCGATAATGAAGTTGATTTCTTCGGTGCTGAGTTCTTTGCCGTCCCGTTTTTTCTCGATCAAGTCTACCATTCTCATGTTTGTCTGCCTCGCTTTCGTAAGATGAATACGGCTATTTATAGAGTGAGCGCTGTTTCCAGAGCGACTTCCATCATGTCGTTGAAGGTCGATTGGCGTTCGGCCGACGTTGTTTCTTCGCCGGTCAACAGGTGGTCGCTGACGGTAAGGATCGTCAGAGCGTTAACGCCGAATTTGGCTGCGAGCGAGTAGAGGGCGGTCGTTTCCATCTCGACGCCCAATACGCCGTACTCCATCAGTTTCGTCGTTACGGTCTTGTCGTCACGGTAGAAGATGTCGGAGCTGAGAATGTTGCCGACATGGACGTTCAGTCCTTTTTCCACGGCGCGCTCATAAGCTTCTTTCAACAGGCCGAAGCTTGCGATCGGAGCGAAGTCGAAGCCCGGGAAAGTGTTGCGGTTCATGCTGGAATCGGTACAAGCCGCTTGTGCCAAGATGACGTCGCGAACGCGGACGCTTTCCTGCATACCGCCGCAAGTGCCGACGCGGATCAGGTTTTTGACGCCGTATTCGCTGATCAGTTCGTTGGCATAGATCGCGAACGAAGGAATACCCATGCCGGAGCCTTGGACGGAGATGCGTTTGCCTTTGTACGTGCCGGTGAAACCGAGCATGCCGCGGACTTGGTTGTATTGAACCACGTCTTCGAGATAGGTGTCGGCGATGAACTTGGCTCGCAGTGGGTCGCCCGGGAGCAGGATGGTTTCGGCGATGTCGCCGACTTTGGCTTCGATGTGAACACTCATTGTAAAACCTCCAGTTGTGGTTTGGGAGGCGCTGCGAAGCGGTAGGGCCTGCGATCGCCGTTGTTTTCCGATTTTTTGATTAGAATTTTATAAGGTGAAAATCGGAAAACAAATGCGAGCACTTCGTTTCTCCGGCTCCTACCGCTTCTCCGCTGGTACGAGGTGTACAGGCGGGTTTTGCAGTCGCGTTCCTTTTTTTTGGGTTAAGGGAAGATCCTATTCGTTTTGAATTTCAAATCGGTTTGGATCTTGAAGTTGGAGCTTTTTAAGATTGGAGCTGGGTTGCGATCAAGTTGTAGTTTTTACAACTCGGTCGCTTGTTTGATCTGCTGATTAAGCAACTTTCAATTCGTTACTTCAAATCGCCCAGGAAGCTTGTGCCGTATTCCGGGGCTTTGACGCCGAAGTTTTCGGCTACGGTGGCGGCGATGTCGGCGAAAGTGGTGCGGACAGGGAGCTTGGTGCCGCCGTTTTTGAAGCTTGGCGAGTAGGCAAGAAGCGGGACATACTCGCGGGTATGGTCGGTGCCGCGGTACGTCGGGTCGTTGCCGTGGTCTGCGGTGATGAGCAGCAGATCGTCTTCGTTCATTTTCTCGAATACTTCAGGCAAGCGGGCATCGTATTCTTCGAGCGCTTGGCCGTAGCCTTGCGGATCGCGGCGATGTCCGAACAGGGCGTCGAAGTCAACCAGGTTCAGGAAGCTCAGGCCGTTGAACGGGTTATCGAGTTCTTCGACCAGTTTGTCCATGCCGTCCATGTTGGATACGGTGCGGACGGACTTGGTTACGCCTTCTCCGTCGTAGATGTCGGAAATTTTGCCGAGGGCGATCACGTCGAAGCCGCCGTCTTGTAGTTCGTTCATCGTGGTGCGGCCGAACGGCTTCAGCGCGTAGTCGTGGCGGCCGGCGGTGCGTTTGAAAGCTCCCGGTTCGCCAACGAACGGACGAGCGATGATGCGGCCGAGCATATACGGATCTTCGAGCGTAATTTCACGACAGAACTCGCAAATCTCGTATAGTTCTTTTAAAGGAACAATCTCTTCGTGCGCGGCAACTTGAAGCACGGAATCGGCGGACGTGTAGACGATCAGCGCGCCGGTCTTCATGTGTTCTTCGCCCAGTTCGTCGAGGATTTCCGTGCCGCTGGCCGGCTTGTTGCCGATCACTTTGCGTCCGGTCTTTTCTTCGATGCGCTGAATCAGCTCATCCGGGAATCCGTCCGGGAAGACGCGGAACGGCGTATCGATGTACAGGCCCATGATTTCCCAGTGGCCGGTCATCGTGTCTTTGCCGCGCGAAGCTTCCTGCATTTTGGTGTGGTAAGCGAGAGGCTTGTCGGCTTTGGGTACGCCTTGAACCTCTTCGATATTGGACAGGCCCAGTTTGGCCATGTTCGGCATGTTCAGACCACCCATTTCGCGGGCGATGTGGCCGAAGGTGTCGACTCCGAAATCATCGAACTCCGCGGCATCCGGCGCTTCGCCGATTCCGACCGAGTCCATCACGATCAAGTGGATACGTTTGAATGTAGACATGGTTCATGCTCCTTTCAGATCAGAAAATCCTATTCTACACCTTTTTTCTTGCTTTTTCACGACTTAGATTCATCTTAAATGAACAGTCCGACGATGATGGCCGACAGCATGCTGACCAGAGTCGCGCCGTACAGCAATTTGAGACCGAAGCGGGCGACGACGTTCCCTTGCTTTTCGTTCAGGCCTTTCACCGCGCCGGCAATAATGCCGATCGAGGAGAAGTTGGCGAACGAGACGAGGAAGACGGAGACGATACCGATTGTTCGATCGCTAAGCGATCCTGCATCGATCAGCGTTTTCAAGTTAACCATTGCCGCAAATTCGTTCGTCATCAGCTTGGTTGCCATGATTCCGCCTGCAGCAACGGCTTCATTCCAAGGAATCCCCATAATGAAAGCGAAAGGCGAGAAGACGTAACCGAGCATTTCTTGGAAAGAGATACCGAAGATTGCAGCGAAGATGCCGTTCAGCATGGCGATCAATGCGACAAAACCGATCAACATGGCAGCTACGATGATCGCGACTTTGAAGCCATCCATGATGTATTCGCCGAGCATTTCGAAGAACGATTGTTTTTCTTCTTCTTGCACTTCCAGTATATCTTCTTCCGGCTCGACTTTATAAGGATTAATAATGGAAGCAATGATGAATCCGCCGAACAGGTTCAGAACAAGCGCGGTAACGACGTACTGCGGCGGAATCAACTGCATGTAAGCGCCGACGATCGACATCGATACCGTGGACATGGCGGATGCGCAAAGCGTGTACAGACGATGCTTCGGAAGCAGGCCGATCTGTTTTTTTACGGAAATGAACACTTCGGATTGACCGAGAACGGCCGAAGCGACCGCATTGTAGGATTCCAACTTGCCCATTCCGTTGATCTTGCTCAGCACGAGTCCGATATAACGGATCACGAACGGAAGGATGCGCGTGTATTGAAGAATGCCGATCAACGCGGAGATGAACACGATCGGCATCAGCACGCCCAGGAAAAAGACGGATTGACCTTCTACGATCACAATGTTGCCGAAAACGAAATTAATTCCTTCCGCGGCATAGCCGAGCAGGGTGTTGAACGTTTTGGAAAATCCGCCGATCAATGTCGTTCCGAGCACGGTATTAAGCAGTAAAAACGCGAGCAGCGCTTGAAGCACGACCATCACGATCAACGGGCGGTAACGAATCTTTTTCCGGCCGTTACTGGCGACGAAAGCAAGACCGAACACGACGGCCAGTCCGAGCAAAGCAATCAAAATGTTCATGGGCGAAAATCTCCTGGAAGGTATTTTTTGGGCTGTCCGGCGAATGCCGGTTTGTTCAAAAGCTTACAAAATCCTGACATCGGGCATCGGGAAAGGGAGCGAAAGGCGAAGTGCGAACCTGTGCCTCTCTCCCTATTTTCAACGAATACTTCGATTTGAATCATGTTGAAGCGTTTACAAAAATAGACCGCGGAAATCATGATCTTAACGATTGCGCCGAACGTGCCCGTTCAGGCTTGACGGCCAGAAGAGAGCACATCCGCGCATTCGTTAAAAGAGGATACACGTATACGAATATCCGTATACACCCTTCGAAACTTAGTTCGACTTATCCATATCCTTCGCCTGGAAGTAGCCGGGAAGCAGCGTAGCCATCGTCCATTCCTCGGTGTTGCCGTGGAGATTGGTCAGATAGATGCGCGTGTTCTCGTCGGCAAATTCGGCAATGACTTGGCGGCAGGCGCCGCACGGAGACACCGGGCCTTCCGTGTCAGCGACGACCGCGATCGCTTCGATCCGGCGTACGCCTTCGGAAGCGGCCTTGAAGATCGCGGTGCGTTCCGCGCAGTTGGTCAAGCCGAACGAAGCATTTTCGATATTACAGCCGGAGTAGATCTTACCGTCGGCAAGCAGCGCGGCTCCGACTTCAAAATGCGAATACGGAACGTAAGCGGAACTGCGGGCTTCGATTGCGGCTGCGATGAGTTGCTCTTGCATAGGGTGGCTCATGGGAAGGCCTCCTGAAATCCAGAATGGTTTAATACGAAGAATCGGATTTTTCGCCCTGCATGATCTTCACGCCGGAGCTTGCGCCGATGCGCGTCGCGCCTGCTTCGATCATTTTTTCCATATCTTCGCGGCTGCGTACGCCGCCGGAAGCTTTGACGCCGATATCGGGGCCGACCGTTTTGCGCATCAGCGCTACGTCTTCAGCCGTTGCGCCGCCTGTGGAGAATCCGGTGGAGGTCTTCACGAAGTTAGCGCCTGCGCGAACGGAAAGCTCGGAAGCGAGAACTTTCTCGTCGTCTGTCAACAGGCAAGTCTCGATAATGACCTTAACGATGGCTTTGCCCGCCGCTGCTTCGACAACGGCGCGAACGTCGCGTTCAACCAGCTCGACGTTGCCGCTTTTCAACGCTCCGATGTTCAGCACCATATCGATCTCTTGCGCGCCTTTTTCGATGGCATCGCGAGTTTCGAATGCTTTGGTTTCCGGCGTGGACGCTCCCAGCGGGAACCCGATTACGGTGCAGACTTTCACTTCGGTGCCTGCCAGGCGTTCAGCCGCAAAAGCAACCCAGGTCGGATTGACGCAGACAGAAGCGAAGACGTAGGTTTTGGCTTCTTCGATCAGCTTGGCGACCTCGGCTTCTGTCGCGTCTGCGCGCAGTAAGGTATGGTCGATCATGGATGCAAGATTCATCTTGGATCTCTCCTTCGAGTGTGGAATTACCCCTATCATAACATCAACGTGAACAAGTGTAAAACGGTTATTGAAATTTTGTTCAAGCTTGCTGAACGTATGCTGCTTATCCAATGGCTTGCCCGTATTACCATGAGAATGAGCAGCTCGAAAAGCCCGAAAAGCCCGCTTTCCGTCTGTTCGTCCTGATTGGAACGAACGATCGGAAAGCGGGCGAATCATGACCGCTCCGGTCGGTACATGTTTTAACTTTTGCGTCCTGCTTTTTTGTGCGCAGCTGCTGGATCGGTCTTAACCGATTTCACTGCTGCGCCGGTTTTCGGAGACGAAGATGCGCGAGACGGTTTTGCGCTCGTTGACGTGCTTTTTTCCTGGAGCTTTTTCCATCCTGCATAATCATGCACGGCAAATCCTGCGAAAGAAGGACTGCTGCCGAGCTTTTGCCGAACGACATCAAGCTGACTGTTCAAAAAAGCGGCTCCTTCTTCATAGAACGTAACCTGGGGCGTTTCTGCCGAAGGGTTTGTTTCTACGGCGATCCGAAGCGGCTTGCCCAGCTTTTCCGCTTCGGCAAGCTCATTTTTGGCGACTTCGGCAATCTGTTCCCCGGAATCGCGATACGCCATAATCGTGATGCCGTCGAACCGGTCGATCATCCAGGCACTGAGTGTTCCTTTTTCGCCGGGCATCCGATGTTCGTCGAACCAGAAGGGCATATCGGCTTCCGCTCGCAGTTCCAGCCGCTTCGCGCCTTCGAGGAGCGTATCGATCGATTCTTTCCATTGGGTCAGCAAAGCATCCCGGTCGCTTTCCCATTGGGCGAGCAGATAAGGTTCGACGTCAATATGAATTCCGGAAAATCTTTCATCCGCATTCGCCGAGGACTGATACGCGCTCAGCCAACTTAGGAAAGACTGCGGCAGGCTCTTATCAAGCGCCCAGCTTGGAGCGCCGTCGAGCGCGTATATTCGAATATTTTGCGCGGACGCGCGGCGGATGAAAGCAGCGTAATCCGTCTCGGCCATCTCGGCGTCGATCTGCACATAAAGCGTCGTGACATTGTTCGAAGCCGCGAATCGCAGAAGGTCGTCGGATGAAGTCCGCAGCAGCCAAGGGCTCCAGACCCAAGTCGAGAAGCCGTCCTGTTCGCGAGCTTCAGCCGTGTGCGTTCCTAATGATCCGGCGGTCCAAGCAATCAACAGGCATAAGACAAGGCAACGGGAAAACGTGGAGCGTGTATTCATGATGTTTCTTCACCTTTCGATTCATCCGCAAATCAGGTCCGGAATCGGCAACCCGGCTGCCGTGACCGCCCGGAGAACGGCTTTAGGCCCGTAGCTTTGCGTCTCGCGCCTTTCGGCGGATTTGCCCTGCGCAGGATAAGAAATGAAAGAACGGGCGAACCGTTCTCGGCGTGCGGATTTTGTCGCTTTTTTACCGCACCTCTTTTGTATCGGCGGGCGAGCGGGCAAACTTAATCCGCGAGCAGAGCAAGCGCCGTAAACTGGTCGGTCACTAAAGTATTGGCATAGCGCCCGGCCAGAGCTGCTCGAATCGAACGGATTTTACGCGGGCCTCCTGCTACGAGAATCGAACGCTCTTTGCGGCGCAGCTCGGATAGATCGATCCCGACCGTGCGTGCATTGATCTCTTCGCTGCATATGTTGCCTTTGTCGTCAAAGAAGCGGGAACAGATATCGCCTGCGCCGGCCTCTTGGAGACGATGCCGCTGCTGCTCATCGAAGTATCCGAGCCGGAACAGCAGCGCATCTTCCTCGACGGTGCCGACGGTGAACACCGCGACGTTGGCTTGACGGCCCAGTTCGATGATGCGCTGAATATGGCGGTCTTCCTCAACCATCCTTTTCAACTCGACGCTATCGAAAATAACCGGAAGCGGGAGATAGCGTGCGACGGTACCGAAAGCTTCTGCAAAAAGATTGGCTGTCTCGGCCGCGTAAGTAGGCACCTGCGAATGGCTGACCCCGCCTTTGAGCTGCACGATTTCGACGCCGCGTACCGGTTTGTGCCGCAAGCCGAGCGCAAGCGCGTGCATCGTCGTTCCCCATGTAATGCCGATAATATCGCCGTCTTGAATCGTTTCGTCCAAATATTCGGCTGCCGCTGCCGCTACGCGTGATCGAATCTCCCGATAATCGTTCAGGGGAGAATAGCAAACGCGTGCGGTTTGCAGGCCGAATTTGCGGGTCAGTTCCGCGCCGAGCGCATCCAGGTCTTCAAGCGGATCGGCAATCGTAATGCGGACGAATCCGTTCTCTTTGGCGTGCTGAAGCAAACGCGAGACGGTTGGACGCGATACGCCAAGCCGGGCTGCGATATCTTGTTGGCTATAGTCGGACAGATAGTAAAGCCGTGCAGCTTCGATGCTGAGGCGCTGTCTGTCCAGGTCGATTTTATCCGTCATGATCGTTCCCTCGATTTTTTTAGGTTCATTATACGTGTCTGCCGCATGCTTTGCACGGAAGAAAAAGAACCACACTAAAGTGTGAATCAAAAAAATGGGACTTAAGGATGAAATGAGACTTTTTTCTTAAAAGTATTTCATTTTTCACCGAATGTTCCGATATTCTTTGTGTGAGTTTTTTTGGTATCATGGGGAGAAAGAACGAATTTAGCAGGCTTCTGCATCCGATTTCGTCTGAACTTATAGTTCATCTGCACGACTTATCGTTTTTTGACGAAATCCATGTGCTTGTGCATGAAACACGTTCGACATGTCGCATACTTCAATCTTCGGAAGGAGTCTGACCCATCGAAGTTTCCGCAGCTTTCCTTGACCCGTTCCCGATCGAAAAGGATTGGTTCAGCCTGATTTCCGCTTTTCATCCTGCGGAGCAGGCACGTATTTCTCGTTTTGCGCGTGAAGAAGACCGACTGCGCAAAGCAGCCTCGCATATGCTCGTATCAATCTCGCTCGGGGAGAAGTTGGGCGTGGGTTACCGCGAGTTGGTTTTTCGGCGCGGAGGTTACGGGAAGCCGTATCTCCATCGCGATCAAGCACCTAGGTTCAATGCGTCTACCTCAGGTGCTCTTGTCGTATGTGCAATTGCTCAGACTGAGGTCGGAATCGACGTCGAGCGCGTTGCGCCTCTTGAAGTGTCTGCGATGCGTCTGCTGCTTGGGCATTCGGAATCTGCAAGGCAAGCCCATTTGTCCGAAGAAAAGAAGCTCATTGCTTTCTACGAGCGCTGGACGATGTTGGAGAGTTGGTTAAAGGCGGAGGGAACAGGCTTGCACGACGAGCATCCTCTTGCGGCATTTGCCCCAAAGTCTGTAGATGCTAAACGTTTTTATATGGACGCCCGGCAGCCGGGAACGGCTCCATGGATTCTGACGCCGTTGAACGTTGCGCCACCCGTACCCGAACAATATGCATTGGCCGTTTGTCAAAGACCGGAAGAAGATTGGGCGGAAGAAGTCTTGCTGCTTGATGGATTTGAACTGGAAAAGCGATTTCGTACCTTGTTATCACGAGATGGGCGATATACGGAAGGGGAAAATGATAAGCGATGAATGCTGAATTGAAGAATCATTCGGAAACCCAATGGTTGGAGAAGTTGCAGGCTGTCGAGGAGAAGACATTTTTGTCCGGCGAGACGCGACCTGCTTCGAGTAAGATTGGACAGGTTGAACGTGAGCTGTTTGCGCTTGACCCGTTTCTTTTGCGAAGCGGATACGCTCATGCTGCATGGGGTATTCTGCTTCAACGTTATTTGCGGAGTGAAGAGCAGTCGTTTGCTGTATATTCGTCGGATACGGGAGAGATGTTCCCTTTGCTGTTAAAAGGAAGCCAGGAAGAAACATTCCGAATGCGCTTGGAGGCTGCTATGGAGCTTCTGAAGTCGACGGATTCGGCGTTGAAGCCTGGGCATTTTGCGGAACTGTATGCTTCGGGTTCGGTAGATCGCCCTTACAATACGGGAATCGGATTTGATCTTTCTATCGGCGCTGCGGAGGCGTTGGAGTCTTCGGAATGCGATCTATTCATCGCGTTTTCCGGAACGGAATCGATCCATGCCCGCGCGGCTTTCCGAAAATCCGCGTTCGATGAGACATTTGTGGAGAACGTGCTGGCACATCTGCAAGGAATTCTGGTTCGGATGACGGCGGCACCGGACTCGCGAATCGGGGAAGAGGACTTGCTTGGCGAGCAAGAGCGGGAAGTTCTTTTAAATCTATGGAGCGGGAAACGGCATTCATTTGCAGCCGATCGGCCGGTTCACGACATGATCAAGGAACGCGCGGCACTTGTGCCAAACCTTGACGCAGTCGTGTACGAAGGCGGATCGCTGAGCTACGCGGAGTTGGATCAACGCTCGGACGTGCTGGCAGCCGAATTGCGTCAAGCGGGACTTGGAGACGGGCAGATTGCCGGAATTATGGCGCGTCCGTCAGCAGAGATGATTCTTTCTGTCCTGGCCGTACTCAAGACCGGAGCTGCATATCTGCCGATCGATCCGGAATATCCGCAGGAACGCGTACGCTTTATGCTGGAAGACAGCGGAGCGGGACTGCTGCTGCTTACGCCGGGACTTGAAGCGCCGGAAAGCTACGCAGGCATCGCTTGGCGCGTCGATAACGACCGGGACTGGGAGATTCCGGTCGAAGCAGGCACGTTCGGCGCACCGGATTCCGCTGCTTATGTCATCTATACATCAGGTTCCACGGGCACGCCGAAAGGCGTCGTGATCGAACACCGGTCGCTGATTAATCTCGCAGAGTGGCATATCGAGCACTTCCGTATCACTTCGGAAGACCGGACCGTCAAATATGCAGGCTTCGGGTTCGACGCTTCGGTCTGGGAGATCTTCCCTTACCTGCTGTCCGGCGCCTCTATTCATATGATTCCGGAGGATCTACGTCTTGACCCGTCCGGTTTGAATCAGCATTTTAATGAAAAAGGAATCACGATCGCTTTTCTTCCGACTCAACTTTGCGAACAGTTCATGGAATACGATAACGGTTCACTTCGTATTTTGCTGACCGGCGGAGACAAGCTGAAAACGTTCCGCCCGCGCCCGTACGAGCTGCACAATTGCTACGGCCCGACCGAAAATACGATTGTGACCAGCTCGCATCTCGTAACCGAGATGGAAGACAATATTCCGATCGGCAAGCCGGTTCGGGGTTCGCAAATTATGATTTTGGATGCCTACGGGCATTTGCAGCCGGTTGGCGTGGCAGGCGAACTTTGCGTAGCGGGCGAAGGCTTGGCGCGCGGTTATCTCAACCGTCCCGACCTGACCGCGGAGAAGTTTACCTCGCATCCGTATGTCGAAGGCGCACGCATGTACCGCACAGGCGACCTGGCGCGTTGGAAGCATGACGGTACGATCGAATTCCTCGGCCGATTGGACCATCAAGTGAAAATCCGCGGCTTCCGTATCGAGATCGGCGAGATCGAACAGCGGATTCTGGAAAGCGAAGGCGTGCGCGATTGCGTCGTCGTTGCGTTGAAAGACGCTTCGGGTGACGCGTATCTGTGCGCCTACGTCGAGTCTGATTCGGAGCGCAGTCATGCCGAGTGGACCCGGGAACTTTCGCTCACGCTGCCGGATTATATGGTCCCGGCTCATTTTGTCACGTTGGATAAGCTTCCGGTTAACGCAAACGGCAAGATTGATCGCCGTTCGCTGCCGGAGCCTCAGGCTCGTGAAGGCGCGGCCTATGAATCGCCGTTGGGCGAAACCGAAGAGCGACTTCACGCGTTATGGAGCGAGATTCTCGGTCATGATCGTTTTGGCGTACAGGATCGGTTCTTCGATATTGGCGGCCACTCTCTTCAGGCTGCGGTATTGCGGGCACAGATCGAACATCGCTTCGGCGCCAAGCTGTCGATCCGCGAGCTGTTTGAATACACGACAATCCGTACCCAGGGCGCAGAGGTTGAACGGCGTTCCGGCGAAGTAAACTTACCGTCAGCAGAGCTGCCGTCGATTTCAGCCGCGCTGCCGGCCGAGCACTACCCGACTTATCCGGCTCAAGCCCGTCTCTTCCTGATCGAGCAGATGGAGGGGGCGGATACGGCCTATAATGCGCCTGTGCTGCTTCGCATCGAAGGGAAGCTGGACGTGCAGCGTCTTCAGTACTCCCTACAGGAACTTGTCCGTCGGCACGAATCGCTGCGCACGACCTTCGAACTTCGCGGAGAGCGGATTGTCCAGCGTGTCCATGCGCAGGCGGATCTTCGTCTGGCCGTATCGCGTGCCGGGGAACAGAATATTCCCGCCATGATGGATGCATTCGTGCGTCCGTTTGACCTGAGCCGCGCGCCGCTGATGAGAGCCGGCCTCGTATCGTGCGAAAACGACCTGCATTTCATCATGCTCGACTTCCACCATATCGCGGTTGACGGCGTGTCGATGCATGTCTTTTTCGAAGAGTGGTCGAGGCTGTATCGGGGCGAATCGCCGGAATTGCCGACGGTGCAGTTCAAAGACTTCTCGGTCTGGTATGCACAAGGTGCTGCGGCCAGCATTCGGGAATCGCAGTTAGGCTATTGGCGGGAGCGTCTCGCAGGCGAACTGCCGATGCTCCAGCTTCCGACCGACAAACCTCGCCCGGACAAGCAAAGTTTCCGGGGAGCGACCTTGCACGGCGGAATCGATCCGGAATTGCAAGCGAAGTTGAAAAAGTTGGCGGATCGCACGGGCACGACGCTGTTCATGGTCATGCTCGCCGCCTACGGTACGTTGTTGTCCCGTTATGCGGGACAAGAAGACGTGATTGTCGGTGTTCCCGTAGCCAACCGCAGCCGCGAAGAAGTGCACGGCGTAATCGGAATGTTCGTCAATACGCTTCCGCTGCGCACCTACCCGGATAAGAAACAAACATTCGCAGCCTACTTGGAGCATGTGAAAACGGAGCTTCTTGGCGCATTCGACCATCAGGAATACGAGCTCGGCGAGCTGGTCAACGAGTTGAATGTTCCCCGGATCGCCGGACGCAGCCTGTTGTTCGATACGATGTTTGTCATGCAGAATACCGGCAGCCTCGCACCGGAGCTTGCAGGAGCGAAAACGACGCTGGAACGGTATGCACCGGCTATTGCCAAATACGATTTGATGGTCGACGTGACGGAACGGGAAGACGGTATTCGGATCGACTTCCAATATTGCAGCGACTTGTTCGAGGCCGCTACCATTCGCGCTATGGCCGATCATTATGTGCAGCTTCTGCGGTCTGCTGCGGTCAACGAACATCTTTCTTTGCACGCCCTGCCTATGCTCCGGGAAGAAGAAAAGCATTCGCTGGCGTTCGACCTGAATGATACCTCGTCGCTCTATGAGCGCCATTTGACCATCCAAGAAGCTTTCGAACGCCAAGCCGCCCAATCGCCTGATCATCCGGCGGTTACCTTCGAAGGCCTATCGCTGACTTACGCGGAATTAAACGAACGGTCCAATCGTCTTGCGCACACGCTTATCGAAAAGGGCGTTTCGGCCGATAAACTGGTAGGTCTGATGTTGGATCGTTCGCCGGAGATGATTATCGGGCTGCTGGGCATTTTGAAAGCGGGCGGGGCTTATGTGCCGATCGACCCGGAATATCCGGAAGACCGTATTCGGTACATGATGGAGAACAGCGGCTCGGATCTGCTTTTGACCCAACGTCATCTGGCAGGCAAGCTTCAATTTGACGGAACTTCTCTGTTTTTGGATGAAGCCGATGCGTATTCGCCGCGCACGGATAATCCGCAAGTCCGCTCGACAGCAGGCGATTTGCTCTACGTGATCTATACGTCCGGCACGACCGGTCGTCCGAAAGGCGTCATGTTGGAGCATCGCAATATGATGAACCTGATGCATTACGAATATACGCGGACGAATATCGATTATACGGCGCGAGTGCTGCAATTCACGACGCTCAGCTTCGACGTTTGCTCGCAGGAGATCTGGTCAACTCTGCTTGCGGGGGGCACGTTGTGCATGATCCGCAGCGAAATGAGACGCGAGGTCGGCAGACTGCTGGATCTGATCGAGCGGGAGCAGATCAGCGTGCTGTTCATGCCGGTATCGTTCCTGAAATTCATTTTGAGCGAAAAAGAATACGAAGAGCGCTTCCCGACCTGCATCCGCCATATCGTAACGGCAGGCGAACAGTTGGTCGTGCCGGAGAAATTCCAGGAGCATCTGCGCCGCAATGGCATTTTCCTGCACAATCACTACGGGCCTTCGGAAACGCACGTCGCGACCGCGCATACCCTTGATCCTGCGGGCGTCATTCCCGAGCTGCCTCCGATTGGCAAACCGATTACCAATACGCGCATTTACATCCTGAACGACGCGCTTCATCTCCAACCGAAAGGCGCGGCGGGCGAGTTGTATATTGCGGGAGAATGCGTGGGGCGCGGCTATTATAACCAACCGGAGCTGACTGCGGAGCGTTACTTGGCCGATCCGTTCGAAGCAGGCGGCCGCATGTATAAAACAGGCGACCTTGCGCGTTGGAACGAAGCGGGTGAACTGGAATTCCTCGGCCGGCTGGACCACCAGGTCAAAATTCGAGGATTCCGGATCGAGTTGGGCGAGATCGAGACGGCGCTGCTGGAGCATTTCTCGGTCAAAGAAACCATCGTGCTGACCAAAGAAGATGCAGCGGGCGGCAAATATCTGTGCGCGTATGTCGCTTCGACGGCTCATGCGAATCAGCGCGAGCTGCGAGAGCATCTGGCGAACCGATTGCCGGATTATATGATTCCATCTTATTTCGTGCAGCTGGATGCGATGCCGTTGACCCCGAACGGGAAAATCGATCGTCGTGCGCTGCCTGAGCCGCAGCCGGGCGAGATGCTGGCAGGTGCGGAATATGCCGCGCCGCACAGCGAGACGGAGCAAAGCATTGCAACCGTTTGGCAGAGCGTGTTAGGTGTAGGTCGCGTGGGACGCGATGATAATTTCTTCGAGCTGGGCGGTCATTCGTTGAAAGCCGCCGTTATGGTCGCTCGTCTGCAAGAACAGTTTGAACTTAGCATTAACGATGTGTTCGAGCATCAGACTTTGGCGGAGCTGGCAGCAGTGGTCAAGCCAGCGTCTAATCGCATGATAGAAAAGCTTGCCGAGCTGAAGGAAGCTAGCCAGCATCAGGGCGAGGATACTTTGGTACAAGCTCGCGAAACGTATCGACGCCAGTCTAAGGCGGATGCTGCTTCTGTGGATCTGACCCAACAGCGCGGTTATGAGAGCGTTCTGCTGACAGGGGCTACCGGCTATGTCGGGGTACACGTTCTGCGCGATATGCTTACGCAAACGAATTGGAAAGTCTACGCGATCGTGCGCGGAGACGATGACGCTCAAGCGTTCCGCCGGGTGCGGAGCAAGCTTGATTTCTACTTCGGTTCAGGTTCGTTGGAAGAGGCGATGCCGAGACTTCACGTCTTAAGCGGAGATTTGTCCGAAGAACGCCTGGGTCTGTCCGAAGCCGCTTATGCGCGATTGCAGCAGGAAACGGATGCGATTGTGCATGCTGCGGCAACGGTAAAGCATTACGGCAGTTACGAGGACTTTAAGCGGCATAATGTCGAGGCCACCGAGCGCTTGCTGCAAATGGCCGAGTGCGATCGGAAAAAAGACTTCCACCATATTTCTACGCTGGGTGTAGCCACAGGGGTTATTTCCGGACAGGAAGAAGCGTTCTTCGGCGAATACGACCTTAATCTCGGACAAGAATACGAGAACTATTATGCGAAGACCAAGTTCGAAGCGGAGGAGCGAGTCATTCAAGCGAGAGACCGGGGCCTGCGAACCAGCATTTATCGTCTTGGCAATGTCGTATTCCATTCGGAAACGGGCCGATTCCAAGAGAACATCGGGGAAAATGCTTTTTACACGATGATGCAGTCGTTCATTAATTTGGGCATGGTGCCTGAGCTTGCGCCGGATACGGACTTCTCTTACGTGGACGGAATCAGCCAATCAATTCTGTTGCTGATGCAGCCGGAGAATCTCCAGAACCAGACGTTTCATTTATTGAATCCGAACCTGGAAAGCATGCATCGGATTTTGACAAGCGAGCAGGTTGATTATGAAGTCCGACCTTTAGAATTTGCAAAATTTGTCGACGAACTTATCGAGAAGTTCCAATCCGGAGAGGCTCGTTCCGAAATCGACAAGATTATGCTGCACTACGGTTGGTTGGAAAGCGCACAAATTCAAACGCGATTTGAGATTGCTTCAGACCGCACGGTTGCTTATTTGGAGCGGCTTGGTTTCAAATGGAAGGCTATGGATGAGGCGCTTATTTCGAAGATGATACGTTATGCCAAAGAAACAGGATTCCTGAAGTGACATTTCGATGAAAAGAAAGAATTTAAATGAAAAAATGCAATTTTTTGCTTTGAATTCGACATTTTTTTTAGTACACTAGAGATTGAGGCCACATATCTGAATTGAGGGGGATTTTCCATGTTTAAGATCGAATATATTCCAGCTAAAAATCGTCTTGTTTGCACCGTAGAAAGCATCACGATGGATGAAGTTGAAGCCTACAATACGCAGTATAAAGCTGAACTGGCAAAAGTAAAACCGGGCTTCACGGGCCTGACCGATCTGAGCAAAGGTAAATTGTTCACCCAAGAAGTCGCGGTAGCGCTGGCTCCGCTGGGCGAGCTGTCCGTGCAAAAAGGTCTGACAAAATGGGCGTACTACACAGGTTCCGCAGTATCGAAAATGCAAATGAAGCGCATGTTCGGCGACATCGTCGTGTCGTTCGAAAAACTTGATGAAGCGGAAGCTTACCTGAACAGCTAAAAACCTGCTGTTTTTCAGCTCTTCTGTTTGTCAAAGCACTTGAAGTTGTCGCTTGGAAAGAATCCGTTCAGTGGCTGTAACGGGCTTTCTAACGTGCCTAAGCCCGGTATACCCGGGCTTTTTTTGTAGACGTTCTGAGGGGAATGGTGGGGGAAAATGAATACACAGGCCAACAAACGTATGATTTTAACCGGTGCAGCAGCTGTTGCATTGTTGGAAGTTGCGATTGCCTTTCTGTTTATGATGCCGGGCCGAGGTTGGGGAAGCTTCGTGCCGGGAATCATTTTGGCTGCGATCGTGGGAGGTGGCGCCTTCGTATCCGGAATCTGGTTGTTACTGCGCGCGATGGATCGCAGAGCGGAAGAGATGAACAAGCATTTTGCGGCGGTTGGAGCGACGGAGGGTGCTGCATCGGCTTCGGCAGAAGAGGAAGTCGACGAACCGGGCCATGCTTCGCAAAAAACGATGGAACGGATGCAGGATTATTTGCTGGAGATCGATCAGAACGTGGAGCAGGTCAAGGCTAACGCGGATGTCGGCGTATTCGTATCGGATCTGATCACCGAGTCGGCTCGCAGCGCGGCAGCGCGTTCAGGCGAGCAAACGGCCAAAATGAAAGAAATCTCGCGTACGACAAACGAAATGTCGGCAGCCGTTCAGCAGGTAGCCGGAAGCGCGGATGAAGTCGCAAGCGCGACATTAATCACTTCCGAACAGGCTTCTTCCGGTTATCAGCAGTTGGTTAGCGCAATGAATCAGGTTCGGAAAACGGACAGCAGCATTCAGACGCTGCTTGAGCAAGTTAACCGCCTCGACGAGAAATCGGGAGAGATCGAATATTTCGTAAGCATCATTACCGAAATTGCTTCGCAAACGCATTTGCTTGCCTTGAATGCGGCAATCGAAGCGGCACGTGCGGGCGAATACGGGCAAGGGTTCTCCGTTATCGCTTCGGAAGTTCGCAAATTGGCGGAACAATCTTCGGAATCGGCGAAGCGGGTGTCCACAATCAATGCAAGCATTCAGAAGGATACGAACGAGGTTGTCGATACTTCGTCTCAAGTCGCCGGCGATATGAAAGAAGGGATCGGCTCGCTGGAAGAAGTCGGACGTTCCTTCCAGTTCATTCAGGCGGCGGTTGACGAAGTTAATATGCAGATGCAGGATGTATCGGCTGCCGTTGAGCAGATTGCCGCACACACGGAGCAGGTGAGCGATACGATTACCCACGCGGAAGAAATGGTCGCCAGCACTTCGGAAGAAGTGGCAACCGTGTGTCAGGCTGCGGAAGAGCAGCTGGCGAGCATGCAGCAATTGTCCGAAACGGTGAGCGGATTGTCCGAATTGACGGGCGGCGTCAAGCAGGCCGTCGAGCACTTCCGGGAATTGCAAACTGCCAATTAATAAGCGAAGTAACGATTGATGATCATAAGCTGTACATGCAAAAAGAGCGCACTCCGTGGTTACCGGATGCGCTCTTTTTGTGCAGTACGCGGGCGATTTTCGATGAAAACCGTCTAGGCGTTCTGGCTGGTTTTTTTTAGGAATGGTTCGGTTAGGCTCTGTTTCTGCGGCCTACCGAACGCATGATCAGGCTGACAACCGCTACCAGAACGATCGCACCGATCAATGCCGGAATGATATAGAAACCGCCGATTTCAGGTCCCATATCTCCAAGAATTACTCCGCCGAGCCAACCGCCGATGAAACCGGCGATAATATTCCCGATGATGCCGCCAGGAATATCTCTGCCCACGATGAGACCGGCCAACCAACCGATAACCCCGCCGATAATTAACGACCAGATAATGCCCATTTTGTATCGCCTCCGCTTGTGTTTTTGTTTGCTCAACTACAACTTAACCTCACAGCAAGCATTTGAATAATTTCTTGAAAATTTAATTTTGAAACAGTTAGAAAGGTTACATTTTTGAAACTCGTGCGGGGAGACGCTGCGGGAGAAATTCGCTTAAGACGCTGTCTCGCTCGGAAAGCTTGCAGCTTTCCGGGCTCAAAGGCGTCTTAAGCTGAATTTCTCCCTCCGCTGCTGCCGCGTTTCAAAGATGGGGAGGGGGAAGGAAGGGATAAGAACAAAAAAGATCTTCGCTTGGTGGCGAAGACCTGGGGTGTTGCAATCGTACACGGCGGTTAAGCTTTTTCTGATAATTATAGATCAATCCAACGCGTATTTTACCAAAGAACCGGATTCCGCGGCGTAGAGTACGTTTCCGGCGTAGGCGAAGGCGTAGTCGGAACGCAGAGGGAGATTGGATACGGCGCGGGTGATGTCCAGGGTGTCGGGATCAAGGATGTAGAGGGTTTCGGCCATATCTACCTGCAACTCGCCGTCGTCGGAGCGTTCGAGTACGACGATCTGGCCGGGTTCGTCGGTCAAGGTGCGTTCTGCTTTTTTTCCGTCCAGCTTAACAGAAGTGAGTTTGCGGTTGGAATAGGTGACGTATCCGCTGCCGGTCGACAAGATGACGGAATCGGCGGGGATGACGCGGCCCCAGAGCAAACGGCCCTCGGGCGAGAATGCAAATAGTTTATTGACGGTTCCCGTGATCGAGCCTCGGAAAATAACGGTGCCGTCGTCTTGAACCAAGATCGGTTGGCCGCCGCCGTCGCCGAGCAGATTGACGCTTGCCGGGAATTTATACGTATAGATGCGCTTCAGATCAGGAGCATAGACTTCGACAGAAGGGCTCGGAGAGCGATCCCAGTCGTTGCTGCTCATTTTGACCAGGCGGCTCGTATCGACGACGATGCGCTCTCCTTCTGCCGTCAAGACGCTTCCTGTCAGAGTCTTGGATGCCAACGTCTTGCCTGCCGTATCGCAATGTACGGTTGTCGTTTTGACGATTCCGCGCTTATCCGGCCCTTGCGGCGATGCAATCAATAAGCTTTCGTCGCCTAGCATATAGACCTGGCTTCCGAACGGAATCGAGCGGCTCCACGCCTCTTTGCCGTCGGCACGAATCGCATGGATTTTCTGGGTTTTGTCCGAAAAGGTTCCCGTGAAATAAACGGTGCCGTTTTCCGCATAAAGGAGGGAGCTGGCAACGGTATACGGGCCGCTTTTCTCATGGAAGGTGCGCGACCATTTCTGAGTGCCTGTAGCGGCATCAAAAGCCGTAATGCTTTCCAGATACCAGTCGTATGATGTTTTGGAGCTGTTCTTTTTAATGTTTTGCACGGTGTGAGCGTAGACGAGACCGCGGGATTTGATGAAGCGGATATCGTGAGCTGAGGCAGACGATGCGTCGTATACAGCTGCCGAGGTCCAGGAAGGCTGCGGGAGTTCGCTACCCGTCAGAGTTCCTGCAGCATCTGCATAGCCGGGGGCGCTTAGCAGCACGGCTGCGCTAAGTACGAATGCTCCCCATTTTTCAGTCGATTTCATGAACGATTTTCCATTCCTCTCTATAAACTTAACGTCCGGTGGAACTTGACTACGCTGATTATACACGCTGGATGCCATGTTTACCAGAAGTTTACGCTTTGACCCGCATCATTTTACTTTCTGATCCGTTGGGCCGGGTTTTTTCTCGATTTATCCCGTCATTGGGCTTGTAATCGACTTTTATTTAGATTTATTCCCAAAAAAAGATGTTTTTAATGCGACCTAGTCACACAGTCTTAGAAACCATGGCTTCAGTTGTGATTTGCGCTTAAACGCTCCACCTTTGTCCCTGATTCCCGTAAAACCGGTTTATTTTTAACTATCCCGGGTTATATAGTCGTACATAGAAGAGAGCGACCTAATATTCTGTGCCAATTTAAATCGTGGGTTTGCGTTTGGCCGAGATTCGTACCTAAACCGTGTACGAAGTCTCCGACGGCAACACACATGCTTCTAGTGCGTTTCGGACGAGCGTAACCTTACCTTCTTTTGGTACAGAGTACTGACGATGTGTCTTCACATTAGATTCGGCGAAACTTGAAGGCATGTCCTTAAAGCGCGAGTGTAACAGGATTGATTTTGCATTCGCGTCCTATATTCCTCGGGAGGGACATCTACTTATGAATATGAGCGTACATAACCTAATGGCTTTTCATTCGCAATACACCAGACCGCAACCGGCAGCCTCGCCTCAGAAAAACACGAACAGCGATCAAGAGCGAAGCTTCCATGAGATCCTAAAAGAAAAAATGGCTCGTTCCACGATGAATATGAACATCAAATAAACGAACCGGGTTTTTGAGACGCCACCCGTTTCAACGATACATACCCAAGATAGAATCGGCTTTCCAAGCCTATACGTGTATAATGAAAGCAGACAAACTTGAATTAACGGAAGTAAACTTTTTCTTTTTGAAAAGGGAAACATACAAGCCAAATTCCGAGGACTTTTCTATTTTAAGCACAGAAGCTCAAAGCGAAGGGAGAAATTCAGTTCAAGACGCCTTTGAGCGCGGAAAGCTGTAAGCTTTCCGCGCGAGACAGCGTCCTGAACGAATTTCGCCCGCAGCGCCCCAAGCTTCCCTTACAAATAGGAATTACTCGACATCTTAGCGATTATGGTCCCAAAGGAGGCATCCGTCTATGGAATTCGACTTTACGACCATCGTTTTGGCGATTATTGTTTTTTCGCTGATGCTGATGGTTATTGGCCTGCGATTTGAGGTAAGAAGTTTACGTGAGGAGATCAATCGGCTTGCCGATTCGCCGCGCTTCCATCGCCCCTTGTCCATGATGGGATCAAGCGATGGAGAACAAGCACCCAGATCCTCCTCGGAAGGCGACGAGATGTTGCGGTCGCTCGTAGCCAAAGGACGTAAGATCGAAGCGATCAAAGAAGCAAGGGAAATGTACAACTTTTCATTAAAAGAAGCTAAAAACTACGTAGAATCGTTGTAACAATCCGACCATCGATAAGTCAGCCAGAAAGCCGCGGCATATGCCCGCGGCTTTTGCTGCAACCTGATCGGTCGATCGGAGTTGCGTAGGACTCAAGACGGAGATAAAGTTCAATCGCTCGGTGGAGCCGTTTTGGCGAGGTTGGCGTTACAATGAACGCGAAGACGGAAATCGGCTTTAGGCTATTCCAAAAAGTCGGGAGGGAACCCCATGTTCGATTCAACGCGGATTTCAGAACGCACACAATCGGAATCCTATCCGCTGCCGCGTACGGAAGACGGTTTTGTGCACGCTGTTCGGCCGCAAGGAATGGAACTGACCAACGCCAGGGCAATGGCATTGGCTGATAAGCTTGCGCGCTTTCATGCGTTTGCGTACCGCTGGTATTTGAAACTCCGTTTCGGAGGAGAAATTCATTATCGCTGGACGTTCCTGTCTGAACTGAATATTCAGCGCGGGGATCGCGTATTGGAGATTTCAGTGGGGACCGGGGCGAATTTGCCGATTCTGCCCGCAGGTACGCAACTATACGGCCTGGATTTGTCCCAAGCGATGCTGCGTCAAGCTGCCAGGCATCTGAAGGAGTGGGGCATGGAGGCAGAGTTGATTCACGGGGAGGCCGAGCATCTGCCTTTTCGCAGCGAGTCGTTCGATTGTGTCTATCATGTTGGAGGGCTTGCCGACTTCAGTGATCCTTCGAAAGCGCTGCGAGAAATGATTCGGGTCGCTAAAAGCGGAACCAAGCTGCTGATCGCCGATGAAACCGATCGTCGCACGCGCGAACGGAGACCTCGAATTTCGTTAGCGAAGAAAACGGACCCTCAGCGTCCCGACATTTTGAAAATTCTTCCTGCCGGCATGTTGGACGTTCAGTATGAAGAAGTTTGCAAAGGAGCGATGTATCGGTTAACGTTCCGCAAGCCTTAACGCCTATACATACAACGGATAAGCAGCTTTCGAGCCGCTCGCTCCCCGTTTAAAAAAGCGCTTTTCGGCGATGAATGCCCTTTTCGTTAAGAAGAGGGCTTCACGCCGAAAAGCGCTTTTTCAGGTTGGATTCAAGTTTTTTTTGATTCCGGAGGTTCTTGGCGTCCGCTTTGCCGCTCCGAAGGGTCTTGAAGGGTTTCGGGTTCGCCAGGCATATCGTCAGGTTTGGCATCGTCGGACATCGCGGCTCCCGAAGTCCCGGCATCGGGTACGCCTGCTGCTTTTGCAGCTTCGGCCAACTCGTCCTGAATGGTACCCGTCCAAAGCGGAACGCCGCTTCGGTGAGCCGCCCGCCCGTTCAAATGCCCCGCAACCGGAGCGGTAATGAAAAAGAATACGATGCCGAGCAAAATGTTCATGCTGGCGGTCTGCATACTGGACGCGAAATACAGGAATACGCCTGTAAGCACGCACAGTACGCCGAGCGTCGCGCTTTTTGTAGCGGCATGCGATCTTAAATAAACGTCGGGCAGCCGAATCAGGCCAAAGGCGCTGAATACGCTGAGCAGGGCGCCGAGCAGGATCAGCAGTACCGACAACCATTCAATCCCGAGTTGAATCGTCTGGAGCATCCAGTACCCGCCCCCTTTCCATATAACGAGCCAACGCCACGGTTCCGATAAAGGCCAGAATGCCCATCAGCAGCACCAACTCGAAGTAGGCCGTAGAGCGTGTATAAGCGCCGGCGATGGCGACCTCGGCAGCGACATTGACTCCGATCGTGTCCAGCGCGGCGATCCGGTCGGCGATCGAAGGGCCTTTGAGCACCCGATAGAGGCATCCGCCGATCGCTAAGGCAAGCAGCATCATCGAAATGAGCAGTACGGTTTGCATCAGCTTCGGGTCACCTCCATAATGGCTTTTTCGAACGTTTCGCGAATATGCTTTTCCACGCTATGCGCTTCTTTCATATCCATAGCATGAATGTAGAGCGTCTTTTCGTCATGACTGACTTCCAGCAGCAATGTGCCGGGAGTCAGGTTCATCAGACCGCATAAGAGCGTTAGCTCCCAGCCGGGCTTCAAATCGGTCTCGTAAGCGAAAATGCCCGGTGACAGCGTCAATTTAGGCTTGATAATTTGACGAATGACGGCGAATGAAGAAACAATCAGTTCTTTCAGCAGCAGTCCGAGCAGCTTGATGCAAGCCCACACTTTTCGCGGATAAAAAGGTTGAGGGAAAAATCGTCGCATCAGTGTCATTAGCAGCAATCCGATCAAGAGTCCGACCAAGAAGCCGGATATCGTCATGTCGCGCATGAGCAGCATCCAGACGAAAGCAATGACCAGATTGAGCAGCAGTTGAAAAGCCAAAGGCATCTACTCCTTAAATACGGCTTGAATATAGATCGACGGATCGGTTAAAATGTCTGCCGCCCGTTGCATATACGGCATGACCGGTTCGGCAAAGATTCCAAGCAGCACGATCAGCATCATCAGCGGCGCGGATGCGAGCAGCAGCTTGCGGGACTGTTTCCAGTGCGCTTCGCGCGGCCTGCGTGCTTTGCCCCAGAATCCGAGAATGAAAATTTTGATCAGCGAGTACAGCAGCATCAAGGTCAACAGCACGCCCGCTGCGGCGACGATATACTGCCCGTTTTCCAGACTTCCTTGAATAATCAGCAATTTGCCCGGGAATCCGCTGAGCGGCGGAATACCGACGACCGCAAGCGAGGCGATCAGGAACATCCATCCAAGCAGGGGGGAGTGGCTCAGCACGCCGCCCATGCGGTTGATCCGCTCCGTTCCCGTTTCGGCCACCAATATCCCGGCTAGCAGGAACAGCAGCGCTTTGACGATCATATCGTGTACCAGGTAGAAGACGGCTCCTTTGAGCGCGTCTTCGTTGGAAACGGCAAGAGCCAGCGAGATGAAGCCGATACTGGCGATAACGTTATAGCCGAGAATCCGGTTGACGTTGGTCTGCGATACCGCGCCGAAGCCTCCGAGTATGATCGTGGCGACAGCCATCGTTCCGATCAGCATATGCGTGACTTCAACTTCATGATAGAAGATCAGCGTAAAGGTTCGGATCAGCGCATACATACCCACTTTGGTCAGCAACGCGCCGAACAAGGCCGATATTGCAGCCGGAGGAGCGCCATAGGAGCCGGGCAGCCAGAAGAATAGGAACAGTCCGGCTTTAACGCTGAACACGACGAGCAGCAGCGCGGAGACCACCGTAATCGGGCCGGTTTGGCCGCTTTCGGCGATTCGCATGGACAAATGTGCCAGATTCAGCGTTCCGGTCGCGCCGTACAAATAAGCGACGGAAGCGACGAATAGCGTCGAGGATAAAACGTTGATCAGAATGTAGTGCAGCGTTTCCCGGAACTGCCGCTTTGTCCCGCCCAGCACGATCAGCGCGTAAGAGGACATCAGCATCAATTCGAAGCAGACGAACAAGTTGAACAGGTCGCCGGTCAGGAACGAACCGTTAACCCCCGCAATCATGAAGTGAACGAGCGAATAAAAATAATGCCGTTCGCGTTGTTCGTCGATACCTCGGAAGGAGTACCATAGGCAACATGCGGTAACAATCGAGGCTGCCAGTACCAACAGGACGGCGAACATATCGGCAACCAGCACGATTCCGTAAGGAGGCGCCCAACCGCTCATATTGAGCGTCTGAATACCGGTTGTGCGAACCTGAACCATGAGGAAGATCGCAACCGCGACGTTCAGCAGGGAGCTGAGCAGGCTGATCCAGCGCTGCAGCATGAGTTTATTATGCAAAAAAATGAGCAAAACAGCTGTAAATAGCGGAATCAAGAGTGGAGCGACTACCCAGTTGTTCATCGGCGACGCCCCCTATGTTTGGAAGATTCGCTGCGCATCCGGTCCATATCGGTCGTATCCAGTTTCTGATAAGCCCGATAAGATAAAACAAGGAAAAAGGCAGTGATTCCGAAATTGATAACGATCGAAGTCAGAATCAAAGCTTGCGGCAGCGGGTCAACAAATTCTTCTTTGCCTCGACCGAGCAGCGGGGCCGCACCGGTCTTGAGCATAGACATGGCCATCAAAAGCAAATGCACGGCATGGGTCAGCAGCGAGGTGCCGAGCACGATGCGCAATAAGTCCTGAGTCAAAATCAGATAAATTCCGACGGCGAATAACACGCCGACGATCACGGCTACAACGACTTCCATCAGTTATCCTCTCCGATCGTGAGCAGAATCGTCATGGTTACGCCCACGACTGCCAGATATACGCCCAGATCGAAGATCAAGGCCGTATGGAGCTCAGTTTCGCCGAGCAGAGGAAGTTGAAAATAGCCGAAGGCATGCTTCAGGAACGGTTCGCCGAACAACAACGAGCCGGTTCCGCCGCACAAAGCAATCAGCAAGCCGACCGCCGTAACGATTTTGAAGTCGATCGGGATAACCTTGCGCACGGTCTCGATATCGTAAGCGAGCGCGAGCAGCAGCAGAGCCCCCGCACTCATCAGCCCCGCGATAAAACCGCCGCCAGGACTGCCGTGACCGGTGAAAAACAAATACAAAGCAAACGCCAAAATGATAAAGACGACAATCTTAGAAATGTTTTGCAAAAAAACGTCACTGCCTCTAGGCATCCCGATCTCCTCCCTTCTTACGGCTTTCGTCTGTTTCGGAGGGCGAGTCTGACCCTTCCGAATCGGACTCGTATTCGGATTCGAGCTCAGTGTCAAAATCGGAATCCGAGTTTTTCTCCTGTTCCGGAGCTTTATCGTTCAAGTCGCTCACGCAATTGATCCAGGGTTCTTTTTTGCGCGGAACTTCAACCGGACCATCGTGTCCGTATTGCGCTTTGCGGAAGTGGTCGGCGATATCGTCGGATTCGTCGTCTTCGTGAGAAACGTGACGCGATCCGACGTCCGTTGCTTTGCGGCGCAGCTTGATCATGTTGTAGATGCCCAGCGCCGCGACACCGAGTACCATGATTTCGAGCATGGTATCAAATCCGCGGAAATCGACCAAGATGACGTTGACGATATTTTTGCCGCCAGCCGATTCATAACTTTCCCGAACATAATAGTCGGATACCGGTTCGAACGGGTTCGTGCCCAGTACGGCGAGCGCGACAAGCGTCATCAATACGCCGACCGCCACCGCCACCATGAAGTTCGGCAATCGGAAACGTACGGCCTGCCTTTCCGTGCGCAGCTTGGGCAGATGGTAGAAGCAGAGCAGATACAAAGTTACCGATATAGATTCAACGACCATTTGCGTCAGTGCCAGATCGGGTGCGCGTAAAAATACAAACATCAACGTCATCAGATACCCGACCGATCCGGTCAAAATAATAGCGACGGGACGCGATTTGGCGAACGGAACCGCGAGAGCGGCAGCAGCCAATCCCAGCAGGATCACCCACTCGTAAGGGGCGATTTGCGCATAAGCGCCGACACGGTAACTGATATCGGTCGAACGGTACAGGATGAATCCGAGAACGAGCATCATGAATCCCAGAATGTATTTGACATAGCTGCGCGATGAACCGTTCATGTAGAGCGAAGTCACCCGTACCGTAATATGTTCGAAGAAACGCAAGCTGATATCGTAAAACCGATTGATCGATATTCGGCGCGGGATAAAGGCATACAGTTTCATCCATCGTTTTACAGTCAGGGCAAGCAGGATTCCGACGGCGACTACGGCGATCGTCATCCATAATGCGGGCGTGAATCCATGCCAAAGCTTGATATCCATCGGAAGCCGTTCGCCGGAAGCTGTAACGATCGGCATCATGGCTTCAGCGGCGGGGCGAATCAACGAATACGCGACCGTACCCGGGAAAAGACCGAGTACGAGTGCCAGCACGGCCAATAATGCGGGAGGAAGCACCATGAGAAGCGGGGCTTCGTGAATCTTTTTGTTGATCAACGGTTTTTTACGCGGTCCAAGGAACGTCCGGAATACGAACAGGACCGAATAAACGAACGTGAATACGCTGGCAATCCAGGCTACGATCGGAAACACGGCTGCCCATGTCGAAAGTCCGAATACGCCGGCGTGCAACGGTTCGATGACGGAATCCAGAAACATTTCTTTACTGATGAATCCGCCAAAAGGAGGAATCCCCGCCATGGAAAATGTACCGAATAACGAGATCGTGAAGGTAACCGGCATGACTTGAGCGAGTCCGCCCAGTTTGCGAATATCCCGTGTACCGGTCTCGTGGTCAATGATGCCGGCAGCCATGAACAAAGCACCTTTGAACACGGCATGATTCAGCAGATGGAACATGGCAGCCGTTCCGGCGGCATAAAGCAATTGCTCTTCTCCGTCGAAAATACCCGATAAGGAGGACAGGCCGAGCAAGGACATGATCAAGCCCAACTGGCTGATCGTCGAATAAGCGAGAATGCCTTTGAGATCGGTCTGTTTGAGTGAAGCAACCGAGCCATACAGCAAAGTGACCAATCCGCCGAGCGAGACGATCCAGAACCATTCAGCCGTTCCGGCGAAAATCGGGCTCATCCGCGCAACCAGATACAGACCCGCTTTGACCATTGTCGCGGAATGCAGGTAAGCGCTGACCGGAGTCGGAGCTTCCATTGCGTCGGGCAACCAGATGTGGAACGGATACTGGGCCGACTTGGTAAATGCACCGAGCAGAATCAAGATCATGGCCGGTAAAAATAAAGGGTGGGACATTAAGGGTGCTCCGGCTTCGAACAGCTCTCGAATCCGGTACGTTCCGCTCATCACATACAATAAAATAAAACCGCTAAGCAGGCCGAGTCCTCCTGCCATCGTGATCAGCAGGGACTTGAGCGCGCCGTAGCGCGACCGGTGCTTTTCGTTTTTATAGCCGATCAGCAAGAACGAGGTGATGCTGGTGAGTTCCCAGAACCCGTACAGCGTCAGCAGGTTGTCCGAAAGAACAAGCCCAAGCATGGCGCCCATGAAGACCAAGAGAAAAACATAAAACCGCGTCAACGATTCCTTGGCAGCATCCATATAGGCAACCGAATAAAGGGCGACTAGAACCCCCATTCCGGTAATCATCAGGGCGAACAACAGAGACAATCCATCGAGATAGACAGTGAACGAGATTCCCAAAGAAGGAATCCAGTCGAACGATTCGACAATAGGGGAGCCGTCGCGAATATCGGGCAAGTAGCCGAGTAACATTGCGAAGACAAAAGCCGACAGTGCGGCTGCGAACCATCCTTTGTGTACACGGGGAACCGCCTTTCCCAAAAAAGGGACGAGGACGGCAAGCAAGAACGGCGACAGCGTCAAGAGATGGAGTAGGGACAAACGGCTTCTCCTTTCCGCTTCATATAGTTTCGGCTTGGTCGCTTTTAACTAAGCTCAGGCTTCTCTAGAAAGTTACTTCGGTGCTGAAAGAGAAAAGACTGCGAGATAAATTATTGCCAGCATAGGCTTCCGAAGTGCATTTCTTCGAAATGCTTCACAAACCGCTGTCTCACTTGGAAAACTGGAATGAAATTTGAATGGAGGTTTTCCAAGTTCAAAGGCGCCAACATGGCATTACATGTTACCGCAGGTTTTCTTCGAAACCCTGTATTTCACTGAATTTCTCTCTCCGTCTTCTCGCTTCTAGCTACGTTGGACTTTCTCGACGCGTTGAGCTTGTTAGCTTTCAACCAAGCTTTACTTTTTAATATTACCCGAATTAAGGTAACCAAAGCTAGTAAATTGGATTTTTATACGAAAAAGATCCCGGTTCGTCTATTTCAAGATGCTATGATGTGGACAGAAAAAGATCATACCGCTGTTACCTATTCTTACGGGTTATCCACGGACACGAGGAGTGAGGAAGATGAACCAAAATCCAGACCTATGGAAAGATGCGGAACTTCGCTGCACATGGGAAATTCCGTCAGCGATCGATTTGCATGAGCTTTACGAAGCATTGGAATGGAATGACTTTTTGCGTTTGGAACCGAAGCAGCTTCGCTTGGCTATGGAGGGAAGTTGGAAAGTGATCAGTGTGTATGTCGGTGAACGACTGGTTGCAACCGGTAGATTGGTATCGGACGGGGTGATTAATGCTTATCTATGCGGTGTAGGGGTTCGTTCGGAACTACGCGGACGGGGGATCGGAAAAGAGATCGTGCTTTGTCTGACCGAGGAAGCACGCAAACAAGGACTCCATATCCAGCTTTTTTGTTCCGAAGAACATCGGGCTTATTACGGGGAGCTTGGCTTCGAAGAGTTTGCTTTTGGACTTAAAAGTATGCACGCTTTCTAATACTCATTAAAAAGAGCCGCCCCAAGCCGGATATGGCATTGAGGCAGCTCTTTTTTTTATATACGCTTCGGAACGTTTTACGCTTATTTTTCCGGCACGCTAACCTGAGCAGCGCCGTAAGTTTCGAACCATCCTTTAACCGTGTCGAAGTCATTGGAGAAGGACAGCGACAGCAGCAGCATGAGACGGGCATGTACGGCGTTCAAATTGTCCCCGGCAATGATGTTGTCGCCGCTCGAATAGTTGCTGCCCGAGCCGGTGCGCGTCGTGGTAACGAAGATCGTATCGTGGTCGGCGATTGCAGCTGTGCGTTCTGCACTCATTGCACGCGAGATGCCGCCTGCTCCGGTGCCTGCCGTGACGATGCCGTCAGCCCCATTGGCTACAAAGGAGGAGATCGCTCCGGCTCCCGCGTCTTGGTACGAGTAAGCAATTTCAACCTTGGCCAGATTGGATTTGTTGAGTTTCGAGAGATCGAAAGGCGTGTTCCAATCGGCAGCGCTCAACAGTGCACGGGCAGGTGCGCGATAAATGCGAACTCCTGCTTCGTCGATATAACCGAGCGCCCCGAGTTCCGGAGTGACGAAGGTATCTGTACGGTAAGAATTGGACTTGGTGACTTCGCGGGCAGCATGGAATTCGTCGTTAAGCATCAGTACGGTACCGAAATATTTCGTTTTGCCGCTTGCCGCCAGCTTGATTGCATTATACAGATTGGCTTGAGCGTCGCTGCCGATCACGGTCCAGGGACGCATCGAACCCGTGACAATGACAGGCTTTGAACTGCGAACCGTCAGATCGAGGAAATAGGCAATCTCTTCCATCGTGTCCGTGCCGCTTGTCACCACGACGGCATCCTGTGTTTTGAGGGCTTGGTCCACGCGAAGGGAAAGATCGTACAGATCGGGAATGCTATAGGCACTGGAGCCTGAATTGCCGAATTGGTATGTACTAACTTGTGCGATCTTGTCTTTGTCAGGAAGCTCTGCAACCATGTCGGCGATCAACAAGGTGCCGGCGCGATAATTGCCAAAGCTCGTTGCGTCAGCAGATTGACCCGCAATAGTGCCGCCGGTCGCGATGACCTCGACTTTAGGGAGCGCGCTTACCACTGTGCTTGTGCCTGCGGCCGCCGGTGTGCTGGCAACAACGGTTCCTGTGACTTCCGCTGCGTAAGCACCCGGAATGCGAACGACCGGAGCCGCGGCAGCAGCGGTAACACCAAGGGCAAGCACGGTTTTCAGAACTTTCATAGACATCGTGGACATATAATTCCTCCTTAAAATGATTTGGGAAGGAATTTTATGTGACATAGATTGCTTCCCGATGTCTATAAATATAAATTCATGTAAGGAAAAATGACAAATTTAATTAGCGACCAATAAAGCGTTTCATTCGATGGAATACGTCATTTTTCGTCTTTTTTCTTGTTTTATCTAATGGATTTAATTGAAGGATTCGAGAGTTTAATAAATGCTTAAAAAGTTTTTATGTGAATAAATATAACTTCGGAAAAACTATGTTGGAATGTGAGAAAAGACGATTTTCCGAAATAAAACAGCTATGAAATTAGAATGGTGGATATATATTTGAAATTAAGAATAAATATTCACTAAAATCCGATTTGTATGCCTTTTTTAAGAAAAAGGGATTTGCCAGCATTCTACGTCAAACTTCATCCCATAATACGCAACACTCGGTCGATCGCACATATGAAATCCGTGCCGCACAAGCAGCCTTTGCAGTCGAGTGTGGTCTCTAAGTGACCACAGGATCAATTGTCGGCAGCCGCTCTGTTGGGCAAATTGAATGGCTTCGTCCAAAAGGCTTCCGCCAATTCCCAGTCCGCGACGTTTGGATTCAACCATGAGCAGCTTAATATGCATCCGCTTTTCATCCAGAGGCTCGACGATGATCGAGCCGGCATTTTCGCCGTTCATCTCGGCAATCCAGCAGCGAGCTTTCGTCGTGCTCGCCGGGTCGAATAGCTTCTGATTGGTATCGGCCATCACTTGATGAAATTTATCCGAGGGACCAAATGTTTGTTCGAACAAGGTCTCGTAAGCTTTTGTCAATCGCTCGGCATCCGAAGGTTCCGCTTCACGCAGGAAATAGCGGCTATCAAGCACATAGCCCGCCCGCGAATCGTTGATTTCCTCAATCGTACGTATGGCTTCCATAAGCCGCTGCTGATCGGGCTCGGACAAGCCAGCGAGATATTCGGCGACATCGTCATCTACCCTGCGGTTAAGCAGTTGCGCGATTCGTTTGCCGTCTTCAGTAAGCTTTAGGAATCGCCGTCTACCGTCGCGTTCGCTGCGAGGGCGTTCGATCACGCTCCCGGATTCCAAGCGGCCCAGTAATCGACTTAAGTATCCGGGATCCAGACCTAAATGCCGGCTTAAATCGGTGGCGGTTAATCTCGATTGACGCGAAATTTCAAGAAGGACTCTTGACTCGGTCAGGGAGTACGAACTATGCAAAAGGCGCTCGCGCAGTACGCCGGCCTGCATGGTGTCGCTATAATTGAAGGCGCGAAGGGCTCTGATTCTCTGTTTCCAGAGCAAGGGATCAGGCATCGAATCACTTCCTTTCCCGGCCATACAAGCCGGCAGCCATTTATGAAATTGGATAAGCGGAATGGCTTCTTCCGAATTATAACAAGAAAGAGAGCTAGTTGCCTGACCAAGTTAAGAGTGAGGTTTACGCCCGGCTGAGATTTCGTACTTAAACCATGCACGAAATCTCCAACGGAATCGCACCTAAAGCGTGTGCGTTTCAGCCGAACGTAAACCTATGATTAAGGTGGTCAAGCTACTGGTAGCTTGTCTTAAATAAATTGCAGGTTTGTGTTCGTCCGAAATCATTCATTAATCGAAGACACGCCCTAGCGCGTGTCTTCGAAATTTCGGGCAAACTCCACCTGAAAATTTGATACCTCATCCCGAAATTTGAAGCCTTACTTCGCTTGTTTTCGCAGGATACAATGGATCCATCGAATGTAAGCACTTACAAAAAAGGCCGGCTACAAGGTCGGAAGGGGTTGGAAGATGGAGAGGAAAATAGAGACAGGCGTCTCGGAATTGCCATCGGATCGGGACGGCAAAGCTCGTAAATGGTGGAGGAGGCTGCTCGGGCAGAGACATTTGCAGACGATGGCGCTGCTCGGCGTAGCGTGGATGTTCATTTTTAACTACATCCCGATGTACGGAATCATTATCGCATTCAAAGAATACAATATCATCGATAGCATATCCAATGCGCCGTGGGTAGGATTGGATCATTTTCGGGAGTTTTTGCAAGACGATGAACTGGGCGGCGTGATCCGTAACACGCTCGGCATCAGTCTGATTAAGCTGGTGATCGGGTTTCCGTTACCGATTATCTTCGCCTTGTTCCTGAATGAACTGCGATCGGTCAGATTCAAAAAAACGGTTCAAACCATTTCTTATCTGCCTCACTTCCTGTCATGGGTCATCCTCGGCGGTATTCTGGCAACCTGGCTTGCCGACGTGGGCATTATCAATAACATGCTGATGGGGCTGGGGCTAATCACCGAACCGATCTCGTACCTTGCGGAACCGAAATACTTCTGGGGCATCGTCATCACCTCGGATATTTGGAAAGAGCTTGGCTGGTCGGCGATCATCTATTTGGCCGCTATGGCGAGCGTGTCGCCTGAACAATACGAAGCCGCGACAATGGATGGGGCTGGACGTTTTCAAAAAATGTTCTACGTCACACTCCCTAATATCCGCCCGACGATCGCGATTTTGTTCATTCTTGCGGTCAGCGGCGTGCTAAACTCCAACTTCGATCAGATTCTGGTATTGCGTAACTCGCTAAACGAAAGCGCAAGTAACGTGATTGACATCTACGTCTATCAAACCGGGATTCAGCAGGGGCGCTTCTCCTATTCGACCGCGGTCGGTTTGCTCAAATCCGTGATTGCCTTGATTCTGCTGCTGATCGCCAACGGCGTCACCAAAAAATTGAACAATACCTCGCTTTTCTAAAGCGGTGAAAGGAAGGAGGAACCTGCAATGTGGACATTAAAACGCAAAACGAAAGGCGAGGCGCTGTTCGATTTTCTCAATACGCTCGGCATGGTGTTAATCTGTTTCGTGACGATCTACCCGATCTGGTACGTACTGGTCAACTCGTTCAATGACGGAACGGATGCGATGAGCGGAGGGATCTACTGGTGGCCGAGGCAGTTTAGTTTGGAGAATTTCGGAGCGGTATTCCGCAGCGAAGGGATCATGCTGGCGATGGGCATTACCGTTGCCAAAACGCTCGTCGGCACGGTCGCCCACGTCTTTTTCACCGCGATGGTGGCATACGCCTTCTCGCGTAAAGGATTGATCGGCGGCAAGTTTTATATTTTGATGGGCACGGTTACGCTGTTCTTCGGCGGCGGACTGATTCCGACCTATCTGCTGATCCGCGATTTGCAGTTGCTGGACAATTTTCTGGTATATATCATCCCCGTGCTGTTCAGCTTTTTCGATCTCATTATCTTTATGACGTTTTTCCGCGAAATCCCTGAAGGACTGGAAGAAGCGGCGCGAATCGACGGGGCGAACGACTGGTCGATCTTCCTGCGCATCGTGCTTCCCGTGTCCATGCCGGTACTTGCGACGATTGCTTTGTTCCACGGCGTGTACCAATGGAACGACTATTTTACCGGCATGATCTATATCAATAATACCGACTTGCAGCCGATCCAGACCTATCTGTACCGGGTTGTGGCCGAATCCAGCTCGAACCAGATGATGGCGGCCGTTCCGGGAGGCGTGACGCGTTCCGTTACCTCGCAATCGATCAAACTGGCGACGATGGTCGTGACCACGGCACCGATCGTATTCGCTTATCCGTTCCTGCAAAAGTATTTTGTCAAAGGCATGATGATCGGCTCGATCAAAGGCTGATTCTCCCAACGGCTTTACGCTTCATGTTTTCATACAAGCAAAAGCGATCGACATCGTACATCCATTACACAGAAGAGGGGTACCCACATGAGAAAAAGAGGGAAAAGATTTTCGATTCTTTTGGCCGCGATGCTGATGATCTTCAGCACGGCGTGTTCGTCAGGCGGACAAAGCAAAGAAGCGGCGACAGAAAAAGAGGAAGCGGCGCAGGCGGCAGTCGATCCAAGTAAACCTTCCTGGCAAAACGACACGTCGCCGATCACGTTCGACTGGTACATCAACTTCGCTTGGTACACCGGCACGGATTGGGGCAAAGACCTGACCAGCCAATACGTGACGAAAAAAACCGGCGTCGATCTTAACTTTATCGTCCCGGCCGGTAACGAAGCGGAAAAAATGAACACCATGATCGCATCCGGCAAACTGCCTGACTTCGTGACGATCGCTTGGAGCGACGACGCGGTCAAAAAAATGATCGAAGGCAAGTTGGTGCTGCCGCTCAACGAATTGGCCGATCAATACGATCCCTATTTTATCTCTAACGTTGCCGATCCGGCCAAGCTGTCCTGGTACACGCAGGAAGACGGCAATGTGTACGGATATCCGAATGCCTCTTCTTCACCTGCCGATTTTGAAAAGTACGGAAAAGAATATGTCTCGAATCAGGTGTTCGTCGTCCGCAAAGACATGTACGAAGCGCTCGGTTCACCTGACATGAGCACGCCGGAAGGATTCCTTGCAGCGCTGCAAGCGGCCAAAGAAAAATATCCGCAAGTAAACGGACAGCCGTTGATTCCGATCGGGCTGCACGAATTCACGGATAACGGCAACTATTCGCTGGAAGCCTATCTGCAAAACTTCCTGGCGATTCCGCAGCAAAAAGACGGCAAGCTGTACGACCGTCCGACCGATCCGGAATATATCCAATGGCTCAAAACGTTCCGTCAAGCCAACGAGAACGGTCTGCTTGCCAAAGATATCTTTATCGACAAACGCGCGCAAATGGAAGAAAAGATCGCTCAAGGCCGTTACTTTGCCATGATGTATCAACGCAGCGACTTCAGCAGCCAACAGAACGCGTTGTTCGCGAACGATCCGAATTCCGTTTACATCACGGTAGACGGTCCTGCGAACGCGGTGAAAGACCAACCGAACCTGTCGGGACCGGGCATCTCGGGCTGGACGCTGACGCTGATTTCCAAAGACGTCAAAGACAAAGCTCGCGCCATCGGCTTCCTGGAATACCTGACAAGCGAAGAAGGCCAGCGCGATCTGTATATGGGCGAAGAAGGCGTGACGTACGATATGGAAGGCGACAAACCCGTCTTCAAACCGGAAGTGCTGGACATGCTCAACACGGACCGGGCGGCGTTCGATACGAAGTACGGCGCTTCCCACAAATACTGGATGATGATGGACACCAACATTACCGATCAATGGGCGCCTGCTCCGGTCGATCCGTTCAAGCAAATGATGGACTGGACGCGCGGCAAAACGGTCAGCGCTTCCGAATTCGACCAGATTAACCCGACCGGCAACTCCAAAGAAGGCATCGCGAACACGAAACTCGGACAGCTCTGGGGCAAGACGCTTCCTAAGCTGCTGCTGGCCTCTTCGGAAGCCGAGTTCGATCAGATCTGGAGCGATTACCAGCAGAAACGCGAATCGACAGGTCTGGCCGAAGTGCAAGCGTATCAACAAACGGAATATGAGAAAAACCTGGAGAAGTTGGGCGGAACAAAGTAAGGCAAGCTGTAACGTTATGTATTCCCGGTGTGTACACGTACCGGCATCGCGAACCAGTCCCAAGCCTCGGAGCAACTTTCCGGGGCTTGCGGACTGGTTGCTGATTTTAGGTCTTGTCATCATAGGGAAAGGCTTTGTATGATAGGGAAGCTTCTTTCATGAAAACGGATACAGGAGGAGCGGATGACGATAAAATGGAGGGATGCGGCTTATACTGTACGTCGTTGGCTTCAGACCCGTTCACTGCAAAGCCGATTGGTTGCCGCGTATGCCTTATTGATTTTGATACCCAGTACGTTAATCTCTGCCTATTTATATAAGGATATCCGGGATAGCTATATTGAAGACGCGCGGGTAAAAAGCGATTATCTGGTGCAAAGCGAGAAGCAGGTCATCGTGAATCAGATCGAAACGATGGAACGTTCCGCCCAACTGCCGCTGTCTGATCAAAACGTACGCCGTTATCTGACCGAGCGGACGGACCCGACAGCCGCAGAGTTAGTTGATTTTAATAATACAGCTTATGCGAATCTTGCCCGCATTCAGATCAGCAATCCGGCGATTCTGCATTTGCGGCTCTATACGGCCAACGAACGCAACTACGAAATTTGGCCGATCATTTTTCGCGAAAGCCGCGTACACGACCAGCCGTGGTTTGCGTTGACGAAAGGGTTGGGTGAACGTCAGGCTTGGTATTTTCAACCGGAATCGGCCGTGCAGGATGTCGGGGGAACCGAAGAAGATCCGCCTAAAGTATCGCTGCTGCGCGAGATCAATTTACCGAAAGACGAGCATATCGGCGTGGTTCAGGTCGATATGCGTTTGGATCAGTTTTCGCCGCGAACATTCGGAGAGCTTCAGGAAGAAGGATCGCAGATGCTGCTGGTCACGTCCGGTGAAGTATATGCGCACGGAGGGGATTCTGAACTATCGGCTGATTCCCCCGCGGTTCAACATGCGGTAACGCAGCTGCGGAATTTGGGCGATCCCGGCCAAGTACCCAATATCTCGGACGGATTTTTCCGTTATGAAGCAGGCGGCGAAGCTTATCTGATGCTGTACACGCCTGTCGAGCGAATGGATGCGTACCTGCTCAATGCCGTCTCTTTGGAAAAAGTGCTCAAGGATCTGAACCGGACGCGCAGCATGCTCATCTATGCCAATATCGGATTCATATTGGTTTTGGCGCTGCTCACTTATATCATGAATTCGTTTATTTTGAAAAATCTCAAGCAGTTGGCCGACGCGATGAAACGGGTGCGCAAAGGCGAGCTTCAACCTGCACTCGACATCAGCGGCGGAGGCGAAATCGGCGACTTGGCGCATCATTTTAACAAAATGACCCAGACGATTAACGAATTGATTGCCGAAGCGGTACGCAAGCAGGCGCTGATGAAGGAAGCCGAACTGCGGACGCTGTACAATCAGATCGACTCGCATTTTCTGTATAACACGCTGGAAAATATCAAAATGCTGGCCGAGATCGAAGATCAACGCAAAATCTCGGATTCGTTAACCTCGCTTGGCGGCATGATGCGGTATAACTTCAAGTGGACCGGCGAATATGTCAAACTCAAAGACGAAATCCGGCATATCGAAAATTACGTGGAAGTCATGAATATCCGGTTCGACGAGCCGATCGCGTTGATCTGCGAGATTCCGAAGGCTTTTATGGAACTGGAGATTTTGAAAATGTCACTTCAACCCATCGTCGAAAATTCGGTTAAGCATGCTTGGCAGACGCTGGGCGACGGGGGACGGCGTGAGTTCAGGATCGAAGTGCGCGAAGCGGACTTGGCGAAGATACAGATTGTGATGACCGATAACGGAGCGGGAATGGACGCCGGGCGTTTGGCCGAGCTGAATGCGGAAATTCAGGGTGCCGCAGAACAAGGAACAGGTTCCGCTTATACGGGAGTCAAACTTGGAGGGATCGGTCTGCGCAATGTGCATCAGCGAATTCGGCTTTTTTACGGTAACGAATACGGATTGTTTCTGGAGAGCGAGGAGGGAGCGTATACGCGTATCGTGCTGACGATTCCCAAAGTGCTGCTTACCGGAGGAGGATGGGAAGAATGATCGATCTATTGATTGTAGACGACGAAAAAAATATACGCCAGGGTCTGAAGGTGATGATCGAGCGGGAGCTTGGCGATACCTGTCGGATTCGGCTCGCGGCTAACGGAAAAGAAGCACTGGAGCTGCATGCGGAACGCCCGGCGAATGTGGTCATCACGGATATTCGCATGCCCATCATGGACGGGATGGAATTGTTGGAGAGACTTCGGCAGCAGTGCCGGGCGGCAGAAGGTCCGATTGTGCTCGTACTCAGCGGCTATGACGAATTCGAATATGCCAAGACGGCGATCCGGTTTCAGGTTCGGGATTATCTGCTTAAGCCGATTCGGCGCGAAGATCTGTTCGAAGCGTTGGGACGTGCTTTGGAAGAATTGGAGCAGCGGAAGAACGAATCGGAGCGAATCGATATGGCCCAGGATTACAAAAAACGACTGCGTTTGGCCCGGCTCACGCAATTGCTTGAAACGGACGGCCCGGAATTTGAAGCGGCCTTGGACGATCTACCCTCCAGTGAAGCGGGTTTAACTTTTCCTTTTTCCCTGGCAGTGGTTGCTTATCGCTACGAACAGGGCGGAAGCATGAGCCGCGAGGAGCTGGCGTCTGTCGCGGAACGTCTGGACGGGCCGCTGGATCGGGGCTATGAAGCGGCATTATGGGATCGGGAAGGCCGTCTGGTACTGATCGATCCTTCGCCCGAACGCTTTGCGCGTCTGGCTGAACTAGCCGAGAAAAGGGAGCTTGGCGGCCTGCTTGTCGGTCTCGGATTGCCGGGAAGCCAACTGGAAGATCTGCCGGGGAGCTATCGGGAAGCGTGTCTGGCACTGAAGTATACCTTTTTGCATCCGGGAATTCATCTGGTGGACGCCCGCGCAATCAAGGAAGGGCGACAGTTTTTTCCTCCTCCGGAAGAAGAAATTCGGCTGCTCGGCAATCTGCTCGGGACCGATCGCACACGCGAGATGAAGGAGCTGCTGTACCGTATTTTTCATATCGACCAGCTGGCCCGAATCCATATTTCCTATATCGAGCATACGGCGCGACTGATCAACGAGCAGGTGCTGGACGAAGTGTTCCGCCGTTACGGCGAAGCTTCGATGGAGGTGCTCAAATTGTACCGCAAGGTGGGCGATTGGAACAGTTTCCGTTATTTTCACGATTATTTCCGGGCGCTGGAGAATTTGCTTGAGAGCGTGAACGATTATATCAAACAGGTTCGGCTGGCTTATACGGAAAACGAAAATCTGAAAGAAGCAGTCGCGTTTATCGAACGAAATTATGCCAGACCGCTCAATATGGCAAGTGTTAGCAACCATGTCTCCCTGAACTATTCGTATTTTAGCGAGGCGTTCAAAGCGTATACGGGAGAAAGTTTTGTCGTGTATTTGAAAAAAGTGCGGATCGAAAAAGCGAAAGAACTGTTGGCGGAACGGGAGCTGAAAATGGTTGGGGTCGGCGAAGCGGTAGGTTTCGAGAACGTCAAACAATTTGCCCGTGTCTTCAAAGAGCTGGAAGGCATTTCTCCGCATGAATACCGCAGTAAGGCGCATGCTTCCGGACCGGAATGAAATCCCGGCCCGGATTGGCGATTAAAGCGCCGAAGCGACGGTTAAAAAACGGTATACGAGGGGGAGGTCATAGAATGAGCATGCGTTCGGAGAATACGAATGGAAAAGTAAAAAAGCTGATATTGGCAGTGACAGCGGCTTTGTTGATTGCGCCGTTGGCACCTTCGATCGGCGAAAAAAGCGCGCTGGCCGCTGCGACGACAGTGTACATAAACGGAAGAGTGGCGCAGGGCGAAGTGTTGGTCCGAAACGGCTTGACCTATTTGACGCTGACTGATTTGAAAGCGTTTGGGGACTACAGTTTCCGATACAACAAGACTTGGCGCACGATTACGATCACGGGCGGCGGAAATGGGGAGCGTTTCGTTTTGACCCTGGGAAGCCGAGAAGCCAAGCGCAACGGACAGAATATCACATTGGAAGCCGCGCCGTTATCGTACGAGAACAAGACGATGGTTCCGGTACGGGTCGCGGCCGATCTGTTTGGCGCCGAGCTGCAGTGGGATCAAAACGGAAGCCGGGTGCTTTTGACAAAAGAAGCAGAGTCGAACGGTACCACAACCGCGCCATCTACGCCTTCGCGTCCGCCTGTTTCTCCGCCGGGACCATCGGGACCAAGCGTGCCCAAACCTCCTTCGGCGCCTTCGATCTGATATGGGCTGAAAGGCATGGATGATATGCAAGAAGAGACCTTCTGATCTGTTGGAAGGTCTTTTTGTATCAGTTAAAACGTTGTTTACTCGGTGAGCTTATGCTGTAAATATTTAGGGAGAATCAAAAAACCATCTCCTGTATTGGAGATGGTTCGTGAACTTATATGTATGACAAAATAAAAAGGTTCCCGCGCAGGGAACCTTCTACTCAAACGTCCCAGGAGGGATTCGAACCCCCGACCGTGCGCTTAGAAGGCGCATGCTCTATCCAACTGAGCTACTGGGACAAAAGTGAAAAACAGAACAGAAATTAATATACCATGTAGCTAGCATTTAGGCAAGCATGTTTTTAAAAAAACTTGTCTTGCAGTAAAGAGCGAATCTTTTCGTTCATCTTTTCTTACATCTAATAGAAGGATATTTTGCATGGAAATACGCGGCAATGAGCAAATGCGATTCGCTTATGCTATAATTGACCCTCATCGTACATGGCGGGAATTGCAAGCGGACGTTGGCCTGCAAGAAAGGAGGAATGACTTATCGACCACACGCGAAAGGCAGGCGTTGTATTGCTTCCAAAGACGCTTGATCATTATCAGGAGCAGATTACCCGGATGTTGGAGAGCGAGCGTTACGGAGAGGCGATGGAAACATTGGAGTTTCTGTTAGGCTGCGAAGGGCAAGACGAGCAGCGACGGCAGGAATGGAGCACGCTGCTTGAATGGTTGCGTGTCGCATTTCCGGGTGGTGCTCAAGACGCCTACGGCAATGAGGCGGCATTAGCCGGGGAAGAACCGGAGAGCGAAGCGCAAGCCCTACAGCGACGAACGCTTGAGAAACAGCGGGAAAATTCCGGGTATACGTTTGAACTGGTTCGAAGAGTGACCGAAGAACCGCTTACGGAACGCGGGCAAATTGCGCTGGAGCAATTGGCTTATCTGGAAGGGGCCGAGACGGATCGGCTGCTGATTGAATGGTTGCAGGCGAGCGAGTTGCATCCTTTGCTTCAGTTCCGCGGGCTTCAGACGCTCAAGCGCCGCGGAGCATCGGGGCCGGTCCGCCTTCCGCGCGAAGGGATTTTGTTGGAACTGGAAATTGAACGAACCCCGCTGTCTCCGGGAGATTTTCCTTCAGCGGTCGACGAAGTATTGGAACGTGTGTCCGATCAGACGGATAACGAATCGCCTTCCATGTTCTATTTCGCCCGTGAGCTGTGGATGCAATTTATGATGGCGACCTACGGAACCAACGATTATGTGGTGTTGATCCAAGGGGAAGAAGGAGAGTTGGATGCTTGGGCCGCAGCGCTTCATGCACAAGCATCCGAGGCGTTGGGCGGCGATGGAAACGCGGAGCAAATCCGCGATGCCTATGGCATTACAGGAGAATTGCGTTTCCGCTGCGAGCGTGCCGAACGGACGCTTCGCGCATTTACGCAGGGCTCTCTCATTCGGTAATCCGTGGGGAAACGGTTACTTTTTTGACGTTAAGCCTGCGGATTTGGCAGTGGAGTGGCGTTGATGCTTGAAATCCGCCGGGAATTTGGTTATGATGGTATGGTTGTTGCGAGCGTGAAAGCAGTACCTTGTCAACGCTAAAAGTAAGGTTACGTTCGAATGAAACGCACCTGAAGCGTGTGCCTTTCATTCGAACGTAATCCTGCGAGTAAGAGTTGGCAAGGCAGTAGTATGTTAAATTAACTTAATTGATAGCTAATTGTTGGAGGGGAATACTCAATATGACAGCAAGTTGGGAAAAAACGGAGAAAAACCTTGGCGTTCTCGAAGTTGAAGTATCGGTAGAACGCGTTGAAGCCGCACTTGATAAAGCATTCCAAAAAGTTGTAAAGAAAGCCAACGTTCCGGGCTTCCGCAAAGGTAAAGTACCGCGGTCGATCTTCGAAGCGCGTTTTGGCGTGGAAAGCTTGTACAATGACGCAATCGACATTCTGCTGCCGGAAGCTTACAGCGAAGCTGTAGAAGAAGCGGGAATCTTCCCTGTCGATCGTCCTGAAATCGACATCGATCAATTTGGCAAAGGCCAAACCATGAAATTCAAAGCAAAAGTTACCGTTAAACCGGAAGTTAAACTGGGCGAATACAAAGGCGTAGAAGTGCCGGTATCCGAAGTTGACGTAACGGACGCGGAAATCGCGGAAGAGCTGGAACGTCTTCAAACTCGTCATGCCGAGCTGATCGTCGTTGACGAAGAAGCAGCGGCAAACGGCGACACCGTATCCATCGACTTCGACGGATACGTGGGCGACGAAGCATTCGAAGGCGGCAAAGCCGAGAACTATGCGCTTGAACTCGGATCGGGTTCGTTCATCCCGGGATTCGAAGAGCAAGTGGTAGGCATGTCGACTGGCGATTCGAAGGACGTCAACGTAACGTTCCCGGAAACTTACCATGCAGCTGAACTGGCTGGCAAAGACGCTGTCTTCAAAGTTAAACTGCACGAAATCAAGCGCAAACAGCTTCCTGAGCTGGACGACGAATTCGCGAAAGACGTAAGCGAATTCGACACGCTGGACGAATACAAAGCGGATCTGAAGACACAAATCGCAGATCGCAAAAAACGCGAAAACGACGCAGCTCGCGAAAACGCAGTTGTCGAAGCTGTAGCGGCAAAAGCTGAAGTCGAAATTCCTGAAGCGATGATCGAAGGCGAAGTCGAAAACATGATGCGCGACTTCGACAACCGTCTGCGTCAACAAGGCATGAACCTGGAAATGTACACAAGCTTCTCCGGTCAAACGGTTGAAGACCTGCGTGCGCAAATGAAGTCCGACGCTGAGAAGCGCGTACTGAACAACCTGGTTCTGGAAGCAATCGCAAAAGAAGAGAACATTTCGGCATCCGAAGAGGACATCGAAAAAGAACTTCAAACGATGGCTGACATGTACAAACGCAGCGTTGACGAAATCCGCAGCATTCTGGGCGCGAACGGTTCGCTCTCCAGCCTGAACGATGAAATCACTCTGCGCAAAACAATCGAATTCCTGCTTGAAAACAGCAAGGAAGTCGCAGCATCCGCTGAATAAGCAATAGCTGGACTTGCGCCTTGTCAGCTCTTGATCAGAAGGTTTAACCTTACCTTTGATGCTGATAAGGTGTTGCATAGGCAAGGCACGTATGATCTTATGCGTGCCTTGCCTTTTTATCTCTTTCGATATGGGAATTCACATTCTTACGCCGAAAAATGACATTGGCATTTGAAAATGGTAAACTAGAGGCGTAGGATAGAAGCAAGTACCTTGTTCGCTCCTAATCGGAGGTTTACGTCTACTTCACCTCCAGACACTGTCCCAATGAAAGCGAGGTTGATCGCATGAATTTAGTCCCTACAGTTGTTGAATCAACAAGCCGCGGCGAGCGCTCTTACGATATCTATTCGAGGCTCCTTAAGGATCGGATCATTCTGCTTGGCGATGCGATCGACGATCACGTAGCCAATCTGATTATCGCGCAACTGCTGTTCTTGGCAGCGGAAGATCCCGAGAAAGACATCTACTTGTACATTAATTCCCCCGGTGGTTCTGTGACTGCGGGCATGGGTATATATGATACAATGCAATACATTAAGCCGGATGTATCCACGATTTGCGTCGGTATGGCAGCGAGCATGGGATCCCTTCTGCTGACGGCCGGAGCGCCAGGCAAGCGTTTTGCGCTTCCGAACAGCGAAGTCATGATTCACCAGCCACTCGGCGGCGTTAGCGGACAAGCTTCGGATATTTTGATCCATACGGATTGGATCATTAAGACGAAGCAGAAGCTGAACAAAATCTATGTGGATACGACAGGTCAGCCCCTTGAGAAAATCGAGCGGGACACGGACCGCGACTTCTTCATGAGTGCCGAAGAAGCGAAGTCTTACGGACTGATCGACAAAGTTCTTGAGCGACCGATTAATTCTTAATCCTCGAAGGGGTGGTTAGATGTTTAAATTCAACGAAGAAAAGGGTCAGCTGAAGTGCTCCTTCTGCGGTAAAACGCAAGAACAAGTACGGAAGCTCGTTGCCGGACCCGGCGTATATATCTGTGACGAATGCATCGAGTTGTGCACGGAGATCGTAGAGGAAGAGCTGGGCCACGAAGAGGAAGTGGATCTGAAGGATATTCCGAAACCGCAGGAAATCCGTGCGATCCTCGATCAGTACGTAATCGGACAAGACCAAGCGAAAAAATCGCTGGCCGTTGCCGTTTACAACCACTACAAACGCGTTAACGCGCAAAGCAAATCCGAAGACGTGGAACTGTCGAAAAGCAATATTATGCTGATCGGTCCTACCGGTTCGGGTAAAACGTTGCTTGCTCAGACGATGGCCCGTATCCTGAACGTACCGTTTGCGATTGCGGACGCAACTTCCTTGACGGAAGCCGGCTATGTCGGCGAAGACGTCGAAAATATCCTGCTGAAGCTGATTCAAGCAGCCGATTACGATGTGGAAAAAGCGGAACGCGGCATTATCTATATCGATGAAATCGATAAAGTAGCCCGCAAATCGGAGAACCCTTCGATTACGCGCGACGTATCGGGCGAAGGCGTGCAACAAGCTTTGCTGAAAATTCTTGAAGGCACGGTAGCTTCGGTTCCTCCGCAAGGCGGACGTAAGCACCCGCATCAAGAATTCATTCAAATCGATACAACGAACATCCTGTTCATTTGCGGCGGCGCATTCGACGGCCTGGAGCAAATGATCAAACGTCGGATCGGTAAAAAAGTCATCGGTTTCAACGCGGAAGGCGAAGGCCAACGCGAATTGAAAGCCGGCGAATACCTGATGATGGCGTTGCCGGAAGACTTGCTTAAATTCGGTCTGATTCCTGAATTCGTCGGTCGTCTGCCGGTAATCTCGACTCTGGCTCCTCTGGACGAAGAGACACTGGTACGCATTCTGTCCGAGCCAAAGAACGCCCTGACCAAGCAGTACAAAAAGCTGCTTGAGATGGATAACGTAAACTTGGTATTCGAAGACGCGGCTCTGCTTGCCATCGCCGAAGAAGCGATCAAGCGCAAAACGGGCGCACGTGGCTTGAGAGCGATCATCGAAGGTCTGATGCTTGACGTGATGTACGAAGTGCCTTCGCGCGAAGACGTGACCGAATGCGTCATTACCGAAAAAGTCGTCAAAGAGAAGGTTATTCCGGAACTTGGCGAAGGTAAAAACAAAAAACGGGAAGAGAGCGCCTAAAGCGCCCTCTTTTGTCACATAGGCCTCATGCCGAGCCGGTCAACCCTACATGGTTTGGCCGGTTTGCTACGAGTGTGTTAAACGGGTAAACGATCCAACGCCGCGTCATGCGTCCACGATGGGCGACATCTTGCTTTTTCCGATTTGGAGGTCGAATGAAATGTATTTAAGACATCAGACACGGCCCGTAAAGGTGGGCAACCTGGTTATTGGCGGCAGCGATGAAGTGATTATTCAAAGTATGTGTACAACCAAAACGGCCGATGTCGAAGCGACGGTAGCTGAAATTCTTCGTTTGGAAGAGGCGGGTTGTCAGGTTGTGCGGGTTACCGTCAATAATGATGAAGCGGCTGACGCGATCAAAGAAATCAAGAAACGTATCAATATTCCTTTGGTTGCCGATATTCACTTTAACTATAAATTGGCATTGAAAGCGATCGAGAACGGCATTGATAAAGTCCGGATCAACCCAGGCAACATCGGGAAACGCGAAAAAGTCGAAGCGGTTGTTAAAGCCTGCAAAGAAAAAGGGATTCCAATCCGTATCGGTGTCAATGCTGGCTCGCTGGAAAACCATTTGCTTGAGAAATACGGCTACCCGACTGCTGATGCCATGGTTGAAAGCGCCTTGTTCCACATCGGAATTCTGGAAGAATTGGATTTCCACGATATCATCGTGTCGTTGAAAGCTTCCGATGTGCCGATGGCAATCGAAGCTTACGGTAAGGCTGCGCAGGTTATTCCGTATCCGCTGCACTTGGGCATCACCGAAGCGGGTACGCTCAATGCCGGAACGATCAAAAGTTCTGCCGGGATCGGGGCATTGCTTTCGATGGGGATCGGTTCAACTGTGCGGATCTCACTCAGCGCCGACCCGGTAGAAGAAGTGAAGGTTGCTCGCGAACTGTTGAAAACCTTCGGACTGATCACGAATGCGGCAACGCTGGTTTCCTGCCCGACTTGCGGCCGACTTGATATCGATCTATTTTCGATCGCGAACGAAGTCGAAGAGTATATCTCTCAGATCAAAGTTCCGATCAAAGTCTCGGTGCTCGGCTGCGCGGTTAACGGCCCCGGCGAGGCTCGCGAAGCCGATATCGGGATCGCGGGTGCCCGCGGCGAAGGATTGTTGTTCCGTTACGGTAAGATGATCCGTAAAGTTCCCGAAGCCGATATGGTCGAGGAACTGAAGAAGGAAATCGACGCCATCGTTGTGGCCTATGAAGCGACAGGTAAAATTCCGGGTCGCGAAGAGCGTCATCAACCGAAGGCAGCTCAGGTTGAAGCGGAAGCAGCGCAGTAAGAACAAACCACTTAAACCACAGGCGGCATGCGGGATAAGCCCGGCATGTCGCCTTTTTTACAATTGACTGCTTTCTGTTTTGCGAGTCGAAGTCGCGATATGCTACACTTAACACACGCATAAACATTGCATATTTCATATGCACGATAAGCCTTTTGGGGGGGTGAAAACGATGGGACTCAGTAAACAAAAAAACCGCCGTTTTCCGTTGCTGCCTTTGCGAGGACTTCTCGTCTATCCGAGTATGGTTCTTCATTTGGATGTTGGACGGGAACGCTCGGTCAAGGCGCTGGAAAAGGCGATGGTCGACGATCACTTGATTCTTCTCTGCTCGCAGTCCGAGGTGAATATCGAGGAACCGACGCAGGATGATATATTCCGAATCGGAACGGTTGCGAAGGTGCGACAAATGCTTAAGCTGCCAAACGGCACAATTCGCGTGTTGGTCGAAGGGCTGGAGCGTGCAGAGGTTTTGGAGTTCATTGAGGAAAACACGGAATTCTATGAAGTGTATGCCCGCGAGCTGGTTGAACCCACAACGGAAGATCCGGAAGTCGACGCGCTGATGCGCACGGTATTGACTCAATTCGAGCATTATATCAATTTGTCGAAAAAGGTAACGCCGGAGACATTGGCTGCTGTATCCGATATTGATGAGCCTGGCCGATTGGCCGATGTTATTACGAGCCATCTTCCGATCAAGATCAAGGACAAGCAGGCGATTTTGGAAACCGTTGAATTCCGTCCGCGTTTGGAAAAACTGCTTGATTTGCTCAATAACGAACGCGAAGTGCTTGAGTTGGAACGCAAAATCGGTCAGCGCGTGAAGAAGCAGATGGAGAAGACGCAGAAGGAATATTACCTGCGGGAACAAATGAAGGCGATTCAAAAAGAGTTAGGCGAAAAAGACGGACGCGCCGGAGAAGTCGAAGAGTTGCGTGAGCAGCTCGAGAATGGCGAATTCCCGGAAAAAGTCCACGAGCGAATCAAAAAAGAAATCGATCGACTGGAGCGCATGCCAACCAGTGCGGCCGAAGGCGGAATCATTCGGGGTTACGTCGACTGGCTGCTGGCGCTTCCTTGGAGCAAAGAAACCGAGGATGTACTGGACATCGTTCGCGCTGAAGATATTCTGAATGAAGATCATTACGGTCTGGAAAAGCCGAAAGAACGCGTCTTGGAATATTTGGCCGTGCAGCAGCTTGTCAAAAAGCTGAAAGGCCCGATTCTTTGCCTAGTAGGCCCTCCGGGCGTTGGTAAAACATCTCTTGCCCGCTCCATTGCCCGCTCGTTGGGACGGGAATTCGTGCGCGTCTCGCTTGGCGGGGTACGCGACGAAGCAGAAATTCGCGGTCATCGTCGTACCTATGTGGGCGCGATGCCGGGCCGTATTCTGCAAGGCATGCGTACAGCCGGCAGCTCCAATCCGGTGTTCTTGCTCGACGAGATCGACAAGATGGCTTCTGATTTCCGGGGCGATCCGTCTGCGGCATTGCTTGAAGTGCTTGATCCTGAGCAAAATAATACCTTTAGTGACCACTTCGTTGAAATTCCGTATGACCTGTCCAAAGTGATGTTCGTGACGACGGCGAATATGCTTCAGGGTATCCCTCGTCCGCTGCTGGACCGGATGGAAATTTTGAACATTCCAGGCTACACCGAGCTGGAAAAGTTGGAAATCGCGAATCGTTACTTGCTGCCGAAGCAGAAACGCGAGCATGGCTTGAATGAAGAACAGTTAGACTTGCCGCAGGAAGGTCTGCTGCAAATCATTCGGGAATATACGCGCGAATCGGGTGTCCGGAATCTGGAACAACAGATTGCCGCGATTTGCCGCAAAGCGGCTAAACATTTGGTATCCGGAAAAAGCGAGCGCATCGAAGTCACTAAAGATTCGCTCAAGGAGTACTTGGGCAATCCAAGATTCCGTTATGGCTTGGCAGAAGCCGAAGATCAGGTCGGCAGCGCGACGGGTTTGGCCTGGACGGAAGTCGGCGGCGAGACGTTGACGATCGAAGTCAGTGTTCTGCCGGGCAGCGGGAAGCTGACATTGACCGGCAAACTGGGCGACGTCATGAAGGAATCGGCGCAGGCAGCTTTTAGTTATACCCGTTCTCGTGCAGAGCAGCTTGGTATTGACGGGCAGTTCCATGAGAAAAACGATGTGCATATTCATATTCCGGAAGGCGCAGTACCGAAAGACGGTCCGTCTGCGGGCATTACGTTAGCGACGGCGCTGATTTCGGCACTCACCGGCCGCGCAATATCGAAAGACATTGCGATGACGGGAGAAATCACGCTGCGCGGACGGGTACTGCCAATCGGCGGACTCAAAGAAAAATCGCTTGCGGCGCATCGCGCAGGGTACAAAAAAGTGCTCCTGCCTATGGATAACGAGCGGGATCTGCGTGATATTCCGGACAGCGTGAAAGAAGCCATACAGTTTGTGCCGGTATCGCATATGGACCAAGTGTTGGAACATGCGTTGATGGCCGAAGTCATGCTGCCGCCCGCAGCGGAAGCATCCGAGATCCGAATCGAAACGCATTGATAGATACAAAGCTCGATTCAAGCGAATCGAATATTGAAGTTGTGAGGGCGGAAAAGCGATCGGATCACACATCGCTTTTCCACGTCCAAGAGAGGAATTTTCAAACATGAATGTAACAAGCTCCGAATTTAAGATCAGTGCGGTCGGGCCGGCGCAATATCCGGTAGACGGTTTACAGGAAATCGCGTTGGCCGGACGTTCCAATGTCGGTAAATCTTCGCTGATCAACCGTCTTTTACGCCGCAAAAATCTGGCTCGAACCAGTTCGGTTCCGGGCAAAACGCAGCATATGAACTACTATCTGATCAACCAATCGTTTTTCTTCGTCGATTTCCCGGGTTACGGCTTCGCGAAGGTGTCGAAGCAGCAGCGTGAAGTGTGGGGTCAGATGATCGAGCGCTATATGCTGGAACGCGAGCCGTTGAAACTGGTTCTGATGGTCGTTGACCTTCGGCATCCGCCGAGCAAAGACGACGTCATGATGTACGAGTGGCTGACCCATTACGATCGTCCGATCTGCGTGGTTACAACCAAAGCAGATAAAGTTCCCAAGACGCGTTGGCAAAAACACGCGAAAGTCATCAAGCAGGATTTGGGCATGCGTCCGGGCGATCCCTTTGTCATGTTCTCGTCCGAAACGGATATGGGCAAAGAAGAGCTGTGGGCGATCATCGAAGATCATCTGGGTGAGTTGAAGACGCTTGACCAGCGTGCAGCGGAAGCTGAAACGGAGTTTGAAGCGAGCGGCAAGGCAGAGGATGACGCAATCGAAGAAGAAACGGCAGAATAAAGAGCAATAAGAAGAATTAGTTTTGAAGCGCTTACAAAAAGACTGTAAACAGTCTGATATCCCTGAATTTAAGCGAAAGACGGTTCCGGCGACGGAACCGTCTTTCTATGTAAAGCGGGTATAATAAAGGTAGACGTATCCATATCCATCCCATCCTTAGGAATCGAGGAGATCCACTATGGCGCAGCGATTAGCTACGGAATTCGTGAAGGCCCGTTTACTGCTGCCGGAAAGCCAGATGTCGAGGTTCATGCAGCACATTCAAGATCCGCGGATTCATTATCGGGCGCGGGTGCTGGACGATGGAAGCCGGGAGATCGTGCTTGAGGACGAAGACGGCGAGGAAGTCAGGCTCCCTTTTGATCGCCGACGCAATCTGTTCGTGTGTGAATTGTCTTTTCGCCTTGTCAATCCGCGTCTCACGCATCTCATTCGCCAACTGTTTGTCGCGTTCAAAGGGGACGGGATGGTGCGAAGAATCTATCCGGGATTTGTGATGCTCGACTTTTATGCGGAAGGCTCCGTGCGCCGGATCATCGAACTTACGCCGGGAGCGAGCCGCCTTGTATTCGAGCATCGCGATCAAATTCCGGAGCTTGAATATCGATTCGCTTCAACCGATATTGAATATGAGATAGCGGGTATCCGTAAGCAGGTAGACCGGTTGTTGGATTGGCGTCTTGCCGCCCGGAATATCGAGGAAATTGAACAAATCGACGAACTGCTGCGTGAAGAGGCTGTTCGTTTATTCAGGTTAGAAGCATAGGATTGTTAACGAACATCGAATATTCATAAACATTTCATTTAATTTGTCAAAATGCAGGAAGGCGTTGTGATATACTTTATATAGTTTGTAGGAATGTTTATTTGGCAGCAATCCCAGATCAGGCGGTGAACTAGTTATGCACATTATGGTAGTCGGATTGAATTACCGAACGGCTCCAGTCGACATCAGAGAACGGTTTGCCATTGCGCAAGAGGACCTTTCGGAGGCGCTGGATCGGCTGAAAGAAACGAAAAGCGTCCTTGAAGGCGTAATTGTGGGCACCTGCAACCGGACCGAATTGTATGTCGTGGTGGACCGGCTGCACATGTGCGCTTTTTATATTCGCAATTTTATGGAGCAATGGTTCGGTATTCCGAAAGCCGAATTTACGCAACATCTTTATATTTACGAAGACGAGCGCGCAGTCGAGCATTTGATGAAAGTCGTTTGCGGCTTGGATTCGATGGTACTTGGCGAGACTCAAATTCTTGGCCAGGTGAAGCAATCCTTCCTGACCGCGCAGGCGGAGAAGGCGACCGGAACTTGGTTTAACATGTTATTCAAGCAAGCCGTAACGCTCGGCAAGCGTGCGCATTCGGAGACTTCGATCGGCGAGAACGCGGTTTCCGTAAGCTACGCGGCGATCGAGCTGGGCAAGCGTATTTTTGGTATGTTTACCGATAAAAAGGTACTGATCCTCGGCGCGGGCAAAATGAGCGAGCTGACCGTAAAGCATCTGTATGCCAGCGGGGCGGCGCAGGTCATTGTAGCGAACCGCACATTGGAAAAGGCTCGCGAGTTGGCCGGCCGGTTTAATGGTGTGCCCTGCACGCTAGAACAAGGCGTCTCCATGCTCGGCGAAGTGGATATCGTGATCAGCTCGACCGGATCTGTCGATTACGTGCTGACGCGTGAGCAGGTGAAGACTCTGGCTGCGGCGCGCCGTTCGCGTCCGCTCTTCATGATCGATATCGCGGTTCCGCGCAATATCGATCCGACGATTGCCGAGCTTCCGGGCATATTCCTGTACGATATCGATGATCTTGAAGGAATCGTGGAGAGCAACATGGAACTCCGCCGCGCCGAAGCGGTCAAGATCGAGCGAATGATCGAGCAGGAGTCCGATAACTTCTACGGCTGGTTGAAAACGCTGGGCGTTCGCCCTGTCATCCGTGCACTCCAGGAGAAGGCGACGGATATTCACCAGGAAACGCTGGAAAGCCTGTTCAACAAGCTTCCCGAACTGGATGAGCGTCAACGCAAAGTCATCAGTCGATTGATGAAAAGTGTCGCCAACCAGATGATGCACGATCCGATCAACCGGGTCAAAGAGATGGCGGCGGATAAGAACGGCGCCGAAGCCGTCGATATGTTCACCCAAATTTTTGCGCTTGAATCGAGACTCGAACAGGCGGAAGAAGCCGTAACCCGGGAGGCGGAAAAAAAGACTGCGGACACTCCGATTTTTGCTCTGCGTCCGGCAGTCCTCTAGGTAGGTGAACGGTATGCTGCTGCTTGCGAGCCTGATCGAGTTGATGATTTACATTTATGCCCTGAGCCTTCTGTTCTATTTCTCCGATTGCGTGAGCCGCAGCGTGAGATCCCGGCGGATCGGTACGGGGCTTCTTGGCGTCACGGGGCTATTGCAATTTTCGGTGATCGGCGTACGGATCGTGTTGGAAAATCGGGTGCCGATGTTTTCCGTATATGATTTTCTGTTTTTGTTTGTCTTCGTACTCACGGCAGCGGGGTTTGCTCTGGCCTTGACGCAAAAAGCGGAATTCGTCGTGCTGCTGCTTGGAATCGTCGGATTTACGGCCAGCGTGCTGAATGAATTTTGGTTTTCGGTCGGCGAACATGCGGAGCATATCGGGTATACCCAGCAGCTGCTGTTGATCCTCCATGTCGCATTGGCGAATTTAAGCCTTGTGGCTTTGACGATCGCGGCGGTCTTCGGCATCTTATACCTCTTTTTATATGCGATGCTCAAAAAGAAAAAATGGAATGACACGATTCGGCGTCTGCCCAGTCTGGAACAAACCGAGCGTTGGGCGCATCTCGCCGTATTGACGGGAACACCGCTTCTTATCGTATCGCTATTGGTTGCTTTTATTATGATCGTGGCGCAAAAGCGGTGGGAGATGCTGATCGATATCAAAGGCATAACGACGTTTGCGGCACTTGCCGTGTACGGACTGTATTTCGTGCTAAAACGGACGCGCAAGTATTCCGGTTTTTCGATCGCCAAGTGGACGCTGGTCGGTTACGCGCTCGTGATCGTCAACCTGCTGAGCAACGCGTTTTCCGAATATCATAAATGGAACGGAGGCTGAGCGGGTAATGACGGAGTATATGCCGATCATGGTGGACCTGCGCGGCATGCGTGTTCTGCTTGTCGGCGGCGGGAAGATCGCGGGACGCAAAGCGAACCAACTGCTTGCGGCAGGCGCTCAGCTGACCGTGATCAGTCCGGAGATTGGCGATGAGATCGGGACATTGGAGCAAGCCGGACAGCTCGAATGGATTGCACGTGAAGCCCGGATGGAAGACGTCGAGAACTACAGAATGGTGTATGCGGCTAGTGGTGACGAAAAGTTAAACGAACGAATCGCGGAAGCAGCACGTCACGTCGGAGCCTTCGTCAACGTCGCCAGCCGCGCGCAGGCAGGCAATTTTATTCATCCGGCCGTAATGCGGCGGGGTAGATTGGTCGTGACGGCTTCGATGTCCGGAGCCGGACCATCCGCGGCGTCCGCGCTGATTCGGGAACTCGACGAACGTTTCGGCCGTGAATACGAAACGTACGCCGAGTTTCTTTACGTCATGCGGCAGCAGATCAGGGCGAGCATCAGCGAGCCGGAGGTTCGGCATCGTCTAATGCGAAAGTTAGCGGAAACGGATATACTGGACCATATCAGACAAGAAACATTCGTGCCGTGGAGCGAGTCGCAAATGGCCGAGTGGATCGAGAGAGAGCGGGAGGAATAACGGGAATGCGTACAATTGTAGTCGGATCAAGACAAAGCGCACTGGCTTTGACGCAGACGAACCAGGTAATCGGGGCGCTGGAAAAGCTGGCAGCCGAGCTGCGCCTTGAGGTTTGTTTTGAAGTGAAGAAGATCGTGACCAAAGGGGATCAGATTCTGGATGTGACCCTGTCGAAGGTTGGCGGAAAAGGATTGTTTGTCAAGGAAATCGAGCAAGCGCTGCTGAACGGCGAGATCGATATGGCGGTACATAGCATGAAGGACATGCCTGCCCTGCTGCCCGAAGGACTGGTTAACGGGGCTGTGCCGCTGCGCCAGGACCCTCGCGATTGCCTGATTTCCCGCGAAGGCGTCGATCTGGATGGTTTGCCGCACGGAGCAAAGGTAGGAACCAGCAGCTTACGCCGTTCCAGCCAATTGCTCGCGTATCGCCCTGACCTGAAGCTGGAATGGATTCGCGGCAATATCGATTCGCGTCTGCGCAAGCTGGAGACGGAAGGATTCGACGCGATCCTGCTGGCGGCTGCGGGACTCAAGCGCATGGGCTGGGAAGATCGGATCACGTCCTATTTGCCGGTCGAGATTTGTTTGCCTGCGGTCGGACAAGGCGCGCTGGGCATTGAGTGTCGCGAAAACGACGCCGAGCTGCTGGAGCTGTTGGGTCGTTATCAAGACGGCGATACGGCTCGCACCGTGGCGGCAGAGCGTTCGCTGTTGGCTTCGCTGAACGGCGGCTGCCAAGTGCCGATCGGTGCTTATGCCGTACTTGGCGAAGATGGGGCAACGGTACATCTGACAGGCTTGGTCGGGAAGCCGGACGGAAGCCTGCTGCTCAAAGAATCCGCGGCCGGAACCGATCCGGAAGCACTGGGTCGCGAAGTTGCCCGTCTTCTGGCAGACAAAGGCGCAGACGAGATTCTTGAGCAGGCAAGGGGCTGAACGCATGGGAACAGAATCGATAGGAAACGAACCTAAACGCGTAGGCAAAGTCTATTTGGTCGGGGCGGGTCCGGGAGATGCCAAGCTGATTACGTTAAAAGGGCTGGAGTGCATCAAAAAAGCCGACGTAGTCGTATACGACCGCTTGGCCAGCCCGAGACTCCTGCGTCAAATGAAGCCGGGGGCGCGTAAAGTTTACGTCGGCAAACGTACGGAGCGTCATACGATGAAGCAGGAAGACATCAACAAACTGCTGGTCGAGTTAGCGTTGGAAGGACATGTCGTGGTACGCCTCAAAGGCGGAGACCCGACCGTTTTCGGACGTGTGGGCGAAGAAGCGGAAGAACTGCGTCAACACGGCATCGGCTATGAGATCGTACCGGGAATTACCTCTTCGATCGCCGTTCCGGCCTACGCAGGCATTCCGGTTACGCATCGCAATTTGGCTTCGTCTTTTTCCGTGGTTACGGGACATGAAAATCCGGAAAAGCTGGATAAGATGATCAAATGGGACAAAGTGACGAATGCGACGGGCACGCTGGTATTTATGATGGGCGTTGCGCAGATCGGGCATATCACGGCTCAACTGCTTAAGCACGGCCGCCCGGCGTCCACGCCTGTGGCATTGGTTCGCTGGGGAACTCGCGCGGAGCAGGAGACGTTGATCGGCACGTTGGAAGATATCGCGGAGAAAGTAGCGGCGCGTAACTTCAAGCCGCCAGCCGTTATTGTGGTAGGCGATGTCGTCAGCCAGCGCGAACGGTTGCATTGGGCAGAGCAAATGCCGCTGTTCGGACGTCGCATTCTCGTGACGCGTTCGCGCAGCCAGGCGAGCGAATTAGTTGATCGAATCGAAGAGCTTGGCGGCGAGCCGTACGAGTTCCCGGTTATCGAGACGGTTATGCCGGAAGGCGAAGAGAAGCTCGGTCCGATTCGAAAAGCTTTTGCGGAGATCGAACGGTATGACTGGGTATTTTTCACCAGCGTCAACGGTGTCGAATACTTCTTCCGCCATCTGGACGAGCAGGGGCTGGATATTCGTGCATTGTACCGTGCGCGCATCGCAGCCGTAGGTCCGGCGACGATCGAAGCACTGCGCGTAAGAGGCATTCGCAGCGAAGCGCCGCCAGAAACCTTCGATGCCGAGGGCATGATCGAAGCCTATGGCGATAAGCTCGTTTTCGGTCAACGCGTGCTTCTGCCTCGTGGCGATCTGGCGCGTTCCTGGTTGCCGCAAGCGTTGAGCGAACGAGGACTTGAAGTAACGGAGCTGGACACGTATGAGACCGTGATGACTGGCGAAGACGATGAAGAATTGTTGGATTTGCTGCAAGACGGGAAAATTCATGCGATTACGTTCACCAGCTCTTCGACGGTTCGCAATTTGGTGGCTGTGCTGAAACGCATGGGACAGAAAAACGCGGTAGAACTTCTGAACACGTCGACACTGGCCTGCATCGGTCCGCAAACGGCCAAAACGGCTGAAGAACTGGGTTTGCGCGTGGATCTGTTGGCTAAAGAAGCAACGATTGAAGGTCTGTTGGAGGCGCTTTGCGCGTGGAAAGCCTCAACAGGCGGGGAAGAAACGGGTATGTAACTTTAAGAGCGGCTTTAGCATCCAATAAGAGCAAGCCGCTCGCCTTCAGGTATACGTTACAAGTATCGAACATCTTCGACCCTGAATGCGCGCAACGGCCGGAACCCTTCGTCTGAAACCCGAAGGACCCGGCCGGATTTCTGTTCGGGCGAACATCCACATTCATTTTGTATATAAAAGGAGTCCTGTTATCATGGCATTTCCAACCGTTAGACATCGTCGTTTGCGCCGCAGCGCGGCGCTTCGCAGCATGGTCCGCGAGACCGCGATCAGCGCGGACGACTTCATCATGCCGATCTTCGTCACTTACGGCGAAGGCGTGAAGACCGAAATTAGCTCGATGCCGGGCGTTTACAATTTTTCGCTCGATACGATGAAAGCCGAAGTAGACGAAATCGTCGATTTGGGTATCAAAGCCGTCATCCTGTTCGGTATTCCCGAAACCAAAGACAGTGTCGGTACCGGAGCTTACGCACAAGACGGAATTGTGCAGCAGGCAACGCGCAAAATCAAGGAGTGGTATCCGGATCTGCTTGTTGTCGCGGACACTTGCCTATGCGAATTCACCGATCACGGCCATTGCGGCATGGTGCATACCTTCGAACGCGACGGTCATATCCATGGCGACGTGTTGAACGACGAATCGCTGGAATTGCTGGTGCAGACCGCAGTCTCGCAAGCCGAAGCGGGAGCTGATATCATCGCGCCTTCGAACATGATGGACGGTTACGTGCAAGCGATTCGCGAAGGTCTTGACGCTGCGGGTTATGACCAAATCCCGATCATGGCTTATTCCGTCAAGTATGCTTCGGCGTTCTACGGACCGTTCCGCGAAGCCGCCGACTCGGCGCCGCAATTCGGCGACCGCAAAACGTACCAGATGGACCCGGCCAACGCGTTGGAAGCGATCCGCGAAGCGGAAAGCGACGTGCTGGAAGGCGCGGACATGTTGATGGTCAAACCCGCAATGGCTTATATGGATATCATTCGCACGATCAAAAACGAATTCGACCTTCCGCTTGTGGCCTATAACGTCAGCGGCGAGTACGCGATGGTCAAAGCGGCGGCAGGCAACGGATGGATCAACGAAAAAGGCATCGTGATGGAATTGTTGACCGGTTTGAAGCGCGCAGGAGCCGATATCATCATTACGTATCATTCCAAAGACGCGGCACGTTGGATCCGAGAAGACCGCAGCTAGGCCACGAATCGATCCGGCATGCCAATCGCAAGTGGCTCGTACTTTGACCGCGTGCAAGATGAGGCTTGCGTGCGAAGCGAAACCTTCACGTTCTGAGAAGGATGCGCCGCGTCGAAACTCGGATTCAATCCGTCCAGGTTATCGGTTTCGGATTGTTGATCTTTTGCACGCATTTTTATCGTTTGAATCCCGTTTTTTTGAAGATGCTGACGCAAAGTCAACAACTTGGCGATCTTTGCGCTTTTTCGGCGGGAATTTGCTCGAAATGTTGACGGAACGTCAGCATTCGGACAAAAAAGCAGGTTAGCGTAACGATTTTTTTGACTTTTTGCACAAAATTTTCGAAGGAGTGATCCTATGAGCGAATCCGTATCCAAACGTATCGACGCCAAGTCGAGCGCGGCTTTCGAAGAAGCCAAACAATATATCCCCGGCGGCGTGAACAGCCCGGTTCGGGCATTCAAGTCGGTCGGTTTGACGCCGGTTTACATCGAACGCGGCGAAGGGTCCCGCGTTTACGACATCGACGGTAACGTTTTTATCGACTACGTGGGATCGTGGGGGCCTCTGATTATGGGCCATGCCCATCCGGAAGTGGTTCGTGCCCTGCAAGAAACGGCAACCAAAGGCACAAGCTTCGGCGCGCCGACGTTGCTGGAAACCGAAATGGCGAAACTGGTCGTCGAGCGCGTGCCGTCCGTCGATATCGTGCGCATGGTCAATTCCGGCACGGAAGCGACGCTGAGCGCGATCCGGTTGGCGCGCGGTGTGACCAAACGCGACAAAATCCTGAAGTTCGAAGGCTCTTACCACGGGCATAGCGACAGCTTGCTGATCAAGGCCGGATCGGGCGTGGCGACATTGGGCCTGCCCGACAGTCCCGGCGTGCCGGAATCGGTAGCGTCCAATACGATTACCGTGCCTTACAACGACTTGGATTCGGTCAAGCTTGCTTTCGACAAATTCGGCGAGCAGATCGCTTGCATCATCGTGGAGCCGATCGCGGGCAATATGGGCGTCGTGCCTCCGCAAGCAGGCTTCCTGGAAGGGCTGCGCGAAGTGACCGAGCGTCACGGAAGCCTGTTAATTTTCGACGAAGTGATGACGGGGTTCCGCGTACACATCGGTTCGGCGCAAAGCCGTTTCGGCGTCACGCCCGATTTGACCTGTTTCGGCAAAGTGATCGGCGGCGGACTGCCTGTCGGCGCTTACGGCGGTAAGCGCGAGATCATGGAGCAGATCGCGCCGAGCGGGCCGATTTACCAAGCGGGCACATTAAGCGGCAATCCTTTGGCGATGGCTGCGGGCTTTACGACGTTGAAGCTGTTGACTCCGGCGGTCTATGAGCGTTTGGAAGAAGCGGGTGCAAGATTGCAAGCCGGATTTGAAAAGAACGCGAAAGAAGTCGGAATTCCAGTCACGATCAACCGCGTAGGTTCGATGGTTTGCCCGTTCTTCACAGAAGGACCGGTCGTGGACTACGATACGGCAAAAGCCAGCGATTTGAACTTGTTCCGCCGCTACTTCGCGGCGATGATCGATCGCGGAATCAGCGTCGCGCCTTCGCAATTCGAAGGGATGTTCGTATCGGGCGTACACAGTAACGACGATATCGATGCCACCATCGAAGCGCACCGCAACGCGCTGTTGTCGCTCTGATGACGCGTTCCTGGACACGTCGGGGCGAGTGGATCGAGACGAATTTGCCCAAGAAAGCAGCTGGGCCAAAAGGCACGCCGGAACTTGGCGCGGTGAGTTCGCCCGTGCTAGGCTCGCCCGATGAAAGCATCGCCGACGATAAACCTGGCAGCGATCCGACAAAGTCAACCGCGGAAGATGCAAATACAGCGTCTTCCGAAGCTGTTTCTTTCTCGCCAAGCGCTGAAGCGCTGGCCGCCACGGCGATCGGTGTTCCCGACAAACTCGCCCGCCGCCTGCTGCATGCGGGCGAAGTACAGGTCCGGGGCGGCCGCGCGCGGCTGCGGCTTCGCCCGAACGAACCGTTAGGCTTCGAGCCCGTCTTCATTCCAGACGGGCTCGAAGCCTTGTACGAGGACGACTTCTGCCTAGTCGTCCACAAGCCTGCCGGGATGCCCGTTCATCCCGACGGCGGCGCGAAGCGCCCGACGCTGGCGAACGTCGTCGCCGCGCATTACCAAATGAACGGCGAAGCCTGCGCCGTTCACCATGTGCACCGTCTGGACGAATACACGTCCGGTCCCGTGCTTTACGCCAAAGGCGAGTTCGCCCGGCTGGCGCTGGACGCGCAGATGCGCGACAAAGCGGTCGGCCGCGTTTATCTCGCGCTGACCGAAGGCAAAGTCCCTCGCAATCTTCGCGTCATCGACGCGCCGATCGGCCGGGACCGCCACCACAACAGCCGCCGCCGGGTATCCCCCGGCGGCCAGGAGGCGCTTACCCGGGTCGAACTGGTAGAGACGCTCCGCGGCGGTCGGTTCAGCCTCGTTCGCTTGACGCTTGAAACGGGCCGCACCCACCAAATTCGTGTGCATATGGCGCATGCCGGATACCCGCTCATCGGCGATACGTTGTACGGCGGTTCCGCCGACTTGTTGCAGCGTCAAGCTTTGCATGGCGAAAGCCTTGGATTTGAACATCCTTTTACAGGAGAAAAGATCGAGGTTGCCGACCCTCTGCCGACAGATCTTCAATCGTTATTGGATCGCTTGAGATAACCGGGTAACTCTCGCACGGAATCATTGACGCGCGAGGTTATGCACGGTATGATAAAGGATATTCATGAAACTTTTCAAAATCAAAGACAGTGAACGGGAAGAGTAGGCAGCAGACCCTTCAGAGAGCGGAATCCACAGGCTGAAAGATTCCGTAGGACGGATGTTGACCGAAGTCGCCCGGGAGTCGTTTTCCTGAACGTCAAGCTAGGGAAAACCGGTTTACGGCCGTTATTCGTACGAGTGCCGCAGTCAGGATGCCGATTTTCCTTAGGAAAACGCTTAGTATCTTGTTGACGCCAGTTGACAATATACCAGCTGCGGAACAAAGGTGGTACCGCGAAAGCAAGTCCTTTCGTCCTTTGCGACGAAGGGCTTTTTTTATTGCCTTTTTTACCAATCTCACAAATGTAAACCCAAATAACGGGAGGGCTGTCCGATGTCGGATATTCAAAACAACGAAAATCAAACGTCATTGCCAACGACTTACGATCCGAAGTCCGCGGAGCAGAAATGGTACAAATACTGGATGGAGAACGACTTCTTCAAAGCTGGCCGCGTGCCGGAAGCGAAGCCGTATAGTATCGTTATTCCGCCGCCGAACGTAACAGGCGTACTGCATATCGGTCACGCACTGGATTTCACTCTTCAGGATATCCTGGTTCGAGCAAAGCGCATGCAGGGCTACGACGCGCTTTGGCTGCCGGGTTCCGACCATGCGGGCATTGCAACACAGGCGAAAGTGGAGCAGAAACTGCGCGAGCAGGGGCTGAGCCGTCACGATTTGGGCCGCAAGAAATTCCTGGAACAGACCTGGGAATGGAAAGAAACGTATGCAGCCAACATCAAAGCCCAATGGGCAAAGATCGGTCTGTCGCTCGATTACTCGCGCGAACGTTTCACGTTGGACGAAGGTCTGTCCGATGCCGTTAAGGAAGTGTTCGTCAAGCTGTATGACAAAGGGCTGATCTACCGCGGCAAACGCATCATCAACTGGGACCCGGCCGCTCGCACGGCGCTGTCGGATATCGAGGTTGAATACAAAGAAACGCAGGGTCACCTTTACCACCTCCAATACCCGTTGAAGGACGGAAGCGGTTCGATCACGGTTGCGACGACGCGTCCGGAGACGATGTTGGGCGACTCCGCCGTAGCCGTTCACCCGGAAGACGATCGATATGCCGACATGATCGGAAAAACGCTCGTACTGCCAATCATTGGCCGCGAGATTCCGGTGATCGCCGACGAATACGTGGAAAAAGACTTCGGCAGCGGCGCGGTTAAGATTACGCCGGCGCACGATCCGAACGACTTTGAAGTCGGTCTGCGCCATGATCTCCCGCAGATCACGGTAATGGACGAAGGCGGCATCATGAACAGCGAAGCGGGTCCGTACGAAGGTCTGGATCGCGCGGATTGCCGGAAGAAAATCGTTGCCGATCTGCAAGAACAAGGCGTTCTGATCAAGATCGAAGACCATTTGCACCAAGTCGGCCATAGCGAGCGTACCGACGCCGTTGTCGAGCCGTATCTGTCCACGCAATGGTTCGTTAAAATGCAGCCGTTGGCCGAGCCGGTTGTCGCTGCGCAGAAGGAAGGCACAGGCGTAAACTTCGTACCTGACCGCTTCGAGCGCACCTATCTGCATTGGATGGAAAATGTTCGCGACTGGTGTATTTCCCGTCAGTTGTGGTGGGGACACCGCATTCCGGCTTGGTACTCCCAAGAAACGGGCGAGATGGTGGTTGCCAAGAACGAAGAAGAAGCCCGCGAAAAGCTGGGCCGCGACGATCTGGTTCAAGACAACGACGTTCTGGATACTTGGTTCAGCTCCGCGCTGTGGCCGTTCTCGACGATGGGGTGGCCGGACGAAGATAGCGAAGACTTCAAGCGTTACTATCCGGTCGACGTACTCGTAACCGGCTATGATATCATTCCGTTCTGGGTATCGCGCATGATCTTCCAGGGCTACGAATTCACGGGCAAAATGCCTTTCAAAGATACACTGATCCACGGCCTCGTTCGCGATAGCGAAGGACGTAAAATGTCCAAGTCGCTCGGCAACGGCGTCGATCCGCTTGAAGTCATCGAGAAATACGGCGCGGACGCGATGCGCTTCATGCTGTCAACCGGCATCACGCCTGGACAAGACCTGCGTTTCCGTTGGGAACGCGTCGAGCAGATCCGCAACTTCGCGAACAAGATCTGGAACGCTTCGCGCTTCGCGCTGATGAACCTTGAAGGCTTCAGCTACGACCAAATCGATATCACGGGCGACCTAACGACGGCGGACCGCTGGATTCTGCACCGCATGAACGAGACGTCCCGCGATATCACGCGTCTGATCGACTCGTACGAATTCGGCGAAACCGGACGTCTGCTATACAACTTCATCTGGGACGATCTGTGCGACTGGTACATCGAGTTCGCGAAGCTGTCGCTGTATGGAGAAGACGCGGCGGCAAAAGCGAAAACGCAATCCGTACTCGCTTACGTGCTCGACCGCACCATGCGCATGATTCATCCGTTTATGCCGTTCATTTCCGAAGAAATTTGGCAGCATCTGCCGCACGAAGGCGAGACGGTTACATTGGCGGCTTGGCCGACATATGATGAATCGTTGGAGAACGCGGAGTCCGCGCGCGAAATGGAACTGCTGATGGAAATCATCCGTTCGGTCCGCAACATCCGCGCTGAAGTGAACGTACCGATGAGCAAAAAAATCGAGCTGAACGTTAAAGCGACTTCGCCGGAAATGTTGAGCATCCTGACTGCCAACGAAGGCTATATCCGCCGCTTCTGCAACACGTCCGAATATGCGAGCGGATTGGATCTGCAAGCACCGGACAAAGCCGTGACATCGGTGATTACGGGAGCTGAACTGTACCTGCCATTGGCCGGATTGATCGATATTGCCCAAGAAATCGCCCGTCTCGAAAAAGAAGTGAAGACATTGAATTCGGAAGTGGAGCGCGTGGACAAAAAGCTATCTAATCCGGGCTTCACGTCGAAGGCTCCGGCACATGTGATCGAGGAAGAGCGTGCCAAACAAGCCGACTATTCCGAGAAGCGCGACAAAGTGCTGGCCCGTATTGCCGAGCTGAAAGGGTAAGGGGATTCAGCGATGGACAACAATGATCGGGGCGCTTCGGCGCCCTTGACTTCTTATGCGGAAGCGGTGGAATGGATTAACGGACTGGTTCCTTTTGGCATCCGTCCGGGGTTGGAACGCATTGAGGCGCTGATGGATCGCTTCGGTCATCCGCATCGTCGTCTTAAGTTTGTTCACGTTGCGGGAACGAACGGCAAAGGATCGACCTGTGCTTTTCTGACCAGCGCGCTTATTCATAACGGTTATGACGTGGGGACGTTTACGTCTCCGTACATTACGAAATTCACGAATCGTTTTCAGTATAACGGATGCGATATTCCGGACGAGACGCTGCTTGCGCTTTCGAATCGGCTGCATCCCGTCGTCGAAGAACTGGCGGAGACGGAACTTGGATCGCCGACCATGTTCGAAGTCTCGACGGCGCTGGCGATTTTATACTATGCCGACGTGTGTTTCCCGGATGTCGTCATTTGGGAAACGGGACTCGGCGGACGTATGGACGTGACGAATATCGTTAATCCCGTCCTGTCGATCATCACGAATGTAGGACACGACCATATGGACATTCTGGGCGATACGCTGGAGAAGATTGCGGCCGAGAAAGCGGGTATCATCAAGCCCGGCGTTCCGGTCGTGACCAGCGTGAGCCAACCGGAAGCGTTGCAGGTCATCAAGGATACGGCCAAGCTTCGCAGCAGCACTTGCTATACGGCGGGCGAGCAGTTCTTTTATGAAAAAACGGCGGTCGGCGAAGAGGGTCAAAGTCTGCATTTCAAGGGTCCGTTCCGCGAATTTGATCTCTCCCTGTCGCTGCGCGGGGAATACCAATTGGAGAATGCCGCAGGAGCTTTTATGGCGCTTGAAGTGCTTCGTCAGTATATGGCTTTCCAATTGGAGGACGAGAAGACGGCGACCGCGTTCGAAGAAGCTTTTTGGGCCGGTCGAATGGAGCTTGTGCAGCGTAATCCGCGTATTCTGATGGACGGAGCGCATAACCCCGAAGGGGCGGCTGCATTGGCACAAAGCCTGCAAAACGGCTGGACGTATAATAAGCTTGTACTGATGATGGGCATGTTGTCCACCAAAAGCCACGAGGACTATTTCAAATCCATTTTGCCGTTGGTCGACGAATTGATCTTGACAGAACCGGATTTTCGTAAAAAAATGGAGACTTCGGCGCTGGCTGATATTGCGGAGGGACTGCGGGCGGAATATGCTAAGCCGAGCCTTCGCATCGTCGTGCAGCCTGATTGGAAAACGGCGCTGGCCGAGTTCAAAGCTTTGATCGGACCGGAGGACCTTGGGGTCGTTTCCGGTACGCTGTATTTAATTTCCGACGTGCGTGCGCAACTGCTGCACCAGGCCGATTCTGAGAAAGGTTGGTGAAACGTATTATGAAAAAAACAGAACACATCCATTTCATCGGCATCGGCGGTTACGGCATGAGCGCAATTGCCCGGGTACTGCTAGAAATGGGTTATAAAATTACGGGTTCCGACGTGGCTGAACAAAGCCTCACCAAAAGATTGGTTGAAGGAGGCGCAGTGATCCACTACGGTCACAAAGCCGAATACGTAGAAGGAGCCGATACGGTCGTGTATTCGACGGCGCTGCCTGAAGATAACGTGGAGCGCGTCGAGGCGCTGCGCCTCGGCATTCCGACGATCCACCGTTCGCAAATGCTGGCGCGCTTGCTTAACGAACGTCAAGGCATCGCGGTAGCGGGGGCACACGGCAAAACGACCACGTCGTCTATGACGGCACTCGCGATGGAAGAATGCGGCACCGACCCGACGTACATCATCGGCGGCGAAATCGTCGGCTTCGGCACCAATGCCAAAGCAGGCAAAAGCGATTTTGTCGTAGCGGAAGCCGATGAGAGCGACGGCACGTTTTTGCAATATCATCCGTACATCAGCATCGTGACCAATATCGAAGCCGACCATTTGGAAAACTACGAAGGCAGCTTTGAAAAGATTAAAGAAGCGTATGTACAATTCCTGAATCAGACTCGCGAAGACGGCCTTGCGATCGTATGCGCCGATGACGAGAATCTGCGCGAATTGAAGCCGAAGCTTACGTGCAAACTCGTGACTTACGGCATGGGAGAAGACGCGGATTACCGCATCTCGGATATCGAGCTCGGAGATCGTCGCGCCTCGTTTACGGTAAGCACGGAAGGCCAAGAACTGGGACGTGTGAACCTATTCGTGCCTGGTAAATATAACGTCTACAACGCAACGGCTGCACTGATTGCTTGCTTGAAGAGCGGGATTCCGTTCGAAGAAGCGGCGATCGGCCTTTCGAAGTTCCATGGCGCAAAGCGTCGCTTCCAGGTGCTGGCCGATGTAGCTGGCGTACTCGTCGTGGATGATTATGCGCACCATCCGACCGAAATCGAAGCCACATTGCGTGCAGCGAAATCGACAGGTAAACGTATTGTTGCCGTGTTCCAGCCGCAGCGCTACACGCGCACTTTCTTCCTGCTGGATGCGTTCAGCCGGGCGTTTTCGGACGCGGATGAAGCAATCATCGTCGATATCTATTCGCCGGCCGGCGAGCAGCCGATCGAAGGGGTTCATTCCTCGTCGCTGACGGAGTTGATCAAGCAGAACAGCAATCCGAACGCGCAGTATCTGGCGACCAAAGAAGAAGTGCTGGAGAATCTGTCCAAGCGTATCCAAGACGGCGATCTGGTCATTACGATGGGAGCAGGCGATATTTGGAAAGTCTCGCATGAACTCGCAGAGGACTGGAAGAGTCGAAACCTGCAATAAACAGAAATCGGCCGTTCCAACGCATGGTCGCTTTTTCTAAGATACAGTTAGATTCACGAGTATCATTCAAAAGTCGTTTCCTCGCGATATAGCAGGGAACGACTTTTTTTGTACAGGAGAGCGAGCTTGAGACCGCGGTATCGTTCAATTATAATGATGAAGTGCTATTTTGAAGGAGGAACAATAGGATGACTCAATCAGACAAGCTACTGATCCTCGCTTCGGGCTCTCCGAGAAGACGAGAGCTGCTGTCGCTTTTGAATTTGCCTTTTGAAGTGAAGATTAGCGATGCGGACGAGAGCGTACCGGAAGACTGGTCGCCGGAACGTATGGTACAGGAACTGGCATTGCGTAAAGCCCGGGCGGTTATTGCTGAAGGTGTTCCTCAGGATGCAGTCGTTATCGGCAGTGATACGATCGTGGTATTGGAAGGTGTCGTGCTGGGTAAGCCGACAGATGAGGCAGATGCCAAGCGAATGCTGAAAGCCTTATCCGGACACACCCATGAAGTATATACGGGATTGGCCTGTATTCAAGGGTCCGGAGAACGCGAATTGTCCGACTTCAGTCGTGCTAACGTGACGATGCGCAGCATTACGGCATCCGAAATTGAGGCTTATGTTGCCGGAGGCGAACCTATGGATAAGGCCGGTTCTTATGCCGTGCAGGGTTTGGGTGCGGTTTTCGTTGAGCGAATCGAAGGAGATTATCATACGATTGTGGGCCTGCCGATTGCGGCGCTGTACTCGATGCTCGGGCAGTTCGGTATTCATGCTTTGGATTAATCTTTCATATTCCTCTTGCCGCCGAGTCAACTCGAAAAACAGGCCGACTCGATTGCGGGCGACGGCCGTGGTATAATGGCAAGGTTACATAGCTGTCGATCCGGGAGAACGGGCGACGGCGGCTGCATGATGCGGCGCGCGGGCTTCAGGTTGACAAGCCGCTTTTAGCTGGTATTGTTTAAAAGGGGCAAATCGGTGCTGCCGTTTTTGGGTTGAACAAGCGCATGTCCCGATCCTGCCATGATCGAATACACAAGTTGAACACGGAAGCGGCGTTCCATTTCGAAGGGACGACTGCAAAATGGAATTGTTGAATATTAGGCTTCGTGATCTTCCTCGTGAAGAACGACCGAGAGAACGAATGCTGCAATACGGAGCGCAGGCGCTCAGCCATGCGGAACTGCTGGCTATCCTGCTCCGAACCGGAACGCGCAGTGAATCGGCGATCATGATCGCTCAACGTATACTCGCGCAATCGGGAGGTCTTCGCGGCCTTGCGGACTCGGGAGTCGAAGAATTGGTGGAAATCAAGGGCGTGGGCCCAGCAAAGGCCGTTCAACTCAAGGCGGCGATCGAATTGGGGCGGCGTATGGTTGCCTCTCGTCTGAGTGAATCGGTTACGATTCGCAGTCCGCGCGATGCGGCGGAACTGCTGACCGAACAGCTCAGATACCTTCAAAAAGAACATTTCGTTTGTCTTTTTCTAAATACAAAAAATGTTGTCATTGCGCAGGAAACGTTGTCGATCGGGAGCCTGAACGCCTCGATCGTCCATCCGCGCGAAGTTTTTCGCGCCGCGATCAAATATAGCAGCGCTTCTATCGTCTGTGCTCACAATCATCCAAGCGGCGATCCGGCTCCGAGCCCGGAGGACATTGCGATTACCAAGCGCCTAGTCGAAGCCGGACAAATTGTAGGGATCGACGTGCTTGACCACATTGTGGTAGGAGACGGTCGTTTTGTCAGTCTCAAAGAGCAGGGATTGATGTGAAAATTGAACTCGAATGAGAAAAGGAGTTAATTAACAATGATGGGCAATAAGGATCTGGGTATCGATTTGGGAACAGCAAACACACTGGTATACGTACGAGGAAAAGGCATTGTGGTAAGAGAACCGTCCGTTGTGGCGCTTCGTACCGACACAAAAACGATCGAAGCCGTAGGCGAAGACGCGAAAAAAATGATTGGCCGTACGCCAGGGAACATTCGCGCGATTCGTCCGATGAAAGACGGCGTCATCGCGGATTTCGATACGACAGCGACGATGATCAAATATTTCATCAATCAGGCGCAGAAAAAACGTTCCATGTTCCAACGTCATCCGAACGTCATGGTTTGCGTACCGTCGGGAATTACCGCGGTTGAACAGCGCGCCGTTGAAGATGCAACCAAACAAGCGGGCGCACGTGAAGCCTATACGATTGAAGAGCCATTTGCAGCAGCAATCGGTGCAGACCTTCCGGTATGGGAGCCGACAGGCAGCATGGTTGTCGATATCGGTGGCGGTACAACCGAAGTCGCAGTCATTTCGCTCGGCGGGATTGTTACAGCGCGTTCGGTGCGCGTGGCAGGCGACGAGATGGACGAGTCCATCATTCAATATGTAAAACGCCAATATAATCTCATGATCGGCGAGCGCACGTCGGAGATGCTGAAGATGGAGATCGGTTCCGCGATCCAACTGGAAACGCCGGAAACGATCGAAATTCGCGGTCGCGACCTGGTGAGCGGTCTGCCTAAGACGATCTCGATCACTTCGCATGAAATTACGGAAGCTTTGGCGGATACCGTAAGTTCCATCATTGAAGCCGTTAAAGTTACGTTGGAAAAATGCCCGCCGGAATTGGCAGCCGACATTATGGACCGCGGTATTGTACTGACAGGCGGCGGCGCATTGCTGCGCAACCTGGACAAACTGCTTGCAGGCGAGACCGGAATGCCGGTCATCGTAGCCGAAAATCCGTTGGACTGCGTCGCAATCGGCACAGGACGCGCGCTCGACAATATCCACCTGTTCAAGTCCCGTTCGAAACGCGGCTAAACGAAGGGTGTCTATATTCATGAACAATTCAGCAATGTTAGAGGGTGTTCGAACTGTTTAGACTGCTCGGAAATCGAAAACTATTTATCCTGCTGATCGTGATCGTGCTGTTCGTTGCCCTGATGGGCGTCACGCTCGGCGACCGGATCGGCTTGACCTGGCCGGAGAAGTTCGTTAAGGATACGGTCGGCTTTACGCAGCGCATAGTGAATAAGCCTGCGGCGGCGGTATCGGGATTTTTTGAAGATATCGCGGACTTGAACGCCGTTTACGAAGAAAACGAAAATTACCGTGTTCAGCTTGTCGAGCTTCAGCGGCAGGTCATCGACTACCGCAAGCTCAAGACAGACAACGAGAATTTGCAAAAAGACCTTGATTTTACGGAAATGCAAAAAAGAAACGCGAATAAGTATTATCGGTTTGCGCACGTGATTTCGGTCAACGACGATGTGAATAACCCAACTGTCAATATCGATGTCGGTTCGAAAGACGGGGTTGCCGTAGGGCAGGCTGTAACGAGCATCGAAGGCATGGTTGGCATTGTTAGCACAACGACCGATTACACCTCAACGATTCAACTGATCACGTCGCTGAGTTTGACTTCGCCTGACAGCTATGCGATTGCAGCTACAGTAACAGACAAAGCTGATACGTTTGGAATCGTGGAAAGCTACGATAAAAACAAAAAGCGCCTTTTGATGACAGGAATCGATCCGAACAAAACAAAGCTCGAACCTTACGATACAGTGGTTACTTCAGGCAGCGGTGGCGTATTCCCGGCCGGGATCGTACTGGGCGAAGTCATGCAAGTGACTCCGAGCGAATTTGGTTTGACGGAGACGGCGTTGATTAAACCTACCGCGAGTTTCGTCGAATGGAAAGAACTTTTCGTCGTGATTCCGGGTGTTGATCCAAACGAGGGAGACGATACGCCATGACCTGGCGCAAACAGTTCCTTGTCCTGCTGCTGTTCGTGATTTTCCTCATCGACGGCAGCGTCTTACCGTGGTTCCTTCCCGACACTTGGATGCCGCACTTGATGCCTAACCTCGTATTCGTCTGCGTGCTGTTCGTGTCCGTGTACCGTCACCGCTACGCGGGAATGGCACTGGGCGCCGTGTTCGGCATGCTGCACGACATCGTATACTACGGCGCGATGTTGGGGCCGTATTCCTTTACGATGGGCTTTACCGCCTACGTGCTCGGGTTGATTTTTCAGCTTCCCAAAGCACCGTTACCTGTCATGCTTACGGTTGTCATGCTGGGAAGTTTCATTTTGGACAGTATGCTGTTCGGTATTTACACCGTGTTTAATTTTAATGAGCAGACGTACGACTGGGCATTGATCCAATACATCATTCCTGACTTGTTGTTCCGGCTCGTATTTGCGTTAATCATCTATGTGCCGATTCGTCGGCAATTCGACAAGATGCCGCTTCGTCCGAAAAAGGATGAGAAAGAGTAAAAATCGTTGCCTAAAAAAGCGAGCGATTCGCTTAAGGCAACGGATCTGCGGTAACTTTTATGCAATTCGTGCAGGAGAAAGGACCCTTCGTCTCGAAATATTCAAGTCGAAGGGAGAGCGGGGGAGATGTCCATCAAGCGCAATCTCATTACAATCAAGGGAATCAAAGATGGTCTCGTATTCCGGTTAGATGAACGATGCGAATTCGATGAATTGCTGACCGGATTGCGGGAAATGTTAGAAAATAGCGAGACGTTTCTTAACGGTCCGCTCGTTTCGATTGATGTGCGGTTCGGGGGCCGGGATCTATCGGACGAGCAGAAGCTGCAAATTTTGGATGTGCTGCGAAGCAAGCGTAATTTGCTTGTACGTTCGATCGAAGGCTCCAAATCGGCTGAGCTTCGGGAGAATGCGGTACTGCGCACACCGATCGCGACAATGAGCGGCATGGTCCGTTCCGGGCAGGTGCTCCAACATGATGGCAACCTGCTGTTTTTGGGTGATGTTAATCCAGGGGGCTCGATTGTGTGTACGGGAGATATCTATATCCTCGGAGCGCTGCGCGGAATGGCTCATGCCGGTTCGGAAGGTAGCGAGCATGCGATCATTGGAGCTTCATATCTGGCACCGACGCAGCTGCGAATCGCCGAAGTCATCAGTCGTCCGCCTGATAGTGCCGAAGAAAGCAGCGCCCATCCGCATGAGACGCAGATGGAGTTCGCCTATCTGAAGGACGGGCAGATGCAGATCGATAAGATGGCGAATATCGCCCGGCTGCGCCGGGATCTGAATGTGTTCAAAGGAGTGTAGAGGATGGGAGAGGCTATAGTCGTCACTTCGGGAAAAGGCGGCGTCGGCAAAACGACGACCACAGCCAATATCGGAACGGCGCTGGCGCTGCTTGGCAAAAAGGTATGTTTGGTCGATACGGATATCGGTCTTCGCAACCTGGATGTCGTGATGGGACTGGAAAACCGGATCATTTACGATATTTGCGACGTGGCTGATGGGCGTTGCCGCTTGCATCAGGCGTTGGTTAAAGATAAACGCTTCGAAGAGTTGTACATGCTTCCGGCTGCGCAAACCAAAGATAAAAACGCGGTATCGCCGGAGCAAATCCGCGATATCATTATTGAATTGAAAGCCGAATTTCAGTATGTGCTGATCGACTGTCCGGCGGGCATCGAACAAGGCTTCAAAAACGCGATTGCGGGCGCGGATCAGGCGATTGTCGTCACGACGCCAGAAAACGCGGCCGTGCGCGATGCCGACCGGGTTATCGGATTGCTGGAAAGCTCGCATATCGGATCGCCTAAGCTGGTGGTGAACCGGATTCGTCCGAACATGGTCAAAGCCGGCGAAATGTTGGACGTGGATGAGGTTCTTCAAGTGCTCAACATCGATTTGCTCGGCATCGTGCCGGACGACGAGATGGTCATCAAGGCAGCCAATACCGGCGAACCGACCGTTATGAATCCGGATTCCAAAGCTTCGATCGCGTACCGTAACATTTCGCGTCGGATTCAAGGCGATACCGTCCCGTTAATGCAATTGGACGAGAAAAAAGGCCGCTTCAATTTGTTCCGCAAACTTTTCGGCGGCGGCAAGTCGTAACGCAATCATGATCAAGCCCCTTCACGTTCGTGACAGGGGCTTTTTGATGCGGATATGCAAGCAAGCGAAACTTTTTCGAATCCGATCACGTCTAGTGAAATAGAGGCGATTTGCGCATTCGGATGCGCAAATCGTCGACAAAATGCAGGGCAAGAGGTGACACATGAAACAACTCGTTGTGCATAGTGAAGCGGAATGGACACAGGCGGCGCTGCTTGAGAACGGGCGTTTGATTGAATTTGCGGCAGAACGCGTTCAGGAGCATGGAACAGCCGGCAGTTTTTATAAAGGACGGATCGTGAACGTGCTGCCGGGCATGCAGGCCGCTTTTGTAGACATCGGACTGAAAAAAAATGCTTTTTTATATATTGACGATATGCTGCCTGCCCATTTGGAACGACAGCCCAAAACCAAGCCTTCCATTGAACAAATTGCGCGTAAAGGTCAACAATTGCTGGTACAAATCACCAAGGAGCCGCTAGGTGGAAAAGGCGCACGGGTGACGACCCATTATTCGCTGCCTGGTCGCCATATCGTATACATGCCTGAAGCCGATTACGTAGCCGTATCCAAAAAAATAGAGCCGGAGTCGGAGCGTGTGAGACTCAAATCGTTGGGGGAGCATATGCGAAGTCCTGGTGAGGGGATGATTTTGCGTACGGTAGCAGGTGGCGAACCGGATCAGACGCTGCTTGACGATCTGCTTCAGCTGCGTCATCAATGGAAAAAAATCCGTGCAGCTTCCGAAGCCGCAGAAGCGCCGAACGAGCTGTATCGTGATCTGAATTTGGTGCAGCGTATGATTCGTGATGTGTTTGACCCCGGCTCTGACGAAGTGATTATGGACAATGCTGCGCAGCAAGAGCGCGTTCGTGCTTATTTGGAGCAAGCGCTGCCTGGTGCCGAGACTCGAATTCTATTTTATCGCGAGCCAATACCGTTGTTTGAGGCTTATCCGGTTGAGCATCAGCTTCATCGGGATTTTGGACGCAAGATCAGGTTGCCCGGAGGAGGAACGCTCATCTGGGATCAGACCGAGGCGTTGACCGTTGTGGACGTCAACACCGGGAAATTCACAGGAGCGGACGATCGTCTGGAGACCACCGTGACTGATACCAATCTTGAGGCCGCGGAAGAAATTGCAAGATTACTTCGGCTGCGCGATGTAGGCGGTATCGTAATTGTGGACTTTATCGATATGCAGGAAGAGCAAAATCGAACCCGCGTATGGAACCGTCTGGAGGAAAGACTCGCCAAAGATCGAACGCAGTCGCACGTCGTGGGTTGGACAAAACTCGGATTGTTGGAAATGACCCGCAAAAAGGTGCGTGAAAGCGTCGGGGGACTCTTTTACGAAAGCTGTGCGACATGCGGTGGAACAGGAAGAATTATGATTCGCTGACCCGTTGACTTTTCATAAAAGGCATGCTAAGATACGTTGGTATGTGTGCCGGTGTACTTCACTTTGCACAACATGCTGTAACCGCACAGGCCGGGTCTAAGTGATTGCTGCTTGCAGAGAATCCACCCGAACCAGGCGAGTCTGAGACATGAGGAGGTGCAAGAAGATGTACGCAATTATCGAAACAGGTGGTAAACAGTACAAAGTCCAAGAGGGCGACGTTCTGTTCATCGAGAAGCTGGAAGCCGCAGACGGCGAAAGCGTAACGTTCGACCGTGTCCTGGCCGTTTCCAAAGAAAACGGACTGACAATCGGCGCTCCATTGGTATCCGGAGCAACCGTAACGGCGACTGTTGAAAAACACGGTAAAGGCCAAAAGGTTGTTGTATACAAATACAAACCTAAAAAGAACTACCACAAGAAACAAGGCCATCGCCAACCGTACACTAAAGTAACGATCGGCAAAATTCAAGCATAATTGAAGGTGATAACTTGGTTATCGTCCAGATTTTAAGATCGCCGGACGGCAAGATCACGGGGTTTAAAGTTAAGGGTCATGCGGGTTACGCTGATCGCGGTGAGGATATCGTCTGTTCAGCCATCTCGGCCATCACGGTCGGAACGGTGAATTCGGTCGAAGTTCTTTCTGGAACAGTGATGAAGACGCGGATGAAGGACGGTTTTCTCAGCGGAAGTCTTCCGCCGATGGAATCGGACGAACTCAAGACCAAAGCCGAGCTGATTCTTGAATCGATGGTGGTCATGCTGAAAACGATCGAGACTTCTTACCGTGAATATATTCGCCTCGACGAGGTTAAAAAATAAGCAAAGAAGGAGGTAGACCACTATGTTGAAATTGGATCTCCAGTTATTCGCTTCCAAAAAGGGTGTAGGTTCGACGAAAAACGGACGTGACAGCCACTCGAAGCGCCTTGGCGCTAAACGTGCGGACGGTCAAGCCGTACGCGGCGGCGGAATCATCTTCCGTCAGCGCGGAACGAAGATTCACCCGGGAACGAACGTAGGTATTGGCAAAGACGACACTTTGTTTGCTCTGATCGATGGCGTTGTGAAATTCGAACGTCTCGGCCGTGACCGCAAAAAAGTCAGCGTCTACCCGGTACAAGTTGCTGACGTAGCAGCTTCCGTAGAGGCCTAAGACCTAACGGGTAATCAAGAAGCCTTCGGTATTCGTACCGAAGGTCTTTTTTTGTTGAAAGGCTTTAACCCGAAATTTAGGCGTTCTTGGCCCCTGCTGGCTTGGATTTTTGTCGGATTCTGGGTATACTCAGACTAACTACGTATCAGAAACGGAGAGAGCCGATGAGAAGGTGGAGGGATTTATCCTTACTAATGCCGCTATCTACCGCTGTTCCCTTAATTCTGGCTTGGATATTTCCGAGAGTGATTACGTTTATCCTGCTGGGAGCATGGCTTGCTGCTGTGTTCTTTCTTTTGTCCGAACGGGAGAAACGTCGCAGGGAGCGCGAGCTTCAGGAATTGAGACAGTCCATGCAAAAGTTCTTCCTCAATGTTCTCAGTCATCAGCGGCATGATTGGATGAACGATCTTCAGCTGATCTTCGGATACGCAAAGATGGGTAAATCAGAGCGAGTCGAAGAGATCGTGAGCAGAGTGAGTGCGGAAATGCATAAGGAAGGCCGTATTGCGAAGCTTGGACTGCCGGAACTAGTTTTTTACCTCATGACATTCAAAGGGGAAAACCGGGAAGTTGCGCTTCGCGTCAAGGCAGACCAAGAGTTTCGGTATGTAGGAAGCCTGACGACGGAAGAAGAAGAAGGGCTTATTCGTGCGGTGAGAGCAGGAATGGCGGCTTATCGCTATTCGGGACTTGCGGCGCAAGCTGCGGAACCTGCGCTGCGTATCGTGTTCGGCGAAGAGGGCGGGGAAGCGACTTTGTTCATCGAACCGGAAAATGATCCGCAGGCGGCATCTGTTTTACATCGCGCGGTTGAAGAAGCGCTTGAATCCTGTGCGTTATCGGCGGAAGCTTCAGGCGATGGAACGTTAATTCGTTGGAAGCTTCCGGTTTAAATTGAAATGCGTACGCAGCCGTTAGGCATTTGTGCATGGGGTGCGTACACCATCTAGAAGAGGTGAATCCATGTTTGTAGATAAAGCGAAGATTTATGTGAAAGCCGGTGACGGCGGAGACGGTATGGTTGCGTTCCGGCGCGAGAAGTATGTACCGAACGGTGGTCCTGCTGGCGGTGACGGTGGTCGAGGCGGCGACATCATTTTCCGCGTCGACGAAGGTTTGCGTACGTTGATGGACTTCAGGTATCAGCGCCATTTCAAAGCTCAACGCGGAGAAAAAGGACGCAATAAAAACCAATATGGAGCGAACGCTGAAAATATGGTGGTTCGTATTCCTCCCGGTACGTTGGTGATTGACGAGGATACCCAGGAAGTTCTGGCGGATATGACCCGTAACGGTCAAGAGATCGTCGTGGCTCGCGGAGGACGCGGAGGACGTGGTAACGTTCGTATGGCTACGCAAACCAATACGGCTCCGGAACTTGCGGAACACGGCGAAGAAGGCAAAGAGCGTTATATCGTGCTTGAGCTTAAAGTTATGGCAGATGTTGGTCTGGTCGGCTTCCCGAGCGTAGGCAAGTCGACGCTGCTGTCCGTCGTGTCCGCGGCAACGCCGAAGATTGGGGCTTACCACTTTACGACGATTACGCCGAACCTTGGCGTAGTCGGTATCGATGACGGCCGCAGTTTCGTTATGGCTGACTTGCCTGGATTGATCGAAGGCGCGCATGAAGGCATCGGTCTCGGCCACGAATTCCTGCGTCACGTCGAGCGGACACGGGTCATTATCCACGTGGTGGATATGTCCGGCTCCGAAGGACGGGACCCGTTCGACGACTGGGTGAAGATCAACGAAGAGATCAAGCTGTATAATGCAGAGCTGGAGAAGCGTCCGCAGATTGTCGCGGCCAACAAAATGGATATGCCGGACTCGGAAGAAAACCTGCGCGTTTTCAAAGAAAAAGTGGCAGAAATCAATCCGGATATCGAGATCATGGCGATTTCTTCATTGACCCGTCAGGGCGTGAAAGAACTGATGTACCGTGCGGTCGACGTGTTGGATTCGATTGCGGACGTTCCGGCTATCGAAGAAGCTGCCGAGCAGGTCGATCGCAAAGTTTATCGTGTCGAAGAAGCGAAAGAAGAAGGCTTCACGATTCGTCGCGAGAACGAGATGTTCGTCGTGGAAAGCGTTCAAATCGAGCGGATGATGAAACGCATGCAGTTGACCACGCATGATGCGATTCTTAAATTGGCGCGTACGCTGCGTCATATGGGCGTCGACGAAGAGTTGCGTAAACGTGGTGCGAAGGACGGCACGATTGTGCGCATCGCGGACTTCGAGTTCGAGTTTGTTGAGGGTAGCAGCTATTATTGAGCGGGCGAGCGGTTTGCGCTTGTCGCTCGGGCTTGTTTTCCTCTCGGGCCCCTGTTATGGGCCGCGAGTAGCAGGAAAGCCAAAAGTCGCTCCAATCGCAAACCGCCCGCCGGGGGGAGAGGGAATACCCTCGCCGCTTCTGGGCTCGGGTTGGGGTAAGGGCATAAGATCGAAAGCTTAAGATCGAAAGCTTAAGATCAAATGCTTAAGATCAAATGCAAAAGAGGATCGCAGGCGCCGGTTTTTTTACCGGGCTGTGCGATCGAAGGGCAGTTCGTATCCTTCGGATATGGATGGAATAGGCGGGGCGTCTTCTAGGGGCGCTTCGCTTTTTTGTGTTGGAAAAGGGGCTTGATTTTAGTATAAGATTAACGTGCTGTGTAACTTTTTTTGCGGTAAAGGGTTGACGCTAAGTCGGTTTATTCGATATAATGTCCGCTATATGAAAACAGTGGTCTTTAAGGAGAGGACGTTATATGAAAGAGCGTTATTATCTGGCTAGAGAAGATATTTTACCGGAAGCAATCTTGAAGACGCTGCACGTGAAAGAGCTGTTGGCCGGAGGGCAAGCGAAGACGGTTAATGAAGCTGTAGCGATCGCGGGAATCAGCCGGAGTGCTTTTTACAAGTACAAAGATGGGATTCATCAGGTCAATCAGTTGGATCGGGAAAGATTGGTGACGTTGTCGCTGTTGCTGGAGCACCGCGCGGGGATTTTGTTTAAGGTTCTCGGGTTGATTGCGGAGAGCGGCGGTAACGTGTTGACGATCAATCAGAGTATTCCGCTGCAAGGTACGGCGAATGTGGTATTATCGGTAGAAACGTCGAGACTGCACGAGGAGCTGGGGCGTCTGACCGCGTCGTTGGAATCGGTCGTGGGCGTAAGCCGGGTCGTGGTGATCGGGCAAGGATAAGCAGGCGTAAACGGAACACATTTTTGAAATCGGAACGAGCAGCAGGCGCGGCAATATCATTGCTATAGCAAGGACTGCAAAGGGACGGGGAGGAAATCGTACGTGAGTAACAAGCCGGTAAAAGTTGGATTGCTCGGTCTGGGCACGGTAGGAACAGGTGTCGTACGGATCGTGGACATGCACCAAGAGGATCTGAGTAGTCAGGTAGGCTCGCCGATTGTGATCGAAAAGATTTCGGTCAAAGATCGCGAAAAATCGCGTAATATTCCGATCGATCCGTCCAGATTGACTGACGATCCGTGGGAAGTCATTCATGATCCCGAAATCGACGTGATCGTGGAAGTCATGGGTGGCGTGGAGCAGACCCGTACTTATATTCTTGAAGCTCTAGCGCGGGGCAAACATATCGTAACGGCAAACAAAGACCTGATGGCGCTGTACGGCACGGAAATTCTGGCTAAGGCTCAAGAGATGAAATGCGACGTATTTTACGAAGCCAGCGTGGCCGGAGGCATTCCGATCATTCGCACATTGATCGAAGGCTTCTCGTCGGACCGGATCACGAAGATCATGGGGATCGTGAACGGTACGACTAACTATATGCTGACCAAAATGAGTAAAGAAGGCGTCTCCTACGAGGATGTGCTCAAAGAAGCTCAGCAGCTCGGTTATGCGGAATCGGATCCGACTTCCGATGTAGAAGGACTGGACGCCGCGCGTAAAATGACCATTCTGGGCACGCTGGGCTTCCGGACGAATGTTGAACTTGCCGATGTGCAGGTCAAAGGCATCTCCGGCGTCAGCCAATCGGATATCGCGTATGCGAGAAACCTGGGTTACGAGATCAAGCTGCTTGGCATCGCGGATCGTGACGACGATGCGATCTCGATCAGCGTCCAGCCGACAATGGTCAAAGCTTCGCATCCGATCGCTTCGGTAAACGGTGTGTTTAACGCGGTCTACGTCTACGGCGAAGCGGTGGGCGAAACGATGTTCTACGGAGCGGGCGCCGGCGAGATGCCTACCGCGACCTCGGTCGTGGCCGATTTGGTGTCGGTAATCAAAAACCTGCGTCTCGGCGTAAATGGACTCAAGCAGATCGCGCCGCACAAGCCCAAAAAGCTCAAAACCGATGCGGAGATCGAATTCAAAAACTTCATTTTGCTGCATGTGGACGATAAAGCGGGCGTGCTGGCGCGCATTACGCAAATCTTTACCGAATACGAAGTCAGCCTCGCATCCGTGGTACAACAACCGAACGAGCTGAATCCGAATGCGGAGATCGTGATCGTTACTCACAAAGCGAGCAAAGAAAGCATTGATAAAGTTCTGAAACGATTCGAAGAATTGGAAGTCGTTCGTCGGATCATGAGCGTATATCGGGTAGAAGGCTGAACGTATCCCTATCGGGTGGAGAAAAAAAGCGGCGTTGGAAGTAGAAGGTTTACTCTGACGTTGCTGGACAAGTCGGGAAGGAGCAGGACATCATGACGAACGAAAATGCCGGATCGGTACGCGTTAGAGTTCCGGCCAGCACGGCCAATCTGGGACCGGGATTCGATACGCTGGGCATGTCGCTTTCCCTGTATATTTGGATCGAGATGCGCAGGTCTGAACATACGGTTGTACACTTTTCAGGGGATGGCTTCGAAGGAATCCCGGCAGACAAAGATAACCTGATCTACAAAGTGGCCCAGCTCGTATTTAAAGAAGCAGGCATCGACGTTCCGGAGCTAGAGATCGGGATGCGCTCGGATATTCCGTTGACACGCGGACTCGGCAGCAGTGCATCGGCCATTATCGCAGGCATGGTGGCTGCCAATGCGCTGATCGGTTCGCCGTTATCCAAGGATCGATTGTTCGATTTGGCGACAGGCTTGGAGCGTCACCCGGATAACGTTGGCGCATCGCTGTTTGGTGGTATTATCGCGGCGGCTTGGGATGGCGAGCATGCGGACTATGTCCGAATCGAACCTCCTCAAAACCTGAAAGTGCTGGCGCTGATCCCGGAGTTCGAATTGGCGACATCAGCAGCGCGTGCGGTTTTGCCGGAACGGCTTAGTATTCAGGATGCCGTTTATAATATCAGCCGTTCTTCGTTGTTGACTGCCGCTTTGGCGTCGGGACGGTTGGATTTGTTGGCTTCCGCTATGCAGGACCGTTTGCATCAGCCTTACCGTGCCGCGCTCGTTCCGGGAATGGAAAAAATTTTGGAAGAAGCGACACGATACGGGGCGCTCGGTGCTGCGCTTAGCGGAGCTGGACCTACCTTGCTTGCGCTTGTCGACCGTACATCATCCGAATATGATCAATTGGAAGCTTTTATGCAAAGTGTCATGTCGGAAAACGGAATTCAAGCTCGCACGCTCTGGCTGGAGCCTGACTTAGAAGGAGCCGTTTGCGAAAGCGGGATTCATCCGGATCTTTTTCTGGAATCGATTAAAGGAGAAATTTCGTCATGAAACGTATTGCGCTGCTTCCGGCCGGTTCCGTATCTCATGAAGCCGTCGATTATCTGTTGGGAGACGAGCCGGTTGAACTGATTCATTATAAGTTGATTTCCGATGTGTTTATGGCTGTGGTTCAGGGAAAAGCCGACTATGCGGTTATTCCGGTCGAAAATACGATCGAGGGTTCGGTTAGCCTGCATATGGATTGGCTGATGAATGAAGTCGATATCCCGATGCGTGCCGAGTGGGTATATCCGTCGATTCAGAATCTTGTCGGTCGCCGAGAAGAGTTCGTTGAGGCCGATGGCGATTTGGATTTTTCAAAAGTCCGTAAAGTGTTGTCTCATCCTGTTGCGATTGCGCAATGCCGAACTTTCATCAGCGAGCATCTGCCTAATGCCGAACTTGAAAACGCGAGCAGCACAGCGGAAGGCGCGGCTCAAGCGGCAGCGAATCCGGGAAGCGGTTGGGCTGCTTTTTCAACTCGACTGGGTGCGGAACGTTACGGTCTGGATATACTTGCCGAGCGAGTGACGGATCACGATAACAATTACACTCGGTTTGTTTTGATCGGTCCCCAACAGATTGAGATCGACAAGCAAAGCGACCATGAAAAGACGAGCATGCAAGTCATTTTGCCTTCGGACTATGCGGGCGCTTTGCACCAGGTATTGTCCGCTTTTGCCTGGAGAAGATTGAACATGTCCCGCATCGAGTCTCGGCCAACGAAAAAGAAGCTGGGCAACTACTACTTCTATATCGATGTGCTTGAAGCCGGAGATTCCGTTCTTTTAAAAGCGGCAGTCGAAGAAATTGCGGCGCTTGGTTGTCAAGTAAGGGTGCTCGGTTCCTATCCTTGCTTTGAGTATGAGACGGAGAAGACTGAAGCATAGAACGTGCTGAAACTAAAAAGCAATAAGATAACAGAAGGGGCACTCAGTGCTCCTTTCTTTGATTCCAAGAGCTGATTTCAGATGAAATGTTGCATTGCGTAAAAAATATTGGATCAGGGCTTGAAATGTAATTAGCAGCGTGGTATATTAAAAGTCCAGTTGAGCGATTGCGAGATTGGATGTTTGTTTTTCAAGTGTAAGTTTTAGATTTCTGATTTGGTTCTGCATAAGATGAACTGAAAAAGATTTCAAAAAAAGACTTGCAAAACGAAAACGAACATGCTAATATATAAGAGTTGCTGCTGCGAGCGAAACACGGAGCGGCAGAAACGAGAAACACGGTTTGCTCCTTGAAAACTGAACAGTAAGTGAGTCGCGATGATGCAGATCATCGTGAGAATAAATAGATTCTTGAGCAATCGAGAATCGCCAACGTTTTAAACGAGCACATGGTGCTTTCTTTTAAAGCGAAGACCGTAGTGAACGCTTAGTTCAATGCTCTTGCCCAGATTGTGAATGTTGAAGTGGTGATCCACTTTAGCAATCACAAGGTGGGTCAGGCATTGAAGACGCGGTCGCGAAAGTGTTCGCGACTTTAATGGAGAGTTTGATCCTGGCTCAGGACGAACGCTGGCGGCATGCCTAATACATGCAAGTCGAGCGGAGTGTTTTCGAAAGCTTGCTTTCGAAAACACTTAGCGGCGGACGGGTGAGTAACACGTAGGCAACCTGCCTT